>Ga0126306_10000919_pt1 | contig 15029 bp, 10 predicted proteins | sample Plot27_FD_92592 | JGI IMG/M metagenome (GOLD analysis project Ga0126306, IMG submission 92592) | Serpentine soil microbial communities from UC McLaughlin Reserve, CA, USA - Plot27 | ecosystem: Environmental > Terrestrial > Soil > Grasslands | place: USA: UC McLaughlin Reserve, Lake County...
CGCCGCCCGGCGCCAGCAGCCCGTGGAGCTGGTCGAGGATGTCCTCGGGACGGCGCACGTGCTCGATGACGTCGGCCGCCACCACCACGTCGAACGGCCCCTCGGACTCGAGCTCGGGCGGGATGCCGTCGTCGAGGTCGGCCTCCACGAACAGGTCGACCCGGTCCTTCACGCCCTCGCCGGCCGCCAGGTCGACGCCGACGACGTGGTGCCCGGCCGCCCGCAGGCGCTCGGCCACGAACCCGTCCCCGCACCCCAGGTCGAGCACCTTGGACGGCGGTCGGTCGCGCAGCCACGCCACGATGCGCCCGTGCGAGCTGCCCGACGACTCCTTGGACTCGTAGGCGTCGCTGGCGAACGCCAGCTCACCGGTGCCGAAGCCGAGTTTGTGGGCCCGGTAGCGGGTCACGTCGCGGGCGACCTGCCGGGCGTAGCGCAGGCCGTCGACGTAGCAGATCTCGTCGCCGTAGAAGGTGGGGATCGGGATCTCGACGATCCGCCGGCCCGCCTCCAGCAGCTGGACGATGATCTGCGAGTCGAAGTTGAAGCCGTCGTCGTTGGCCTCGAACGGCACCCCGGCCAGCGCCTCCACCGAGTAGGCCCGGTAGCCCGAGTGCCACTCGGACAGCTCGGCCCCCGCCATCGTGTTCTGGAAGCGGGTCAGGACCTTGTTGCCCACGTACTTGTAGAGCGGCATGCCGCCCTTGCGGGCCGCCCCGGCGTCGAGCATGCGCGAGCCGAACACGGCGTCGGCCTCGCCCCGCTCGAGCGGCGCCACCATGTCGGGGAGCTTCTCGGGGGCGTACTGGCCGTCACCGTGGAGCATCACGATGATGTCGAGCTCGCGCTCGATGGCCCAGCCGTAGCCGACCTTCTGGTTGCCGCCGTACCCGAGGTTGTGCGGGTTGCGGACGACCTCCAGCGGCAACGTCGGGTCGAACTGCTGGTAACCGAGGCCCACGAGGTAGGTCGAGTCGGCGCTGTGGTCGTCGCTGACGAGGATGCCCGAGATCCGCGGCCGGAAGCCGGTCGGGATGCGATCGAGCACGCGGGCGAGGGTGCCGGCGGCGTTGTACGCCACCACAAGGATCCCGATGCGGGGCTGCACGGCCGCATCATAGGGTTGTCGGCCCGGGCGCCGTCATGTCGGTGATTACTCGACGTCACCGAGTCATGACGAGGCGCGACGACCGTCACGGAGAGGTGGCGGCGACCACGCCGAGACGCCAGACTGTCCCGGTGCCGGGGGACATGGTGGCCGAGCGGGCCGGTGCCGAGGACGACGAGCAGGCGGCGCCGCGCCACGCGCGGCCGTCGCGCCGATCGTCCCGGCGTGAGACGCGGGCCGGGCTCGGCGCCCCGCACCCGGGCCGGACGCCGGCCCTGCTGACCCTGGCGGTCACGGTCGTCCTCGTCGGCGTCGGCTGGCTCACGCAGGGGCGCGACGACACCCCGACGCGCCTCGCCGTGCCCATGGGCACCGGGTCGAGCGCCGGCGACGACGACGACCGGCGCACAGGCGAGGTGGGCGACGACGAGTCCACCGCCGGCACGCCGCTCGGCGTGACCCGCGGCGGCGAGCCCGCATACGTGCTGGCCAACTGGCTCGACGTGCCGCTGGTGGCGCCGGCCACCGCCATCCAGCCCGACGCCCTGGGCACGCTGATCCCGCTCACGCGGTACACCGGCGTCGAGGCCACGGGGACCGCCTCCGGCGACGGCACGACCACGAGCGGGACCAGCACCGGCTCGGGCTCCGGGACGGGGAGCATCCCGTCCGGCGACGGCACGACCGTCACGACGGCACGGCCGAGCACCGGCACGGTGGGCCCGGGCACGACCACCCCGACCGCCACGACGACGCCCACGACGGCTCCGGCGGGCACGACCCCGACGACCGCCCCGCCCGACAGCACGCCGACGACCGCCCCGCCGGACACGACGCCGCCGCCGACCGAGCCCCCGGCGACGACGGTGCCGCCGGCCGAGGACGACGGCGGGCTGCTCGACATCGTCGACGACATCCTCACGGGCACGGTCGACCCGCTGCTCGGCCCCTGACCGGCCGGCCCGGCGGGCACGGACCGCCGGCCGCCGGGCCACCGGCCCGACGGCGTTGTAACGGACGAGGCGTCAGGCGCTGCGACGGCCGCCGGAGCGGCGCAGCTCGCGCTTCTGCTCGATGAAGTCGACGAGGACGTAGTCGCCCAGGGTCTCGGGGGTCGTGAAGAACGCCCGCCCCCGGTTGAGCTTGGTCAACCGCTCGACGAAGGACCGCAGGTGGCCTGTCGGGTCGAGCATGAACGTGTTGATGCGGATGCCCTCGCGGGTGCACCGCACGACCTCGCGCAGGGTGGCGTCGACCGTCTCGCGGACCGGCGGGTACGAGAAGTAGGGCTCGGACATGCCGGTCTCGAAGTGAGCCGTCGGCTCGCCGTCGGTGATCATGATGATCTGCTTGGTACCCGTCTGGCGGGACAGCAGGCGCCGGCTGATCTGGAAAGCGTGCTGCATGTTCGTCCCGTAGACGAAGTCCCACGAGACCTCGGGGAGGTCCTGCGGGCGGATCTCGCGGGCCACCTCGCTGAAGCCGACGATCCCCAGGAAGTCGCGGGGGAACTGCGTCGAGATCAGCGAGTGCAGCGCCATCGCCACCTTCTTGGCGGCGAGGAAGTTGTCGCGCATCGGCATGGACAGCGACAGGTCGAGCATGAGCACGGTCGACGACCGCACCACGTTCTCGGTGCGCTCGACCTCGAAGTCGTCGGGGCTCAGCTGGACCGGCGTGCCGCCACCCGTACGCGCGATGGCGTTGCGGACCGTCCGCTGGATGTCGAGGTTGAACGGGTCGCCGAACTCGTAGGCCTTGGTCTCGTAGGTGCGCTCGTGCCCGTTGCCGGCGTTCTCCTGCTCGTGCCGGCCGAGCTTGTCCTTGGCGAGGCGCTGGAACAGGTCGGCCAGGGCGTTGCGGCCGATGCGGCGCAGGCCCTTGGGCGTGAGTTCGAGGCGGCCCTCGCGCTGGTCGATGAGCCCGGCGTCCTGCAGGAGGCGCGTGAGCTTGGCCAGCTGGTCCAGGCTGCGGGCGGCGTCGTCGCCGAGCAGCTCGCGGGCGCGGTCGATGTCGGCCTCGGCCAGGGCGCCGGGGTGGGAGGCGCCCCTCAGTAGCTGCTCGAGGCGGTCGAGGTCGCCCAGGTCCTCGAGCGTGGACGCCGCCTCGGCGAGACCGAGCGGGTCCTGCCCGGTGAAGTCGTAGCGCCGATCCCACCCCATGTCGGGGAAGGCGGACCGGAGCTGCGAGGCGAGCTGGTCGACCTGCCAGCGCAGGTCCATGTCGTCGAGGAGCTGCTCGGCGAGCTGGCCGATCTGCGCCCGCTGTTCGGGCGTCATCGACGCCAGCAGCGACTGCATGGCGGCCATGCGCCGGGCCAGGACCTCGAGCAGCTCGTCGAGGTCCTTCGGGTTCTCCGGGAAGAAGTCGCCGTAGCGGGCCATGAAGCCGTCGAAGTCGGGCTCCTGCCCGGCGGCCCGCTGTTCGAGCATCTGGTTGAGCTCGGCCAGCATGTCCTTCATGCGGGCCATGTCCTCCGGGGTCATGCCCTCGACCGCTCCGGTCATGCGGTTCACGTAGGAGTCGAGGACCTGCTGGCGCAGCTTCTCCACCAGCTCCTCGAAGCGCTGCGCCGCCTCGGGGGACGTGAACTCGTAGCGCTCGAGCTCGCGCACCATGCCGGCCAGGTCGGGTGGGAGCATCTCGAGCTGCATGTTGCGCTCGGCGGCGGCCGATCGGGCCGTCTCCTCCCGGCGGGGGTCGCCGCTGGCGGCGGCCTCGGCCACCTGCCGGTCGAGGGCGTTGCGCTCGACGTCGACCACCTCGCGCAGCTCCTCGGCGATCTCGTCGTAGACGCCGCCGAGATCGAAGCGGTCGAGGCGCTCCTGGCGCTGGCGGCGGAGCTTGTCGAGCAGGTCGCGCACGCCCTGGACCTGCTCGCCCTGGCGGTCGCGAAAGCCCGACTGCAGCAGCCGGCGCAGGGCGGCGTTGAGGTCGCCGTGGTAGAGGAGGTCGTCGGTGACCTGCTCGAGGACGGCGTCGGCATCGAGGTCGAAGCCGACCTGCGTGCCGTCCCACCGGCTGTACCGGAAGCCAGACCCAGCCATTCCCGCAGGGTACCGGTGATGTCCGGTCTCGGGGCCGGCGCCGCGCCCGCGGGTGGGATGATTCGCCCGTGAGCGACACCGGAGGCCCCGACACCGACCCCGGGGAGGACGCCGACGCCGCCCCCGCACCGGCCTGGTGGGGCACCGGCGCCGCGGCGACGCAGTGCGAGGGGGCGGCGCCCCGGTCCGACTGGGCGGGCTGGGAGGCCGACGGCTTCGTCCCGCCCTCGGCCGACGGCAACGGCTTCCGCACCCGCTTCGCCGACGACCTGGCCCTCGTGGCCGAGCACGGCCTCCTGACGTTCCGCCTCACGGTCGAGTGGGCCCGGCTCGAACCGTCGCCCGGCCAGTGGGACACCGACGCCGCCGACCACCTGGTCCGGGTCCTGAGCGCGGCCGAGGAGGCCGGCGTGGCCGTGTGGGCCTGCCTGCTGCACGGCTCGGGCCCGGGCTGGTTCACCGACGACCAGCGGGGCTGGCGGGCGGGCCGGGAGGCGGTTCTCGCCTGGGCCCGCCACGTCGATCGGGTGGCCGAGGCCATCGGCGACCGGGTGGCGGGGTGGGTGCCGGTCCACGAACCCGACACGCTGGCCCGCCTCGGCTACGGCGAGGGCACGTTCCCCCCCGGCCGGCGCGACGAGGACGACCACCGCACCGCCCGGGCCACCCTGCGCGCCGCGGAGGCCGAGGCGGCCCGCCTGCTCCGGTCGGGGAAGCAGCCCGTGGCGGTCTCCGCCCCGTTCGGGCCCGACGCCGCCGGCCCGGACGCCGCCGACCGCGATCCCGACGACCTCCTGGTCGTGTCCGCTCCGGTCGGGACGCTGGCCCGTGAGCTGGAGCGGACCGCGGGGGCCGCCCCCGACGCCGAGCTACTGGTCGTGACCGGCGACCCGGCCCCCGGCTCGGCCGACGAGCGGGCGACCCGGATGCGGACGGGCGTCCGGGCGGTCACCGAGGCGGCGTCGACCGTGGCCGTGCGCGGCGCCTTCGTCCTCCCGGCGCTGGACGGCTACGAGTGGCACCGGGGCTTCACCGCGGCCCTGGGCCTGTTCGACCGCGACCGCAACCCGCGCCCGGCGCTGGACGCGATCCCCCGTCAGCCCCGCGACCGGTAGGTGGCCCGGCCGCCCACCGCGTCCTTGTTGAGGCGCTTGGACAGGTGCAGGCCCTCGAGCACCAGCTCGATGGCGCTCGCCACGACCGCCGGGTCCTCGTCGCCACCGGACAGCTCGCGCACCGGCTCGCGCAGCGCCGGCACCTCCTCGACGAGGCGGGCCAGGTCGCCCGAGGCGACGTCGTCGCCCGTGTGGACGATCGCCCCCTCCTCGAACGAGCTCACGACGTCGCGCAGCTGCGCCAGCGGCACCCGCCGCTTGAACACCTGCAGCACCGCCGAGCGCACGAGGTGCTCGGCCACCTGCCCGTCGCGCCCGTCCTCCAGCGTCTCGATCTCGATCTTGCCCATGGTCGACGCGGCCAGGGCGTCGAGGTCGCTGACGCGGGGGACGATCGTCCGCTCGCCGTGGCGCAGCGCCCGGCGGGTGGCGTTGGCCACGAGGATCTCGCGGTTGGACACCGTCAGGCGGACCGACACGCCGGAGCGCTGGTTGACGTGCGCGCTCTCGCGGGCGACGTGGCTGAGCGTGCCCACGATCTCGGCCATGTAGGCGGGCACGACCACGGGGACGCCGTCGACCACGAGCGGGCGCGCCTCCTGCCCGGCGATCGCCACCTCGGTGTCGACGTCGAGCGGGTAGTGCGTGCGGATCTGGCTGCCGAAGCGGTCCTTCAACGGGGTGATGATGCGCCCGCGGTTCGTGTAGTCCTCCGGGTTGGCCGAGGCCACGAGCAGGACGTCGAGCGGCAGGCGGATCTTGTAGCCCCGCACCTGGACGTCGCGCTCCTCGAGCACGTTGAGCAGGCCCACCTGGATGCGCTCGGCCAGGTCGGGCAGCTCGTTGATGGCGAAGATGCCCCGGTTGGTGCGGGGCACGAGCCCGTAGTGGATGGTCAGCTCGTCGGACAGGTAGCGGCCCTCGGCCACCTTGATGGGGTCGACCTCGCCGATCAGGTCGGCGATCGACGTGTCGGGCGTCGCCAGCTTCTCGCCGAAGCGGGTGCTGCGGTGGACCCAGTCGATCGGCGTGCCGTCGCCTCGCTCGACGAGCAGGTCGCGGGCGTAGCGGGACACCGGGTGCTCGGGGTTGTCGTTGATCTCGGACCCGGCCACGACCGGCGCCCACTCGTCGAGCAGCTCGACCAGCGAGCGGATGACCCGCGTCTTGGCCTGCCCGCGCTCACCCAGGAAGATGATGTCGTGCCCGGCCAGCAGTGCGTTCTCGAGCTGCGGCAGCACCGTCTCCTCGTAGCCCAACACGCCCTCGACAAGGGGCTGGCCGGCGGCGATGCGGGTGATGGCGTTGCGGCGTATCTCGTCCTTGACCGAGGTCGAGACCCAGCCCGACGCCCGCAGCTCGCCCAGCGTGGTGGGGCGCGGCGACTCCGACATGGCGCCAAGCTACCGCCGGTCCCCGCGCTGCGGGCAGGCGGCCGGCCGCTGCGGTGATGCGGGCTGTTCGGCCTGCTCAGACGAGGCTCAGGCCAACTCCGCGGCGGCCCGCTCCATGACCCGACGCGAGTCCTCCGGCGGGAGGGCCAGGTCACAGAGCTTGCGGAAGGCGCGGCGCTGCATCTCGATCTCGTGCGGCTGCTCGAAGTAGACGCCGACCGACCAGGCGCTCTCGATGAAGCCGAGGCCGGCGTCGGTCTCCCACGGGAAACTCATGACGCTGAACCCGCCCGCCATGCCGGCGTGGGCGCCCCGGTCGAACGGCAGCACCTGCAGGACGACGTTGGGCCGCCGGGAGGCGGCGATCAGGTGGTCGATCTGGGCGGCCATGGCTCGGGGGCCACCGACGACCCGGCGTAGCACGGCCTCGTCGAGCACGACCGTCAGCCGGAGCGGCGCCTCCTCGCGGGTCAGGACGGCCTGGCGGCGGACGCGCAGGCCCACACGTCGCGCCACCGCGTCGTCCGGCATGTCGACCAGCGCCGAGCTGCGGATCATGTTCTCGACGTACTCGGGCGTCTGCAGTAGGCCCGGAACGTGCTGGGGTTCGTAGACGCACAGCTCGGAGGCACCCTGCTCCAGCCCGACGAAGCGGGAGAACCACTCGGGCAGGACGACGTCGTCGTAGGTCTCCCACCAGCCCTTCTCGCGGGCCCGGCGGGCCGCGTCGAGGTACTCGGGCCAGCGTGCCTCGGGCACGCCGTACAGCGGGAGCAGGACCTCGTCGAGGTCGCGGGGGACCACGGGTCGCTGGGCGTTCTCGAAGTAGGAGACCTTGGTGACCGTGCAGCGCAGGGCCTTGGCGACCTGCTTCTGCTCGAGGCCCGCCTCGGCCCGCAGGCGCTGCAGTTCGGCGGCCAGCCACCGGCGCCACACCGTGGGGCTCGACGCCTGGACGGCGCCGTGCGCGGAGACCTCGACCGTCACTCGTGCCACCCCCCTTGCGCCGACAAATTTGTTCATGTACTAATGTTTATGCGGCGGATGTTAAATGAACTGTAGCGCCCGCCGACGGGTTCTGAGGTGGGCGGTGCGTTCAGCGGCCGTATGGATTGAGAAGCGGGGTGGCACCCGCCCATAGTCTCTCGTCGCCACGCGTCATGGGTGTCACCGGCCGGGTGCATCCACCGGATCAGGATTCTGAGGGGGTCGCCGTGGGCCAGCAGGGGCATGACTCCCGGGACAGCGACGCCACCGCGCTGGTCGCCGACCCGGTCGGGCCCACGCCGGTCGAGGCCGCCGCCAGCCCGGAGGTCGCCGCCTCGCCGGACGACGTCGTGTCCCCGGAGGGTGCCGCCTCCCCGGAGCCCGAGGCCGACGCGGCCGACGGCCACGAGCCCGGCGGCCAGGCCCGCGTCGCCGGGGCCTTCCTCGCCGCCGCCGCGGCCGAGGCCCGGCTGGCGACCGACACCCCGGCGGCGGCCGGGGCCCGCCCCGTGACCGCCGCCATGATGGAGCTGGCCCAGGCCTACGTGGCCAGCCACGGCCAGGGTGCCCCGCTCGACGTCGCCGCCCGCCTCGGGAAGCTCGAATCGCCGGCCTGGCTGCTCGCCGTGGCGGTGGCCCGGCCCCGCAGCGCCATGCTCGACGACGACGCCCTCCGGCTCGCCAACGCCTCGGGGGCGCCTGGCCACGCCCTCCCCCACTGCGTCGGCTACGTCGGCCTCGCCGCCGCCCTCCTCGGCGGGCGCCCGGCGGCCGAGGCCATCGAGTCGGTCACCGGCCAGCGCCCCCGCACCTACCACCCCACGGCCCTCACGCTGTGCGGGGAACCCCACCTGGACGCCCTCTCCACGGCCATCTGGGCGCTGCAGCAGCCGGCGCCGCTGCACCATGTCGTCGAGTCCCTGGCGACGCTGGCCACGCCCGGCGTCGCCGCCGCGGCGGCCGGCCTGCTCGGCGTGCGCGACGGCGTGCGGGCCGTGCCGGCCCGCTGGTACGCCGCCCTGCCCGAGGCCGAGGCCTGCGTCGACCTGGCGGGCGAACTCGTCCGCTGCCGTCACCGGGCCTACCTGCAGTCGAGCCCGCCCCGCCGTCCCCGGCCGCTGCCGGGCCCCGGGGCCGGGCGCATCGCCTCCGCCACCAGCGGCGCCGGGGAGACCTGGGGGTGGTCCGGCGCCGCGGAGCGGTAGCCGTTCGCCGGCGCTCGCGCCTGGGGGCGCGAGCGCCGGCGTCGTGTCGCCGCCTCGAGCCGGAGCACGGCCGTCTCGAGGCGGCACACGACGACCCACACAGGGGTTGCGCGTCGGCTGTGGCGGGTAGCCTCCCGCCTCCATGGAGCTGTCGGAGGGCTGGCGTGCCGTCGCGGCCGACGACGAGCTGCGCCGCTCCTACCAGGCCGGCGAGTACGACGACGCCCACTGGGAGCCGGTCACGGTTCCCGGGCATTGGCGATCCAACCCGGCGTTCGCCGATTTCGACGGGCCGGTCCTCGCCCGGTGCCGGTTCGCCGCCCCGGCCCCGGAGCCCGGCCGGCGGGCCTGGCTGACGTTCGAGGGCCTCTTCTACCAGGGCGACGTCTGGTTCGACGGCAGCTACCTCGGCGACACCGAGGGCTACTTCGCCCCCCACACGTTCGAGGTCACCGACGCCATGCGGCTCCGGTCCGACCACGCGGTCGCCGTCGAGGTGACCTGCTCCCCCGAGCGCAACCCGGGGGCCAAGCGGAACCTCACCGGGGCGTTCCAGGCCGGCCACTACGCCGACCCCCACGGGAACCCCGGCGGCATCTGGCGGCCGGTACGGGTCACCGAGACCGGGCCGGTCCGCATCGCCGGCCTCCGGGCGCTGTGCCGGAGCGCCGACGCCGAGCGGGCGGTGGTGGCCCTGCGGGCGACGCTCGACAGCGACGACGCCCGGACGGTTCGGGTCCGCACCGAGCTCGGCGGGACCGACCACGAGCTGGACCAGCCGCTGGCCGCCGGCCCCAACACGGTCGAGTGGACGGTCACCGTCGAACGCCCCGACCTGTGGTGGCCCCGGGCGGTGGGCGACGCGATCCTCCACGACCTGCGGGTCGCGGTCGCGGTCCCACCCGACCCGGCGTCCCACGACGCCGACCCGGCCGCCCCGGACGCCGGCGGGTTCGTCCCCAGCGACGAGCGCCGGCTGCGAACCGGCCTGCGGTCGGTGCGGATGCGGCGATGGGTGCTCTCGGTCAACGGGGAGCGGCTGTTCCTGAAGGGCGCCGACCTGGGTCCGGCCCAGCTGGCGCTGGGCGAGGCGACGCCGGAGCAGGTCCGGGCCGACGTCGGCCACGCCGTCGCCGCGGGGCTCGACCTCGTGCGCCTGCACGGCCATGTGGGCCGGCCGGAGACCTACGACGCCGCCGACGAGGCCGGCCTGCTGGTCTGGCAGGACATGCCGCTGCGCGGCCCGTACGCCCGGGCGGTCCGGCGCCAGGCCGCGGCCCAGGCCCACGCCCTCGTCGAGCTGCTGGGCCACCACCCGTCGGTGGCGGTGTGGTGCGGGCACGACGAGCCCGTCCCGCTGCCGGCCGACCGCAGCGCCCTGCTCGGCCAGCAGCTGCCGAGCTGGAACCGCACCATCCTCGACGCCACCGTGAAGCGGGCGCTCGAGCGGGCCGACGGCACCCGGCCGGTGGTGGCGCACTCCGGGGTGCTGCCGCACCCACCCCAGCTCGACGGCACCGACGCCCACCTCTACGCCGGTTGGCACTGGGGCGACGAGCGCCAGCTCGCCGGCCTGGCCCGGGCCGTGCCCCGGGTCGTGCGGTTCGTGTCGGAGTTCGGCGCCCAGTCCGTGCCGTCCGACGCCGGGCTGGCCGACGCCATGGGCGCCGACCGGTGGCCCGACCTCGACTGGGAAGTGCTCGCCGACCGTTACGGGATGGAGCGCGAGCGGTTCGAGCGCTACGTCCCCCCGTCGGGCCACCAGACGTTCGCGTCCTGGGTGGAGGCCACGCAGCGGTACCAGGCCACGCTGGTCCGCCGGCAGGTCGAGACCCTGCGGCGGCTCAAGTACCGGCCCACAGCCGGGTTCGCCGTGGCCGTGTTGGCCGACGCCCGGCCGGCCGTGTCGCAGGCGCTCCTCGACCACTGGCGCCGGCCCAAGCCCGGCTACGACGCGCTGGTGGAGGCGTGCCGGCCCGTCATCGTCGTGGCCGACCGGCTGCCGGCCGTCGTCTCGCCGGGCGAGGCCCTGGCGCTGGACGTCCACGTCGTGTCCGACCTGCGCCGGCCGGTGGCGCACGGCCGGGTCGAGGCCCGCCTGTCGTGGCCCGGGGGCGAGCATCGCTGGCGTTACGCCGGCGAGATCGCCCCCGACGCCGTGACGTGGATCAAGACGCTCCAGCTGGTGACGCCCGACGAGGGCCCACTCGTCCTCGACCTCGCCCTCCACCTGCCGCGCGGCGAGGTCGTCCGCAACCGCTACGAGGCCGCGGTGGCGCCGGCCCGGGCCGGCGACGGCCCCACCCGGGACCGGTGAGCGGACAGGCCCCGCCGCCCCTGCCGGCCCCGCCACCGCGCCCGCCGGAGCGCCTCGTGGTCGGTGACCTGGTCCTGCGCCGCTGGCGCCGCAGCGACGCCCGCGCCCTCGACGCCGCGGTCGCCGCCAACCTCGACCACCTCCGCCCGTGGATGCCGTGGGCGGCGCTCGAGCCGATCTCCCACGCCGACCGCCAAGCCCTGCTGGGCCGGTGGGAGCGGGCCTGGGAGACCGGCGACGAGCTGAACTACGGCCTCTTCGTGGCGCGTCGGGCCGTCGGCAGCTGCGGGCTCATGCGGCGGATCGGGCCGGGCGGCCTCGAGATCGGCTACTGGGTCGACAAGGAACACCAGGGCCGGGGCTACGCCACCCGCACCGCCGCCACCCTGACCGACGTGGCGTTCGGGCTGCCCGGCGTCGACCACGTCGAGATCCACCACGACGTGGCCAACGTCCGCAGCGGCGCCGTGCCCCGCCGCCTGGGCTTCACGGTCGTCGGCGACGAGCCGCGCGAGGTCGTCACCCCTGGCGAGGCCGGCACCGCCCGCATCTGGCGGATGCGCCGCGCCGACTGGCCCGCCCACCGGCCGCCGGGCTGAGCCGGGCCGCGCCGGAGTCGGGCCCGCAGCCCCGCCGCCCCGGCCTCACGGCAGCGGCAGCTCGCGGGCGGTCTCGATGACGTGCGCGATGAAGTCGAGGGCGTCGCGGCGGCGGGCCAGCGGTCGGCGGCGGTAGACCTCGATCTGCTGGCCGCCCCGGCGCAGGCGGAGCGCCTCCTCGATGATCCGGTGCCACTCGTCGTCGAACGTGGCCAGGGCATACTCGCCGGCACCGGTCTTCGAGGTCACGTCGCCGGTGGCCAGCGTGTAGTGCAGGCGGGGGATGCCGAGCACGCCCCAGCCCACGGCCGAGTCCGCCAGCAGCATCGCCCCGCGCACCAGCGTGTGCTGCCGGTCGACCCACTCGGCCCAGTAGGTGTCGAGGTTGGCCCGGACCCAGCGGCGCAGCACGGCGTCGTCGGTGAAGACCTCGGGCGAGGTCGGGCCCCGGAGGACGACGGGATGCTTCGCCAGGGTCAGGTACTGGACCGGGTTGGCGTCGAACCCCTCGGCCTTCATGGTCCCGTCGTGGTGGGAGGTCAGGCCCGCCAGCGAGGTCGGGTCGGCGGCCAGCTGGTCCCACGTGAGGTACACGCCGTCGAGGGCCGGTTCGGGGACCTTGTCGCGCAGACGCTCGTGTGCCTCGCCCAGCGTGGTCGCGTCCTCGGTCAACGGGGTGGCCGTCACGGCGAGGAAGTCGACGTCGCTGGCCCCCGGCCGGAAGTCGTCCAGCGCCACGGAACCGACCAGGTACAGGCCCTCGACACGGCCGGGGAGCGCCTCGTCGACCACCTCGAGGTAGCGGCGCGCGACATCCCCCACCGACTCGTGCACGCAGCCAGGTTGCCCCATCGTGACGGGCGCGGGCGAGGCAATCACGCTCGGTGATCGGCGCCCTACCGCAGGTCCGGAAGTCGTCCACACGATTCAGGAAGTCCCTCAGGGAGGGAGTACGGTCTTCTCTCGGACAGATCGAAATCCGTCCGGGAGGCTGAACGAGCGATGCAGACGATGGAGCGACGTCCCGTCGCCCCGGTGCACCGGAGGAGCCGGCGCCCCGCTCCCTGGCCGGTCGAGCTGTATCGCTCGGCCGTCGGCAAGAAGTGGGTCATGGCGCTGACCGGGATCGCGCTGATGGGTTACGTGTTCGCCCACATGATCGGCAACCTCAAGGTGTACATGGGGGCCGAGGACATCAACCACTACGGCGAGTTCCTGCGCGAGCTCCTCGTGCCGATCCTGCCGCGCACGGTCACCCTGTGGCTGCTGCGCATCGGGCTGGCCCTGGCGTTCGTGCTCCACATCCACGCCGGATACTCGCTGACGCTGATGAACCGCCGGGCGCACGCCGAGGGCGGCTACATCTCGCGCCGCGACTGGCAGGCCGCCAACATCGCCAGCCGCTCGATGCGGTACACGGGGACGGTCATCCTGCTGTTCCTGCTGTGGCACCTGGCCGACCTGACCTGGGGGACCGTCAACCCCGACTTCGTGCGGGGCGACGTGTACCGGAACATGGTGGCCAGCTTCGAGCGGCCGCTCGTGGCGGCCCTCTACATCGTCGCCAACATCGCCCTCGGCCTCCACCTGTTCCACGGGGGCTGGTCGATGTTCCAGAGCCTGGGCCTCAACAACCCCCGGTGGAACTCGTGGCGCCGCATGTTCGCCGCCGGGTTCGCCGCCATCGTGATGGTCGGCAACGTCAGCTTCCCCGTCGCCGTGCTGGCCGGCGTGATCGACGCGGACGACAATCCGGACTGCCGGGTGTCCGGCGACGTGGTGGAGACGTGCGAGCTCTACGAGGAGGCCGCTGAATGATCGGCGAGCTGGACAGCCAGGTCCCGACCGGCCCCATCGAGGACCGGTGGACCCAGCACAAGTTCGACATGAAGCTCGTGGCACCGAACAACCGGCGCAAGTTCGACGTGATCATCGTCGGCTCGGGCCTGGCCGGTGCCTCGGCCGCCGCCACCCTCGGTGAGCAGGGCTACAACGTCAAGGTCTTCACGTACCACGACTCGCCCCGCCGGGCGCACTCGATCGCCGCCCAGGGCGGCATCAACGCCGCCAAGAACTACAAGAGCGACGGCGACTCGGTCTTCCGCCTCTTCTACGACACGATCAAGGGCGGCGACTTCCGCAGCCGCGAGTCGAACGTGTACCGGCTGGCCGAGGTGTCCGTCGACATCATCGACCAGATGGTCGCCCAGGGCGTGCCGTTCGCCCGCGAGTACGGCGGCCTGCTGGACAATCGCAGCTTCGGCGGTGCCCAGGTCTCCCGCACGTTCTACGCCCGGGGCCAGACCGGCCAGCAGCTCCTGCTCGGCGCCTACCAGCAGATGATGCACCAGGTGGCCCTCGGCACCGTCTCGATGCACACCCGCACCGAGATGCTCGACCTCGTGGTCAAGGACGGGGTGGCCTGCGGCGTCGTCGTCCGCGACCTCGTCACCGGCGCGGTCAGCTCGCACTCGGCGCACGCCGTGCTCCTCTGCACCGGCGGCTACGGCAACGTCTTCTACCTGTCGACGAACGCCAAGTACTCCAACGCGACCGCCGTCTGGCGGGCGCACCGCCGCGGTGCGCTCTTCGCCAATCCCTGCTTCACGCAGATCCACCCGACCTGCATCCCGGCGTCCGACGAGTTCCAGTCGAAGCTCACGCTGATGTCGGAGTCGCTGCGGAACGACGGGCGCATCTGGGTCCCGCTGAACGGCGACGACACCCGCTCGCCCGACCAGATCCCCGAGTCCGAGCGCGACTACTTCCTCGAGCGGAAGTACCCGAGCTTCGGCAACCTCGTGCCCCGCGACGTGGCGTCCCGCAACGCCAAGACCATGGTCGACCAGGGCAAGGGCGTCGGCCCCCTCAAGAACGGCGTGTACCTCGACTTCGCCGAGGCCATCGCCCGCGTCGGTGAGGACACGATCCGCGAGCGGTACGGGAACCTCTTCGACATGTACGACCGCATCACGGACGAGAGCCCGTACAAGGTCCCGATGCGGATCTACCCGGCGGTCCACTACACGATGGGCGGCCTCTGGGTGGACTACCACCTGATGTCGAACGTGCCCGGCCTCTTCGTCCTCGGCGAGGCCAACTTCTCCGACCACGGCGCCAACCGCCTGGGCGCCTCGGCGCTCATGCAGGGCCTGGCCGACGGCTACTTCGTCATCAGCTACACGCTGGCCAACTACCTGTCGGGCCTGCTGGGCAGCGCGCCGGTCCCCACCGACGACCCGGTGTTCACCCAGGCC
>Ga0126306_10000920_pt1 | contig 15028 bp, 14 predicted proteins | sample Plot27_FD_92592 | JGI IMG/M metagenome (GOLD analysis project Ga0126306, IMG submission 92592) | Serpentine soil microbial communities from UC McLaughlin Reserve, CA, USA - Plot27 | ecosystem: Environmental > Terrestrial > Soil > Grasslands | place: USA: UC McLaughlin Reserve, Lake County...
CGGGGAACCACAGGTCCTGCCCGTCCTCGCTGTCCTCGGGGATGGCGCACAGCTCGGCGAATACGGCGGACGCCGGGTCGCCGCCGTGGCGCTCGTCATAGATCCACTCGGACCACGTGGCGAAGCCCTCGTTCAGCCAGATGTCGGGCCAGAAGGCAGGTGTCACGGCATTGCCGAACCACTGGTGGGCGATCTCGTGCACCACGGTCGACTCCGGGGGCACGCGCCAGTAGTTGGCCCTGCTCTGCGACTCGAGCGAGTAGAAGACGTTCGGGGCCCAGTCGACGATGCCCCCGCCGGTCGAGAAGGGGTAGTGGCCGTACAGGTCGGAGAAGAAGGCGATGATCTCGGGCTGCAGAGCGAGGCGCTGCCAGGCCACGTCCGGGTCGGGATCCGGGTACGGGTCGGCCGCGGTGCTCTGGCGTGTGTCGGGATCGACCGCGTCGTACATCGGAAGGCCGTTCGCCTCGTAGAAGCGGGTCTCGAACGGGCCGTTGGTGGCGGTGGCGAGGTACGAGGACATCGGGGAGTCCTCGAACCAGTGCCAGGTTGTCTTGCCGCCGCGGGTGCGGTTCGAGAGCAGGCGGCCGTTGGCCATCACGGTGTGCCCAGCGGGCACGGTGACCCGGAAGTCGTAGGTGGCCTTGTCGCGCGGAGTGTCGTTCACGGGGATCCAGCCCGGCGAGCCCTGCGGCTCGTTCACGACGAACGCGCCGTCCGGGTCGTCCTCGGGGACGATCCAGCCCTCGATGGACTCGTCCGGGTCCACGACGGGCTCGGGCGCACCCGCGTACTCGACGCTGGTCACGAATGCGCGGCCCCGCTTCAGCTTGGGGCGCGGCGTGATCGACAGCTCCTGCCCCTCGTGCGTGAACGAGGCCCGATGTCCGTTCACGGTCACCCTTCGAGACCGTGAGGAAGTCACGCAGGTCGAGGTTGAAGCGGTAGAGGTTCTCCGTCGCGCGCGCGAAGACCACGGCGTGGCCGGAGAGCTGGTTGACCGGCTGGTCGTAGTCCAGCCTCAGCGAGTAGTGACGCACGTCGTAGCCGCCGTTGCCGGCCTGCGGGAAGAAGGGGTCGCCCGAGCCACTGGCGCCGGCGAGGTACTTGGGATCCGCCGAGGCGGGCGGCGCGAGTGCGAGGGCGGCCGCAGCGAGAGAGACCAGGAGCGCGAGGGACCTTCGGGGCACGGCGGTGACTCCTTGACAGTGCGTGCGCCGGCGAGTCCTACCCCATCACGGCCCGGTCCAACCCGCTGCGTAGCAGGGCGAGGATCCGCACACGTCCAGGAACGCCCCGTCGATGAATTCCGAGAACTGGAGCTGGGCGAGCGGCTCGCGGCCGGTGACGCCGTGCGGATCGCGGCCGAGCCGCGGCGGGGTGTTCGTGATCGGCGGCGCCGGTGTGCCCTCGCATGAGGGAGCGCCGGCCACGCCGCACCCGTCCGGGCGCAGCGGGCCGATGTCCCACACGACCAGCGCGCTGCCGTCGTAGGGGTAGTGACGGATCGGCTCGATCCCGAAGTACGGCACGCGGTCCGTGTGGCGCCCCGGGTCCACGGCCGGGAGTCGGATGCGCGCGCCGATCGTACGCGCCTCGACCTCGGTGCCGATGTTCGCCACCTGATGGTCGCCGAAGGCCATGTGGAGCAGCACCGTGTGGCGGGGCGTGTTCGGGTAGGGATCGTCGGTCATGTGCCACGCGTAGCCGTTCGGCTCGCCGCGGTCCCACAGGGTCTGGATCAGCGACAGGAGCAGCGGGCGCTCGAGCTCGTCGGGATAGGCGGGATAGATCACCGCGGCAAAGGGGTCGAAGTCGATGCTGCGTGTGAGCAGCAGGCTGTAGTTCATCGCCGGCACGATCAACACGGAGCGGGTGAAGTCGGGCGCCACCGCCGTGAGCGCGCCGCCCGCGATGCCGCCCTGGCTCCCCCCCGAGTAGTAGAGACGGCGGGTGTCGATCAGCGCACCGCCCGCGTCGCGGAACGCCGGGTGGGTCGCGAAGCCGCCGGGGTGGAGCATCGCCCTTCCGAGGAACAGGAAGTTGACCATCGCCTGCTGGAGGCGATCCGCCAGCGTCGGGAAGCGCGAGAGGTCCTGGAGGACCGAGGCCGTGTTGGGCAGATCGAGGGACGACATGCCGATCCAGTCGGTCGCGCAGAGCACCACGCGGTGGTCGCTCGCGATCGGGAGCCGGCTGATGCTGTTCACCTCGGCGGCGCGGCCGAACAGGCCATGGCCGTAGAGCGAGATGCGGCCGGGTGCGGCCGAGGTGACCGAGCGCGGGATGTTGCAGATGAAGCTGGCCCGGTGGACGTTGCCGGGCGTGCGCACGGGGAGCCCGTCGGGACCGAGCTGGAAGCGCGATCCGGGCGGGCAGCCCGGCTGGTCGAGGTAGCAGGGCACCTCGACCGTGCCCTCCACGCGGCGCGCCACCTGTGGCTCCTGCGCCTCCGTGAAATCGGTCACCCGGTCGACTGAGAACGCCGGCGCGGCGCCCTCGACCTCGAGGTCTCCGAGCCGGCTGTCCCCGAGCGTGGCGAACGCGTCGTCGCGGATGTGGCGCAGGCGCCCGGACAGACCGTCCGCGCTCGCCACCGTGAAGTCCCAGGCCAGATACAGGTCGTGGCGGGCGATGCCCGAGCGCTCGAGGCGCTTGAAGATCCCCTCCATGTGCGGGCGGCGGCGTTCGAAGGCCCGGGAGCGCGTGCGGATGCGATCGCGGTAGAGGCGAAACGCCGCGCTCGGCTGGAGCAGCGCGCCGTCGGCGCCGCGCAACCGCCGGAGCGCCACGATGTAGCGCTCGCCCTCGCGGAGGTTCTTCGCCGGGTGGATCAGCAGCGCCGTGTTCGCGGGCGTGGTTGCGTTCGAGTCGAGCTCCGACCAGATCAGCTGACGGTGGCCGGTGCGGGCGTTGATGACGACGATCGGCTGGTCGCGATCGAACGAGCGGCCGATGTCGGTGATCGGCACGGCACCCGTTCGGGTGAAGGCCTCCGGCGTGTCGAGCCCGGGTACCTTGGTCACGATGATCGACCCCGGGCTGAACCCGTCGGACTCGTTGTAGTCGCCCGCCGAGACCGGCACGCCGTCCTTGTTGCGGGGCATCATCGAGTCGCGCAGCGCGAGGTGGCCATGCTCGACGAAGTGGTCGTTCGGCCAGGGAAGGAGGCAGCGCGCGGGGTCGATCGGGTCGCAGGGGTCCCCGCCGCCGCCGGCCTCAGCGGTCGCCGCGAGAGCGAGTGCGGCCAGCGCCGCCACCGCTATCGCCGCGACCCGGGGCGGCATCTAGGGCCCCGTCCACCCCAGCGCGTAGCAGGGAGCGGTGCCACAGGTGTCCACGAACGCGCCGCCGTGGTTCAGGAAGCTCGTGAACTGTCCAACCGCCGGGATGGCGAAGGGGGTCTTGTCGTGCGGGTCCACACCGATCTCGGGAGGCACGTTCGTGACTGGCGGGGGCGGTGTGCCCAGGCACGCCGCTCCGGTGCAGCCGGGCGGCCGCAGCGGGCCGATGTCGAAGACCACGAGCGCGTTCCCGCCCCAGGGGTAGCTCGGTACCGGCTTGATCCCGTAGAACGGCTGCTTGTCGCTGCTTCGCCCTGGGTCGAGCGCGGGCGTCCGCAGCCGGGCGCCGATCAGACGCGCCTCGGTCTCGGTGGCCACGTTGGCCACCTGGTGGTCGCCGAACGCCTCGTGGAGCAGCACCGTGTGCCTCGGCGTGTTCGGGAGCGGATCGCGCGTGAGGTGCCAGGCGTAGCCGTTCGCCTCGCCGCGGTCCCAGAGCAGCTGGCTCATCGAGTTGATCAGCGCCTGCTCCACGCGGTCGGGGTAGGTCGGGTAGAGCGCCTCCGCGAAGGGGCGGAACTGCGTGCTGCGCGTGAGCAGCAGGCTGAAGCGGAACCCGGGCACGATCAGCGCCGAGCGCTGCGAGTCGGGGGCCACGGCGGTGTATGTGCCGCCGAGGATGCCGCCAAGGCTTGCGCCCGCGTAGAAGAGCCGGCGTGTGTCGATCTTCCCGGCGAACTCGGCGTTCGAGGAGAGTCCCTGCGGGTGGACCATCAGCCGGCCCAGGAACAGGAAGTTGAGGATCCCCTGCTGGAGCCGGTCGGCCAGTGTCGGGAACCGCGACAGGTCCCCCGACACACTGAGCGCGTTCTGCACGTCCTCGGACGACATGCCCGAGAAGTCGGTGCCGCAGATCACGGCGTTGGTGACCGTGGCGAGCACGGCGATCGCGTCGACGGCCGAGGCGGACTGGAACAGGCCGTGCCCGAACAGCAGCGGCCGCGCAGGGGCCGCTGGCGACGCCGAGCTCGGCACGATGCAGACGAAGCGCGCCTGCTGCACGTTGCCGGGGGTGCGGACCGGCAGGCCATCCCTGTCGAGCTTGAAGCGCGAGCCCGGTGGGCAACCGGTCTCATTCAGGTAGCAGGGCACCGCGACGCGCCCACTGACCCGGCGCGCGCCGCTGATGTCGCGCACCTCGTCGATCGAGAAGGACGGGGGGGAACCCTCGACCTCGAAATCGCGCAGGTCGCGGTCGCCGAGCGCGGCGAAGGAGCGGTCGCGCATCGCGAGCAGGCGCTTCGTCAGGCCCTGCCGGCTGGCGATCGTGAAGTCCCATGCCAGGTAGAGGTTGCGGCGCGCGATGCCGGCGCGCTTCAGCGTTGCGAAGAGCTCCTCCATGTGGGCGCGCCGGCGCTCCACCGGGCGAGAGCGGGCTGGGAGCCGGTCGCGGTAGATGCGGAAGGCCTTCCGGGCGTCGATGGTGCTGCCGTCGCTGCGCCGTAGGTTGCGCAGGGCCACGATGTAGCGATGGCCCTCGCGCCAGCCCACGCCCGGGTGGATGTTGAGGGTGCGCTCGCTCGGCTTCTCGGCCACCATGTTCAGCTCGCTCCAGATCAGCTGGCGCTTCCCGGTGGTCGCGTCGATCACGACGATCGGCTGGCGGCGCCCGAGCGAGCGGCCCATGTTGGTGATCGGAGCGGCGCCGCTGCGGCGGAGGTCGAGTCCCGGCACGAGCGTGACGATGATCTGGCCGGGGCTGAAGCCATCCGACCGGTTGAAGTCGCTCGCCTGGATCGGCTTCCCCTCCTTGCTGCGCGGCATCAATGCGTTGCGCAGCGCGAGGTGGCCGTCCTTCACGAAATAGTCGTTCGGCCAGGGCAGCAGGCAATTGGCGGGGTCGAGCGGATCGCACCCGCGCGGAGCCGCCTGCGCGGATGCGCTGGCTCCGAACGCCACCGCGCACAGCGCGGCGATCACGACTCCCCTCCTCACCGGCGCGAGAGCCTATCCGCTCACCGGGCCGGGTGCCAGGCTGAACCTACTTCAGCCGGAAGGCCTTGATGCGATCGAGGTATGCCGGCTCGTCGATTGCGTAGACGCCGTACGCCAGCGCCTGGATCACGCCGAGCAGCGCCGAGTGCGAGCGCACGAAGGCTGGGCTGTTCGACGAGTAGTAGAGCCGGTGGTCGGCCAGCTTCGCGACCTCGGACAGCGTGGCGTCGGCGATCGCGATCGTGGCCGCGTGGCGGTTGCGCGCCAACTTCATCGCGCGCACGACGAGCGGGTGCGGGCGGCCGGCCGAGAAGCCGACCATCACGGTCTTGTCGTTCACGCGGCCGAGCTTGGCCAGGTTCTCCTGGCTCGGCGAGGCAACCACCTCGGCGCGCAGGTCGAGCAGCATCAGCAGGTGGCGCAGGTAGCTCGCGAAGAAGGCCATCTGGTCGGTGCCGCAGAGCACCGTTCGCTCGGCGTGCGAGATCAGGTCGACGGTCGCGGCTACCTCGTCGCGGTCGACCTTGCGCGCGGTCTCCGCGAGGTTCGCGTGGTCGGCGGCGAGGGCGGCCTCGAAGTCCGTCTGGTCGATCGGGAAGAGCGGCGGAACCGCGAGGTCGGGCCCGCCGCCGCCGCTCTCACGGGCGCGCCTGTACTCGTCGCGGGCCGCTGCCTGCAGCTCGGGGAACCCGTCGAACCCGAGCGCCTGGGCGAAGCGCACCACCGTCGAGCTCGACGTGTTGGCCCGCCGTGCCAGCTCCTCGGCGGTATGGAAGGCTGCCTCCTCGAGGTGGTCGACGATGTACTGGCCGACGTCCTTCTGCGACCGGGAGAACTCGTCGAAGCGATGGCGGATCTCCTCTGAGAGGGTGAGTGCGGTCGTACCCGTTCGAGTCACGGCCCCGGTTTTCGCCGGGGGCCGCAAAGTTCCTTCCGTTGGCGGTGGTCGGGCTCGCCCTACGGACCGCTCGGCGGGCAGACCGTCCGCCGCCGCGCCGTGCGCGGGACGCCCTCGGGCTTCTCCCCCGGGAAGCGCCAGGCGAGCCGGGTGAACACGTAGCCCGGCACGCAGCCGCCCTCGAGCTGCGGCCGGAAGGCGCGCAGCCGGATCGGATAGTTGTGGAACGTGCCCTCGGCGCAGTTGGGCTCGCAGTCGTTCACCACGGCGGTCCCGTGCCCGCGCGCCTCCTGCCTCGTCCAGCTCGACCACGTGATCCCCTTGACGCGGAAGTTCGCGTCGGCACACGTGATGATGATCTTGCGCGGCTTGAACTTGCCGTGCTGGCAGTCGTTGATGAGAAGCGTTGGGCCGTCCTGGGCCTGCGCGGCGGGCGCCGCCACCGCCACCGCGAGCACCGCCACCGCCAGAGCTCCGATGCGACGTGATCTGGGCATGGCGCCGCAGGGGATGTAGCTCTGCCGCGCCCGGCAATCGTCCATTCGGCCACCGCCGGCGGCCGCCTAAGCTCAGCACATGCCCGATCTCGTTCTGCGTGCGGTGACCGAGGGCGACGAGGCCGAGCTGCGACGCATCCGCGCGACGCCGGAGGTCATGCGCTGGTGGGACGCCCCCGAAGCGGAGTTCCCCTGGGACGAGGCCGACCTCACCTGCCTGACGATCGAGGTCGACGGGGCGGTGGCCGGCATGATCCAGTTCGCCGAGGAGCCCGACCCGAAGTACCGCCACGCCTCGATCGATCTCTTCCTGGACCCGGCGCTGCACGGGCGCGGCCTCGGAACCGAGGCGGTGCGGCGGATGGTGCGCCACCTGATCGACGACCGGGGCCACCACCGCATCACGATCGACCCCGCCGTCGAGAACGGGGCGGCCATCCGGAGCTACGAGAAGGTCGGCTTCAGGCCGGTGGGCGTCATGCGGCAGTATGAGCGCGACGTCGGCGGCGAGGGCTTCCACGACAGCCTGCTCATGGAGCTGCTTGCAAGCGACGGCTCAGGCAGGCGTTAACGCGGCCGCGGGGCGTACTTCCGAACGGTGATCGCGCGGAATCCGGGATAGGTGTGCTCGGCCACGAGCCGGTAGCGCGACACGTAGCGCTTGCGAGGCCTGAGGAGGCGGTCGAGCGCCGGCAGGCTCGGGTAAGACATCACCACGGGAGACCCGGCCTCAGCCGCGCGCGGCCAGAGGGACGCACCATAGGCAACGAAGCGATGCCGGTGCTCCAGGTAGATCCGCGTCGCGCGCCCGGGCGGCCCGCTGAAGGGCAGCTGTGTCTCGATGACGGGAGTATCGGGACCGGCGTTGGCGTCGATGAAGCGCGCGGCGGCCTCCGCGTTCGGCCGCCCGTTGTCGGAGTCGAGCAACTCCACGGTGCCGACGCCGACGAGCGCGATCGCCGCGACGGAGAGCGCTGCGGACACGCGGGGGCGTTGAGTCGTGAGTAGCCAGCCGAAGAGCACGAGGGCGTAGGGCACGGCGCCCGACAGGTTCCGTGCGAGCAGGAAGCTCGTGTCGGGCCGCAGGCTGTAGAGCACGATGCCGAGCGGCGGCGCGACCGCCAGCAGCACGAGCAGGGCGCCCCGCGTGCTGAGCTTCGGCTTGAAGCGGTGGCCTGCGCGACGCTCCCCCACCGCGACGGCGATCAGGGCCAGGACGAGCAGGGCTGCGAGGAGCGCGATCGCCAAGCGACCCGGTAGATCCCGAAGCGCGACAAACGGGTGCCCGAACAGCGCTTTGCCGACGGCCTCGCCCACGTTCGAGAGCGACACCGGGGTGATCTCGGCGAGCCGCTTGGCCTCGTCTGCGCTGTGCCGCGCCTGGATCAGGAACGAGGGAAACCACGGCATGAACGCAAGCACCACCGCTCCGTTCGCGAGCAGCTGCTCGCGGACGCTGTCTCGGTGCGTCCAGAGCGCCCAGGCGGCCTGGGGGAGGAGGATGAGCGCCGCGATGTAGTGCGAGTAGATCGCTCCAGTCGCCGCGAGCGCGTACAGCGCCCACCAGCGAGAACGCTGCCGGTCGAGCGCGGCCAGCAGCGACACGGTCGAGAGGACGACGAAGGCCGTCACGAGCGCGTAGCTACGCGACTCCGTCCCGTAGAAGATCTCGTAGGGGCTCAGCGCGAACCAGGCCGCAGCGACCACGCCCGCCGCTCGCCCGAGCGTACGGACGCCCAGGAGGTACACCAGTGGCACGGTCGCCACGCTTGCCGCGAACGAGGGCAAGCGGGTCAGCTCCGGGCCGCCCGCCTGCCCTGTGAGCCACGCGAGGACGAAGCCGAGCGGAGGCGTCTTCTCCGTGTCGCGGACGGTGGACAGCACCTCGCCGAGGGAGTGCTCGTCGACGATCACGTAGAGGAAGAGCTCGTCGCCGAACAGGCTGTCGTCCAGCCACACCAGGCGCAATGCGAGGCCCACCATCGCAAGGGCGGCGACGAGCCAGGCGACCGGTCGCGAGGGCATCCGGGCCGGCTTAGATCCGGCCGGGTGCTACTGGTGTATCGGTGACTGCAGGCCCCAGTCTGCTCAAAACGGCCTCACCCTAACAATGGCGCCTGCTCCGCGGGCCGGTCTGCCGGCGAGGCTAGACTGCTCGGCGCGCTGGCCCCGGTGACGCTGCTCCCCATCTTCCATGCCGCTCCCTGTCGACGCGCCGTCGCCGTGTCGCTCCTGCTCGCGGTCCTCGGAGCGTCCGCGAGCGCCGCTCGCGCGCAGGACGTGCGAGTCTCCGTCGACCCCGAACGCCTCGGCCAGAGAGTCGAGCCGCGCTTCGTCGGCCTCTCCTTCGAGGCATCCGCGCTCCCCCAGCTAGCGCGCGGCGCGAACCGCGGGAACCTCGTGGCGCTGCTCAGGTCGCTCGGTCCCGGGATCCTGCGCTTCGGCGGCGCGAGCCTGGACACGAACACGGCCTTCTCGACCACGGGCGCCGCCCAGCCGTGGGCCACGACCACGATCACCCCACGTGACCTGGCCCGGCTCGGCAGGCTGGCCCGCCGCAGCGGCTGGAGCGTGCTGCTCGGCTTGCCGCTCGGCCGCCACGATCCGAAGCTCGCCGCGCGTGAAGCTGCGGTGGCGAAGCGCGAGCTTGGGCCGGCGCTTGCGGGCGTCCAGGTCGGCAACGAGCCGAACGCGTTCTGGGTCTTCGGGCTGCGACCGTCGTGGTGGGGATACGCGGAGTACAGGCGCGAGCTCGGGTCGTACCGGCGCGCGCTCGCCGCCGCCGCACCCGGGATCCCGCTCGCCGGTCCGGACACGGCGCTCTACGACGGCTTCGACTGGCTGCGCATGTATGCGCGAGACGAGCGGCCGGCGATCCTGACCCCGCACTACTACCCGCACCACGGCTGTTTCGGACCGCCGGCCACGGTGCCCGAGCTGCTCGGTCCCGCGCTCTCGAGGAGGGAGGCCAGCGCGATCTCCACGCACGCGGACATCGCCCGCACGGCACGGCTGCCGATGCGGCTCGGAGAGACCAACAACGTGCCCTGCGGTGGGCAGACCGGTGTGAGCGACACCTTCAGCACGGCGCTGTGGGCACTCCGCTACATGGTCAGGCTCGCCCGCGCCGGCTTCGCCGGCGTCAATTTCCATGGGCTGCCCGAGCACTGCCGGGGATACGCCCCGATCTGCTCCGCCTCTGCCGCGGACCTCCGGCGCGGGCGACTGCGGGCGATGCCGGAGTGGTACGCCCTGCTGATGTTTCGCCACCTCGTCGGAGAGCGTCTCGCTGGAACCACGTTGTCCCGGCGCCCGGACGGGCTCACCGTCGCGGCGTTTCGAGCCCGCTCGGAACGCAGCGTCCACGTGCTGGCGGTCAACACGTCGGCAACCGAGCGCGTGCGGCTCTCGGTCCGCCTACGCGGCGCGGACGGGCTACGACGCGGTCATGTGCTGCGACTGACGGGCCCAGCCCTGGAGGCGAAGACCGGGGTCACGCTGGGCGGCGCGAGGGTCGGCCGCGGGGGCCGCTGGAGCCCGGCGGACCCGCGTCCCGGCGCCGCCGCGCGCGGTGGCACGTTTCGTACGGTCGTGCGCGCCGGAAGCGCTGCCCTGATCCGCCTCGAGCGGCCCTGACAGACGCTGGTCCGGTCAGCGCAGCCCGATCGGGCTGCCGAAGTTGGCGGTGTCGGCGTCCCCGCGCCCAGAGCGGAGCCGAGTGTCGGCCGCGTCGGCCTCAGGCCAACGGAGACGACACTCGGTGCGCGCTGGGATTCCCGGCGGGCCGGACGGTCATCCGTAGTGACGCACGATCACCTCGGCCACGCACGCGGGCTTCTCGCCGTTCTCCACCTCGAACGTGACCACGAACTTGCTCTGCACGCCCCCCTGGATCTCCTTCACCTCCGCCAACTCGGCTCCCGCCCGGATGCGCGAGCCGACCGGCACCGGCGCCGGGAAGCGCACCCGGTCGAGGCCGTAGTTGACGCCCATCGTGACGCCCTCAACCTGCACCACCTCGGCCATCATCGGCGCCACCAGCGAGAGCGTCAGGTAACCGTGCGCGACGGTGCCGCCGAAGGGGCCCTCGGCCGCCCGCTCCGGATCGACGTGGATCCACTGGTGGTCGTCCGTCGCGTCGGCGAACAGGTTCACCCGCTCCTGGGTGATCTCGCGCCAGTCCGTCCAGCCGAGGTGCTCCCCCACGTGCTCCTGCAGGCCGGCGATGTCGGTGACCAATCCGGTCGTCATGTGTCTCTCCTTGGTCGCTGTGGGGACGAACCTATCGCGCGACCGGTGCCTTCCCAGTCGCACTCGAAGCCGTCCGCCGTCGCGTCGGCGGCATGGCCGGCTACCCGGACGCCATCGGCGGCGCACGCAGCATCTCGATGCTCGCCTCGCCCACCACCGCCACGCCGCTCAGGGCGATCAGGGCGAGCGGCTCGAGGCCTCCCGCGAGCGCCAATGCAAGGACCACCCCCGCGGCGGCCAGGCGGCTGTACACGACCCAGTCCGCCCGGCGGGTGGCAGCTCTGATCGTCGCCATGGCCATCAGGTAGGCGGCGAGGCCGGCCCCGAGCGGCAGCCGATCGTCGAGGTCGAGCGGCTCGGAGTGCGCGGCCGCCTCGATGAGCAGCTCAACACCGATGGCGGCGGCGGCGATGCCGGCGAACACGAAGAAGTGGCCCTGCGCCCAGACGAAGCCCGCCGCCTGGTGGCTGCCGGGCATGGCCCGCCAGCGATCGAAGTAGACCCACCAGATCGTCGCGGCGATCGCGAAGCCGACCAGCGCCACCAGGATCGCGTCGACGCTCGAGCCGACGTCCAGCCCGGCCACCGTCACGACGACCGACTCGCCGAGCACGATGATCGTGAACAGGCCATAGCGCTCGGCGATGTGACTCACGTCATGAGCGGTCCGATCCAGGGAGAAGACGGCCCACACCGGCGTGAGGAGCAGCACCGCCATGGCCACGCCCCAGAGCACCGGGCGGACGCCCTCGTCGAGCACGAGCGATGCGAGCCAGAGCGCGGCGCCGAGGGCGTCCCCGATTCCGTAGCGGACCGTGAGCGGGCGCGCCTCGGGGAACCTGCGCCAGGCGCGCGCGTAGAGCGCCGCCAGCAGGAAGAGCAGGCCGGCGTAGGCGCCAACGAAGGTCCCTGAGTCCCCGTGGGCCGCGCCGTCCACGCCCGCCGCCATGATCGCCACGCCGCACATCGCCGCGAGCAGCGCGATGCGGGCCACGCGGTCGTCGGCGCCGAAGCCGGTGGCGTACCACGTGTAGCCCATCCAGGCCCACCACACCGGCACGAACAGCGCCGCGAAGACGACCAGGCCGCTGATCGAGTGATCGTGGTGGAGCAGATCGGCGAGAGCCGCCACCGCGGCGACGAAGACGAGGTCGAAGAACAGCTCGAGCCAGCTGGCACGAGGGTCGGTGCGGTACCCGAGCTGCGGGGGCGGCTGCTGTGACGCGTCCGACAACGCGTCGGGAGTATCACGCTCCCACGCCGCACGCCCCCGGACAGCTCGGGTCTCGCGTCAGTCGCTGCGGCGGAAGAGCGCCCGCCGGAGCGGGGGCCGGCTGTGGCCCACCTGAGCCAGGAGCGCGTTCACAACGACCAGGCCGACACCGGAGGCGATGTTGGCCGCCCCCAGCGTCGCCAGGCTGCGCTGGATGCGCGCCGCCGGGATAGGGGTCTCCTCGGCCGGCTTCGTCCCGCGCTCCACGGGCACCGCTCCCTCCGGCGCCGCCTTGGCCAGCCGGGCACCCTGCACCGCGCTGGCAACGCCCGTGCCGAGCGCGGCTAGCGTCAACCCGTCCTTGGCCTTGGCCAGGCCACGCTCGCGACCCGTGAGGCGGTCAGGGCGTGTCTCGGTGAAGCGGGAGGCGAACCACCCCACGGCAACCGCCCCGAGCGACAGGGCGTTGATCGCGTTGTAGCCGGTCCACGCGGCGTTCACGACCTTGCCACGCTCGCGGTGGTCGCTGATACGCGCCACCGAGGGGTTGAGCGCGAACTGGCCGTACATGCTCCCGCCCAGCCAGCTCGCCAACCCCCAATCGTGAGCGGCCCTGGCGGCCTCGGCAAGGGCGTCGTTGGTCATCGCGGCTCCCCTCCCTGCAGCGCGCTCTCGCGCAGGCCATCGGCGTGCTCTCGGCCCGCCTCCTGGGCGCTCTCCGCGGCCTGGCGCGCGACGTCCTTGCCCCGCTCGACGGCCTCTTGGCCTGTCTCCTTGGCCTTCTCCTTGATCTGATCGGCCACCGGGCCGATGCGCTCGTCCTCCACGCGCGTGGTCGGCACCAGCAGGCCGCCCACGAAGCCGACCGCCACGGCGCCGAGCGCGAGACCGAGCGGGTTCTCCTGGGCGATTCCGGCAGCCCGGCGGGCGCCCTGCTTCATGTCGCCGGCGTCGGGCGTGGCGCCCGAGACCTTCGATCGCACGCCCTCGACGCGATCGGAGATTGCCTCCTTGGTGCGTCCCTTGACGTCCGTCTTGTGACCCAGCGCCTCGACGGTGTCACCCATCTGGCCGCGGGTTTGCTCTATGTCCTGCCTGATCTGGCCCGGGTCTTCGCCCATTCCAAGTCCTCCTTCACGCTTTCGGTTGCTTGCTCCGGTACGGGGGGCCCCGCCTCCCTGACCTTGTTGCGGCCCTGGAGCGCCAGGACGGCCGCGGTGGCCCCGTAGACGACGGCGACGATCAGCGCGGCCAGCCACAGGGGCATCACTCGATCGAGCGCCGCGATGACGGCGGTGGTCAGGGCCGCGAAGGCGAACACGCCGAAGAGGCCCGCGCCGCCGAACATGCCGGCCCCCACTCCCGCCTTCTTCCCCTTCTCGGCGAGCTCGGCCTTGGCCAGCTCGATCTCCTGCCGGACGAGCGTCGTCGTCTGGTTCGAGAGCTCCTTCAGGAGCTCCCCGGTCGGTCGGTCTCGCAGCTCGTTGTTCTCTCCTGTGGCCATCTGTCAACGGTGCGGCTCGAACTCGCTCGGCCGCGTGCCGTGTGCGGCACCGATCGCTTCGCCGCGAGGGGCTTCGCTACGAGGGATGCCGTTGCCGAGCGATCGGTAGCGCTCGCCACTCGACGCCTTCAACAGCCGCGAGGCGGCGAAGCCGAGCAGGATCCCTCCCGCCGCCACGGCCCACGGCCGCTGGCGGGCGAAGTGCTCGACGTCGTGCAGGATGCGCTCGCCGTCGCTCTCGCGCAGGTATCCGCCCACCTTCTCGGCCCGGTCGGCCGCCTGGTCCACGTATCGTGCGGGCGCGTCCTTGCCCTGCTTGCGCAGCTCCTCGGCGACGGACCGAGCGTCTCCGGCCGTGCCACCGATCCGGTCACCGACCTCCGTGGAGCGCCGATCGACCTCCTGGCGGACACGTCCGCGTGCCTCTCCAGCCGCCTCGCGGGCGCGATCCTGCGCCTGCGAGGCGACCTCCTTCGCCTTCTCCTGGGCCTGGCCGGGCTCGTTCGTCATGTCGCTCCCTCCTTGGGGCTAGAGCGCGCGGTCGCGCGCGCGGGGTGTGGTGGTGGTTGGGGTCCGCTCGAAGCGGGGGTCCCTGTCGTCGGCCGGCTCGTCGACGCGGTCGCGATCGGAGATCAGGCCGACCGCCAGCGCGCTGCCCGCGAGCAGCACGTGCAGGACGTTGTCGGCGGGGTCGACCGGGATGATCCCGAGCACGTCGTGGCCGTCGATCAGGCCGATGACCGCGACGACGCCGTAGATCGCTCCGAACGCGAGGGCTCCGGTTCGGGCCTGCGCATGCCTCCTCGACATGAGCAGCAGGAACGCTCCGGAGAGGATGTGGACGACGTTGTGCCAGCCGTTCACCTCGAAGATGAGGAAGTCCTCACCATCGAGCGCGCCTGGGTCGCCGCCGCTCGACGTGTCGAACGTGGCCTCGGCCAGGAAGCCGAGGGCGCCAACCAGCAGGAGGGTGGCGCCAACGATCAGGCAGTACCACTGGGCGGTGGAGCGATCGCGGTCAGCGCGACCGGGGGCGGAGCGCGAGGCGCCGCCGGGGGCGGTGGACATGAGATTCCTTTCGTATGGACGTTGGTCTGGATCCGTCCGACGCCCGGTTGGACGCCCGCCGTCCCCCTATTCGGTTGCCCGCCCCTGTACGGGGTAAACACCCGAGGAGCGGGCAATCGCGGAGCCGACCACCAGGAGGAACGCACCGGCCGCGAGGAAGGCCACGTCGAGGGCCACGATCGCGTCGCCGTCCCCGTCGAGCTTGACGTGATGGATGCCGAGCAGGTGATGGTCGACAAGGCCCTCGGCGAGGTTGAAGAGCCCCCAGCCGGCGAGCATCAGCCCGATGAGCCGACGTCCTTGGAAGCCGAACGGGGC
>Ga0126306_10000921_pt1 | contig 15028 bp, 13 predicted proteins | sample Plot27_FD_92592 | JGI IMG/M metagenome (GOLD analysis project Ga0126306, IMG submission 92592) | Serpentine soil microbial communities from UC McLaughlin Reserve, CA, USA - Plot27 | ecosystem: Environmental > Terrestrial > Soil > Grasslands | place: USA: UC McLaughlin Reserve, Lake County...
AGGCGCGCGTCGCGGGCTCGAACTATGCGGCGGAGTTCCTGCGCCAGTTCGTCTCCGACCGCCCCTGGGTGCACCTCGACATCGCCGGGACGGCCTGGGGGATGAGCCGCAACTACGTCGGCAAGGGGGCCAGTGGCTTCGGCACCCGCCTGCTGGTCGAGCTCGCTCGCAGAGCGGCTTTGTAGCGTCTTCGCGCCCGCAAGCTGCGCAAGTTTCACGCAGTTTCACGTTGTGTGACATCGCTCACACGACGTTAGAAAATCCGAAGCGCTGGATACGGTCCTCCGCGTAAGCCGAAACCGGCCCTGTTCGCGTGGCGGGAGAGAGACGCGCGAACACGGCAAGCCCTGGCGGCGCCGTGGCGCCAGCCGGGCAGTCTCACCCGGAGGTGATCTTCTCTGTCTCGACGGAGAGCGATCGTCGCGTGCGCATGCGCGGCGGGCGCGGCCGTGGCCGTGCCAGCAGCGGAGGCGCGTCCCATCCCGCAGATGTTCGTCTCGGAGACCGACTCGTTCGTGTCGCCGTCGAAGCTGCCCGGGGACGCGCTTCAGCGCACCTACCTGAACCTCTACGACAAAGCGAAGCGCCGGGGCAGCGACCCCGGTCGGAACATCCTGTTGAAGGGCATGGCGGCCGAAGGCGGCCGCGTACGGTCAGCCACCAAGGCCGAGGTGCACCGCTCGATCGGCGTGCTGACGCGCGCGGCTGTGCCAGCCGCGGGCGGGGCGGCCAGCCCCCAGCTGGAGGCGATCGCCGCCTGTGAGTCGGGCGGCGACCCGACCGCCATCGGCGGCGGCGGGCTCTACCGCGGCAAGTACCAGTTCACCTACGAGACCTGGCAGTCCGTGGGCGGGGGTGGCGATCCGGCCGCCGCGCCGGAGGCCGAGCAGGACCGGCGCGCCGCCGCGCTGCTCGCCCGCGACGGAGCGGGCCAGTGGCCGGTCTGCGGAGCGTGAGCCCGATGAAGAGGACACTCCTGCTCCTGGCCTGCGCGTGCGCGCTGGCGCCCACGCTCCTCGTGGTCCCGGGGTCCGCGGCCGCCCAGGACCCCAGCGGCGGCACCACCGCCGCAGAGGAGGACTCGCCCACAACCGCCCGGGCGCCGCGGCGCTTCCGCGCGGCCTACCAGCGCTGGCGCGGGCGGCTCGAGCGGAACGACCTTCACGTCGGACGCAACCTCCTCCCGCAGGTGCGCGCGTCGGACGGCACGGCTCGCCCGCCGACGACCGGCGAGCTGCGAACTGCCATCCATCGGATGCAGCGTCGCTGGGGACGCTGGCTGCGCACCACCGAGCGCGGTGAGGCCGTGACGTTCAAGCTCAAGGTCCGTCGGGAGGTGCCGCGCTGGGGCAAGCAGTACCTGCGCAGCGTCGCCGCGTGCGAGTCGCACGGAAACCCACGCGCCGTCGGAGGTGGTGGCGCCTACCGGGGCATGTACCAGTTCTCCGTGAGCACCTGGTACGTGGTGGGCGGGCACCGGCGACCCGGCCGCCGCGTCGCGCTGGGAACAGACCTGGCGTGCCTGGCTGCTCCTGAGCCGACACGGCTCGGGGCACTGGCCGGTCTGCGGCTAAATACGGTGAAGGACGGCCAACACCCCGCTCGCGCTTTCGGGCGCGAGCGGGGCGCGGTCGTTCAGCTCTGCGTGCGGGGACGCTCCTCGTACTCCGTGTCGCGCACGACTTCGCTCCGCTCCTCGTCGCGGCCGACGCCGCGCTCGTCGAAGTCGCCCTCCGCGTCCGGGTCGAGCTCGTGCGCCTGCTCGTGGTGCTCCACGGCGGTGCGCCGCTGCTCGTCGGCCCGGGCCCCCTGTTCTCGCGCCCGCGCTTCCTCCGCGCGCGCTCGAGCGGCACGCTCGTCTGCCTCGGCGCGGGCCTGGTCGGCCTGCGCTCCATGCACTTCCGCCTCACGCCGGATCTCGCGAGCCTCCGTGCGGCGGGTGTTCAGCCTGCGCTCGCGCCCGCGACGGGCGATCAGCGCGAGCAATGCCAGCAGGATCAGGGCACCTACGACGATCGCAACGATCACGCCAGCGTCCATGCCAAACAGCTCCTTCCCTCGGGTGCGTACATCGGCTACCCGGAGAGGGAGCGAATATCCCTACTTCGAGCCGGCCTGCTCCACGTCCAGCGCCTGCAACTCGCGCTTGAGCACCTTGCCCGTGGCGTTGCGGGGCAGCTCATCGAGGAAGACGATCTCGCGCGGCACCTTGTAGCGGGCAAGGTTCTTCTTCACGTAGTCCTTCAGCTCCTCCTCGGTCGCCTGCTTGCCGTTGTCGAGCACCACGAAGGCACGCAGGCGCTGGCCGAAGTCCTTGTCCTCCACCCCGAGCGCCGCGGCCTCCGCGACGGCCTCGTGCCGGGCCAGGAGGTCCTCGACCTCCTTGGGGAACACGTTCTCGCCGCCGGACACGATCATCTCGTCGTCGCGGCCCTCCACGAACAGGCGCCCACCGTCGTCGAAGCGGCCCACGTCGCCGGTGGCCATCATCTCTCCGATGAAGTCCTTCGAACCGCCCCCGGTGTAGCCCTCGAAGAGCAGCTCGTTTGCCACGAAGATGCGGCCGGTCCTGCCGGGCGGCACCTCCAGGCCGTTGTCGTCGTAGAGCTTCACGACCGTGCCGCGCGGCGGCTTGCCCGCCGTGCCCGGGGCGGCGCGCATGTCGGCGGGCGTGGCGATCGAAGCCCAGGCCACCTCGGTCGACCCGTACAGGTTGTAGAGGTTGTCGCCGAAAGCGTCCATCCACTCGATCGCGAGGTCGCCCGGAAGCGCCGACCCGCTCGCGGCGACCACCTTCAACGACGAGGTGTCGTACTTGGCCCGCGTGTCCTCGGGCAGCTCCATGATCCGCTGGAGCATCACGGGCACGACCACGAGCGAGTCGCAGCGGTGGCGCGCCACCTCGGCGAGGCACGCCTCCGGCTCGAACTTCCGCCGCAGCACGTAGGTCGACCCGAGGATGAGTCCGAGCGTGAAGTGGGCGAAGCCCCACGAGTGGAAGAGCGGCGCCGCGACGTGGGTGACCTGGCGCGCCTTGAGCGGGATCCTCGACAGCAGCGAGACCGCCGGGTCGAGCGACGTCGGGTTCGCGCGCGAGGCGCCCTTCGGCGAGCCGGTGGTCCCGCTTGTGAGGATCACCGCGCGGCCCTCGCGCTCGGGCGGTACCACCTCAGCCGGGTCGCCGTCGGCGATCAGCTCGTCGAGGGTGGGGTCGTTGCAGCGCTCGGAGTCGTGCCACGCCACGAACCGCTTGCGCCGCTTGCCTGCATCGGAGAGAAGCTCCGTGAACTCCTCGTCGTAGACGAGCGCCTTCGGCTTCTCGCGCCTGACCACCTCGGTGAGCTGCGGGCCTGCGAAGGCGGTGTTGAGGTAGAGCGAGACCGCGCCGAGCTTCGAGGCCGCCACGGTCGCCTCGATGAAGCCGCGGTGGTTGCGACACATGATCCCCACGCCGTCGCCCTCGAGCACGCCGGCGTCGGACATCGCGTGGGCAAGTGCGTTGGTGCGGGTGTGCAGCTCCGAGTAGCTGAGCGTGCCGAGCTCGTCGACGATGACCGTCTCGTCGGGGTAGCGGTTCGCAAGGGCGATGGTGCCGGCGGCCGGACTGCGTCCCCAGCGCGCGAGCGTCTGGAGCATCTTGAACAGCCGGTCCGGCCGCATCGGGCGCACGACCCCGGCGTCGATCATGATCTTCACGCTGCCCAGCTCGTACGCCACCCGGCCGGGGAGGCTCATCCCGTCCTCGCTCACCTGGCTTGCTCCTCCTTCGATCTCCTGGCGCAGATTGTGAAGGGTCCGCTCGAGGTCCCGCGCAACCATGGGCTTCGAGAACTGCTCGGACAGCGTGCCGAGCAGCCCGCCGGGCGCGTCGTAGGCGAGCCGCAGCGTGACCCGCGTTCGCCCCTGGCCGATGTCGCGCAGGCGCCAGCGCAGACGCTGGTCGATGCCGGTCACGCTGGTCCAGGCGAGATCAGCGGGCGGGTCGAACTCCACGATCTCGACCAGGCCGCCGACGTCGGCCGAGCCGACCCGGAAGCGGATCGTGTAGCGCGCGCCGAGGCCGAGCTCCGGGCCGTCGGGCTTGCGCTCGAGGCGGCTCACGGCCGCCATGAACGCCGGGTAGTCGCACGGATCCTGGATGCGGTCCCAGACCTCCCCGCAGGCCGCCTCGATCACGACGGTCTTCTCGACCCTCATCCGATCACCGGGAGCGTTCGCTCGCGCTCCAGCCCGGTAAGGGACGTCTGCATCCGGTTGATCACCAGGTCGTACGCCTCGCCCAGCTCCATCTCGCGCACGTCGATGGCCGGCAGGACCTCAACGGTGATCTTCGCCGGGAGGGGGATGTGGCCGAGCATGTCGCCGACGTTCAGCACCCACGGGAGCGCCAGGGAGACCGGCAGCACCTTCAGGCGGAACATCCGGTCCAGGCCGAGCAGCTTGGCGAGGCCCTCGCCGCGACTGAGGAACAGGGCGGTCTCCTGGCCGCCGATCGAGACCACGGGGACGATTGGAACCCCCTTGCGTTGGGCGAGCCGGATGAACCCCTTGCGACCCCCGAAGTCCACGCGGCCGGACTCCCACGTCGGCCGGTGGACCTCGTAGTCGCCGCCCGGGTACACGAGCAGGGCAGCGCCCTCGTCGAGCGCGCGCTCGGCGTTGCCAGGGGTGGCGGCAACGGTGCCGTACTTGCGAAGCCACCCGAGGCCGGGCATCGAGAGCACGAGGTTGTGGGCGAGCTGATGGAAGCGGCGCTCCACGCCGAAGTACGTGCTGAAGGCGAGCGTGAAGACGGAGGTGTCGGGCGTGACGTTGCCGCCGGAGTGGTTGCCCACCAGCAGCACCGGGCCCTCCTCGGGAATGTGCTCGAGGTCGCGCACCTCGGCGCGGAAGTAGAGGCTCGCGAGCATCCACAGCCCGGGCAGCGTCTCGCGGATGTAGTCCGGGTCGCGCTCGTCGAGGTCCGCATGAGGTACGCGGCGCTGAGCCTGTTCGGCAACCGCGGCGAAGGCGCGTCCGGCGATGCTCACGCTGCGCGGCTCCCCGGTGCACCGCTCTCCCGCCTCGGGGCGGACTCGAGACGCGGCCAGCTCGAGGGCGATCCGGGGGGTCGGCGGATCTTGTGCGGCTCCCCCTGGGGCAGATTCGCCAGGAGCGCCCTGGCCTCGGGTCGGCGAAGGGCCTCGAGCACCGTGCGCTCGGCGGTTTCGATCACGCTCTGGCGCCGCGAGGTGCTCATCAGGTTGCGCCCCATCGCCGCGTGGTCCTCGGGCGTTGGTTCGATCAGGAGCATCTCGGTGCCAAACCGGCGGACCTTGCGGGCCTCCTGCGCGATCCGACGGCCGTTGGCGCGCCGGCTGAGCGTTCCAGGCCAGTCGCGGGGGTCGAGCCCACCCGGCTCGATCCGGTTTCCGGTGGAGAGCGGGTTCAGGCAGATGACCAGGTCGAGCCCCCGGCCAGCGACGAGGTCGAGGTTCGAGGCCGAGCAGACCCCGCCGTCCACGTAGCGGCGCCGGCCGATGCGCACGGGGCGGTAGAAGCCCGGGATGGCGCACGACGCCGCCACCGCGTCCGCGAGCTCGGCCCTAGGAGCGTCCGCGCGACCGAACACGGTGCGCCGGCCGCTCTCGTAGTCGCAGGCGACCGCCCAGTAGTTGGGGTGCTCGACCCAGCGTCCGGGAACCGCTCGCCGGACCACGTCCTTGAGCGAGTCCGTGGAGACGAGGCCAGCGGGCAGCCAGCCGGCGAGCAACTGCAGCGGCGTGTGCCGGAGCGGGTTCGCCAGCGTCGAGAACGCGAGGCGCAGCGACCCCGGGCCGATGAACGGAACGCCGCGGTGCAGGCGAAAGGCGGCACCGGCCGCGCGGTGCGCCTCCCGCGCCGGGCGACCGTCGGGGCCGCTCAGCCCTTCGAACGATTCGCCCCGCGAGTGCGCGACCATGAACCACGGAGGCACGCCGGCGGCGACGAGCCCGCCGACCATCGAGCCCGCCGAGGTGCCGACGATGTACTCGGCACTGCCCGGATCCCAGTCGGTCTCACGCGCCAGGGCGTGGAGGCCGCCCGTGAGCCACGCGCCGCCCAGCACGCCTCCCGCTCCGAGAACCAGCCCGACCTTCATGGGCCTTGGGGCCCGACCTTCATGGGCTTCCGGCTTCCCTCTTCATCGGCGACCGAAACGCCGCCTCGCGCTGTTCCATGGCATTTCCAGGGTAAAGGGGCGCCCAGTCGGGGGGTTCAACACGTTTCGGGAACATACGGCCGCTTTCGTGTGGAACCCCCTCGGGGGCGGTGGTGCGGTCGGGCGGGGCGCAGGTCGGGCGGCGGTGCGCGCGAGCCTCGGAACCTATGAACCCTCGCTCTCCGGATCGCCGTAGGCGTCCTTCTGCCAGGGCGGCTTCACCTTGTCGGCGTTCCGTCGGTAGCGCCGCGTGTCGAGCGTCTCGAGCGGGATCAGCCGCAGGCCCTCGCCGGTCGTGGTGCGCTCGTCGAGATCTTGGCCGGGGTACAGCGGCGTGTCCTCCCGGCGGAGCGGCTGGCGCTGCTCTGCGCCTGGCAGCGGCAGGTACCGCGGCGTGGACGGGCGCGTGGGAGCGCGCAACCTGCGCCGGAGCGGGATGTGCCCCGCATGGCTGCCGCGCGACACCCGGGTCCAGCCGGTGTTGGAGGCCCAGTCCCCCTCGCAGTCCGGGTCCTTGCAGCTCTGCCAGTGCCCGTGCGAGCTGGCCCGGGCCCAGGCCCTCCCGTCCGGATCGAGCCGCACCACGTACCCCTCCCAGTCGTCCCGATGGAACCCGGGATAGGGCGGCGCTTCGCGCACGACGCCCTGAAGTCGGGGCACGAGCCAGAACGCCTCCCACAACTTGTCCGAGGCGGCCCACGCCGTGTTCGAGTCCGGGTAGTAGAGCCAGTACTGGATGTACGTCCGGCCGTTCTTGCGCAGCACGTGCGTGAAGACGGTGGCTCGCTCGTCGGCGTCGGTGCGGTGCACGTCGAGGTCCGGCTCATCCGCCGCGTTCGCGCAGCGGGGCCGGCGGCAGTGGCGCCAGTCCACCGGGACCTGGCGCTCACCCGGCTCGTAGACGAGGCTCGGCGCGTACTCGCGCACACGTGCGGCGTCGCGCTCGCCGTACGCGCGCACCAGGGCTCGATCCCCATCGCGGCAGCCGCCCTTGACCGCGCAGGTGAAGTGGTGGGCGAGGAACCCTCCGAACGACCACCCGTCGATCCTGGGGCCGAACGCGACGAGCGCAGCGAGCGCGAGCGCCACGACGAGCACCAAGCCGGTCCACTCGATGGTGGCCTGGCCGTCCTCATTCCGGGTGCGGCGCGCAAGGCACGAGAGGGCCCCCGGCGCCAGCACCACCAGCGCCCCGCCGATCCAGGCGAGCGCCACGGCCGGCTCCCCGGCGCCGACGAGGTCACGTGCGACGAAGCCCAGGCCCGCCCCGCACGCGAGCGCCGCCCACGCACCGGTGGCCACGCGGTGGACGCGCCGCACCACCGACTACTCGCCCCCCAGGTAGGAGTACGGGTTCAGGCACTCGTTCGCGATGCGGAGCGCCTCCGGCACGGGCAGCACCTGCGTCGGCAGGAGTCCGTGCTCCTGCTCGTAGCGCCACCGCTTGTATCCCAGGCAGAGGATCCACGTGCGCTTGGCGATCAGCCTCAGGCCGCGCAGGCTGCGAAACGCGTTGGTGGCCTGGGCGACCGAGGGCCGAGCAGCGCGCGGCGCGGCCACGGCGCGCGGACCGGCGGCCAGGAGCGCCCCGCCGGCGGCCTCGGCCCCGCCGCAGGCCCCCCGCGCCGCGCACGTGATCCGCTCGAGCACCGTCCGTCCAAGCTCGCGGTCCCCGGAGGCGGCCTCGCCCTCCGGCCCTCCCCAAAGGGCCACCAGGGCGCCCAGCGCAAGGGCCATCAGCAGCACCAGGCCCACCCACTCCACCGTCGCCTGCCCGCTCTCTTCGCGCATCGGCGAGCACCGTATGGAGCGGCGGGGCATGGATGGGCGCGCTGCGTAACAAGGTGGACACCGGAAAGCACAAAGGCCCAGGTTTTGCCTTAACGCGTACTTAATACAAGCCCAACACCGAGAAGTTCGTGCGAGCCTTGACAAAACTCGCGCCCTTCTGAGAGGGTCACGCCGATGGCCGCGGCCTCTGGCTCCCTCAGCTCGCTCCGCGAGTTCAACCGCCTGCGAATCGTGGATTACCTACGGCTCAACGGCACGGCCAGTCGGGCGGAGCTGGCGCGCCGAACCGGCCTGTCGCGCTCAACCGTCTCGACGCTGGTGGCCGACCTCCAGCGTCGCGGCCTCGTGGTGGAGCGCCCGGGACAGTTCGCGAGCGAGGGGCAACCAGGGCGCCCGGCGGTGCTCCTTGCGCTGGACCCCTCCGCCGGCGCCGCCGTGGGAGTCGACTTCGACCACGACAAGGTGCGCGTGGCCGTCTCCGATCTCTCGCGCAGCGTGCTGGCGGAGGACACGGCGCCGTACGACGTCGACCACGATGCCGTGGGGGCGCTGGACCTGGCCGCGGAGCTGATCGAGACGATGCTCCACGAGGCCGGCGTCGAGAGCGATCGCGTGCTCGGCGCAGGCATCGCCCTCGCCGGGCCGATCGATGACACGACAGGAGCGCTGCACGAGATGTCGGTGCTCCCGGGCTGGGCTGAGATCGACGCGGCGAGCGAGTTCGAGCGGCGGCTCGGCACACGCGCCTACGTCGACAACGACGCCAACCTCGGGGCGCTCGCGGAGGTCACGCTCGGGGCGGGCCGCGACGCCCGCTTCGCCGTGTTCGTCTCGATCTCGTCGGGAATCGGCGCCGGGCTGGTGGTCGAGGGACGGCCCTACCGGGGCCATCGCGGCACGGCTGGCGAGATCGGCCACGTGGTCGTGAACCCGCAGGGACCGATTTGCCGCTGCGGGAATCGAGGCTGCCTCGAGACACTGGCCTCGGGGCCGGCGCTTTTGCGGCTGGTCCAGGCCAGCCGGGAGGAGCCGTTGACGGTTCGCACGCTGATCGAGCAGGCCCGTGACGGGGATGCCGGCTGCCGGCGGGCGATCGCAGACGCGGGGCAGGTCGTGGGGGGCGTGGTGGCGGGGCTGGTCAATCTGTTCGGGCCCGAGATGGTCGTGATCGGCGGCGATCTCGGTGAGGCGGGCGATCTGCTGCTCGACTCGCTGCGGGAGGCGGTACGACGGGACGCCCTGCCCGCGGCGACCAGCGAGCTGAAGATCGTGGCGGGAGAGCTGGGAGAGCGCGCCAACTTGCTCGGCGCGCTCGCCCTTGTGCTCATGCAGTCCGAGCACGAAGTGGCCGCGCGCGTGGCCGGGAGCGCGGCAGCATGACTATGAAAACGACGGAGGAGGAGACCCCGTGAGACGACGGAGCAAGTTCTGGGCGCTGGCTGCGGCCGGCGTCCTCGCCATGAGCGGCGTGGCCGCCTGTGGCGACGACGATGACGATGGTGGCAATGGCGGAGGCGGCGGAGGAGGCGGCGGCGACCAGCCCAAGGCTGGCGTGCTGCTGCCGGACTCGCAGTCGTCGGTGCGCTGGGAGACGGTCGACCGGCCGTTCCTCCAGAAGGCGTTCGAGGCCGCCGGCGTGGATGCAGACATCCAGAACGCCGAGGGCGACAAGTCCACCCAGCAGCAGCAGGCGGAGCAGATGATCACCAACGGCGCGAAGGCGCTGCTCCTGGTGAACCTCGACTCCGGCTCGGGCGCGGCGATCGCCGCCAACGCGGCGTCGCAGGGCGTCAAGGTGATCGACTACGACCGCCTCACGCTCGACACCGACGCCACCGACTACTACGTGTCGTTCGACAACGAGCGGGTCGGTGAGCTGCAGGGCCAGGGCCTCGTCGACTGCATCGGAGACAAGCAGGGCGCCCGCATCGCCGTGCTGAACGGCTCGCCAACGGACAACAACGCGACGCTGTTCAAGAACGGCTACGACTCGGTCATCAACCCGAAGTTCGAGGATGGTGAGTGGACAGAGGTTGCGGATCAATCCGTGCCCGACTGGGACAACCAGCAGGCGCTGACGATCTTCGAGCAGATGCTGCAGAAGGCCGACAACAAGGTCGACGGCGTGCTCGCGGCCAACGACGGCCTCGGCAACGCGGCGATCTCGGCTCTGAAGCAGCGCAAGCTGCCGCAGATCCCGGTGACCGGCCAGGACGCCACCCTCGAGGGCATCCAGAACATCGTCAACGGCGATCAGTGCATGACCGTCTACAAGGCGATCAAGAAGGAGGCCGACGCGGCGGCGGAGCTCGCCATCGCGCTCGCGAAGGGCGAGGAGCCGACGGCGAAGACCACGCCCATCGACAACGGCACTGAGAAGGTCCCGAGCGTCCTGCTCGAGCCGGTCTCGGTGACCAAGGACAACATCACCGAGTACCTGGGCGAGCCGGACTTCCCGACGAAGGAGGACATCTGCGCCGGGAAGACGGCCGCGAAGTGCAAGGAGCTCGGCATCTGACAAACCCTGCCGTCGCGAACCCCGGGGCGTCAGTGGCGCCCCGGGGGCGCGGCGGCGTAGAGTCAGATCGCAATCAGGCAGAGAGGGACGGGGAATGACCGACTCACCGCTACTCGAGCTGCGCGGCGTGAGCAAGCACTTCGGCGCGGTCATCGCGCTGCACGAGGTGGACTTCACGGTCTACCCCGGCTGCGTGACCGCGCTCGTGGGAGACAACGGCGCCGGCAAGTCGACGCTGATCAAGTGCGTGGCCGGGATCTACCGGATCGACGGCGGCGAGGTCCTCTACGAGGGCAAGCCGGTGAGCGTCTCCGGCCCGCGTGACGCCGCTGCTCTCGGCATCGAGGTCGTGTACCAGGACCTCGCGCTCGCCGACAACCTCGACGTGGTCCAGAACATGTTCCTGGGCCGCGAGGAGCTCGAGGCGATGCACACGCTCGACGAGACCAGGATGGAGGCCCGCGCGCGCGAGACGCTCGAGAGCCTGTCGGTGACCACGATCCGCAGCGTGCGCCAGACGGTGGCCGGGCTGTCGGGTGGTCAGCGCCAGTCGGTGGCCGTGGCCAAGGCCGTGATGTGGAACTCGCGGCTGGTGATCCTCGACGAGCCCACCGCCGCCCTGGGCGTGGCCCAGACGCGCCAGGTACTCGACCTGGTCAAGCGCCTGGCCGAGCAGGGGCTGGGCGTGATCCTGATCTCGCACAACCTGCACGACGTCTTCGAGGTGGGGGACAACATCACCGTGCTCCGGCTCGGCCAGAACGTGGCCGAGTTCAAGCGCAAGGAGACGACCGAGGAGGAGGTCGTGCACGCGATCACCGCCGGCAAGCTCTCCAAGGTGCCCGGCCAGATCGACACGACCGAGGAGGCGGTGGCATGAGCACCGCGGCCCCCCCGGCACCCTCCGGCGCCGCCGGCGTCGCCGAGTACCTGCGCGAGTGGTGGACCGACGTCCGCTCGGGCCAGCTCGGCTCGCTCCCGATCGTCTCCGGGCTGATCATCATCGCGATCGTCTTCCAGACCCAGAACGACCGCTTCCTCACCTCGGGCAACTTCGTGAACCTGATCGTGCAGTCGGCGGCGTTCGCGATCATCGCGATGGGGATCGTGTTCGTCCTGCTGCTGGGGGAGATCGACCTGTCGGTGGGCTACGTGTCGGCCGTGGCGGGCGTGATCGCCGCCGTGCTGCTGATCCCCGACGGCAACGAGGTCTCGACGCCGGTCGCCGTCGGCCTGGCGCTCGGCTCGGGGCTTGCGATCGGGACCTTTCACGGCCTGATCATCACGAAGATCGGCATACCCTCGTTCGTGGTCACACTCGCGGGGCTGCTCGCCTGGAACGGCGTGGTCCTGCTCCTGATCGGCAGCCGCGGCACGGTCGTGCTGCAGAACGACTTCATGATCGGCCTGGCCAACGACTTCCTGCCCGAGGCCACCTCGTGGATCCTGATGCTGGCCTGCGTGGCCATCTATGCGGGCGTGCAGCTCAACGAGGTACGCGTGCGCCGGAAGGCGGGGCTCGAACACGACCCGCTCACGCTCATGGCGCTGCGCGTGGTCGCCCTGGCCGCGGCACTGGGCGTGGTCGTGTGGTTCGCCAACGACGACCGCGGCATCCCGTACGTGTTCCTGGTGGTCGCCTTCTTCTTCGTGCTGTGGACGTTCGTCCTGAACCGCACCCGCTTCGGGCGCTACATCTACGCAGTGGGCGGCAACGCCGAGGCCGCGCGACGGGCCGGCATCAACGTCGATCGAATCCGCGTCGCGGCGTTCGCGATCTGCTCGTTCATGGCGGCCGTCGGCGGTCTCGTGCTCGCCTCGCGCCTGCGCTCGGTGGACACCGGCGCGGGCGGCGGCGAGATCCTGCTCTACTCGATCGCCGCAGCGGTGATCGGCGGCACCTCGCTGTTCGGCGGCGTGGGCCACGTCAAGAGCGCGATCCTCGGCGCGCTCGTGATCGGCTCGATCGACAACGGGCTCGGCCTGCTGGGGCTCGGCTCCGGCGAGAAGTTCGTGATCACCGGTGGCGTACTGCTGCTGGCCGTGGCCGTCGACTCGTTCTCCCGCCGCCTCCAGGCGCAATCCGGTAGAGCGTGAACAACAGAGTCGCGTTCATCACCGGCGCCAGCCGGGGGGTCGGCGCCGCCGTGGCCCGCGCGTTCCATGGCGCGGGAGCGCGCGTGGCGCTTGCCGCTCGGACCGAGGAGGACCTCGGCCTCGGGGGCGCGCTGGCGCTGGCGTGCGACGTGCGCGATCCGGCCAGCGTGGAAGCCGCCGTGGCCGCAGCGGTGGAGCGCTTCGGTGGCCTCGACGTCGTCGTCGCGAACGCCGGCGTGGGCGCCTACGGGCCGTTCCTCGAGATGGACCCCGGTGACGTCGAGGCGATGATCGACGTGAACCTCAAGGGCACGCTCTACACCGCGCGCTTCACGCTCCCCCACCTGATCGAGAGCAGGGGCGACTTCGTGTCGCTCGCCTCCGTGGCCGGGCTGCGCGCATTCCCGGGAGAGGCCGTCTACAACGCGTCGAAGTTCGGCCAGCTCGGCTTCACCCGCTCGCTCGACCACGAGCTGCGCGAGCTGGGGGTGCGCGTCACGAACATTGCGCCCGGCGGCGTGGCCACCGACTTCGCGATGGGCTCCGGTCGCACGGCGGACATGCTCGACGGGATGCTCAGCGCCGATGAGGTCGCGGAGGTCGTGCTGTTCGCGGTCACCCGCCCGCGCGGCATGCGAATGATGACCGTGTCGTTCCGCCCGATGAACGAGGCGTCGTGGGGCTGAGTGGTTCCGGCGGCTCGCCGCCGGGACCACTCAAGCTGGCGCTGCTCTCGACGGCGGCGATCAACAGGAAGCTGGTGGAGGGCGCCCGCCACGCCGACGAGGTCGAGCTGGTGGCGATCGGCTCGCGCGACCAGGCGCGCGCCGAGGCGCAGGCGGCGGAGTTCGGCATCGAGCGCGCGCTCGGCTCCTACGAGGCGGTGCTGGCGGACCCGGACGTCGAGGCCGTCTACATCCCACTGCCGAACTCGCTCCACGTGGAATGGTCCATCCGGGCGCTCGAGGCCGGCAAGCACGTGCTGTGCGAGAAGCCGCTGTCGCGCCACCCGGAGGAGGTGGAGCGGGCCTTCGACGCGGCCGCGGCCTCCGGGCGCGTGCTGGCTGAGGCGTTCATGTGGCGCCACCACCCGCAGGCGCGCCGGCTCGTGGAGCTGCTCCCGCGGGTGGGCGAGCTGCGGCTCGTGCGCGCGGCGTTCTGCTTCCGGCTGGACTACCCGGGCGACGTGCGCCTTTCGCGGGAGCTCGAGGGGGGCGCCCTGATGGACGTGGGCTGCTACTGCGTGAGCGGCTCGCGGCTCGTGGCCGGCGAGCCCACCGAGGTGAGCGCGGTGCAGATGGAGGGCGGCGAGGGCGTCGACGTGCGCTTCGCCGCGACCATGCGCTTCGAGGGCGACGTGCTCGGCCACTTCGACTGCGGGCTGGACATGGCGGGCCGCGACGAGCTGGAGGTCGTCGGCTCCTCGGCTTCGCTCTTCCTCGACGACCCTTGGCACTCACGCGAGCCCGTGATCGAGGTGCGCGCTGACGGCTCGGTCGAGCGGGTGGAGATCGAGCGGGAGAACCCCTACGCCTGCGAGCTGCGCGACTTCGCAGCCACCGTGGCCGGGGACCGGGCGCCGCTGCTCGGCCGCGAGGACGCGTTGGGTCAGGCGCGCACGATTGCCGCGCTCTATGCGAGCGCGGCGAGCGGTCGTACGGCGGTTCCGTAGGCCGGCGCGCGTAGCCTGAGGATGACCATGGGAGTCGCCACACCGGATAGGGAGGCGCCGGCGGGCATCGCAGCCCTGGCCGAGCGCTACGACCCCGATGTGATCGACCTGCCCGACGGAGGCGGGCGCGTCCGCCTGCGGGTACGCGGCGGACGGGAGTGGGACGCGCAGCTGAGCGGCCGCCGCCTGCGGGTGAGGCCCGCGCGGTCCTCGGCGAAGCCCGACGCCGAGATCACGGCCGACGCCGCCACCTGGCAGCGCCTGGCGGAGGACGTGCGCGGCGGCATGAGCGCGTTCCAGCAGGGCCGGCTGCACATGCGCGGGAGCCTGCACCTGGGGGTGGGCTTCCTGGCGGCCACGAACGGCGCCACCGAGCCGGGACGGCTGGCGTTCGACCGGGTGCGCACCGGTGCCGGAGACGTGTCGGTGCTCTCGGCGGGGGTGGGCCCGAACGTGGTCCTGTGCCTGCACGGGCTCGGCGGCACCAAGGCGTCCTTCCTCTCGACGGTGGCGGCCCTGGCGCGGCACTACCGGGTGGTCGCGATGGACCTACCCGGCTTCGGAGACTCCGACAAGCCGATCGGCGCCCCGTACAACGCCGAGTGGTTTGCGCGCTCCGCGTTCGACACGCTCGACGCGCTCGGCGTGGACTCCGTCCACATGGTCGGGAACAGCATGGGCGGCCGCGTGGCGATCGAGACGGGGTTCATGGATCGCTCGCGGGTGCGCTCGCTCGTGCTGCTGAGCCCCGCGCTCGCCTGGCTGCGCG
>Ga0126306_10000923_pt1 | contig 15018 bp, 15 predicted proteins | sample Plot27_FD_92592 | JGI IMG/M metagenome (GOLD analysis project Ga0126306, IMG submission 92592) | Serpentine soil microbial communities from UC McLaughlin Reserve, CA, USA - Plot27 | ecosystem: Environmental > Terrestrial > Soil > Grasslands | place: USA: UC McLaughlin Reserve, Lake County...
CCCGGAAGCGAAAGCTGGCGGAAGAAATCTCTATTTGCGTTCAAACGTCGTTCGCGGGCTCGACCCGCGAATCTCATCGCGAGCTGCGGATCGCCGGGTCAAGCCCGGCGATGACGATGAACGAGCGACCAGGAATTGGTCACGCCTTCCTTCGCCGCAATGCCTTCGGCAGCCGCCAGCGCAGGGTCCACAGCTCGTCATCATCGAAGAGCTCTTCCGAGCGGGTGCGGCCCGCCACCGATATGCCGGCCTCGCGCACGGTTTCGGGGCGGCCGGACACGAGCGGATGCCACCAGGCCAAATCCTTGCCCTCCGCCAGCAGGCGATAGGCACAGCTGTGCGGCAGCCATGACAGCTCGCCGACATTCTCAGGGGTCAGCCGAACGCAGTCCGGCACCTTTCTGCTGCGGTTGCGATAATCGGTGCAGCGGCAGGTGGCGCCATCGAGCAGCTTGCAGGCGGCGGAGGTGAAATGAATGCGGCCGGTGTCCTCGTCCTCAAGCTTCACCAGGCAGCAGCGGGCACAGCCATCGCACAGCGATTCCCATTCCCCGGACGACATTTCACTGAGTTTCTTTCGCTTCCAGAAGGGAATTTCAACCATCGATGGGTCCAAGTCCTCGGGTTAACGGCAAGGCTTCAGAAACAATATGGCCCCTCGGCAATGACTTGGCCATGGTTCAGCCATGTTTAGTGGCTTTTTTCGCACCGGCCAAGCCCATGCGCGTTGCTGTTGCGCGGGCCGGCGCGGGGTTGCATAACAGTGCCAGTCAACTGAGCTTCCAGCGGGCCCAGACCTTGAGCAAGCTTCCGGTTAGAAATCCGATCTACCGCGTTTTCGTCTCGATCGACTCTCTCATCAGCTCGTCGGCGTTCGAGTTCACCGACTGGCTCCGGCGCACGGCTCAGGCCTATTCGGTGTTCGTCGACCGGTTCCGGATCAGCGGAATGAGGCGAATTTTCATCGACATGATCGATGACGGGGCAACCTTCGGCATGTTTTTCGGCCTCGGCCTCCTGATGTTCGCCCTGCCGCCGTTCAGCGGCACCGGCGACATCTGGAATTTGGGCCGGGAATATGCCGTCACGGTCACCGACATCAACGGCGAGATCATCGGAAGGCGCGGCGTAAGGCAGGATGACGCCATCCCCCTCGATGAGATCCCGCCGCATGTGATCAATGCCGTCCTGGCAACGGAGGATGCGCGTTTCTACCAGCACTTCGGCGTCGACGTGCAGGGCACGATGCGCGCGGTAGTCGAAAACGCGCGGGCCCATGACGTGAAGCAGGGCGGCTCGTCCATCACCCAGCAGCTCGCGAAGAACCTGTTCCTCACGCCCGAACGCACCATCCGGCGCAAGATCAATGAAGCATTCCTGGCGCTGTGGATCGAAGCGCGGCTCAGCAAGGATGAGATCCTCAAGCTTTACCTCGACCGTTCCTATCTCGGCGGCGGGACTTACGGCGTCGAGGCCGCATCGCAATTCTATTTCGGCAAGTCGGTGCGCGATGTATCGCTGTCGGAATCGGCGATGCTCGCCGGATTGTTCAAGGCGCCTTCCAAATATGCGCCGCATGCGAACAACGCCGAGGCGCTGGCGCGGGCGAATGTGGTGCTCTACCGCATGCTCGACGTCGGCTTCATCAGCCATGGCGAACTTCTGGCGGCGCGGCGCGACCCGCCCCGGGTGATCAGCCAGAGCCTTTATTACAGCCCGGATTATTTCCTCGACTATGCCTATAAGGAAACGCTGGCGCTGATCGAAGCGCAGGGCCTGCAGAGCGACTATGTGATCGAGGTGAAGACGTCGGCCGACCTCAGGCTGCAGCAGGCGGCGCAGCGCATCATCAATGAAGAGCTCGAAGTCGACGCGCCGGCCTTCAATGCGACCCAGGCGGCGCTGGTCAGCCTGGCTCCCGACGGCGCGGTCAAGGCGATCGTCGGGGGGCATAATTACGAGGAAAGCCAGTTCAACCGGGCAACGGACGCGCTTCGGCAACCCGGCTCGTCGTTCAAGCCCTTCGTATATCTGGCGGCGCTCCTGGCAGGGTATACGCCGAATAGCATGGTATCGGATGCGCCCGTCAGCGTCGGCAATTGGGCGCCGCGCAACTACACCGGAAAATACGCCGGCCGGGTCACGCTCACCACCGCGCTTACGCATTCCTACAACACCGTGCCGGTTCATCTGATGAAGGATATCGGCCGGCAGGCGATCATCGACGCCTCGCGCATGGCCGGCCTGCAGTCGGCGCTGCTGCCCGTTCCCTCGCTTCCGCTTGGCTCGAACGAGGTGACGCTGCTCGACATCACCACGGGCTATACCGCCTTCGCCAATGGCGGAAAGGCGGTCAAGCCTTATACGGTGCTGGAGATCAGACGGCCCAATGGCGATCTGCTCTACAGCCGCGAGCGAAATGCCCCGCCCTTGCAACAGACGATTCCGGCGGAGAAGGTTGCCGAGCTCGATTACATGATGGCAAGCGTGGTTTTGAATGGAACGGGGCGGCGGGCGCTGCTCGGCTTCACGCCACAGGCGGGAAAGACCGGTACGAACCAGGCCTATCGCGACGCGTGGTACATCGGCTTCACCGCCTACAACGTCACGGGCGTGTGGTTCGGCAACGACGATTTCAGCGAGATGAAGAAAATGACCGGCGGCACATTGCCGGCGATGACGTGGAAGCGCTACATGCTCGAGGCGTCCGTCAATAAGGTGGCCGAAGCGCTGCCCGGCGTGCCTGTCGATCAGACCCACCAGCAGTATATCGCCGAGAATCAAGGCACCGACCAGGTGCCCGCCGGCGCCAGCGCCGGAGACGCGGTCGCAGCCGCGGCGGCAAGCGGCTCGAGCATGAGCGCCGCCGCGGCCACGCCGGAACTGAGCGAGGGGGGCGCCGACGACATTGCGCCCACGAAGAAGCGGTCGTCGGATGCCGTGGTCCAGGTGCTGCAGGACATGTTCAGCTTCTTCGGCAAGAACAAGAAAGAGCAGGCTCCGACGGCCGTGGTGACGGAGAAAAAGCGATTCATGTTCTTCGGCGACAAGCCGAAAAAGAAGAAGAAGAAACAGAACATCAACTAGCAACAGCCGCATTTATGGTTCCGCAGTGAAGACCAAATTCCGAGGCATAGCCGCGATCCCGCTGTTTCTGATCACCGGAATCGGCGCCGGACTGGCAACCGCGAGCCAGGTGATCGAAGGAAATGTCGGGCGGTTTTCCGTGAACAACGGGCCATGGCGCACCTGGCCTTCGGCGGGCAGCCCGAACATCGATCCCTATACGCGGGGACATTTTCTCGTCTATGGCCGGCTGCCGATGAGCACATTCGAGGCGGTGGAATATATCGCCACCCTGGACAGCCAGGGGGCAAGTCTCGATCCCTCATGCAATTACATCATCCAGGGGTCGATGGCGCCGGCGCGATGGTGGCGGGTCACGGCGCGGCAAAATGATTCCCCGGAATTCGGTGCGGGGGAATCCATCCTGTCGCAGAACGCGCTCATCGAACCGAACAACCAGGTGCGGGTGATCGCCTCACGCGATCCCCAGCCCGGCAATTGGCTGAAGCTGCCGCGGCAATCCTATCTCGAATTCACCCTGACGCTGTTCTCACCGGCGAGCAGCGTGAAAAGCGGGAATGCAGCCGTGCCCCTGCCCCAGATCGTGAAGGAAGCATGTTCATGAGGCGCCGCCTGTTCTGGCTGGCGGCGGTGGTCCTGCTCGCGGTGTCGGTGCATTTGTCTTATGTGCTGTTCGTGCCCAATCTGGAAATGAGCCGCATCATGAGCGCAGCGGGCAGCAGCCACGGCGAGAACCGGTTCGCCGTGCTCTCCGAGAAGGAGGCGACATCCATCCTCGGGCAGCAGAGCCTGGCGTTCGTGCAAGGCATATGCGTTCTCGACCTCAAACCGGGGCCGGTGCTGGTGACGCTCGAGACGCCGGCGAGCTACTGGATGGTGAATGTCTATTCGCGCAACGGCGACAATATTTACTCGCTGAACGACAGGCAGGTGTCGGAGGTGCCGTTCTCGATCATCGTGGAACAGAAGAAGACCAGCCTGTTCAGCATCGAAGCGCCGGAAGAGCCGCCCGAGGATGCAGCTTTCCGGGTGGCGACGGGTGATCGGCGCGGGCTTTTCGTGGTGAGAGTTTTCGTTCAGAACCCGGCTTACCGGCAGCGGATCACCCGCACGCTGGAACGGTCGTCGTGCAAGCCCGCCAATGTCGGCCAACAGGCGAGCGGCTAGCGCAACGGACCCCAAATACATTCGCATATGAGGGTGAAAAGTTGCGCCAGCTCATGAATAGACGAGCAGCTTCTCGATGGTCAGTTCATTCCAACTGACCGTCGGCTGCCCTAGCGGTCGTCGAGCTCGAGGGCGGTGGAGCGCAGCTGTTTCGAGAGCCCCTTCAGCGGCTTCGTCCGATCGCTCAGATTGAATTCGCGGCGCTCGATGCGCGTGCCGGGAAAAATGATGATCCTTGCCGGTCCACGGTTGCGGATTATTTTGCCCGCTGTCTGCCTTGACGGAAACGTGAGGATGTTTGCCATGCTGCTATCGCAGATTCGTGTTGAACGCGGAACACTTCCTCGCACGCCGTACTGTTGAATTCCCCTCGCAGAATTAGAACGCGTTATGGTTAAGAAATACCTAATATGGATTTTGAAACTTCACTAGGCAAATTCACACGCCGCGGGCGAAATCGAGGAGACCTGTGCCGCTGCGATCTTCGATCTCGAGGATCCATATGTCGGGGTCTCTGGAGTGGATGCGGCGCAGATAGGCATCGGCCTCGGCCTCCGGCACCGGGCCATCGCCGATCAGTTTCGCCCAGCGGCGCTCGCCGAGGTTGTCGTGCGCCGGCCCTGGTGCCGGACCGATCAGCAATACGCGCCCGTCCAGCCGGTTGACCTTGACATAGATGCTTCCGGCTTCCTCCGCGCCGCGCCTGATGAGCATGGCGGCGAGGCCCATGGCATTGCAGCGACGCAAATGGGCCTGCACCCAAATTGCGGATTTAACGCTCATGGCCCGGTGCGATGCGGAGGCACCGCGGGTTCAGCGCCCCTCGCCTTGCGGCAGAGCGCCCGTGTCGGTGAGCTCGGCAATGAGCTCGTCGGAGATTTCGCCCGTGACCGGCCAGCCGCGATCGCCTTCGAACTGGCGAATGGCGGCACTTGTCTGGGCACCGATATGGCCATCGAACTGCCCGGGCCGATAGCCGAGAGCAGCAAGGCCCGACTGGATCTTCCTGATCCGCTCCTGGCCCTCTTCCTCGGGGATGGTGTTGGTGTACTCACTTGCGGAAATCAATTTGGTGGTAAAGCGAATATGGTCGAGGAGCTCCTGGTCGGCCTTGCCGTTCGCCGGCAAACCATTGCGGCGCTGGTATTCGGCGATCGCCCGGCGGGTGCGATAGCCTGCAACACCATCGCTGCGGCCGTCAAACAATCCCAGCGCGGCAAGCTCGCTCTGCACCGAGGCGATGAGAACATCGCCTTTGCCTTGCGATTTGCCGACAACCGTTATGCGGGTGGTGGGCGGCGCCTTATTCTTAGAGCCGGCGGTGATGATCTCGACGCGCGGGCCCGGTTCGGCACCGGCAGAACCAATTTGCGCGCCGCGCTGGCCGATGACCGCGTTATAAAGGATCGCGGTGCTCATCATCACGATGAGGACACCGGATAGAACAGCGACCGGGCCTGCCCCTAAGGTTTCCGGCTCGGCCTCGTCCTCAATTATGTGCTGCGAACGCTTTCCCACCCGAGATAATCTAGCGCCAATTGACTTGCGGATGATTAACCGAAACTTGCCGCTGCCGGCCGCAAGGGTGATGGCGGCTAATCGTTAATGCCCGGTTACCCGAACTCTCGGCCTTTTCGAAAAAGTTCACCATAGGCATTTGCCATTTGTGGAGCTTTTGCGGCCTATGCTCCTTTCCAGAAAAGGGAAGAACCATGGGCGCTATTCGAACTTCAATGCTGGTCTTGGCCGTGGCCGTTATGCTGCCGTCGCCGCCGGAAAGCCGCCAGGGATCATTGCTCGTGCACTCGGCCATCCGGGCGATGAGCAATATCGGAGTCTTGTGCACTGGCAAGGACGAGTGCACGACGGCCGAATATGTGCTGGGGCGGATCGAGGCGAAGGCGCGCTACAATCTGAACCTGCTTTATGCCTGGGCGAGCCATCCTGAAGAGGATCTGGCCCCGATCGCCAACCAGGCGCGCGTCGATCCCATAATGACCGGCAGCGCAATGCGGCTGGCCACCGGCAAGGGGGACGCTTCGCGGAATACCCTGCGCATCGACGATCTGATCCCATCCTGGCGCGGGCCAAGCCAGGCCAAAAGCGGCTGACGGTTTGAGCGGCGGATTGAGGTTGCAGCCCGACGCGCAAGTGCATAAATCCAGTAGACCGGCACGGCCAGGCAAGCCGGAAACGGGACACGCTGGTGGCGCTGCCAAGGATCGAAGAAATAGAACAGAATTTTGCCGTCCTCGACGATTGGGAGGACCGGTATAAGTATATCATCGAGCTCGGCAAGGAACTGCCGCCGCTCGCGGATGCCTTCCGAATACCTGCAAACAAGGTGCAGGGCTGCGCCAGCCAGGTGTGGCTGCAGTCCTTCGTATCAAACGGGGGCGGCAGCGCTATATTGCGCTTTGCTGGGGATAGCGATGCGCTGATCGTGCGCGGGCTGATCGCCATTGCCTTTGCCCTGTTCTCAGGCCAGACGGCAGAGCGGATCCTCGCCACGGACGTATCGAAGGAGCTCGAGAAACTGCAGCTCGGCGATCATTTGTCGCCGCAGCGTTCGAACGGCTTTCTTTCGCTGATCGCGCGGATCAAGCAGGATGCGAAGACGGCGCTGAGCGCCGAGGCGCCATGATGCCGTAGGCTCTGGCGAGACTGGTGAGGGCGAGTTGAAGGACGACCTTGCCGGAGCGGCGCGGCCAGCCCAGAACCCGTTCGGCGCTTTCAATGCCGGTTGCGAAACAGCAGACCTCGACAAGGATGCGGGAAAGCTCAGGACCCACGGCATCGAGCGCGGCGTAATAGCGCTTTTTGGCAGCCAGTATTTTCTCGCTCTGGTGCATGAGGTCGCGGCGCGGGGCGCAAAGCGGGCCGCCCGAGCCCGGGCTCTCCCAATCGGTGGTGATGCGCGGTGAGAGCTGAGAGGCGATGAAATCGGCGTGGAGCCGAAGGCCCGCGCAATATTGCTCATCGCTGATCAGTGGCTCTCCGGTCGAATCGCGCCGGGTGCGAAGCCATGTCAGAGGACTTTCGGCGCAGTCGAGCTCGACGAGCGTGCGCTTGCCGGGCTCGAGCTCGACGATGTGGCTTTTGATTGCGCGCCGCGTCGGTGGGGTGGCTCGGCCGGGGTTTCGCGTTTTGCGGAGGCGGGAAGAAGATTTTTTCATAAGGATTGCTCATAGGCCTAATATCTGTTATTAAGACTTAATGCCTAGAACGCAACCTTGTCAATCCTCATCGTAATGCCTGGATTTTATCCGGCCATCCTCTGGCCATCCTCATCCGGCGCAAACCGGACTCCAGCTCTTGTTTTGTGCGCCCCCAAGCTGGACCCCGACTTTCGTCGGGGTGAGGAAGGAGAAGCTGGATTGGAATTGAATTTGTCAGCCGTAATTGGCGAGGGATGCGCGATCGTCAGCGGATTGGGTGCCGAGAAGTTCAATCGAGCGCGGCAGCATTTGAGCCGAGACGAAGGTGTCATAGCAAAGGATCATACCGGCTTCCGCTCCTTCATGAAGCAGCGGAAGCCGCAGCCAAAACTGAACCAGATGGTTCTTGTCGAGGCGCGGCCCGCGGACGACGCCCTGGGCGGGCCGCAAGGTTTTGACGACGTGATCGTATACCGCATCCCAATAAGTTTGCTTTTCGCCCCAATCCATCTCATCGAGAAACAGGCCCGTTATCTCGCGGTCATAGATGTCGCGCAGCCGCGTTCCGGCAAGGCGCACCTTCAGTCGGCCATCAGCGCGCTCGAGCAGGCTGATGAAGGGCAAAAGGCGCGGAAAATGAGCCGGGCTGACATCATCGCGCGCCGGCATGCTGCGGCCGGCAGCAATGGATGCCCAGTAATCATAGAGCTGCCGCTGCTCAGCAATGATCAACTGAGCCCTAAAGGCCACGTTGGAAGTTTCTGTCGACACTGCCGCTCGTCCCCGAATCGCTCTCGCGCTTTCGTACCCGAGTTTATGAATCGAGCAAGCTGTCAGCGCAAGAGCGGCGGGCTGATTTTCCGAAAGCGCGCTTTGCATGCAACGGGCGGATATGAATCTCACGGCCTTTTTCGACGGCCAAGGCCGATTTTCTTCGCCAGTTTCGACCGTGCAGCAGCGTAGTTCGGCGCCACCATCGGGTAGTCCGGAGGCAAGCCCCATTTCTCGCGATATTGTTCAGGTGACAGATTATAATGCGTGCGCAAGTGCCGCTTGAGAGACTTGAAGTTCTTGCCATCTTCGAGGCAGGTAATGAATTCGTCCTGAACCGAGCGCTTGACCGGAACGGCGGGCCGCCGGTCCTGCGCGTTTTTCGATTCCGCCGCCACGCCCGCCGCGCTGTCGCTCAAAGCACAATAGACTTCGGTGATCAATCCACGCAGGTCGGCGGCCTGCACATCGTTGCGGCCGACGAAGGCCGCAACAATGTCAACCGTCAAAGCCAGTAGTTCTGGTTTCTCGCCCATGACTTGCAATCCTTATCCCCCTCAATTTCCAGTATGGGTACCGGCATGGGCGTTCGAAATCAATTTCTTTCGACGGTTTCTGCAAGTAGAGCGGGAATTATTCTGCGTAAACCTGCGTCCTCATCTGCATGCAACCTCAGATACTTTAAATGCACGGCGCAGAATGATTATTGGGCGAGTGCTTTACTCCGGGAGATTGCGGGACGCGTGCGGCAAATCAAGCGGAGATGTCGGCATAGGGGCCGGTGCCGAGCACGCCCCAATCCCAGTAGGTGAGCAAGACGCGCGCCTTGTTGAAGGAGAGAGATTCGAAAAACCCCTGCAATTCCGCAAGTCTATGGCTCGCGCGCATTGCGCCGGTTTTTGCTGCAGCCACGATTTCCTCAAAGCGTGCCCGGGTGATGCCAAGGGCCTTCAAAGCAACGCACAGCGGCTCGCCATGGGCATCGGCGACAATCTTCGAGGCGGTCTGCAAATTGAGGCCGAGTGCCTCGGCCAAGGTGCGCTCGGCTTCCGGCATATTGCCTGTAGCCATGGCCGCGACCAGACGATCAGTTTCCTCAGGCGTAGAAAAGCGAGCGCCAACAGGGCTTTCCGTCTCGCCGTCAATGCGCATTGTCAGCTTGAGAATTTTGCCAAGCGTCGAGGAGTCGGTGAGAAAACGAGAGATCACATAGCGGCGCAGCTCCGCCGGCAGAACCCAAAACAACTCGAACGCCACGGGTGCCGGAAGATCGGCACGGGTGGCAAGCGGTGCCTGAAGCGAGGGATGTTCCCTGGCAAGTTCATTGAAGCGGTGAAAGGACTCATGCGTCAACAAAGCTCCGGGATTTCGCACCAGGGTCAATAAGGCGGAGGAATCGCCCGTGCCAATCAGCGCATCGCACAGAATGGGAGAGAGACGGCGGCGGCGAGCGATCATCCGAATGCTCTGCTCATTGCCGTCCGTGATGACTTCGACCAGATCCTGGTCGGCGATTGCGGAACATCTTTCGAGCAGCGGCCCTGCTATTTCGATCCGCCGATCGTGAATGAGCTGAGCGAGAACGAGCGGGGGCGGCGCTTCCATGATGGTGAGGCGCTCGGCGATGGCCACGAGACTCCTGGCGGGTATACGGGGTATGAGATGGAGCAGCGTATCAGCAGCAAGCGCGCGCTCCTGCGGCTGGGTGTCCTTCGTGGGAAGAGACATGATCTCGATGAGCGTGCGTGCAACTTCGCCCGCTTCCTCGCTCGGCTCCTCGATGGGACGGGAAAGGACGCGACGGCGAACCTCCGAAACCTGCACCTCGGGTGCTCGCGGTTCGACAACCGCATCGGAAGCCCTCCTGCGCATGTTTTGAGCCGCGCCGTTGCCATTTTCCCAGAAGCGATAGCCGGTGGGGCGATCATCGGGGGCAGGAGCGGCTTCGGCATGCGGCTGCGGCTGCGGGGGCGCTGGAGCGGCCGACTTCGGCACAGCAAAGGCTTCGCCGAGGTCGGCTGTTGCGAATTCATCGCGTGCAGGGACGGCGGGTTCGAGGATCAGCCGGACATTCTTGACGGCAGGCGCGGTAAGGCCGGACTCCTCTTCGACAGGCTCCATCTCACGGAGCGATGCATTGCCGATCAGGCTCGCCAGATCCTGGACCGGCGTTTCGTCCGGCTCGTGCGTTTGCTCCGGGAACTCGAACGCCTCCGGCTCCACCGTGGTGGGCTCGGGCGGCGCCGAAGCCGCGGCGTAAAGGGGTGAAATCTCAGCCACCGCCACGAGCCCGATGACGGCAGGGTCGCGGTCGAGAGGGGAAAGGATGAGAGCGAGGTGAGCATGAGACTCCTCTTTCAGGCTCATCAGGTCGAAAGGCGGAGGCGTGGAGGGCTCAATGGGAGCGTCCGGCGGAGCTGATGCCGGTTCCGGGGGCGCGGGGTCGATATCGGCAGCTATGATCGCAATAGCTTCTGGCGTCTCGGGCTGCGCAATCGGAGGTTCCGCCAGCAGGGAAAGGTGTTTCGGCCCTGACGTAAGGGCATGTGGCCGGGATCTTGTGGCGCCGCTAGGGCGCGCCGGGCGGTGCTTACCGCCAAGCCTCTGTGTCAGCAGCCGAAAATTCGCCGCTGACATCTTCGGCTTCTGCGGGTTCGATCCGGGCAGCACCACAAAGGGAGCGGAGGATTGCTCTGCTTCAGCGTGTGGAGGAGCGGCCAGGGTATTAGCCTGATCCCGCGCGGCAAACTGACTCATTGGACTGCCTACTCCACGCCCACTGACATCACTCCAAATACAGGCTCAACGTGTAGATTCCTTTAATATTGGGGACCTTACGACGCGAGCATAACAAAATGTTTCAGGTCGGCAGCCGCTCCGCTCCCTATGATTTTACCGTTTCCGGGACTATCTCCAGCCCAGGCATTCCTGATAGCCTTCGAACCGGCTTCGGCGACCCGGTTACCTCGGCCCAGGGCGGTCAAAGTGGATTAGTGACAGTCATCTAAGTTGGATTCGTAAGCCCATGGCAAAGATCAACAAAACCGAAGCCGAATGGAAGGAACAGCTCAGCCCAGAAGCCTATTACATCACGCGCAAGCACGGCACCGAGCGCCCCTTCAGCCATCCTTACAATGCACAGAAGGCGCAAGGCATCTATCAGTGCGTGGCGTGCGGCTCTCCGCTTTTTTCATCAGATGCCAAATTCGATTCCGGCACCGGCTGGCCGAGCTTTCATTCTCCCATGTCCAAGGATGCGGTGAGCGAAAAAGATGACCGCTTGCTCTTCATGCGACGGACGGAAGTTCGGTGCGCAGCCTGCGATGCGCATCTCGGTCATGTGTTTCCCGACGGACCCGATCCGACCGGGCTGCGCTATTGCATGAACGGCACCGCTCTCAAATTTGATTCGAGCAAGGAGTAGCCCTTGGACACAAAGCCTGCACTCATTCCGCCGCGCGCCGAACGCAGGCAGCATCTGACCCAGTGGCATGGTATCGTGCGCAACGATGCCTATGCTTGGCTCAGGGCCGAAAATTGGCAGCAGGTGATGCGCGACCCCGAGTCGCTGCCTCCCGACATAAGGGATTATCTTGAGGCGGAGAACGCCCATAGCGATGCGGTGATGGGCGATACGCTCGAGCTGCAGGACCGCCTATTCGCCGAGCTGAAAGGCCGGATCAAGGAAGACGATTCGACGGTGCCGCTGACCGACAGCGCATTTGCTTATTATGTAGGTTACGTCGCAGGGGGACAGCATCCGCGGTACTGCCGCAAGTCGCGCGACCTCACCAGCGAGGAAGCCGTGCTGGTCGACGGCAATGCCGAAGCCGACGGCATGAGCTTTTTCAAGCTCGGATCGATGTCGCACAGTCCCGACCACAAACTGGTCGCCTGGTCGCATGACGAGCAGGGCTCGGAGTTCTATCAGCTGCGCATCCGAGATGTCGACACGGGCACGGATCTCGGCGACCGGATCGACCGGTCGACGGGTCACATCGCCTGGGCGGCCGACAGCTCGTCGTTCTTCTATGTCGAGAATGACGACAATCATCGTCCGTGCCGGGTTTGGCATCACGTCATCGGCACGGCGCGGATCGAAGATCGCCTGATTTATCAAGAGCCCGACCCCGGCTTCTTCGTCGGCGTCAGCAAGACCCAGTCGGACGGCTTCGTGGTGATCAGCTCGCATGATCACGAAACATCGGAGCTCCGGGTGCTGCCGGCGGCAGACCCTTATGCCGAGCCGCGCCTGATCGCGGCGCGCCAGCCCGGCATCGAATACGACATCGATCATTGGGACGATCAATTCGTCATCCTGACGAACCATGACGGCGCGGAGGATTTCAAAATCGCGCTTTGTCCCGCCAATGCTCCGGGGCCGGAGAATTGGCGGGACCTCGTCGGGCATGTCAAAGGCCGGCTCATCTTGAACATCGAGGCCTATAGGGACCATCTGGTCAGGCTCGAGCGCGAGGACGGGCTGCCGCGCATCGTCGTGCGCGACCTGCGCTCCGGCGAGGAGCATTCGATCGCGTTCGACGAAGAGGCCTATTCGCTCGGAATGAGCGGGTCGCTCGAGTACGACACCGCGTTCATGCGGTTCAGCTATTCGTCGATGACGACGCCGGTGCAGGTATTCGATTACAACATGCGCAGCCGCGAGAGGATTTTGCGCAAGAACCAGGAAATACCCTCCGGGCACGATCCATCGCTGTACACGACCCGGCGGATATTCGCACCAGCGCACGACGGCGAGAAGGTGCCGGTGTCGCTTCTCTACCGGAAGGACACGAAGCTCGACGGCACGGCGCCGTGCTGGCTTTACGGCTACGGCTCGTACGGCATCACCGTGTCGGCAAGCTTCAATTCGCATCTGTTATCGCTCGCGGAGCGCGGGTTCGTGTGCGCCATCGCACATGTGCGCGGAGGAAAGGACAAGGGCTATCGGTGGTATGTGGAAGGCAAGCGCGAGAAGAAGACCAACACGTTCATGGATTTCATCTCGGCGGCGAATTATCTGGCGAAAGAAAAATTCACCTCGCACCACCGCATCATCGCGCATGGCGCAAGCGCCGGCGGCATGCTCATGGGTGCCATCGCCAATATGGCGCCGGAGCTGTTCAAGGCGGTCATCGCGGAAGTGCCTTTCGTCGACGTGCTGACGACGATGCTCGACGACACGCTGCCGCTAACGCCGCCGGAATGGCAGGAATGGGGCAATCCGATCGAGAGCAAGGAGGCCTATGAGTTCCTCAGTTCCTATTCGCCTTACGACAATGTGGAGATGAAGGATTATCCGCATATTCTGGCGGTGGCGGGGCTCACCGATCCAAGGGTCACCTATTGGGAACCCGCCAAATGGGTTGCCCGCATGAGGGAAATGAAGACAGACGGCAATTTCCTGCTGTTGAAAACGCAAATGAGCGCCGGTCACGCCGGCGCGCCCGGGCGTTTCGACCGGCTGAAGGAAATCGCATTCGTCTATGCGTTTGGAATGAAGGTGGCCGGACTGACTTAAAGATGCGTGATGCCCGTGCTTGACAGGGCCATCTGCCTGCGTGTGATAGATGTGCGGGTAAAGCGCCCGCGCATGACGCAACCAGACTAGGCAGGACGTGATGGCGCAAGCAAGCCTCAAGGCCGGACCGGCGCGGCCGCAAGCGGCGGAATTCAACTGGCAGGACCCCCTCGATCTCGAAAACCATTTGAGCGAAGAGGAGCGCATGATCCGCGACAGCGTTCATGCCTTCGCACAGGACCGGCTGATGCCGCGCGTCCAGAAAGCCTTCCGCGAAGAGAACTTCGATCGCCAGATCATGAGTGAGCTCGGAAGCCAGGGGCTGCTCGGCGTGATGACGGCGGAAGCGTTCGGCGGGGCCGGCCTCGGGTATGTGGCTTATGGCCTGGCAGCGCGGGAAATAGAGCGGGTCGATTCCGGATATCGCTCGGCGATGAGCGTGCAGAACTCGCTGGTGATGCATCCGATAGAGGCCTATGGCAACGAGCAGCAGAAGAAGAAATACCTGCCGAAGCTCGCCCGCGGCGAACTCGTCGGGTGTTTCGGGCTCACCGAGCCCGAAGCCGGCTCGGATCCAGGGGGAATGCGAACGAAGGCGCGCAAGAGCAAGGACGGCTTCGTGCTGAACGGCACCAAGACGTGGATCACCAATTCTCCCATTGCCGACATAGCAATCGTGTGGGCCAAGACGGAGGACGACGACATCCGCGGCTTCATCGTGGAGCGCGGTTTCAAAGGCGTCAGCACGCCCGTGATCGAAGGCAAATTCTCGCTGAGAGCATCGGTGACCGGGGAGATCGTGCTCGACAATGTCGAGGTTCCCCAAGACTCTCTGCTGCCGGGCGCAAAGGGCCTCGGCGGGCCTTTCGGCTGCCTCAACAAGGCGCGCTACGGCATCGCCTGGGGCACCATGGGGGCGGCTGAGGATTGCTGGCACCGCGCGCGCCAATATGTGCTCGACCGAAAGCAGTTCGGCCGGCCCTTGGCTGCCAACCAGCTCATCCAGCGCAAGCTCGCCGACATGCAGACGGAAATCGCGCTCGGAGTGCATGGGGCGCTGGCGCTCGGCCGCGCGCTGGAGGCAGGGCGTGCGGCACCCCCGGCAATCTCGCTCATGAAGCGCAACAATTGCGGCAAGGCCTTGGATATCGCGCGCATGGCCCGAGACATGCACGGCGGAAACGGGATCACCGATGATTTCCACGTCATCCGGCATATGCTCAATCTCGAAACAGTAAACACCTATGAAGGCACACATGACGTGCATGCGCTGATCCTGGGGCGGGCGCAAACCGGCATACAGGCGTTCCTTTA
>Ga0126306_10000924_pt1 | contig 15000 bp, 17 predicted proteins | sample Plot27_FD_92592 | JGI IMG/M metagenome (GOLD analysis project Ga0126306, IMG submission 92592) | Serpentine soil microbial communities from UC McLaughlin Reserve, CA, USA - Plot27 | ecosystem: Environmental > Terrestrial > Soil > Grasslands | place: USA: UC McLaughlin Reserve, Lake County...
CGCCGGCGGCCGCGTGAGGCGAAGGGCCTCGCATGAGCGCTCGCACACGCCGTCGCCTCGTGGAGGGCGTCACAGGGTTGGCGTCGCTCACGTTCCCGCGCACGCGCCGGACCGACGGCCGTGTCGTGCGCGACTGCGCACGCGATTCGGTGGACGGAGCCGGTCTGTGGGCGCTGCCGCGTGAGGGCGTGTCGGTCGCCTGGGCCGGTCTGCGGACCCGGCCACGCGAGGCGGCGTTCGAGCTTCGGAGCGCCCCGTGGAGAGAGGCCCTCAGCGTTCTGACACTGCCCCTCGCCGCGACCATCCTCGTGGTCTGGATCTTCGGGTTCATCCCGCGCTACGACCACTGGCCGCTAGGCGAGGGCTGGGCGCTGCTGCTCGGCGGCTCGCTTCTGGCCGTGATCGGCGCGGCGCTTCAGCACCGCTGGCTGACCGCGCTCGGCGCCACGGCGACCCTAGTGGCGGCCGCGGGCCCGTATCTCGGCGCCGGAACCGAGACGGCGCTGGCCGACACGCCGAGCTTCTTCCACGGCTGGAGAGTTGATATCGGCGCTGCTTCGCTCTTCCCCACGGCCCTTCTGATCGCTGGCGCGCTGAGCCTCCCGCGCCGCTCCCTCCCACCCGTGCGGGCGCTCATGGCGCGCCTCGCACTCGGCCTGGCGCCCGCGGTCGTCGCGCTCGTGCATCTGCTCCCCGTGCCGGAGCCTGAGCCCACCCGCATCTACACCTCCACCCTCGGGCCGGGGGGCGAGATCATGATCATCGGGCCCACCTTCGGCCCGCCCTACCCATACCCGTGGATCCCTTCCTCCCGGCCACTGATCGCGGCCCTCGGCATCGCCCTGGCGGTGGCGGTCGTCGTGACCTGGAGGCGCGCCCGGACCCACCCGCACCACGTGCTCGCCACCGGACTCGTCCTGACCAGCGTGTCGTACGCGGTGGCCTGGGTGACGATCCGCTTCGATCCTGTGGCGGCCCCGTACTGGCTCTACAACGGCGCATACCCGCTGCTGCTCGCCGCGCTGCCGCTGCTCCTCGCCCTCGTGCTGATGCGCAGAGCTGGCCGGACGGCCAGCCAACTGCATTAGATTCCCCCAGGTGAGCGCAGAGCATGAGCACGTGGACGTGCTGATCGTCGGCGCCGGGCTGTCGGGAATCGGCGCCGGCTGTCACCTCACGGCGCGCTGCCCCGGCAAGACGTTCGCGATCCTCGAGGCGCGTCACGCCGTCGGCGGCACCTGGGACCTGTTCCGCTACCCCGGCATCCGCTCGGACTCGGACATGTTCACGCTCGGCTACTCGTTCAGGCCGTGGGAGGAGGCGGAGGCGATCGCGGACGGGCCGGCGATCCGCAGCTACATCCGCGAGACGGCACACGACCACGGCGTCGGCGAGAAGGTGCGCTTCCACCACCGTGTCGTGGCCGCAGAGTGGTCGACGGACGAGGCGCGCTGGACCGTCGAGGTCGAGCGCACCGACACGGACGAGCGGCTCCAGATGACGTGCGGCTTCCTGTTCACGTGCACCGGCTACTACCGCTACGACGAGGGCTACACGCCGCATTTCGAGGGCCGCGAGCGCTTCGGCGGCGAGATCGTGCACCCGCAGCACTGGCCCGAGGGACTCGACTACGCCGGCAAGCGCGTGGTGGTGATCGGCAGCGGAGCCACGGCCGTGACGCTCGTTCCGGCCATGGCGGAGAACGCCGCACACGTGACGATGGTCCAGCGATCGCCGAGCTACGTCGTCTCGCTGCCCGGTACCGATCCGCTAGCCCGCTTGCTTCGCCGCGTGCTGCCCGCGAGCGCCGCCTATCCGATCGTGCGCTGGAAGAACGTGCTGCTCACCACCGGCTTCTTCCAGGCCTGCCGGCGCTGGCCGAAGGCGATGAAGGGCCTGATCCGCAAGGGAGTGATCAAGCGGCTCCCGGAGGGCTACGACGTCGACACCCACTTCGCACCGCGCTACCAGCCGTGGGACCAGCGCCTCTGCCTCGTCCCGGACGGAGACCTGTTCGAGTCGATCAGCGCCGGCCAGGCGTCGATCGTGACCGATCGGATCGAGACCTTCACCGAGACGGGACTCAAGCTCGAGTCGGGCGCCGAGCTCGAGGCCGACCTGATCATCACGGCCACCGGGCTGAACATGCTGCTCCTCGGCGGGATGCAGGTCACGGTGGACGGGCGTGAGATCGAGTTCTCCGAGACGGTCGGGTACAAGGGCATGATGTTCACCGGCGTGCCGAACCTGGCGGTCGCGCTCGGCTACACGAACGCGTCCTGGACGCTCAAGTGCGACCTGGTGGCCCAGTACGTCTGCCGGCTGCTGAACCACATGGACGAGGCCGGCTACCGCCAGGCCACCCCGCGCGAGCCCGACCCCTCGGTGGCAACCGAGCCGTTCCTCGACCTGGCCTCGGGCTACGTCCTGCGCTCGATCCACACGCTGCCGAAGCAGGGCAGCCGCGCCCCGTGGCGGCTCCACCAGAACTATGCGCGCGACGTGCTCATGATGCGCCGCGGGCCCATCGTGGACGAGGGCATTGCGTTCTCGAACCCACGCGCCCCGGCGGAGGCGCCGGACCGCCTGGCTGCCTAAGCCGCTCAAGGAAAATACGGCCCTTGACTGGCTTCGGGCACAGGCGTAGCGTCGCTGAGCATGAGCCCGACACAGCCACCCAGGCGCCGTACGTGCGCGCACATGATCGTCCACGAGCTGCTCGTGGAGACTCAGCCCGAGTACCGCGAGCGCCGGCTTGCGGCCGAGGAGCAGACCCGCGAGAGCATCGACAGCGGCGAGGCCCTGCGCGTCGCTCGCAGGATGATCAGGATCCCGGTCGTGGTCCACGTGGTTCACCGCGCGGCCGAGGAGAACATCTCGGACGCGCAGATCAAGAGCCAGATCGCCGTGCTCAATCGCGATTTCCGTGCAAAGAATCCCGACAAGAGCAAGGTCCCGCCGGTCTGGAAGAGCCTCGTCCTGGACTCCAACATCGAGTTCGCGCTGGCGACGAAGGATCCGAAGGGCAAGCAGCACACCGGAATCACTCGCACCGCGACGACGGCCGAGGGCTTCGGTCCGGACAACACGGTGAAGTCGCGGCGGACGGGCGGCGTGAACGCCTGGCCTGCCGACCGCTACCTGAACGTATGGGTGTGCAACCTCACGGACGGCCTGCTCGGGTACGCGCAGTTCCCGGGCGGTCCCGCGCGGACCGACGGAGTGGTGATCCTCTACAGCGCGTTTGGGAGCCAGGGCACGGTGCGGCCGCCGTTCAACAAGGGCCGCACGGCCACGCACGAGGTCGGGCACTTCCTCGGGCTACGCCACATCTGGGGCGACCGGAACGACTGCAGCGGCAACGACTTCGTGGCCGACACGCCTCCCGCGCGCGCGGCGAACACCGGCAAGCCGAAGTTCCCGCACGTGACCTGCAACAACGGTCCGAGCGGCGACATGTTCATGAACTACATGGACTACGTCGACGACACCGCGATGTTCATGTTCACCGCGGGACAGGTCGCACGCATGAACGCGACGCTGGCCGGGCCCAGAAAGAAGCTCGCGGGCCTCTGAGATCATTCCGGCATGGCCGGATACGAGCAGGACCTGATTCGAGGACGCTGGGTCCACTCGCACGAGGAGGACACCGACGACGAGATGGTCTTCCGGCCGGCGGACCGCCCATTCCCGCCCTCGCGGGGCCGCGAAGCGTTCGAGTTTCGCCCCGACGGCACCTACGCCGAGACCTCTCCCGGACCGGTGGACGTCCCGGAGACCTCCACGGGGTCGTGGTCACTCGAAGGCGACCAGCTCATGCTCGAGGGAGAGGGAGCCCGCCCGCACCGGATCCTGGAGATAACGGCCGCCGAGGCGGATCGCCTGACGATCAGGAAATAGATCAGGTGTCCTCGGGGCAGGCGTAGCGATATTTCGCCTTCCGGAGGGGCTCTGTGGCGGCGACCTGTCGGACCGCGCGACCATCGAGTAGCCGGAATCTCGCCTGGAAGCGTTCACTGCTTGGGTACCCGACCCAGATCGGTACGACGAGGGTCTGGCTGTCGCTGTCCTCTACCTGAAGTTCCACCGTCCTGTCGGTGCCAACGAGGAGCGAGCCGCCCCGATCCGGGTCGTAGAGGGCGTACTGCAGCTCCGGCTCCTTGTCGCGGTAGCCCTTGAGCCCGACCTCGAGCCAGACCACCTGGCCCACCTCGCGGCGGTCGATCGACGGGATGCCGGCCATGCTCGCTTCGGTCTTCTCCGCGTATTCGCCACGCGTGATCCTCGCGAGCACCTCGCGCACAGCAAGGCGGGCCTCGGCGGGTGGCGATTCCTGAGCGCCGACCCCTGGGATGAACTGGGCGACCAGGCCGGCCACCCCGCTGATGATCGCGACGAGGGTCGCGCTTATCTCGAGCGGCCCGACAGGCGTCCGGACGTCCTTCGCAGTCCTGCGGTGGTTGAGCGCGTAGGCGCCGATGGCGATGAGCGCTGCGCCCGCGGCGATCGTGAGCGCGACCCAGCTGAACCAGCCTCCCTCGTCACGCTGGACGGAGCCGCCGATGCCGAGCATCTCGCTGATCGGGGGACGGTTGGTATCGCAGGCGTGCTTGGCCTCCTCGTCCTTGTCCCCTTTAGGTCGCAGCGCGGCGTTGCCCCAGGCGGGGCTGCTCGGCGGCGGCACCGGCTCCGCCTCGGTCTCGGTTCCCGGATCGGGCTCCGTGCCGGTGCCGGGTTCGGTGCCGGTGCCGGGATCGGTGCCGGTGCTGGGATCGGTGCCGGTGCCGGGATCGGTGCCGGTGCCCGGCGCCGGATCGGGGTCGGTGTCGGTGGGGCCGGCGGATGCATTGGGGTCGACCACCGCATCCGGATTCATGATCGGGTTGCTCTCCTGCGCGGCGGCGGGAGCTGCGAGCGCGAGGAACAAGCCAATCCCCAATACGGCAAGCAGCCGTACCAGTCCGCTCCTGAACAGCAGCCGTTGTCTCGCGATAGTGAGACTTGACCACTTCCCCTCGCGCCGATCAAGTGTCGTAGCGGCGACTGAGCAACTTCCCGTCGACAAGTAGGCCGGAAAGCGGACGACGGGCCTCGAACCCGCGACCTTTGGCTTGGGAAGCCAACGCTCTACCAACTGAGCTACGTCCGCGTGGGGGCGGATTCTAGCCCCCATCTATGGTTCTGCTCGGCCATGCGCAGAGCTCTCTCCCCCGTCCCGATCGCCGTGATCTGTGTCCTTCTGGCGCTGGTTGCACTGCTCGCATATGGGCTCGCTTCGAACGAGCCGGACCGGGGTGTCGAGGAGGCGCTCGTGCGTGGTGAGACCGAGCCGGCGCCTGATTTGGAGCTGCCGAAGCTCGGCGGTGGCGGCCACGGCTCGCTCGCGGACTACCGCGGTCAGGTGGTCGTGCTCAACTTCTGGGCGTCGTGGTGCGAGCCCTGCAAGGCCGAGTCGCCGCTGCTCGAGCGCTGGCACCGGCGCATGGCCGCGAGGGACGGCACCGTGCTCGGCGTGGACATGCTCGACATCACCGAGGACGCCGAGGACTTCATCGACGAGTACGGCCTCAGCTATCCGATGCTGAAGGACAAGGACGGCCACGGGATCGAGACCTTCGGCGTGGTCCAGTACCCCGAGACGTTCGTGATCGACCGCGACGGCCGCATCACGGCGGTGCGCCGCGGCCCCGTGGACGAGCAGTTCATGCGGGCCGAAGTTGGGCCGCTGCTGTGAGACGGGCCGCGCTGCTCGCGCTGCTCGTGCTCGTCGCTCTACCCGCCGCCGCGACGGCGCAGGACTGCCCGAAGACCACCCTGGCCGACATCGAGGACGAGGTGATGTGCCCCGTCTGCGGCACGCCGCTCGGGCTCGCGAGCGAGGCGCCGCAGGCGCAGCGCGAGCGCGCCTACATCGAGCGCCTGATCGAGCGCTGCAGGTCGAAAGACGAGATCAAGCAGGCGCTCGTGGTGGAGTTCGGCGACAGCGTGCTCGCTCTCCCGGGCGACCAGGGTGACGACGACCTGGGCGACGTGCTCGTGTACGTGGTTCCCGCGCTCGGCATCCTGCTGGCGGCCGGCGGGATCGGCTTCGCCGTGGTGCGCTGGCGGCGACGCGGCCGCGGGGCCGCAGAGGGCCAGGGCGCGGCCGTCGCTGGGGCGGACGGGTCCCGGCTCGAGGACGACATGGAGCGCTACGACCTGTGATCGGCCAGGAGTCAGTCGACGCCACCGTGTTCGCGGCCTTCGCGGTCGGCTTCATCTCGTTCGTGTCCCCCTGCGTGCTGCCGCTTGTGCCGGGCTACCTCTCCACGATCTCCGGGGTCTCGTTCGCGGACATCCAGGAGGGCCGCGGGCGCCGACAGGTGCTCGGCCCGGCGCTGCTCTTCTGCCTGGCTTTCACAGCCATGTTCGTCGCGCTGGGCATGACCGCCACCGGGCTGGGCCAGACGCTGCAGGACCACCGCGCGCTGCTGCGGCAGATCTCCGGCGTGGTGATCGCACTGCTCGGCGTGCTCTTCATCGCCACTCTGTTCGTGCCGAAGCTCAACGGCGAGTGGCGGCCGGAGGAGTTGATGCGCCGCGCCCACACCGGCGGGCCGATCATCGCCGGACTCGCGTTCGCCGTGGCCTGGCTCCCCTGCACCGGCCCGACGCTCGGGGCCATCCTCACGGCTGCCTCGAGCGAGTCGACCGTCGGCCGAGGCGGCATCCTGCTCGCCTTCTACGCGCTCGGCCTGGCCGTGCCGTTCATCCTGAGCGCGCTCGCCTTCTCCACCTTCTCGGGCGTCTTCAAGTTCTTCCGCGACCACTACTCGGCGATCACGCTCGTCTCCGGCGTGATCCTGATCGCGATGGGCGTGCTGCTCTACACGAACGAGCTCACCCAGCTGAACGCCGAGGCGCTGCGCGTGATGGACGACCTGGACGTGAACTTCTTCAGCGAGCTGTAGCCCGCCGCAGGAACGGCACGACGGACCGCAGGAAGTGGTTCCGTGACGGAGCGGCCGAGAGCGGGTCGAGGTGGCTCGTGCCGCGGTCGTCGACGATCACGGGCCCGCGGATCTGCCATCGCCGCACCAGCCGCCTCGCGCCGCGCGCCACGCGCCCGCTGGTCAGGTCCGTGCTGAAGGCGTACAGCGGCAGGTCGATCTCGCTGCCGTGCGTGAGCCGCAGGCCGAGATACCTGGCCGCCGGGGTCTGGCGCATCGGGCTCGCGGCGTCGAAGTCGAGCAGCAGCCGGCGCGGGTAGTACCACTCGGTGGCGTTCGGCCTGTCGGCGGCGAAGGCGCGCGCGTGACGCTGGATCGGCGTGAGCTCGCCGTCCTCCCAGCCGCGCGGATCGCCGCTCTCGGCGAGTCGGCCCCGCGCGAATGTGGATCAGGGCGAGCGCGGCCGGCGAGGTGCCTGCGTCAAACGCGTATCCGAACTGCGCCTCGTTGGTGACCCGGAACGGCGGCTTCAGGATGTCCGGGAGTAGCGGGTACTCCTGGAGCACGGACGGCTCGTCCGGCCGCTTTAGGGCCCAGAGCGCGCCCACCTGGGCGAAGATGTCGTTGATCTCGGGCGAGGCCCGTGCCGAGCAGGTCGAGGAAGACCTTCCCGGTGCGGATGTCCGCGAGCTCCCGCTTTGCCCGCGCGAGGTCGGCCGACGCGAAGCTGCCGAGCAGCCCGCCGTCGATCAGCACCAGGCCGTCCAGGTCGCGATACCCGGGGCGGCCGTTGAAGTCCCAGGCCGCGTACGCGACCGCGGTCGAGGCGCCGGCGGAGTGGCCACCGAGCAACACCCGGCGCCCGCCGGCGCGCGCCCGTTTGACCACGCTGCGAAGGTCGGTGAGCTGGAGCTTCAGGCCCCAGTCGGCCGCGAAGAGGGCGTCCTCGCCGGCCGTCCGCTTGTACTGAAAGCCCATGTAGTAGTCCTGCGCGCTGCGGATCGCCCGTCGCGAACACGGGCGTGTCCTCGAAGGCCTGCTGGCGCCTGTCGACGATCCACGCCTGCGTGCGCGGCACGCGCCGCACGATGTCGCGCGCGACGAGCGACATGCTGCCCGCGCCTCCGTTCGTGCCGGGCACCAGCACGAGCACGTTCCTGGCGCCGGCCGGGCCGAGCTGCTGCACGAAGACGCGGTCGTACTTCGCCGGCCCTGGCCCCGGCGGGGCCTTCATCGGCACGTAGCGGTCCACTGCCGCGGCCGGCGCCACCAGCGTCAGGAAGATCCCAACCTGCGAGCGCGAGCCGCGCCATCACATCTGCTCCGGTGCGTCCACGCCGAGCAGGTCGAGCGACTGCGCCAGCACACGCTTCGCGAGCACGGCGATCGCTATCCGCACGTCCTCGTCGCCGCCCTCCTCGGCGGCTCCCACCACCCGGCAGTCGCGGTAGAAGGCCGAGAAGTCCTGGGCCGTCTCGGTCGCGTAGGTGGTGATGCGGTGCGGCGCGCGCCGGTCCGCCGCGTCGCGGATCTGGCCGGGCAGCTCGAGCAGCCCCTTCACGAGCGCCCGCGCCGAGGGATGGAACTTCTCGGAGCTCGCGTGGAGGTCGGCCGCCAGTGCCTGCTCCACCCGTTCCTCCCCTGCCTTGCGCAGGATGGAGGCGATCCGCGCGTGCGCGTACTGGACGTAGTAGACGGGGTTGTCCTGCGACTGGCTGCGCGCGAGCTCGAGGTCGAGGTCGAGCGTCGTGTCGCTCGAGTGCGAGGTCAGGAACCAGCGCGCGGCCGCCACGCCGATGTCGTCGAGCAGGTCGTCGAGCGTCTCGATCGTGCCGGCGCGCTTCGACATCTTCACCCGCTCGCCGCGCTCCGTGAGGTTCACGAGCTGCATGAGCACCACCTCGAATGCCTCCGGGTCGCCGCCGAGCGCCTGCCAGGCCGCCCTCATACGGGCGATGTGGCCGTGGTGGTCCGCGCCCCAGATGTCGATCGCGCGATCGTAGTCGCGCTCGACCTTGTGCAGGTGGTAGGCGATGTCCGAGGCGAAGTAGGTCCAGTCGCCGTTCGAGCGGCGCAGCACGCTGTCCTTGTCGGTGCCGTATGCGGTCGTGCGCAGCCACAGCGCGCCGTCGTGCTCGTAGACGTCGAGCCGCTCCAGCGCGGCCTCGATCGCGCTCTCGTGCAGCGTGCGCTCGGAGAAGAAGTGGTCCATCCGCACATGGAAGCGCTCCAGCGAGGCGCGCACGCCCTCCAGCATCAGCTCGATGCCCCGCCGAGCCAGCTCGTCGGGGTCGGCGTCGGCTGCCCCCTCTATCTGCACGGCCAGCTCACGCACGTAGTCGCCCTGGTAGCCGTCCTCGGGCGGCTCCTCGCCGCGCGCCCGCGCCTGGATCGACTCGCCGAAGCGGCGCACCTGGCTGCCCGCGTCGTTCACGTAGTACTCGCGCTCGACCCGGTGGCCGGCCCGCTCGAGGATGCGCGCCAGCGCGTCGCCGTAGGCGGCGTGGCGCGCGGAGGCGATCGTCATTGGACCGGTCGGGTTGGCGCTCACGAACTCGAGGTTCACGTGCTGGCCGCCGGAGCCCGCCCCGTACTCGTCGCCAGCCTCCATCAGCGTGGCGAGCGTGTCGAGGTACCAGCTGTCGGCCATGAACAGGTTGAGGAAGCCCGGGCCGGCGATCTCCACTCGCTCGACCGTCTCGCCCAGTCGCTCGCCCAGTCGCTCGCCGAGCTTCTCCGCGATCGCGCGCGGCGCCTCGCCCATGGTCGGCGCCAAGAGCATCGCCGCGTTCGTCGAGTAGTCGCCGAAGTCGGGCCGCGGCGGGCGGTCCAGCTTCAGGCCCGCCCGGCGGCCGTTCCCCGCGAGATCGGCGGCGGTCTCCTCGACGGCGCTGGTCAGGTGGGCGACGGGATCCATGCCCCTACTAATAGTGATACGGCTCGCGAGCGAGGATCTTGTGAGCCCGGTAGAGCTGCTCGAGCAGCACCACGCGGGCGAGCTGGTGCGGCAGTGTGAGGCGGCCGAGCGAGAGCCGCGTGTCGCAATTTTCGAGGTTGAGCCCGCGCGGCCCACCGATCACGAAGCAGAGGTCGCGCCCGTCCTGCCGGCGCTCCTCGAGCCACCCGCTGAGCTCGACCGAGTCGAACTCCCGGCCGTCGCTGGCAAGCAGAATCAGATGCGCGCGCTCGGGAATGCGCGTCGGCACCCGCTCGTCCTCGCGGACCTCGATCAGCTCTACGCGCGCAAGGCCCGCGAGCAGCTTGCGGTAGTGCTCCACGTCGTCCTGGAAGGGCGGCCGCAGGCGCCCCACCGCAATCACCGAGATTCGCATGGGCGGGTGCGATACTACGCGCGTGCCCGAGGACGGCGAGCGCCACTTCAACATCCACACCGACCCCGAGACGATGGCGGGCCACTACGCCAACTTCGCCAACGTGTCGCATTCGGACTACGAGTTCACGATCACGTTCGCGCGTGTGGATCACGAGGTGGAGGAGGGCGAGGTGCCCGGCGTGGTGGTCTCGCGCGTGAACCTGTCGCCGCGCTTCATGCGGGAGCTGATCGACGCCATGGAGGACAACTTCTCCAAGTGGCAGACGCGCGAGGGGATCCGCGAGCTGCCCGAGTTCGGCGACCGCGGCGAGCCCGCGGACTAGGCCGGCGCCTCCGCGGTCTCGGGACCGCTGATCGTTTCCACGGTGTCGGCCGGCTCGTTGCGCCGACGCGACAGAGCGATGAACGGAAGCGCGAACGCCGAGATCGCGGCGCCCAGCACGTAGGAGGTCCCATAGCCCCAGACGTCGGCCGCGCGTCCCAGCGCGGGCTGCACCGCCACGCCGCCGCTCGAGCCGAGCAGCGAGTCGAACGACAGGATCGTCGCCCGCTGCGCCGACGGGATCATCCCGTTCAGGTACGCGCGCCGGATCGGCAGGGCCGCCGAGAACAGGAGGCCCCACACCACGATCAGGCCCAGCACCACCGAGAAATGCTCGAAGGCGCCGATGAGCCCCACCGCTGCGGTCCCGACGGCCTCGGCCGCGAGCAGGGCCGAGGTCCTGCGGCGGAACAACCTGCGGATCCAGGGGGCGGCGATGCCGCCGATGATCTGTGAGCCGGCCACGATGGCGGCCACGAGCCCGGCGATCCCGTACGCGTCCGGGCGTCCCACGAGCTCGAGCAGGTACGGCTGGAGCGCGTAGAAGACGTAGAACCCAACGCCGCCGGTGAAGACCGACGAGACCATGATCCACTTCACGGCCGGCACGCGCCAGCCGTGCTCGATCGAGGCGCCTGCGATCGCCCGCATCTCGGTGGTCAGCCGCCCGCTCCGCCTCGGCGTGAATCCGACGTCGCGCATCACCGCGAACGCGAGCCAGAACATCACGAGCAGCACCGCGCCCCGAAGCAGAAACGGAACCCCGAGCGACGTGACCTGGGCCACGTATCCGCCCGCCACCGAGCCGGTGAGCATGGCCACTCCGCTCACCACCTGCCCCTTCGCGAAGACCGAGTCGAGGCTGCCGGTGAAGCCGGTGGCCTGCAGGGCGTCCACCAGCCAGGCCTCGACCGCTCCCGAGAAGAACGTGAAGCCGAGGCCGAGCAGCATCGACACGACCGCCCACTGCCAGAACGGGGCCTCCAGCTCCCAGAGCAGCACGTACAGGAGCGTGGTCACCGTGAGCGTGACCGTGCCCAGCAGGTACGAGGCCCGGCGCCCGACGGTGTCGGCCACGATCCCGGTCGGCACCTCGAAGACGACCATTCCCACCGTGAAGAACGCGTTCGCGGCGAACGCCTCGAGGTTCGAGAGTCCGGCGTCGAGCAGGAAGATCGTGTTGATGCCCCAGATGAACGAGGCCGCCAGGGTGTTGCCCAGCAGGAGGATCAGGTAGATGCGCTGGATGGAGGCGGGCGTGGACACGCCCCACCAACACTAGGCACGCACGTACTGGTCGCAGATGGCCAGCGCACCCTCGACGCTCGACCAGTCGAGATTGTCCGGGGTGTCCGAGGGCCAGTGGTAGTTGGAGGGGAACTTGGTCTCGTCGACCCCTCCCAGCGTGCAGGTCGCGTAGCCGGAGTTCAGTGCGATCAGGCTGTCGGTGGCCGCGACCGTGCGCAACCCCCTCCGCAGCTCGACGCCCGCGGCCGCGCCTGCGCGAGCCAGTGCCTCGCGCGAGCACTCTGGGTAGGTGCGCATGCGCAGCATCCCCTCGCCCTCGACCACGCACAGCTGTGGGGAGCCGACGCGCTCCAGGCACACGAACTCGGTGCTCTCGCGCGGCAGCCGCGGGAAATGGCGGCGCCCGAACGCCTGCATCCCCTCCATGAAGGACTCCTCGGACCCCGTGGAGAGCAGGATCACGCGCACCCCCTGGGGCGGACGCTCGGCCAGCTCGTGCGCCAGCGCCACGAGCACGGCGACCGAGCTGAGGTTGTCGTTGGCGCCCGGGACCACGTCGCTCGAGCCGATGTCCGCCATGAACGCGCTCGCCCCGAGCGAGAAGAAGATCCCGGCGCGCTTCAGCCGGCGGCGACCGAGCAGTCCCCAGAGCGCGAGCAGCAGCGGGCCCAGGAAGACGCCGAAGATGATCGGCACGCTCTGGTTCGCCCGCTCGTGCAGCCTCGGCATCAGCTCCATTCCCTTCCGGGACAGCTCCGGGTGGAACACGAGCCCGCTGTGGGCCGCGTCGTGGTGGGCGATGAACACGATGGTGCGCGCCGCGTCCGGGTCGCCCGACTCCGCCACCACGTTCCAGGTGGGCTGGTGCGGCAGCGCGCGACGGCGGAACCAGAGCCGCCCACCGCTCACGTCGTCGTACACCGCCGCCGCCGCAAGGGCGCCCACGGGCAGCGCCAGGCGGCGGCCGAGCAGAGCTGCGAGAGCGGAGGCCGCGTTCAGCAGGCCGAGCGGCCACCAGTACCCGCCGTGCGCCCGCTCCTCCTCCACCCTGACCGTGCGGCAGCCCGCCTCGCGGAGCTCGCCGGCGAGCCACTCCGCCGCGCGGCGCTCACCGTCCGACGCGGACGGGCGTTCATAGGAGGCGAGCTCGCGGACGATCCGCTCGATCACTACTCGCCGCGCCACGCCTGGCCGATCCCGATCCGCTCCTCGGTCGTGGGATGGGTGTCGAAGAGCAGGTGGTACAGCCTCGGTGGATCCGGGTCGCCGACGTTGCGGATGGCGATGCGGCGCTCGAACTTCACGAAGTCGGCCGGATCGCGCGTCAGGTCGAGCGCGAACGCGTCGGCCCGGGTCTCAACGGTCCGCGACAGAGCGTTCGACGCGACGCCGAACCCGATGCTCGTGATCGCCACGGCGAGCGCGAGGGCGGGCAATCCGGACGGCGTCGGGAGCCTTCGGCCGGCGAAGCGCTCCGCCAGCGCCTGCACGAGGAAGGTCCCGGCGGGCGCGACCAGCGCGAGCCAGGCGAGCCCTCGCAGCAGGTCGTTGTGCTTCTGATGCCCGAGCTCGTGGGCCACCACCACCCGCACCTCGTCGCGCGGGAAGCCGTGGATCAGGTTGTCGTAGAGCACCACCCGCTTGCTGTGGCCGAGTCCGATCACATACGCGTTCGCGGCGCTCGTCCGGCGGCTGGCATCCACCCGGTAGACCTCCCCCACGTCCACGCCGGCGCGGTCGGCCAGCTCGATCACGTCGCTGCGGAGCTGCCCCGGCTTCAGCTTGTCGAAGTTGTTGAAGAGCGGGTCGATCAGGACCGGGTAGAGCCAGATTGTGATCACGCCGTACGCGATCACCAGGGCCGCCCCCGGCGCCCACCAGTTGCGCGGGAACCTGCGCACCAGCGCAACCGCCGCGAGGCCGCCGATTCCGGCAGTGACCGCGCCGATCCCCGCCGACTTCACGACGTCGACGGCCCAGTCCGGCCAGGCCTGGGTGGCGAGCCCCACGTCCAGCGAGCGCTCGCGCATCCATGCCCGAATCGGGAGTCCCGTGATCACAAGCAGGAGCGAGATCCCCGCTCCGGCCGCGGCGCCTCCCAGCAGCGGCCGGGCCTCGAGGCGGTCGAACAGCCGCCGCGGCGGGCGCCAGACGAGCACGCCGAGCGTTCCGACCCCCACGCCCAGCCCGGCCAGGCCCAAAACGCGCTGGAGGCTGCGAAAATCCTCAGCTCGTTCGAGCTGAAATGCGGTGAAGTACTGTTCCGCGTCGACCGGGGTGGGCTCGATAAGGCCGCTGCGTGGCCTGAGCAGGAGAGTTGCGACAGCCGCGGCGGCCGCCGCGACCGCGATCGCTAGCGGCAGTCGCGAACGCCCCATCATTCGACACTGTAGAAGGCCTCCAGATGCGAATCGCCCTGCTCTCAGACGTCCACGGGAACCGGCCCGCCTTCGAGGCGGTGCTCGACGACGTGGACTCAGAGGGCGCCGACGAGATCTGGTGCCTGGGCGACCTCGTGGGCTACGGCGCGCAGCCCGACGACTGCGTGGCCCTGGCGCGCGAGCGCTGCAACCTCTCGCTCGCCGGCAACCACGACCTGGTCGTCACCGGGGAGATCCCGATCACGGACTTCTCCTCGAGCGCTGCCACCGCGGCCCGCTGGACCCAGGAGGCGATCGCCGAGGAGACGATGGCGTACCTGAGGAGCCTGGTACCTGCCGATCCCGCGCGCGAGCCGGCGCTCTACCATGCCAGCCCGCGCGACCCGGTCTGGGAGTACGTGCTCTCGAGCTGGCAGGCGGACGAGTGCATGGACCTGATGGACGCGCGAGTTGCCGCCATCGGGCACTCACACGTGGCTCTCTGGTTCCACCGCGAGGAGGACGGCACGGTCTCCGGGGCGCCGGCGGAACCGGACGTGGAGCACGACCTGTCGGCCGGCGAGTGGCTCGTGAACCCCGGCGGTGTGGGCCAGCCGCGCGATGGTGACCCCCGAGCCGCCTGGCTCCTGCTAGACACAGAGACGTGGAAGGCCACTTGGCGGCGGGTGGAGTACCCGATCGACGAGGCGGCCACGGCGATCGAGGAGGCCGGGCTTCCCCGGGTCCTCGCGGAGCGCCTCTACAGCGGACAGTGACGACCCCCAAGCGCATATTCCTCCTTGTGGC
>Ga0126306_10000925_pt1 | contig 14998 bp, 19 predicted proteins | sample Plot27_FD_92592 | JGI IMG/M metagenome (GOLD analysis project Ga0126306, IMG submission 92592) | Serpentine soil microbial communities from UC McLaughlin Reserve, CA, USA - Plot27 | ecosystem: Environmental > Terrestrial > Soil > Grasslands | place: USA: UC McLaughlin Reserve, Lake County...
AACGCCATAACCGGCCTCTTCGGGGTGTTCACCGGGGGGGCGTTCAACAACCTCTCGGTTTTCTCGTTGGGCATCATGCCCTACATCACGGCGGCGATCGTGATGCAGCTGATGACGGTTGCCATACCCCGCCTGCAGGATCTCGCCAGGGAGGGCGAACAGGGACAGCAGAAGATCACGCAGTACACTCGCTACTTCACGCTCGCGCTGGCTCTTATCCAGTCGATCGCTATGGTCCTTTTCTTCCGGTCCGCCCAGGGTGGCGGGGTGCTCTCGGGCGGAAGCCCCATCGACATCTTCCTCGTTATCACCACCCTGACCACCGGGGTGATGCTCACCATGTGGCTTGGGGAGTTGATCTCCCAGCACGGCCTCGGGAACGGCATCTCGCTCATCATTACGGTCTCAATCCTCTCGCAGGCGCCGAACGCCATCCGGACGCTCTTGGAGGACGGCAACATCCTCAACATAGTCATCCTGGCGCTCCTCGCGGTCCTCATCGTCGCGGCGATAGTCTTCGTCAACGAGGGGCAGCGGCGGGTACCCATCACCTACGCCAAGCAGCAGGTAGGGCGCAGGATGAGTCGCGGCGGGACCACGTACCTGCCGCTGAAGGTCAACATGGCCGGGGTCATCCCGATCATCTTCGCCTCCTCGCTCCTGATCTTCCCCGTGGTCCTCGGCCAGCTCTTTGCCGGGGGCGACCAGGACTCGATCCTGGGTCGTCTCGCAGCGTTCTTCGCGCCTGGGAACGCGCCGTACCTGATCCTTTACGCGCTCATGATCGTGATGTTCACCTACTTCTACACGGCCGTGCAGTTCAATCCTATAGAGCACGCCGACAACCTCAAGAAGAGCGGCGGCTACGTCCCCGGCATCCGCCCCGGCCAACCCACCGCGGTCTACCTGAACAACGTGCTCACCAGGATCACGCTCTTCGGCGCCGTCTTCCTCGCGGCCGTCGCGGTGCTGCCGTACCTGATCACGGGCGTCATGAGCCTGCCGCAGTCGATCTTTCTCGGCGGGACATCGATGCTGATCGTGGTCGGCGTCTCTCTTGATACGGTCAGGCAGCTTGAGAGCCAGCTGATGATGCGCAACTACGAGGGCTTCCTGAGGAAGCGATGAGGATCGTACTGTTGGGACCCCAGGGTGCGGGCAAGGGAACCCAGGCGCAGCGGATCTCACGCGAGACGGGCGCCAAGCACATCTCCACCGGCGACCTGGTGCGCGCCGAGATCAAGTCCGGCTCCGGGCTGGGACAGAAGATAAGGGACTACAACGACCGCGGGGACCTGGTCCCCGACGAGATCATCGTCGAGATGATGAGGCCCTACCTGGACGAGGCGGACTCCTGGATCCTGGACGGATTCCCGCGAAACGAGTCTCAGGCCGAGGCTCTCGACAAGATGCTTGAGGAGATAGACGCCGAGCTCGACACGGCAGTCGCCCTCGAGGCCCCGGACGACCTACTCGTCGAGCGCCTCTCGGGTAGACGGACGAGCGAGTCCACCGGCAGGATCTACCACGCCGTGTACGATCCGCCGCCCGAGGATACCGACGAGGACCCGGGCCCCTTTGTCCAGCGTGAGGACGACAAAGTAGAGGCGATCCGGCACCGCCTCAGGATCTACCACGAACAGACCGAACCCCTCAAGGACTACTACGCCGACAGGGGCATCCTCGTGACGGTGGACGCAACCCGGAACATCACCGAGGTTACCGGAGACATCCTCGAGGCCGTCGGCGAAGTCGAGGAGAAGGCTTGATCGTCCGCAAGAGCCAAGCTGAGCTCGAGACGATGCGCGAGGGAGGTAGGATCACCGCTGCCTGCCTCAGGATGCTTGCCGGGAGCGTCCGTCCCGGCGTAACGACGCGCGAGCTCGACTCTCTGGCCGAGGACTTTATCCACGACCACGGCGGCAGGCCTGAGTTCAAGGGCTACCAGGGCTTCCCGGCCTCGATCTGCGCCTCGCCGAACGCCATGATAGTTCACGGTATCCCCGGCCCCTACCGCCTGAAGGAGGGTGACATCATCTCCCTGGATGTGGGCGTGCGCTACGAGGGCTTCGTGACCGACTCGGCCACCACGGTAGCGGTCGGAGAGGTCCCCGAGGAGACGACCAGGCTCCTCGAGACGACCAAGCGGTGCCTGGAGGCGGCCACCGAGCACACGCGGATCGGCAACCACCTTGGGGATATAGGTTACGCCATACAGTCCCTCGCCGAAGACAGGGGCTACGGGGTGGTGAGAGACTTAATCTCCCACGGCGTCGGGCGCAAGATGCACGAGGACCCCCAGATCCCCAACTACGGCAGGCCAGGTACCGGGCCGCGCCTCCTCCCGGGGATGACCTTCGCCATCGAGCCAATGATCACCGCCGGCAGCTACGACATCCGCCTCAGCGAGTGGGACGGCTGGTCCATCTACACCGCGGACGGCTCCCTCGCCGCCCACTTCGAGCACACCATCGCCGTAACCGACGAGGTCCCGTGGGTGCTGACCCAGAATGGCGGTGAGAATGGACCGTAAAGGTGTGAGCGCCGGGGCCGACGTGATAACATATCCGTTTGGCTCCAGCCATCTTGTAGCAGTCTGAGATAGGAGGTCCTTGGCCAAAGAAGACGTTATAGAGGTTGAAGGCACCGTCACCGAGGCATTGCCCAACACGCAGTTTCGGGTCGAGCTCGAGAGCGGGCACAACGTGCTCGCGCACATCTCGGGCAAGATGAGGATGAACTACATCCGGATACTGCCGGGCGACCGGGTGAAGGTGGAGCTGAGCCCCTACGACCTAAGCCGGGGACGTATCACCTACAGGTTCAGGACTTAAAGAGAAGAGGGTTGTGAAGGTACGAGCGAGCGTGAAACCGATATGCGAGCGTTGCAAGGTGATAAGGCGCCGCGGGGTGGTACGGGTCATCTGCACCAACCCCCGACACAAGCAGAGGCAGGGCTAATATGGCGCGGATAGCGGGCGTGGACCTGCCCAGGGAGAAGAGGGTCGAGGTCGGTCTGACCTACATCTACGGCATCGGCCGTTCGACGTCGAGGAAGATCCTGGCCGAAACCGGCGTCGACCCGAACACGAAGGTCAGGGACCTGGCCGAGGGCGAGGTCGGCGAGATCCGATCCTACTTGGACCAGAACGTGCAGGTCGAGGGCGACCTGAGGCGCGAGGAGAACCAGAACATCCGGCGGCTCATAGACATCGGGACCTACCGCGGGATCAGGCACCGCAGGGGCCTTCCCGTGCGCGGGCAGAGGACGAAGACCAACGCCCGCCAGCGCAAGGGACCGAAGCCGTCTATAGGCGGGAGGAAGAAGAGGTAGATGGGCAGGCAGCGTCAGCAGCGCAGGGGAGCTTCCCGCTCGCGCAGGCGGGTCCGCAGGAACATCCCGACCGGCGTGGTGCACATAAAGAGCTCGTTCAACAACACCATAATCTCGGTCACCGACACAGAGGGCAACGTCATAGCCTGGGAGTCCGCGGGCTCTCTGGGCTTCAAGGGCAGCCGCAAGAGCACCCCATACGCGGCCCAGATGACGGCCGAGAGCGTGGCGAACAAGGCGATGGACCAGGGCATGAGGCGCGTGGACATCGAGGTCAAGGGCCACGGCTCGGGCCGGGACATGGCCGCTCGTACCTTCCAGTCGGTAGGCATCGAGGTGCTTTCCATAAAGGACGTCACGGGCCAGCCCCACAACGGCTGCCGGCCGCCGAAGAGAAGGAGGGGCTAGCTAAGTGGCGCGTTACACGGGTCCGAGGGGCCGGCGAGACCGGAGGGCTGGGGTGATGCTCTCCTCGATGCGGAAGAACCCGCTCGAGAAGAAGCCCTACCCCCCGGGCGAGCACGGCCGGGGCCGCCAGAGGCAGACGGAGTACGGCATGCGGCTCCTCGAGAAGCAGAAGGCCCGCTGGTACTACGGGGTCTCCGAGAAGCAGTTCAGGCGAGCCTACGACAGGGCTACCCGCATGCAGGGGGTCAGCGGCGAAAATTTGCTGCGGCTCATGGAGCTCAGGATGGACAACGTGGTCTACCGGATGGGCTTCGCGACGAGCCGGCCGCAGGCGCGCCAGCTCGTCTCGCACGGGCACTTCCTCCTCAACGGGCGCAAGCACAACATCCCTTCCGCCATCCTCAGGCAGGGGGATGTCATCACCGTGAAGGAGAAGAGCCGGAACCTGGAGCCGATAGTGGACGCCGTCGAGAACGTCGTGGCCGTCCCGGCGTGGCTTGAGGCCGACCACGAGAACTTCACGGGCAGGGTGCTGCACTCCCCGAGCCGGGACGAGATAGACACGCCCGTCGAGGAGCAGCTCATAATCGAGTTCTACAGCCGGTAGGCGGGAATTATTAGGGACGACACTTATTAAGCAGGTGGTACTTTGACGATGTTGGACATAGCACCGCCCCGTTTCAGGGTGGAGGAAGAAGACGAGCGGCGCGGAACCTTCGTGGCCGAGCCGCTCCCGCGTGGGCTAGGGCACACCTTGGGCAACTCGCTGAGGCGCGCAATGCTCTCCGGGCTCCCCGGCGCAGCGGTCACGAAGGTTCGCATAGAGGGCGTCAGCCACGAGTTCTCCACGATCGACGGCGTCAAGGAAGATGTGGTCGACATCATCCTCAACGTGAAGGGCTTGAAGTTCAAGCTCGAGCGGAAGGAGCCGATAGAGCTCGAGATCACCAAGGACGGCCCCGGCGAGGTCACGGCCGCCGACATAGAGCTTAAGGCCGACGTCGCGGTAGTCGACTCCGAGACCTACATAGCGAGCGTCTCCGAGGGCGGTCACCTGGACATGCGCCTCACGGTCGAGCGCGGCCAGGGCTACGCCCGCGCCGAGCAGAACAAGAGCGACGCCGACCCCATCGGGGTCATCGCGGTCGACTCGCTGTTCTCGCCGGTCCAGCGGGTGAACTACTCGGTCGCCGAGACGAGAGCCGGCGCCCGCGCCGACCTCGACGCCCTCACCATAGAGGTCTTTACCGACGGTCGCATCGAGCCTCGGGAGGCGTTGCAGGAGGCCTCGAGGCAGCTCATAGACATCCTGGGCCTCTTCACCGACGGCTACCAGGGGGCGGGCGGCGGAGAGCGCCAGCGTGACGGCAGGCCCGTGATCACCGACGAGCGACCGGTCGAGGACCTGGAGCTCACGGTCCGCTCCTACAACTGCCTCAAGCGCGAGGGCATCGACACCATCGGCCAGCTCGCGACGATGAGCGAGGAAGAACTCATGAACATCCGCAACCTCGGGATGAAGAGCGTGGACGAGATCCGCTCCAAGCTCCTCGAGTACGGCTACGACTTGGCGAGCGAGGGCAATGAGGCACGCTAAGAGGGGCCGCAAACTGGGCCGCGAAGCGCAGCACCGCAAGGCGCTGCTCGGCACGATGGCCGGACAGCTGATCCAGCACGGCCGCATAAAGACAACGGCGCCGAAAGCCAAGGAGCTGCGCGGCGTCGTGGACCGGCTCATAAACACAGCCAAAAAGGATGACCTGGCGGCCAGAAGGCAGGCGGTCAAGGTCCTCAAAGACAAGACCATAGTCCGCCGCCTCTTCGAGGACGTGGCGCCCGAACTCGACGGCCGCAACTCGGGCTATACTCGCATCCTCAGGTTGGGACCCCGTCTCGGCGACGGCGCCGAGACGGTCTACTTGGAGCTGGTCAACCACACGGTGGAGTAACCGGTAGCGTCCGGCATGAACAACCCAGGCGACGAGGGGGCCCGCCACGACGGGCCCCCTCTCGTCTCCTGCGAGAACCTCACCTTCTCCTACCCCGGGTCCGAGGGGACGGCCCTCGCGGGTGTCTCGTTCGAGCTGGGCACGGGTGAGTACGTCGGCGTCGTAGGTCCCAACGGGGGTGGCAAGTCCACCCTGCTGCGCCTCCTCAACGGCCTCATCCGGGCCGACTCCGGCGGCGTACGCGTGGGAGGACTGGACCCCGCCACCGAGCCTTATCAGGTGCGAAAGAGGGTCGGAATGCTCTTCCAGAACCCGGATAACGGGCTCGTAGCCCCCTTTGTAGAGGACGACGTGGCCTTCGGGCTCGAGAACTCGGGTGTGTCCCGCGAAGAGATGAGAGAGCGGGTGGGGACGGCGATCCGGGCCGTCGGCCTCGAGGGTTTCGAGCGGCGCGAGCCCCACACCCTCTCCGGCGGCGAGAAGCAGCGTGTCGCCCTCGCCGGTCTCCTCGCCCTCGACCCGGAGGTGCTGCTCCTCGACGAGCCCACCTCGATGCTGGATGCCGCCGGGCGCGCGGAGGTCCTTAGCAAGCTCGGCGAGTTGCGGGGCGCGAGGACCGTCCTCCACGTCACCCATCACCTTGACGAGTTGCTCGGCGCCAACCGCGCGCTGGTGCTGAACGCCGGCAGGCTCGTCGCCGACGTGCCCCCGGAGCGTCTCGTATCCGATGCCGAGCTGCTGCGGGAGAACCGCCTGGCGCTCCCCGCTACCCTGCGGCTTGCGGCGGGCCTCGGGCTCGGTGCGGCGAAACCGCGAACACCGGAGGAGCTCGCCGCTGCCGTCCTGAGGAGGGTGAAGCTGGGGGTGGAGGCGCGGTGAGAATCGAGCTCGAAGACGTGCGGCACATCTACGCGCCGGGAACCCCCTTCGAGGTCGAGGCGCTCCGGGGCGTCTCCCTCGCGGTGGAGCCCGACGAGGCGCTCGGGATAGTCGGCGGGACCGGCTCGGGGAAGAGCACGCTCGCCCAGCACCTGAATTTGCTCCTCGCCCCCACGAGCGGGCGGGTGCTCGTGGACGGCGCGGACGCGCGGACACTCAAAGGGGTCGAACTGCGCCGCAGGGTGGGTCTCGTTTTCCAGTTCCCCGAGGCCGCGCTCTTCGCCCCGACCGTCGAAGAGGACGTGGCCTTCGCCCCGCGCCGTCTCGGGCTGGACGAGGAGGAGACCCGGGAGAGGGTTAGCGAGACCCTGGAGCTGCTCGGCGCCTCACACCTCGTCGGACGCGCACCGCACGCGCTCTCCGGCGGCGAGAAGCGGCGGGTCGCGATAGCTGGTGTGCTGGCGATGGCGCCCGAGGTCCTCGTGCTCGACGAGCCCACGGCGGGACTCGACCCCGCCACCCGCGAGGACCTGCTCGGCGTCGTGCGCGCCTTGCGGGATGGGGGCACCTCGGTCGTTATGGTCTCCCACGACCTGGACGAGGTCGCCGAGGTCGTCGACCGGGTGTGTGTCCTGGAGAAGGGAGAGTTACTGGCCGTCGGAGCCCCCGAGACGGTCTTCTATGCGCACCTCGTGACCGCTCCTTCGACCGTGCGGACGGCCTCCATCTTGCGCGGTCCTTATCCGGAGGTCGGGAGGCCGGTGCGTTTCAAGGATACGCTGGCGGCCCTAAAGGGCTTACTGGAGGGCCGGGGATGACCGCGAGCCGGAGCCTGGGCCAGTTCTACCCCGTGGCGTCGTTGCTGCACGGGCTGGACGCGCGGGCCAAGATCCTGGCCACCGCGGTCTTGGCGGTCGGGCTCTTTCTCGTGGACTCCGTGGCCGGCTTCCTCTTGGGCGCTGCCATGGTCGTCTTACTCGTCGCGGCGAGCCGAGTCCCGCCGGGGATCTTTCTCGGTTTCTTGAGGCCGGTAGCGTTCATCGTGGCGCTTACGCTGTTGTTCCAGATCCTTTTCTCCCCGGAGGGAGAGACGCTCTTTGCGTGGGGCTTCCTCGAGGTACACGAGGGCGGTCTCATGCGGGGCCTCTTTCTCGCGCTGAGGATACTGCTGCTCGTCTCCACGGCGGGTCTCCTCACGGCGACGACCGCGCCTGTGGCGCTGGCCGACGGCATAGAGGACCTCCTGTCCCCGCTCAAGAAGCTCCGTTTCCCGGCGCACGAGCTGGCGATGATGACCACGATCGCGCTGCGCTTCATCCCCACGCTGCACGAGGAGACGCAGAAGATCGCGCGCGCCCAGGCCGCGCGCGGCGCGGACTTTTCAGAAGGTGGGCCCATAAGGCGCGCCCGCGCGCTGCTGCCGGTGCTCATCCCGCTCACCGTAGGCGCCTTCCGCAGGGCGGACGAGCTCGCGGAGGCGATGGAGAGCCGGGGATACAGGGGCGGGGAAGGCCGGATGCGCTACCGCGAGTCGCGCTTTCGTGCCCGCGACGCCCTCGCCCTCGCCGCCGCGGTGCTCGTGGTCGCCGGGGGAATACTCGTTTGAAGAAATACGCTGGCCTCGTGGAGTACGACGGCGCCGAGTTCGCCGGTTGGGCGGCCCAGCCGGGCATGCGAACCGTCGAGGGTGAGCTCGCCGAAAGCCTGAGAACCGTGCTCCGCCACCCCGTGAAGCTCAGCGTCGCCGGGCGCACTGACAGGGGCGTGCATGCCAGCGGACAGGTCGTCTCCTTCGAGACCGGCGCGGAGCTGGAGCCGCCGGTGGTCGCCTACAAGGCGTCCGCGGTGCTCTCCAAGGATCTCGCGCTCAGGCGCTGCGTGGAGGCAGATGAGGGCTTCGACGCCCGCAAGGACGCGCGCAGCAGGAGCTACGAGTACCGGATCGTCAACGACCCCGTTCGCTCCCCCCTGCGGCGTCGGCGCGCGAGCTACGTCGCCGGGGGGCTGGACCTCGCTCTCCTGCAACACGCCGCAAAGCTCGTCCTGGGCGCCCACGATTTCCGGGCCTTCACCCCGACGCGGACCTACCACGTCCGGTTTGAGCGGGTCGTGACGGAGTCGGCTTGGGAGATGGAGGGTGACCTCCTGACGTACAGAACAACCGCCGACTCCTTCCTCTACGGCATGGTCCGCACGCTGGTTGGCACGATGCTCGAGTTGGCTGATGGCACACGGGACCTGTCATCCTTCGAGAAGCTGCTCTCCGGCGGCGAGCGGAGCGAGGCCGGTCAGGCAGTACCGAGCAGGGGCCTTACGCTGGTTGGCGTCGGGTACGAGGATCTAAACTTGAAGGGAGGAGGCATACGTGGCTGAGACTGAGAACATGGGCGGCTTGCTCGCCGAGATAGATCGCTACATCGAAGAGAGGTTCGCCCCGCAGGACGAGGCGCTCGAGGCCGCGGTTCGGGGGTCTCGGCAGGCCGGGCTGCCGGAGATACAGGTCTCCCCGAACGAGGCGAAGCTCTTGCAGCTCTTGGCGGAGCTGGTGGACGCCCGGAGCGTCCTAGAGATAGGAACTCTGGGCGGCTACAGCGCCATACACTTCGCGCGCGCGTTGCCTGAGGACGGCAGGCTCGTCTCCCTAGAGATAGACGAGCGCCACGCGGAGGTCGCGCGCGAGAACGTCGAGCGCGCGGGGCTCTCCGGCAAGGTCGAGATCCGGGTCGGCGACGCCAGGGAGCTCCTTGCGGGGATAGCCGAGGGCGGCGAGGGACCCTTCGACGTCGTCTTCATAGACGCCGACAAGTCAGGCTACCCAGAGTACCTCGAGTGGTCCTTGAGGATCACACGCCCGGGTTCGCTCATCCTCGGGGACAACACCGTGAGGGGCGGGAGCATCCTCGATCCCCGGGACGACTCGGCGCGGGCGACCAACGAATTCAACGAGAGGATCGCCGGAGATCCGCGGCTCTCGGCGATCCTCTTGCCCATACTCAGGGAGCGCATCGACGGACTAACAATCGCACGCGTTCGCGACCGTCCGTAGCTGTTACTTTCGGGTATATATGCTACTATCTTACGGTTTGATACCGGTTGAACTGGTAGAGACCTAGCACAACTCCGGAGGACTAGTGAAGAGTTATATGGCGCGGCCCCTCGAGGTCGAGCGGAAATGGTACGTCGTGGACGCCGAGGGGCAGACCCTCGGGCGGCTCGCGACGGAGATAGCCCGGATCTTGCGGGGCAAGAACAAGCCGCAGTACACGCCGCACGTGGACACGGGCGACTTCGTGGTCGTGGTGAACGCCGAGAAGGTTGTCGTCACGGGCAGGAAGGCCGAGCAGAAGGTCTACAGGCGGCACTCGGGCTACCCGGGCGGGCTTAAGACCACGACCTACGAGCAGATGCTGGAGCGTAGGCCGACCGAGATCCTGCGCAGGGCCGTCAAGGGGATGATGCCGAAGACCCGGCTCGCCCGCCAGCAGCTGAGGAAGTTGAAAATTTATGCGGCCCCCGAGCATCCGCACGCCGCTCAGAATCCGCAGACGCTCGAGGTGAGGTGAGCATGGCTGAGACTCTGTACAGGGGAACGGGACGGCGCAAGACGGCCCGCGCGCGCGTGAGGTTGCTCCCGGGAGACGGCAAGATCACGGTAAACGGCCGCCCGCTCGAGGAATACTTCCCACGGCAGGCCTACCGGGCGGCCGTGCGCTCGCCGCTGGAGCTGCTCGGGCAGGCCAACCGCTACGACGTGGTCGCCAAGATAGAGGGCGGCGGCCCCACGGGTCAGGCCGACGCCCTGCGCCACGGCATCGCGCGGGCGCTCGCCGAGGAGTCGCAGGAATCGCGGAGCGAGCTGAAGGCGGCGGGGTTGCTCACCCGCGACTCCCGGGCAGTCGAGCGCAAGAAGTACGGCCTCAAGAAGGCCCGCAAGCGCCCGCAGTTCTCCAAGCGCTAGGGCGGCAACCCTTTTAACCGGGGTGGGCCCCTTTCGCCGCTTTTTCGGGCGGTCCGAGAGGGGCCCGTCTCGCGCGGAGGAGGTCTCTTTGGAGAAAAGACCCATCAGGTTCGGCACCGACGGGGCGCGCGGGATCGCGAACGAGGGCCTCCTTCCTGAGGACGCCCTGAGGCTCGGCCTCGCCGCGGCCCGGCTCTTCGGGGGCCCGATCCTGATCGGCCGCGACACCCGCCTCTCGGGGGGGATGCTCTCGTCCGCCCTCTGCGCGGGCGCCGCGAGCGGTGGTGCCCGCGTTATCGACGCCGGCGTCCTCCCCACGCCGGGCGTTGCCGCACTCGCCCCGACTTTAGGCGCGGGCGCCGCCGGCGTGGTGAGCGCCTCGCACAACCCCTACCCGGACAACGGCATAAAGTTCTTCTCCGGGGAAGGGTGGAAGCTCGGCGCCGCGAAGGAACGCGAGATCGAATCGCTCACCCGCGACGCGGACCACGAGCGCCCCACCGGCAGTGGGGTGGGGGTCGTGGAGTGGTTAGACAACGCGGCGGGGCTGTACGTGGAGGGCATCCTGGGGCACCTGCGCCCGCGCGTCGGGGGGATGAAGGTGCTCCTGGACTGCGCCAACGGCGCGGCCTACGAGGCCGCGCCGTTGGCCTTCGGTGAGCTGGGTGCGGACCTCACGATCGTCGGGGGCGAGCCTAGCGGCACGAACATAAACGAGGGCCGGGGCTCGACGCACGTACGAAGTCTCGACACCTCCGGACACGACGTTGCGTTCGCCTTCGACGGGGACGCCGACCGCGTGCTCGCAAAGGACGAGAGAGGCAAGGTGGTGGCCGGGGATGAAATCATCGCTATTCTCGCCCGTGACCTCAAAGAGCGGTCGACGCTCGAGGGCGGGGTGGTGGTGACGGTTATGAGCAACCTCGGCTTCTTCAAAGCTATGGACGCGTGGGGCATCACGTACGAGGTTACCCCGGTCGGCGACAGGCACGTGGCGGAGGCGATGCGAGGGCGCAGGGCTTCGCTCGGGGGCGAGCAGTCAGGGCACGTGATCCTCTCAGAGTACGTCACCACAGGCGACGGGATCGTCACCGCGCTCGCGCTCCTCGACGTGATGGCTCGCAGCGACAAGCCGCTCTCGGAGCTCGCGGAGGTCATGGAAGTCTATCCCCAGGAGCTTATCAATGTGACCGTGGCCGACGCGACCTCCGCGAAGGCGCTGGCCGCGTCGGAGGCGGTCGAACGGGCTGTACTCGAGGCCGAGGAGCGGCTCGGCGAGGAGGGGCGCATACTGCTCAGGCCGAGCGGGACGGAGCCTGTGGTGCGGGTCATGGTCGAGCACACCGACGAGGCAGTGTGCCGGGAGGTCTGCGAGGAGGTCGCGCGGGTGGTCGGCGAAGCGGGGGTACGGGCGTGAGGTTCGTGGGTTGCGCGCTGGCGTGGAGGCCGGGCGAGGCACGGGACAGGATCTCGTACCTCGTGGTGATGGACGAGCGGGGGAGCATAATCGCCAACTCCCTCGCTGAGGACGCAGCTGAGATAGCGGCGGCGGTCGAGGACTACGCCGCCGAGCAGCGGGGCGTGATCGTGGGCGTGGACGCCCCGCTCGCGGTCCCGAACGAGAGGGGGACGCGCAGGATCGAGCGCATCCTCTCCAAGGTGGCTCTGCCGGCCTACTCGGCGAGCCGCAAGTTGTTCGGCGGGGAGCCGTACGCCGAGGAGCTCCTAGCCCAGCTGGAGGGGGTGGGTATCGAGTACACGGACTACCCGTTCCCGAGGACGCGCGGCCAGAGGGCCGTCACCGAGGTGGACTCGGCGGCGACGCTCAAGATCCTGGCCGTCGAGCGTACCGCCCGCGACGGCGAGCCTTCGTGGAACGACCCGAACGGAAAGGACCTCGCGCAGGTGCTGCGGAAAATGGAGGAGCCGAAGCTCAGGAAGGGGAACAAGGAGGCGCGGGCCGCAGCCCTCAAGACGGCGGTGGACATTTTGTGGAACACCCCGGGTCTGCGCCTGAGGACAGGGAACCTCTCGGCTGACCTCTCCGCGCACGAGAACGTGGACCTCTCCAAGCTGGACGTGGACGACGGGCTCCCCCACGCGGAGCTGGACCGGATCGCGAGCCTCATCGAGGGGACGCTCGCGGCCTACACGGTGCACCGACACTGGAGGGGCCGGGACGGCTCGATGGTGGTCGGGACCGGGGACGAGGGAGCGGTCCTGCTGCCCGCGGCGGAGGCGCTGCGCGCCCGCGTCGCCGAGGAGTGCCGGTCCGCCGGCGTGCCGTACGTATAAAGATGGGCCTCCTGGTGCGCATAATCCCGTGTCTCGACGTGGACGCCGGCCGCGTCGTGAAGGGGACCAGGTTCGAGAACCTGCGGGACGCCGGAGACCCCGTCGAACTCGCCGCCCTCTACGACCGGGAGGGGGCAGATGAGATCGTCTTCTACGACATCTCCGCCTCCCACGAGCAACGCAACACCGCCACAGAGCTGGCCCGCCGGACCGCCGAGGAGGTCTTTATCCCCTACACCATCGGTGGCGGGGTGAGGACCGCAGACGACATGCGCGCCATGCTGCGCGCCGGAGCAGACAAGGTCTCTGTAAACAGCGCCGCCGTCCAGAACCCCGACCTGATAAACGAGGGCGCCGAACGCTTCGGGAGCCAGTGCGTCGTCCTCAGCGTGGACGTGAAGCGGCGGGGATCGGGACCCGGCTCCGCCCCTGGCTGGGATGTGCACCTGAACGGCGGGCGGGTGAACACGGGGATGGACGCCGTCTCGTGGCTCTTCGAGGGGGAGAGGCGCGGGGCGGGCGAGTTCGTCCTCAACAGCATGGACACAGACGGCACGGAGGGCGGCTACGACCTGGATCTCATCTCCGCGGTAGCCGGGAAGACGAGCGTGCCCATCGTCGCCTCGGGAGGAGCGGGGGGTCCAGAGCACATGGTTGCGGCCGTGAAAGCCGGCGCTGGGGCGGTCCTGGCAGCGAGCATCTTTCACTTCGGCGAGTGGAGCGTGGCGGAGGTAAAGGAGCACATGAGAGGCGCGGGGGTCCCGGTCCGGTGAGCGCGGTTGAAGGAATCCGGTTCGACGAGAGGGGTCTCGTCCCCGTAATAGCCCAGGACGCGCCCACGAGCGCCGTCCTGACTCTTGCTTACGCGAACCGCGAGGCGGTCGAGAAGACCCTCGCGAGCGGCGAAGCCTACTACTACTCCCGCTCCAGGGACGAGCTCTGGCGCAAGGGCGCGACGAGCGGCAACACCCAAAAGGTAGTAGAGGTCCGCCTGGACTGCGACGGTGACGCGCTCCTTTACAGGGTCGAGCCGCGCGGCCCGGCCTGCCACACTGGCGAGGAGAGCTGCTTCTTCACGACCGTAGACGGGATGGGGATCGAAGCCGACGACGGCGCACGCGACCTCGGGATAATGGTGAAAAGCCTGACCGGAACGATCGCGCAACGACACCGTGAGATGCCGGAAGGTTCTTACACGGCGAGGCTCCTCGGGGGCGGGACGGAGCGCGTGGCGCAGAAGGTCGGCGAGGAGGCGGTCGAGGTCGTCGTTGCGGCGCTCACGAACGAGCGGCTCGCCGAGGAGGCGGCTGACCTCGTGTACCACCTGCTGGTGCTGCTCGAAGAGCGGGGCGTGGGAACCGACGAGGTAGCGGGGGTGTTGCGCGATCGGCACGGCTAGGCTCAACCTGACGCCCTCACTCGGCGAGGCCCGCGCCCTCGCCAAAGACTACGACGTGGTGCCGCTCTACACCGAGTTCATCGGGGACCTCGAGACCCCGATCTCCGCCGTCCTCAAGTTCTCGGGAGAACAGAACGTCTTTTTGCTGGAGAGTGCTGAGGCCGCCGAGAGGTTCGGACGCTACTCCTTCCTCGGCTTCGACCCCAAGCGCACGCTCTCTTACCGCGACGGTCTCTTCACCGTTGTTGACGCCGACGGGGTAAGGGAAGTGCCGGCCAAGGACCCCTTTCGGGGGCTGGCGGAGATAGTGGGCAAAAAGACCGCCGCCCCCTTGCCGAACCTGCCCGCTTTCGCCGGCGGAGCGGTCGGCTATCTCTCCTACGACGCCGTGCGCTACCTGGAGCGGCTACCGGACGCTCCGCCGGATGACCTGAACGTTCCGGAGGCGTACTTTGCTGTCACCGACTCGCTGGTCGTCTTCGACCACCTCAGGCACAAGGTGCTCGTGATCTCGCTCGTGGACGCGGCCCACCTTCGCGACGTCGAGGGGGAGGGGTTCGCGGCGGCCTACCGCCGGGCGGCGGACGACATCCGGCGGGTGGCGGAGAGACTCTCGGCACCGCTCGCGCGCCGGGCGCTACCGTCTGGGAGCAGGAACTCCGGGGTCTCCTCGAACTTCACCAGAGAGGGGTACGAGGAGGCGGTGGAGAAGGCGAAGGAGTACATCCGGGCCGGAGACGCGTTCCAGATCGTGCCTTCTCAGAGGTTCGCCGCCG
>Ga0126306_10000926_pt1 | contig 14997 bp, 12 predicted proteins | sample Plot27_FD_92592 | JGI IMG/M metagenome (GOLD analysis project Ga0126306, IMG submission 92592) | Serpentine soil microbial communities from UC McLaughlin Reserve, CA, USA - Plot27 | ecosystem: Environmental > Terrestrial > Soil > Grasslands | place: USA: UC McLaughlin Reserve, Lake County...
CGAACACGTACATGGGGAACGTGACCGTGGAGCCGGAGTTGAAGTTCGTGATGATGAAGTCGTCGAACGAGAGGGAGAACGACAGCAGCGCGGCGGCCAGGATCCCCGGCAGCACGAGCGGCAACGTCACCAGCCGGAACGTCTGCCACTCGTTGGCGTAGAGGTCCATCGCGGCCTGCTCCAGCCGCGGGTCGAGGCCCTGCAGCCGTGCCTTCACGGTGACCACCACGAAGCTGAGGCAGAACAGCACGTGGGCGACGAAGATCGTCCAGAACCCGCGCTGCACTCCACCTTGGACGAACAGCGCCAGCAGTGACGAGCCCATCACCACCTCGGGGGTGGCCATCGGCAGGAAGATCAGCAGGTTCGTCGCCGACCGGCCGCGGAACCGGTGCCGGACCAGGGCGAACGCCAGCAGCGTGCCGAGCAGCGTGGCGCCGACCGTGGCCAGCAGGCCGATCTGCAGCGACACGACCAGGCTGTCGCACATACCGGAGGCCGCGCACGGGTTGCGCCAGGCGTCCAGCGAGAACTGCCGCCACTGGAAGTTGAACCGGCCGGTCGGGTCGTTGAACGAGAAGACGAACACGACGATGACGGGCAGGAAGAGGTAGAGCAGCGCGAGCCCGGCGCAGAACGCGACCAGGTGCTCGCGCAGCCAGTCCAATGCCCGCCCCGCGCCGGAGCGGCCGGGGCGGGCCGGCGGGCGGGCCGGGATGCGGGACGGCGCCGGGGTCGTCGTCGCCATCAGACCAGCTCCTCGGTACCGGCCCGGCGCACGTACACCATGACCATCACGACGATCGTGACCATCAGGATCACCGACAGCGCCGCGGCCGCCGGGTAGTCCCCGACCGTGAGGAACCGGCTCTGGATCACGTTGCCGATCATCGAGGTCTGCGGGGTGCCGAGGAACTCGACGTTGACGTAGTCGCCGACAGCCGGGATGAACGTGAGCAGCGTGCCGCCGACCACGCCCGGCAGCGAGAGCGGGAAGGTGACCTTGCGGAACGCGGTGAACGCGCTGGCATACAGGTCGTTCGCCGCCTCCAGCAACCGCCCATCGAGCTTCTCCAGGCTGGCATAGAGCGGCAGCGTCATGAACGGCAGGAAGTTGTACGTCAGGCCGCAGATGACGGCGAACGGGGTGGCGAGCAGCCGGCCGTCGGCGTCGAGGACGTGCACGAACCGCAGCGCGTCCACCACGGCGTTGTCGTCGCCGAGGATGATCTTCCAGGCCAAGGTCCGGACCAGGAAGCTGGTGAAGAACGGCGCCACCACGAGGACCAGCAGCAGGTTCTTCCACCGCCCCGCCTTGAGCGCGATCGTGTACGCCAGCGGGTAGGCGATGATCAGCGCCGCGAGCGTGGCGAGGCCGGCGTACATCAGCGACCGGCCGAACTGCGGGGCGTAGTCGCGCAGCACCTCGGCATAGATGCCGACGTTGCCGGTGAGGACGTAGCCCTCTTCCAGCGACCCCTCCTGCAGCGACTGCGAGACGAGCGTGACTGTCGGGATCAGGAAGAACACCGCCAGCCACGCCATCGCCGGCAGCATCAGCAGGTACGCCGTGCGCTTCCGGCCGGTCACGGCACCGACTTCGACACAGCACCGTTGTCGGGAACGGCCACCGGCTCCAGCTCCGGGTCGATGATCCGGCCGGCGTCGGGGTCCTCGTCGCCGTCGAGTCCGAACGCGTTACCGGCCGCCCAGTGCAGCACGACCTCGTCCCCGGGGCGGAACCGGTCGTCGCTGCGCAGGTTCTGCGCGAAGACCGTGAGGTCCTGGCCCCATGGCACGCGGACCACGTACTGGGTGCTGACGCCGACGAAGCTCGCGTCGGTGACCACACCCGAGACGGTGTTGTGCCCCTCCGCCACCGCCGCCCGGCCTGCGGCGTCGGCCGCGGCCAGCACATGCAGCTTCTCCGGCCGGACGCCGACGAAGACCCGGTCGGTGGTGCAGCGGCTCCGCGCCGACGGCAGCACGACCCGCGAGCCGGCCACGTCCAGGAGGAGGTCTCCGCCAGAGCGGCCGGATACTCCGGCGGCGAGCAGGTTGGACTGACCGAGGAAGTTGGCCACGAACACGGTCGCCGGCGTCTCGTACAGCTCGGTCGGGCCGCCGAGCTGCTCGACCCGGCCGGCGTTCATCACCGCGATCGTGTCGGCCATCGTCATGGCCTCCTCCTGGTCGTGCGTGACGTGCACGAAGCTGAGGCCCACCTCGGTCTGGATCCGCTTGAGTTCGAGCTGCATCTGCCGACGCAGCTTCAGATCGAGCGCGCCGAGCGGTTCGTCGAGGAGAAGCACCTGCGGCCGGTTGACCAGCGCCCGGGCCAGCGCGACCCGCTGCTGCTGGCCGCCGGAGAGCTGGGCCGGCTTGCGCCGGGCCAGGTCCGCCAGCTCCACCATGGCCAGCGCCTCGTGCACCTTGGCCGGCACGTCCTTGGCGCCGCGACGACGCAGGCCGAACGCGACGTTCTCGTGGACGTCCAGGTGCGGGAAGAGGGCGTAGCTCTGGAACACCGTGTTCACCGGCCGCTGGTACGGCTTGCGGTCGGTGATGTCGACGTCGCCGAGGTGGACCCGGCCCTGGGTGGGCCGCTCCAGGCCGCCGACCATCCGCAGCGTGGTCGTCTTGCCGCAGCCGGACGGGCCGAGCAGCGCGAAGAAGGATCCGGCCGGGACGGTGAGGGTGAGGTCGTCCACGGCGATCATCGGGCCGAACCGCTTGGTCACCTCGACCAGGCGCAGGTCGCCCTGGTCGGCGCTGCCCGTCGTGCGCATCAGGCTCCGGTCACCTTCTGGAACTTGTCGTTGTAGGTGCGTTCCGTCTTCTCGTCGAGGCCCTTGAAGACGTTGAGCCGGCCCATCGTCTCCTCGTTCGGGAAGACGAGCGGGTTCTCGGCCACCTCCGGGTCGATCTTCGTGACCTCTTCCTTGGCTCCCGCGACGGGGCAGACGTAGTTGACGGCGATGGCGAGCTTCGCCGCGTTCACCGGGTCGTAGTAGAAGTTCAGCAGCCTCTCGGCGTTGGCCTTGTGCCGCGCCTTGTTCGGCACCATCGCGTTGTCGCTCCAGAGCATGGCGCCGGCCTCCGGAACGACGAACCTGATCGACGGGTTGTCGGCCTGCAGCTGGACCACGTCGCCCGACCAGGCGAGGCAGGCCGCGATGTTGCCGGCGGCGAGGTCCTGGGCGTAGTCGTTGCCGGTGAACTTGCGGATCTGGCCGTCCTTCACCGCCTTGTCGAGCATGTCGATGGCGTTGTCGAAGTCGTCCTCAGTGAACAGCACCGTGCTCTTGCCCTGCTGGCGCAGGATCAGGCCCATCGTGTCGCGCATCTCGGTCAGCGCGGTGACCTTGCCCTTGAGCGCCCGGTCGGTGAAGAGCTGCTCGATCGTGGTGACCGGCTTCTTGGTGACCTTCTCGTTGTAGGCGATCCCGGTGACGCCCGACTGCCACGGGACCGTGTAGTCGCGCTGCTTGTCGAAGTCGACCTGCTGCAGCGCCGGAGTCAGATTGCGCAGGTTCGGGATGTTCACGTGGGTGAGCTTCTGCACCCACTTCAGCCGGATCAGCCGGGTGGCCATCCAGTCGGTGAGCACGATGATGTCGCGCTTGATGTCATTGCCGGCCGCGAGATCGGCGCGGATCTTGCCGAAGAACTGGTCGTTGTCGTTGATGTCCTCGGTGTAGTTCACCTTGATGCCGCCGGAGGAGGCCTGGAACGTGTCGAGCGAGGGGTGCTTGCTCTCGTTCTTCTCGTCCACGTCGATGTACAACGGCCAGTTGGAGAAGTTGACCACCCTCTCCTTGGCGGACCGGTCCTCCCCCGCCTGCTCTGCCTCGTCCTTGGACGCGCCCTCTGTACCACAGCCGGCGAGGAGAGCCCCGCCGAACCCGGCAGCGCCGACGAGGCCGGCGCCGCGCAGCACGCTGCGGCGCCGGAGCCGAGCGGTGAACGCGCGCAGCATTGCTTCGTCGGAGTTGAAGTCGGTCATCAGGATGCTCTCCTTCTCGGCTGTGGCGCCATGCGCGTCAGCGGTCGCCGAATATCGTGCGGTGCCAGTCCTTGGCAGCGGTCGCGGTGAGGTCGAACATGACGTGCTTGACGGTCGTGTACTCCTCGAACGAGTACGTCGACATGTCCTTGCCGAAGCCGGACGCCTTCACCCCGCCATGGGGCATCTCGCTGATGATCGGGATGTGGTCGTTGACCCAGACACAGCCCACCCGGATGGTCCGGGTGGCGCGCAGCGCGCGGTGGACATCACGCGTCCAGACCGACGCGGCGAGCCCGCACGGGGTGTCGTTGGCCGGCTCGATGGCTTCGTCGTCGGTGTCGAACGGCAACACGACGAGCACCGGGCCGAATACCTCCTGCTGACTGATCTCGGCACTCTGCGTCACGCCGGTCACAAGTGTCGGAGCGTAGTAGATGCCCTTTGCCAGATCGCCGTCGGGGACGTATCCACCTGCGGCGATGGTCGCTCCGCCGGCCCTGGCACGATCGACGAACCCGGCCACCTTCTGCTGCTGCGCGCGCGAGATAAGCGGCCCCTGGTCGGTTCCCGGATCCATTGGCGGCCCCAGCCGGACGGTCGCCATCGTCTCCGCCACCCCGGCGAAGAATGCGGTGTTGTCCACGGTGCCCGGCACGTCGAACTCCCGGCAGAGCTTGATCGGCTTGCCGGTCTGCCGGGTATCGGTGACGGCCAGCTCCGCGTCGAGCTCGTCGAGCAGGGCGGCGAGCCTGCTCAGCGCGCCGGACCGCTCGGCAGGGGTGGCCCCCAACCACTCCGGAAACGCTCGCCCGGCGGCGGCGACCGCGGTGTCCACGTCGGCGGCGGAGGCCAGCCGCGCCGTCTCGACGACTTCTCCGCTGGACGGGTCGTGCACGTCGAAGGTCTCCGCGGCCGAGCCCATGGCCCGCCGGCCGTCGATGAACTGGTGCACCGCGCCTCCTCGTCGGGAACGACGGCCAACCGCGTGGCCGCGCCGTCCAGACCGCCCCCCGCGGAACCTGTGGAGCATGCTTACAGTTCGGTACGCGGTGAGGCAACGAATCCGTGACACAGTCGCGTCGCAGACCTGGATTCCGCAGTCGTGAGCGGGATACTGTCCCTTTCCCGTCGCGGCGGTGGGCCGTTCGGAACCGGTACGGAAGGGAACGCATGGGCGAGGGGAGTGCCGGCTACCGCGCGCTGAGCCTCTGGCTGGACACCGCCGGCGACGACCTCACTCCGCGGGCGCCGCTGGCCGGCGACCTCGACGTCGACGTGGCGATCGTCGGCGCCGGCTACACCGGCCTGTGGACCGCGTACTACCTGTCGCTGGCGGATCCGTCGCTGCGGATCGCGGTGCTGGAGGCCGAGATCGCCGGCTACGGGGCATCCGGGCGCAACGGCGGCTGGTGCTCGGCCCTCTTCCCGGCCAGCAAGGCGAAGGTGGCCAGGGCGCACGGCCGGGACGGCGCGATCGCGCTGCAGCTGGCATTGTTCGCCACCGTGGACGAGGTCGGCAGGGTCGCCGCCGCCGAGGGCATCGACGCGCAGTTCGCCATGGGCGGCACCGCCGTGCTGGCCACCGCGCCGGCCCATGTCGAGCGGCTCCGCGCGCACGTGGCCGAGGAGCGGGCCTGGGGCTTCGGCGAGGAGGACGTGCGCTGGCTGGACGCCGCGGAGGCGGCCGAGCTGGTCGGCGCCGTCGGCGTGCTGGGCGCGGCGTACACCCCGCACTGCGCGGCGCTGCACCCCGGCCGGCTGGCCCGCGGGCTAGCCAGGGTGGTCGCCGAGCGCGGGGTGGCGGTGTACGAGCAGACGCCGGTGACCGCGCTGTCGCCGGGCGTGGTGCACGCGGTGGTGGGCCGGGTGCGCGCGTGCCGGGTGCGTACGGGCGTGGCGGTGCGGGCGACCGAGGGGTACACGCCGCGGCTGGCCGGCCACCGGCGGACGCTGGCCCCGATCTATTCGCTGGTGATCGCGACCGAGCCGCTGCCGGCGGGCTTCTGGGACGGCGTCGGCTGGCGGCGCCGGGAGACCGTGAGCGACGGCCGGCACCTGATCATCTATGCCCAGCGCACCGCGGACAACCGGATCGTCTTCGGCGGCCGGGGCGCCCCGTACCACTTCGGGTCGCGCGTCCGGCCGGAGTTCGACCGGGACCCGGCCGTCTTCGCGGAGCTGGAGCGGGTACTGCACGCCCTCTTCCCGGGCACCCGGGACGCGCGGATCACCCACCGCTGGGGCGGCGCGCTCGGCGTGCCCCGGGACTGGCACGCCTCGGTGGGGCTGGACCGGCGGACCGGGCTGGCCTGGGCCGGCGGGTACGTCGGCGACGGCGTGGCCGCGACGAACCTCGCCGGGCGGACGCTCGCGGACCTGATCACCGGCGTCGACAGCGACCTGACCCGGCTGCCGTGGGTGGGGCACCGGTCGCGGCGGTGGGAGCCGGAACCGCTGCGCTGGCTGGGGATCAACGCGTCGCTGCGGCTGCTGCACAGCGCCGACCGGGCGGAGGAACGGTCGGGGCGGGCGTCGCGCCGGGCAGCGCTGATGGAGCGCGTCCTCGGCGGCTGAGACCTCCCGCGGACCCGGACCCTGACCCTCCGCGACCCTGACCCCCGCGAGTGTCGGAATTTTGCGCGTTTGGAACCGCTCCCACTGCACAAAATTCCGACACTGGAGAGTGGGGTTACACCTCGATGTTGCTCATGACGTGCTTGATGCGGGTGTAGTCCTCCAGCCCGTACATCGAGAGGTCCTTGCCGTACCCGGAGTGCTTGAACCCGCCGTGCGGCATCTCGGCCACCAACGGGATGTGCGTGTTGATCCAGACGCATCCGAAGTCCAGCCGCTTCGCCATCCGCATCGCGCGGCCATGGTCCTTGGTCCAGACGCTGGAGGCGAGCGCGTACCTGGTGCCGTTCGCCCAGCGCACCGCGGCGTCCTCGTCGGAGAACCGCTGCACGGTGATGACCGGGCCGAACACCTCGTTCTGGATGATCTCGTCGTCCTGCTCCAGGCCGGAGACGACGGTCGGGGCGTAGAAGAAGCCCCTGTCCCCCACCCGCTGACCGCCGGTGTTCAGCACCGCGTGGTCGGGCAGCCGGTCGATGAAGCCGCTGACCTGGGCGAGCTGGTTGACGTTGTTGACCGGGCCGTAGGCCGCGTCCGGGTCGGACGGCGGCGCGGTCTTGGTGTGCTTGGCCTGCTCGGCGAGGGCGGCGATGAACTCGTCGTGAACGCCGGGGCCGGCGAGCACGCGGGTCGCCGCGGTGCAGTCCTGGCCGGCGTTGAAGTAGCCGGCCCCGGCGATGCCCTCGGCGGCGGTGGACAGGTCGGCGTCGTCGAAGACGATCACCGGCGCCTTGCCGCCGAGCTCCAGGTGCACCCGCTTCAGATCGTTGGCGGCGGCCTTCGCGATCTCCATGCCGGCGCGGACGCTGCCGGTGATCGACACCATCGCCGGGATCGGGTGGCTCACCAGCGCCCGGCCCGTGTCGCGGTCGCCGGTCACCACGTTGAAGACGCCCGGCGGCAGGAACTCGGCCATGATCTCGGCCATCAGCACGGTCGAGACCGGCGTGGTGTCGCTCGGCTTGAGGACGACCGTGTTGCCGGCCGCGATAGCCGGCGCCCACTTCCAGACCGCCATCATCATCGGGTAGTTCCACGGCGTGACCTGCGCGCACACTCCGACCGGCTCGCGCCGGACGAACGACGTGTGGCCGGCGAGGTACTCACCGGCGGCCTTGCCTTCGAGCACCCGGGCGGCGCCGGCGAAGAACCGGATCTGGTCGACCATCGGCGGGATCTCCTCGTCCCTGGTCAGGCCGATCGGCTTGCCGGTGTTCTCGCTCTCGGCGGCGACCAGATCGTCCGCCCGCGCCTCGAACGCGTCGGCGATCTTGAGCAGCGCGCGCTGCCGCTCGCTCGGGGTGGTGTCGCGCCAGGTGTCGAACGCGGTGGCGGCGGCGTTCATCGTCGCGTCGACGTCGTTGTCGCCGGAGAGCGGCGCCTCGGCGAACACCTCGCCGGTGCTCGGGTCGACCAGCTCGGCGGTCCGGCCGTCCGCCGCGTCGACGAACGAGCCGTTGACGAAGTTCTGCAGGGTACGGCGTGCCATGACCTCTCCTTCACGGGTGGTTCACCGAGCGCTGTTGCGCCCACTACGCAGCTGGAACCCTAGGCCTGTGCGGCGCGTCACCCTACTGCCACGGCGTACAACCCCGGTGGACTAATTCGCCGCCGTGGCGCGCCGCTCCGGATCCGTTCTGGCAGGGTGAGTCGTGTGCCGACCCCCGAGAGCGACGTGACCGGAGCCCTGGACGGTCTCGTGGTCGCCGACTTCAGCCGGGTGCTCGCCGGCCCGTTCGCCACCATGCACCTGGCCGACCTCGGCGCCACCGTCATCAAGGTGGAGCGGCCCGGCACCGGCGACGACACCCGCGCCTGGGGTCCGCCGTTCGCCGCGGACGGGCAGAGCGCGTACTTCCGGTCGGTGAACCGGAACAAGCGGTCTGCGGCACTCGACCTGGGTACCGCCGACGGGCAGGCGGCCGCGGCCGCGCTGGTCAGCCGTGCCGACGTCCTGGTAGAGAACTTCCTCCCCGGCACCATGGAGCGGTTCGGGCTCGGCTGGGAGCAGGCCCGCGAGCTCAACCCCCGGCTGGTCTACTGCTCGATCACCGGGTTCGGGCGCGAGGGCGGCAGGGACCTTTCCGGGTACGACTTCGTGGTGCAGGCCGTCGGCGGGCTGATGAGCATCACCGGCGAGCCGGGCGGCGAGCCGCTCAAGGTCGGAGTCGCGCTGGTGGACGTGCTCACCGGGCAGTTCGCGCTGGCCGGGATCCTCGCCGCCCTGCACGCCCGCAACCGCACCGGCGCCGGCCAGCTGGTCGAGGTGGACCTGCTCTCCAGCCTGCTCGCCGGGTTGGTGAACCAGGCGTCGGCGTACCTGACCACCGGCGAGTCACCGCGCGCGATGGGGAACGCGCACCCGAGCATCGCGCCGTACGAGACGCTGCGCACCGCCGACCGACCGCTGGCGGTCGGCGCGGGGAACGACCGGCTCTTCGCCGCGCTCTGCGCCGTGCTGGACCGGCCCGGGCTGGCGTCGGATCCCCGCTTCGCGACCAACGCCGACCGGGTCGCCCATCGCGCCGCCCTGCTGGCCGAGCTGGAGTCGGTGCTGGTCACCGAGCCTGCGGCGGAGTGGGCCGAGCGGCTGCGGGAGGCCGGGGTGCCGTGCGGGCCGGTGCAGGACATCGGCGAGGCATTCGGCTACGCCGAGTCGCTCGGGCTGGCACCGGTGGCTCGCCTGACCGGCGCCGACGGGTCGCCGGTGGCCCTCCCGGCCAGCCCGATCCGGCTGTCCGGGACGCCGGTGCGATACCGGACGCCGCCACCCGCGGTGGGCGCCGACACCGGCGATGTGCTCGACTGGCTGGCAGAACGGATCAGCCCAGAACAGACCGGCACAGAACAGATCACCACGGAACCGAGGAGTACCCCGTGAGCGCATCCCTGCCCGGTGCCGACCTGATCGGCGTCGACGAGCTGCTCACCGAGACCGAGCGTGACCTGCGCGATGTGGTCCGCGACTTCGCCACCGAGCGGGTGGGGCCGCACATCGCGGAGTGGTTCGAGCAGGGCGCGCTGCCGCGCGAGATCGTTCCCGAGCTCGGCAAGCTCGGGCTGCTCGGCATGCACCTGCAGGGGCACGGCTGCGCCGGGACGAACGCCGTGTCGTACGGCCTGGCGTGCCTGGAACTGGAGGCGATCGACTCGGGGCTGCGGTCGCTGGTGTCGGTGCAGGGGTCGCTGGCGATGTATGCGATCTACGCGTACGGCACCGAGGAGCAGAAGGAGCAGTGGCTGCCGGAGATGGCGGCCGGCCGCGCGATCGGCTGCTTCGGGCTGACCGAGCCGGACTTCGGCTCCAACCCGGCTGGCATGCGGACCCGGGCCCGCCGCGACGGCGCCGGGGAGAACGCCGACTGGGTGTTGTCCGGCACGAAGATGTGGATCACCAACGGCGGCATCGCCGACGTGGCGGTGGTGTGGGCCCGGGCTGAGGAGGGGATCCGCGGGTTCCTGGTGCCGCGGGACACGCCGGGCTTCACGACCAGCGACATCCACCAGAAGCTCTCGCTGCGTGCGTCGGTCACCTCCGAGCTGTCGCTGGACGAGGTGCGGCTCCCGGCGGACGCGGTCCTCCCCGGCGCGCGCGGGCTGGCCGGCCCGCTCGGCTGCCTCAACGAGGCCCGGTTCGGGATCATCTGGGGTTCGCTCGGCGCCGCGCGGACCTGCTGGCTGACCGCACGGGACTACGCGTGCAGCCGGGTGCAGTTCGACAGGCCGATCGCGGCGTACCAGCTGACCCAGGCCAAGCTGGTTGACACCGCGCTGGAATGGAACAAGGCGCACCTGCTGGCCCTGCACCTGGGCCGGCGCAAGGACGCGGGCACCCTCACGCCGCAGCAGGTGAGCGCCGGGAAGCTGAACAACGTGCGGGAGGCGCTGGCGATCTGCCGCGAAGCGCGGACGATCCTCGGCGCCAACGGGATCACGCTCGAGTATCCGGTGATCCGGCATATGAACAACCTCGAGTCGGTGCTCACCTACGAGGGCACGGCGGAGATCCACACCCTGGTGCTGGGCCAGCACCTCACCGGCCACGCCGCGTTCCAGTGACGGCGGCGGCCGGCGGTCTTGACGACGTAGAACGCCGCTGCGTCGCCCGCACTTGACTCCGCGGCTACCGGGCCTCCCGCCGGCCCGACATGCCCCACAACCCCGGACTCACCCCGGCCGCCGCGCCGACGCTATGCCGGCCTAGTCCCAACCGGAGTAACGGAATCCGCAAGCTGGATAGCCCTCCACAACGGAATCGCTTGCTTCTGCTTGGCGGAACGGACACTATGACTCCGTGCAGCCCTCCACGACCTCGCGTTCGAATACGCATGGCTTCGCCCTGGACGACATCGCCAAGCGCATCATCGAGGAGCTCCAGGCCGACGGCCGCCGCTCCTACGCCGCCATCGCCAAGACCGTCGGGTTGAGCGAGGCCGCGGTCCGGCAGCGCATCCAGCGGCTCCTCGACGCCGGCGTCATGCAGATCGTGGCCGTCACCAACCCTCTCACGCTGGGGTTCCAGCGCCAGGCCATGATCGGCGTCCGCGCGGACGGGGATCTGCGCGAGGTGGCGGACCGGCTGGGCGCCCTAGACGACGTCGACTACGTCGTCGTCACGGCGGGCTCCTTCGACATCCTCGTCGAGCTGGTAGCGGAGGACGACGAGCACCTCCTCCGGGTCCTCAACGAGCAGATCCGGAAGGTGCCCGGGGTGCGGGACACCGAGACCTTCGTCTACCTGCGCCTGACCAAGCAGACCTACTCCTGGGGAACCAGATGACCGTCACCCCACAGTCCATCCCGTCGGCCGGCGGCTCGAGGAGCGCCGCCGACCACCTGTGGATGCATTTCACGCGGATGTCGACCTACGCCGAGAACCCGGTGCCGACGATCGTCCGCGGCGACGGCGCCTACATCTACGACAGCAACGGCAAGCGCTACCTCGACGGGCTCGCGGGCCTGTTCGTGGTCCAGGCCGGGCATGGCCGCGGCGAGCTGGCCCAGGCGGCCTACGAGCAGGCCAAGGAGCTGGCCTACTTCCCGCTCTGGTCGTACGCGCACCCGGGCGCGATCGAGCTGGCCGAGCGGCTCGCCGCCGCCGCGCCGGGTGACCTGAACCGGGTCTTCTTCACCACGGGCGGCGGCGAGGCGGTGGAGACCGCGTGGAAGGCCGCGAAGCAGTACTTCAAGCTCGTCGGCAAGCCGATGAAGCACAAGGTGATCTCCCGCGCGGTGGCCTACCACGGCACCCCGCAGGGTGCCCTGAGCATCACCGGTATCCCGGACGCGAAGAAGTACTTCGAGCCGCTGGTCCCAGGCGCGCACAAGGTGCCGAACACGAACTTCTACCGCGCCCCCGAGCACGGCGACGACCTGAAGGACTTCGGTCGCTGGGCGGCCGGCCAGATCGCCAACGCGATTGAAATGGAGGGTCCGGACACCGTCGCCGCCGTCTTCCTGGAGCCGGTGCAGAACTCCGGTGGCTGCTTCCCGCCACCACCCGGGTACTTCGAACGGGTCCGCGAGATCTGCGACCGGTACGAGGTGCTGCTCGTCTCCGACGAGGTGATCTGCGCGTTCGGCCGGCTCGGCACCACGTTCGGGTGCGAGAAGTTCGGCTACGTGCCGGACGTCATCACTTGCGCCAAGGGCATGACGTCGGGCTACGCACCGATCGGCGCGGCGATCTTCTCCGACCGCATCGTCGAGCCGTTCCTGCGGGGCGACACGCTCTTCGCGCACGGGTACACGTTCGGCGGCCACCCGGTCTCGTCCCGGGTCGCGCTGGCCAACCTCGACCTGTTCGACCGCGAGGGGCTCAACCAGCACGTGCTGGACAACGAGGCTGCGTTCCGGACCACCCTGGAGCGCCTCCACGACCTGCCGATCGTCGGCGACGTCCGCGGCGACGGGTACTTCTACGGCATCGAGCTGGTCAAGGACAAGGCCACCAAGGAGACGTTCGACGCGGGCGAGTCCGAGCGGCTGCTCCGCGGCTTCCTCTCCAAGGCGCTCTTCGACGCGGGCCTGTACTGCCGCGCCGACGACCGGGGCGACCCGGTGGTCCAGCTCGCGCCGCCGCTCATCTGCGACCAGGCGCACTTCGACGAGGCCGAGCAGATCCTCCGCGCGGTGCTCACGGAGGCTTGGTCGCGTCTCTAGGGCCCAGGCGTGGCGGTGCCGCAGGGGCCGCGGCACCGCCACGCTTGCACGCTCACCAGCGCTGGCCCTGGCACCGATCGCCGGCCGACGTCGTGGGAAGATACGGGCAATCGCCAGTCCACGGTCCCGGCGCCGGGGCCAGCACATAGAGGAGACATCGTGGCCGACCAGCAGGTCACCTCGCCCGACCAGCACAAGCCGGGCTTCCCGAAGGCCGCGCGGATCGGCGCCATCGTCACCATCGTCGCGCTGCTGTTGATGCTGCTCGGCAACCACAAGGGCCAGGTGGAGAACCTGTGGCTCCTCGGTGGCGCCGCGACGCTCGCGCTGATGCTCATCGCCGACGCGTGGATGCGCAAGAACGGCATCCGGCGCTAGCACCACGGCAGGTACTACCTCGCGGCGTCCGGGGCCGGGTCGAGCCCGGCCCCTGGCCAGTCAGCCCATCCGGCGCGAGAACAGCGCGCGGACCTCGCTCAACGCGGTCTCCACCTCATCCTCGAAGTAGCCACCCTGGACCAGCGGGAACTGGCTGGCATCGAGGTCGGAGTCGGCGACCGGCGGGCCGCCGCGACCGTCCATTGTGGCCGCGATCGCGTCAAAGAGCCGGTCGACCGAGACGGAGTCGTAGCCGCTGCCGAAGCGGCGCACCTTGAATCCGGTGCGCAGCTCGGCCACCCGGGCCTTGTCTTCGTTGGTGAACGGGGAGACGTAGCCACCGCCGATCGTCGGCAGTTCGACGGTCATGTCGGCCTTGCCGTGCCGCCCGGCGTAGGCGTCGTAGTTGATCGGCATCGGCGGCGGCAGCGAATCGGCGAACGAGTCGCCGTAGGCAGCGGCGGGGGCCGGCGGAGCCGGCGGCGGGGGCGGCACCTGCTGCAGCGGCACCGGCGGGGGCGCCGGGCCCCGGTCGGTGACCCGCGGGATCTTCGCCGTCGCGCTGTCGTCGTCGCGGCGAGGGAAGTCGTCCCGGCCCGGGAAGGCGTCACGGGTGGCGTAGTCGTCACGGCCGGCGAAGTCGTCACGGCTCGGGAACCCGTTGGAGCCGCGGGCCACGCCGCCCATCGCGAACTCGTCCAGCTCCTTCTCGAGCCGGTCGAGATGCAGGTCGACCTGCCACTCGTCATAGCCACCGAACCGCGTCCGGAACACCACGTCCCGGATGTCGTCGGCGGTCAGCGGCTGGCTGACGGGCTCGCCGGCAAGGGTCGCCTCGGCGCGGTCGAGGAAGTCGTCGACCTCATCCACCTTGTAACCGCGACGGAGCGCCTTGCGCCGGAACCTGTCCCCCTGACTCATCTTCCCTACACCTCCGCTGCCGCAAGCTGGCCGCACGCACCGTCAATTTCCCGCCCACGGGTGTCCCGCACGGTCGTGGGCACGCCGGCGGCACGCAGCCGGCGGACGAACTGCCGCTCCACCGGTTTGGCGCTGGCGTCCCAGTCACTTCCCGGTGTCGGGTTGAGCGGGATGAGATTGACATGCGCGAGCCGACCGGAGAGCAACCGGCCCAGCAGGTCGGCGCGCCACGGCTGGTCGTTGACGTCCTTGATCATGGCGTACTCGATCGAGACCCGGCGACCGGTGCGTTCGGCGTAGGCCCACGCGGCGTCGAGCACCTCGCCGACCTTCCAGCGGTTGTTCACCGGTACCAGGGTGTCACGTAGTTCGTCGTCCGGCGCGTGCAGCGACACGGCCAGCGTCACCGAGAGCCCTTCCTCGGTGAGCCGCGTGATCGCCGGCACCAGGCCGACCGTGGAGACCGTCACGTTGCGCTGGGAGATGCCCAGCCCCTTCGGCGGAGGGTCGGTGAGCCGACGGACCGCGGCGAGCACGCGGTTGTAGTTGGCCAGCGGCTCGCCCATGCCCATGAATACGACGTTGGAGACCCGGGCAGGCCCACCCGGCACCTCGCCGCGCGCCAGCGCCCGTGCGCCGGCGACGACCTGCTCGACGATCTCGGCGGTGGAGAGGTTGCGGGTCAGCCCGGCCTGGCCGGTGGCGCAGAACGGGCAGGCCATACCGCACCCGGCCTGGCTCGACACGCACATCGTCACCCGATCGGGATACCGCATCAGGACGCTCTCCACCAGGGTGCCGTCGAAGCCACGCCACACCGTCTTGCGGGTGGTGCCGCCGTCGCACTCGACGCGCCGGACCGCCGTGAGCAGCGGCGGCAGCAGCGCGGCGGC
>Ga0126306_10000927_pt1 | contig 14992 bp, 15 predicted proteins | sample Plot27_FD_92592 | JGI IMG/M metagenome (GOLD analysis project Ga0126306, IMG submission 92592) | Serpentine soil microbial communities from UC McLaughlin Reserve, CA, USA - Plot27 | ecosystem: Environmental > Terrestrial > Soil > Grasslands | place: USA: UC McLaughlin Reserve, Lake County...
CACCCGCGCGCGGCGCTCGTGCCGGGCAGGATCCCCGCCGGCCGGTGGGCCGGCGGGGACCGTGACGTCGGGCTGGGCGGTCATGCGCCGCAGCAGCCGCCCGAGGGTGCGCCGGCGGGCACGGTGACCAGCTCCCGGGCCGCCTCCGGCGGTGCCGCGGGGAGATCGAACTGGTTCGCGGCGAGCACGGCGATCTGATGTGCCACGTCGCCGGGGATGCCAAGTTCGGCGGCGGCGAGGCTGACTGCGCCGGAGACGGTGCCGGCGGTGGGAAGGTGCCGGGTCGCGGCGGCCACCAGCTTGGCCGGGACGTCGGGGCGGAGCCCGAACCGGTCCGCCGCATCGGCGACAAGGGCCTTGGCGCCGAGGGTGACGCTGCAGACGCCGGTTTCGGGCAGGTCGAGCTGGACGTCGCGGGCCTCAGTCCACTCGCCGGAGAGGGCGGCGGTGATGGAGCGGACCTGCTCGTAGCCGGTGGCCAGTAGGAATGTCGGCGCGCGGCCGTAGCTCTTCATCCCGACCGCGAAGTAGCCGGGTTCCGGGTGGGTGAGCTCGTCGACGCCGTGCGGCCGGACAGTGCCGCAGGAGTGCTCGTTGGGGTCGATCAGCGGCGCGAGGTCGCGGGTGCATCCGAGTACCGGGTCGAGGTCCAGTCGCAGCTCTCCGGCGATGGAGTGGTCCGGGCGGTAGCCGGTGGCGGCGACGATCCGGTCCACGGTCACGCTCCGCTCGGCGCCGCCGAAGGGTGCGCTGGTCGCGGTGACCCGCCCGTCCGCGGTGGGCTGGACCGCGGTGACTCCGAAGCCGGTGAGCAGCTCGACCCGGCCGCTGTCGACGAGCAGCCGCAGCCCGGTGCCGAGCGCGCCACGGGCCGGCAGCGCGTCGGCCTCGCCGCCACCGAACGTCCGGTCCGCCGATCCGCTGCGGATGGCCCAGGTGATCCGGGTCCCGGGTTCGGTGTCGGCGAGTTCGGCCAACGCCAGCAGGGTGTTCGCGGCGGAGTGCCCGGCGCCGACGACCAGGGTGTGCCGGCCGGAGAAGCGCGCGCGGTCGGCGCCCAGCACGTCGGGTAGCGCGTGGGCGATCATGCCAGCGGCGCCGGTCTCGCCGCGAGCGGGCAGGCCGTTGCCGCCCAGGGGGTTCGGTGTCCTCCAGGTGCCGGAGGCGTCGATCACCGCCCGCGCAAGTATCTCGCCGCCGTCGGCGAGGCGCACAACGAACGGGGCGTTCTCACGTCCGGCGGTGCGGACCCGGTCCACGCCGGCGCGGCCGAGTGCGACCACCCGGGCGCCGTAGCGGATGTGTGGGGCGATTGCCGGGTGCGCCGCCAGTGGCGCAAGGTACTCCTCGACCAGCTCGGCGCCCGTGGGCAGCACCTCCTCGGCCGGCGGGGTCCAGCCGACGTCGGCCAGCAGCTTCCGGGCGGCGGCGTCGGTGTTGTACCGCCAGGGGCTGAACAGCCGCACATGCCCCCACGCGGAGACCGAGGAACCGGCCGCGGGGCCGCCCTCGAGCACACTGAACGGCAGGCCGCGATCGGCCAGGTGGGCGGCGGCGGCCAGGCCGACCGGGCCCGCGCCGATCACCGCCACGGGCAGGGCGGTCAGGTCAGGGTGGGTAACCACGATGGGTCTCCTCGCTCCATTCGTTGTGCGGAGCCCGGGATCAGTCCTGAGCCCGGCTCCCTGTCTAGATGATTATCGAAACAAGCTCCAGCTTGCACCTTGATTAGACGAGTGTCAATCTAGAGGCATGTCGAAACAGCCTGAGCGTGCCACCCTGCTGTCGTTGGCCGACGGCGACGCTGGCCGGTGCTGCGCGTCGCTGGACGGCGCGCCGCTGACCGAGGCGCAGGCGGTCGAGCTGGCGCCGATGTTCAAGGCCGTGGGGGATCCGGTGCGGCTGCGGCTGCTGTCGCTGATCGCCGCGTCCGGTTCGGAGGCGTGCGTGTGCGACCTGACCGAGACGTTCACGGTCAGCGGCCCGACGATCTCCCACCACCTGAAGGTGCTGCGCGAGGCCGGGCTGGTCGACTGCGAGCGCCGCAGCACCTGGGTCTACTACTGGATCCGGCCAGAGGTGCTGCGGGGCATGGGCGCCCTCCTCGGCAGCGTCCCGGCACCGGCCTGACCTTGGCCGGTCCCACGCCGACGCCCCGGCCGCCCGCGCTTCTCGTTCACGGGCAGAGGTTCAGCCAGCGGTCGGATTAATGTCGCGCCGCGTTTCCCCACGACTCGAGGCAGGTTCTGACACGATCATGATGGTCGTCACACGTACCGTTGAGGGAGCACCGTCATGACCAGCCCCGAGCCGCCGCCGTTCGACACCACGGTGGCCCACTCTGCCCGGCTCTGGAACTACCTGCTCGGCGGCAAGGACAACTTCGCTGCCGACCGGGAGGCCGCCGAGCAGGCGCTCGCGCTCATGCCCGACCTCGTTCTCTCGGCCCGCGCCGACCGCGAGTTTCTGGGCCGCGCGGTCCGCTACCTTGCCGGCGAGACCGGCATCCGCCAGTTCCTCGACATCGGCACCGGCCTGCCCACCGCCAACAACACCCACGAGGTGGCGCAGGGGATCGCCCCGGACGCCCGCGTGGTCTACGTCGACAACGACCCCATCGTCCTCATCCACGCCCGCGCGCTGCTCACCAGCACCCCTGAGGGCGCCACCGACTACATCCAGGATGACGTGCGCAACCCCGACAGCATCCTGGCGGGGGCCGCGCGCACACTCGACTTCGACCAGCCGGTGGCGCTCATGCTGCTGGGCATCATGAACTTCGTGGTCGACGACCGCGAGGCGTACGCCATCGTGCGCGAATTGCTCGACGCCCTTCCCTCTGGCAGCTACCTGGCGCTCTCTCACCCGACGCTGGAAGTCCACCGCGAGGCGGTGGAGGAGTCGATGCGGCTCTGGAACGAGAGCGGCGCGGCGCCCATCACAGCGCGCAACCCGAAGGAGCTCGAGCAGTTCTTCGACGGGCTGGAGCTGATCGAGCCCGGCGTGGTGACATGTTCGCGCTGGCGACCACACCCCGACGACACGATCAACGTCGAGGTGTCCGAGTACGCCGGCGTCGGGCGCAAGCCCTGAGCTACGCGGCGACATCCCGCCGGTGACCCGCGGGTGGCGAATAGTGACAACGCCACGGTCTCGGTCCGACTGAGGTGGCGCGACCGCGGTCAGGCGACGGGTGTGACGCCGACTTCGCGCAGCAGGGTGCGGACCCGCCGCTCGATCTCGTCGCGGACGGGACGCACATGCTCGACGTCGAGGCCGGCCGGGTCGGTGAGTTCCCAGTCCTCGTACCGCTTGCCGGGGAAGACAGGGCAGGCGTCGCCGCATCCCATGGTGATCACCACATCGGCGGCGCGGACGATCTCGTCGGTCCACGGCTTCGGGTACTCGCCGGAGATGTCGATGCCGATCTCACGCATTGCGTCGACGGCGGCGGGGTTGACCTCGATCCCCGGCTCGGAACCGCCTGACCACGCGATGGCGGCGTCGCCGGCGAGCCGCTGGAAGAAGCCGAGGGCCATCTGGGAGCGGCCGGCGTTGTGGGTGCACAGGAACAGCACGGCCGGGCGACCGTCGTTGGAAATGCCCTGCACCTTCGCGAGCGCGCGCAGTCGCTGGCGGGCGAATCGCTCGGCGAGCAGTGGCAGGAAGTTCGACACCGAGGCGCGGCTGGCGAACTGGTCGTAGGAGGAGTGCAGAAACCGTTCGATGGTCTCGGTGCCGAAGGTGCCGTCGAACTCCTTGGCGAGGTTGGCCGCCGCGGTCTTGAGTGCGAGGGTCTGGTCGAGGGTGAGCTCGGGGTCGTGGAACGTCTCGGTCACTGCGGTCTCCTCGGTGTCGGCCCGGTACGGGTCATGCGGAGTGGATATGCGGGGCGATCCGGTCGATCCGTTCGGTGAGTTCATCGATGGTGCGGTCGAAAGCCTCGTCCGTGTCCCTGCGGGCCGGGTCGGGCACCGACCAGTGCAGCCGCGGTGTACTGCGGGGCATCTCCTCGTGGGCGTTGTCGCAGACGGCGACGACCAGGTCGCCGTCGGCGGCGACCGTGTCGAACTGCACGGGTCGGGCGCGCCGGAGAGGGATCCCATGCCGGCGTGCGGCGGCAACCGCACCAGGGTGGACCCGCTCGGCAGGGTGGGTGCCGGCTGAGGCGACCGGGACCTCGCTGCGCCGTCGCCACAGCGCCGCGGCGAGTTGGGAACGCGCGGAGTTGTGGGTGCAGACGAACACCACTCGCGGAGCCGTCCGTGCCGGCACCGGCCCGAGTCGATCCAGCGCGCCGGCGACCAGCCGGAGATACGTCCGCCGGCGGTCGCCCTCGGAACGGGACCTCTGCACCACGCCGGCCTGCTCCAGGACGCGCAGGTGGTGGGCGAGCAGGTTGGACGGCAATCCGAGCAGCGCCTGCAGTTCCGAGGGAGCCGCGTCGCCGGCCGCCAGCAGGTCGACCGCCGCCAGGCGCACCGGGTCGGAGAGCGACGCGTGCACCGCCGCCCGCCGATGCAACTCCTCAATGTTCATTGACTCAATATCCACTGAGCATCCTTGACGAGTCAACCGGTAGCTGATGTCAGGCTGCAATGATGAGTAGGTGACCGCGACAACCAGGGCAGTTCGAGCATGAGCCGGGCCACGTGCGGCGACGCCTGCGGCCGGCTGGCGGCCCAGTTCGGTACCCTCGCCGGCGCGGCGACGTCGGCGGAGGCGGTGCGGCGCCCGTGCGGGTGAACGAGTTGACCCGCCGGGTGACCGCGGAGTTCCTGGGCACCGCATTCCTTCTCGCCGCCGTGATCGGATCCGGGATAGCGGCGGCCCGCCTCTCGCCGGACGACGTCGGACTGCGGCTGCTGGAGAACAGCGTGGCGACCGGCGCGGCGCTGGTGGCGCTGATTCTGGCGCTGCAACCGGTGTCCGCGGCGTTCAACCCGGTCGTCACCCTGGTCGAGCGTGCGCTCGGCGCGCTGAGCACCGCGCACGCGGCCGCGCTGGTCGCGGCGCAGACCGCCGGCGGCATCGGCGGCGCGATCGTGGCGAACCTGATGTTCGACCTCGACGCGGTCTCGATCTCGAGCCACGAGCGGAGCAGCGGCGGGCTGTGGCTCGGCGAGGTGGTGGCGACCCTCGGGCTGGTGGTGGTCATCTTTGGCGTGGTGCGGTCCGGCCGCGGCCACACCGTCGCGTTCGCCGTCGGCGGCTACATCACCGCCGCGTACTGGTTCACCAGCTCCACCAGCTTCGCCAACCCCGCCGTGACTGTCGCGCGGATGTTCTCCGACACGTTCGCCGGCATCGCACCCGTTTCGGTCGCGATGTTCGTCGCCATGCAGCTGCTGGGCGGTGCGCTCGCGTTCGCCGTGGTGAGGCTGCTCTATCCGGACGCCGCGACGCTGGCCGCGAAGATCACCGGCGAGCCGGTCCTCGCCGCCGATGGCTCCCCGCGAGGAGGCAGCCGTCTACGGTGAGATCGACCGCAAGGTGACTGCCTCGAAGGAGGAGACGACGTGACCGACACCGCCCGCGTCCACCCCCGCGCCGGCCGCCCGGCCGAGGCCGCCGACCTGATCGACGTCCCGAGGCTGGTGACCGCCTACTACACCGGTCATCCGGATCCGTCCGTCGCCGAGCAGCAGGTGTCGTTCGGCACCTCCGGGCACCGCGGATCCAGCCTCGCGCTCGGCTTCAACGAGGACCACATCGTCGCGACCAGCCAGGCGATCTGCGAGTACCGCGCTGGGCAGGGCATCGACGGCCCGCTCTTCGTCGGCCGGGACACCCACGCGCTGTCGGAGCCGGCGCTGGTGACCGCGCTGGAGGTGTTCGCGGCCAACGGGGTCACCGTGCTGCTCGACAGCCGCGACGGGTACACGCCGACGCCGTCGCTCTCGCACGCGATCCTCACCCATAACCGCGGCCGGAGCAGCGGCTTCGCGGACGGGGTGGTCGTCACGCCGTCGCACAACCCGCCCTATGACGGCGGGTTCAAGTACAACCCGCCCAACGGCGGACCGGCCGACACCGACGTGACCCGGGTGATCCAGGACCGGGCCAACGCCCTGATCGAGGACGGGCTGAAGGGCGTCAAGCGGATCACCGCCGCCCGGGCCCGCGCGCTGGAGACCACCGGCAGCTACGACTTCGTCGACCGGTACGTCAGCGACCTGCCGAGCGTGGTCGATCTCGGCGCGATCCGCTCCGCCGGCGTCCGGATCGGCGCCGACCCGCTCGGCGGCGCCAGCGTGGCGTACTGGGCCGAGATCGCGTCCCGGTACGGGCTTGACCTCACCGTGGTGAACCCGACGGTCGACCCGACGTGGCGGTTCATGACGCTCGACTGGGACGGCAAGATCCGGATGGACTGCTCGTCGCCGTACGCGATGGCCTCGCTCATCGCCCAGCGCGGCGAGTACCGAGTGGCTACCGGCAACGACGCGGACGCCGACCGGCACGGCATCGTCACCGCCGACGCCGGGCTGATGAACCCGAACCACTACCTCGCCGTCGCGATCGACTACCTCTACCGGCACCGCTGGGGCTGGGCGTCGGACGCGGCCGTGGGCAAGACGCTGGTCTCCTCGTCCATGATCGACCGCGTCGCCGCCGACCTCGGCCGGCGGCTGATGGAGGTACCGGTCGGCTTCAAGTGGTTCGTGCCGGGGCTGGAGGACGGCACGATCGGGTTCGGCGGCGAGGAGAGTGCCGGCGCCTCCTTCCTCCGCCGCGACGGCGGCGTCTGGACCACCGACAAGGACGGCATCATCCTCAGCCTGCTGGCCTCGGAGATCACTGCGGTGACCGACCGGACGCCGAGTGAGCACTACGCCGACCTGGTGGCACGTCACGGTGACCCTGCCTACGCCCGGATCGACGCCCCGGCGACACGGGAGGAGAAGGCGGTTCTCGGCCGCCTCGCCCCCGAACAGGTGACCGCCACCGAGCTCGCCGGCGAGCCGATCACCGCGAAGCTCACCACGGCGCCCGGCAACGGCGCCTCGATCGGCGGGCTGAAGGTGGTCACGGACTCAGGGTGGTTCGCCGCGCGGCCGTCCGGCACCGAGGACGTCTACAAGATCTACGCCGAGTCGTTCCACGGCCCTGAGCACCTGGCTCGGATCCAGCAGGAGGCCACAGGGATCGTGTCGGCCGCGTTGCACTCCTGACTGAACCGTCCCGACTGAACCGTTCAACCGAACCGTCCTAGCTGGCGGCGCCTCGAGGTGTGCTGAGTCCCTCAGTAGATTGTCTTCCTTTATCCGACATGAGACGGAAAGGTTGTCTGGCCAGGCCGGCCCGTCGCCCGACTGTCCGGGCAGGTCGGTCGGGTAGACGAGGAGACGATTGGTGAAGAGACTCAGTGTGATCGGCGCGGTGGTCGCTCTCGGGGCTACCACCCTGGTGGGGGCGAGCCCCGCAACGGCCGCGCCGCGAGCTCCCGCGGCGGCCGCCGTCGCATGGGGGAGTTGTCCTGCCGGCTACCCGCCGGCGATCGAGTGCTCGAGCGTTCGGGTGCCGTTGAACTACTCGAAGCCGGGCGGGGCCACGATCGACATCGCGATCAGCCGGGCCAAGGCCACCGGGACGCCGGCCGAGCGCCAGGGCGTGCTGCTGGTCAACCGTGGCGGGCCGGGTGGCACCGGCGTCGCGTACGCGGCCAGTGTGCAGCGCCGGCTGCCGGACGCGGTGAAGAAGGCCTACGACGTCATCGGGTTCGACCCGCGCGGGGTCGGGCTGTCGCACCCGCTGTACTGCGTCGATCCCGAGACCTTCTACACGGCGCCGGCCCGGGACACGATCCCGCGCTCGCCGATCGACCTGGCGATCAACACCGGCCGGGCAGCACAGTACGCGGAGGGCTGCCTGACCAGGAACGGTTCGGACGTGCGGTTCTACACCACGCAGAACACCGCGCGGGACATGGACCGGATCCGGGCCGCGCTGGGCGAGAAGCAGATCAACTACCTGGGCTACTCGTACGGCACCTACCTCGGTGCGGTATACGCGACGCTGTTCAGCAAGAACGCGCGCCGCTTCGTGCTCGACAGCGCTGTCGACCCCACCGGCGCCTGGTACCGCGACAACCAGGACCAGAACGTGGCGTTCGAGGCGTCGTTCCGGGAGTTCTCGAAGTGGGTGGCCAGCCACGACGCGGCTTACCACCTGGGCAGCACGGGCGCGAAGGTGCGCAAGGCGTGGTACGCCGCGCGGCAGTCGCTGAAGAACAAGCCCGCGGGCGGTGTGCTCGGCGCGACCGAGTTCGAGAACATCGCGGTCGGCTCGATGTACTCCGACGCGGCCTGGCCCGACCTGGCACACGCGATCAGCGCCTACGTCAACGCCGGTGACGCCGCGGGGCTGCTGGCCCAATACGGCCCGACCGATCTGGCCGGGGAGAACAGCACCGCGATGTACACCACAGTGGAGTGCAACGACGCGCCGTGGCCGCACGACCAACGCCGCTGGTACGCCGACGCGGCTCGGCAGCACAAGCGGTACCCGTTCCTCACCTGGAACAACACCTGGTTCAACATGGCGTGCGCGTTCTGGCCGTACAGCGCCCGCTCGGCGCCCAAGGTCGGCGGCCGCAACCTGCCGCGGATCCTCGTCGTCAACGCGACGGGCGACGCGGCCACGCCGTACCCCGGTGCCGTGCAGATGCACCGGGAGCTGCGCGGTTCGCGGCTGGTCACGGTCACCGGGAACTTCAACCACGGTCAGTTCCTGTACGAGCAGAACGCCTGCACTGACCGGCACGGCTCGATGTACCTGCTGACCGGCGCGCTGCCGAAGCGGGACGTGAGCTGCGTAGGCAGCCCGCATCCGGCGCCGGCCGCCGGGGCGAAGGCCCGGAACGTGGTCCCGTCTCAGGACAACGACCGGCCCGGGCGGCCCCGCTGAGCTGAACCACGCAGGGGCGGCCCGGCGCGACCGGGCCGCCCCACCCTGCGCGGTCAGACCGTCGAGTCGCTGGCGGCAGCCACGGGTTCCGGCGGCGTCTCCGTCGCGGGCTCGCGCTTGGCGGACAGTTTGCTGGGCCACCACATCCAGCGGTCGAGGTCGAGGTTGAGCGCGGTGACCAGCACCGCCCGCACGATGATGGTGTCGAGCAGCACCCCGAAGGCGACCGCGAAGCCGAGCTCGACGATGAACACGATCGGCAGTGTGGCCAGCACCGCGAAGGTGCCGGCAAGGACCAGCCCGGCCGAGGTGATCACCCCGCCGGTCGTGGCGAGTCCGGCGATCGAGCCGCGCTGCGGATCGAGCCGCAAAGCCTCCTCACGGACCCGGGTCATCAGGAAGATGTTGTAGTCGATGCCGAGGGCGACCAGGAACACGAACACGAACAGCGGGAACGCGGCGTCGACGCCGGGGAACCCGAACACGTGCTCGAATACCAGGGTGCTGACGCCGAGAGCGGCGGCGAACGAGAGCACGACCGTGGCCATCAGCACCAGCGGAGCGACCAGCGCGCGCAGGAGCAGCGCCAGGATGATGAAGACAACGATCAGCACGAGCGGGATGATCAGCTTGTTGTCTCCGCGGGCGGCCCGCTCGGCGTCCAGGATGACGGCAGTCCCGCCGCCCACCTTGGCGTCCGCGCCGTCGAGCGCGTGGACCGCGTCGCGCACCCGGTCGACGGTCGCCTTCGCTGCCGCGCCGTCGGGGGCATCGGTCAGCGTGCCCTCCAGGTACACGGAACCGTTCCGCTCCACCGGCGGGGACACCTCCGCGATCCCGCGCGTGGTGGCGAACGTGTCGCGTACCTCCCCGGCCGCAGCCGCATTGGCGATCACGACCACGGGCTGGCCCGCTCCGGCCGGGAAGTGCCGGGCGAGCACTTCCTCGCCGACGATCGACTGCGGCTTGCCGACGAACGAGTCCTTGTTCGACAGCACGCCGACATCGAGGCTGGTCAGACCGAGCGCCATCACGCCGAGCACCAGAGCCGTGACCACCCAGACCATGCGCGGGCGCCGCGCGATGCTCCGGCCGATGCGCGCCCAGCGGCCGGTCGCGGTCGGCTCCGGCGTGCCGAACCGGGGCTTGACCGGCCAGAAGACCCACCGGCCGACGGTGACGAGCAGGGCGGGCAGCAGCGTCAGCATGGCCAGCAGCGCGACGCCGACGCCGATGGCGGCGACCGGCCCGAGGCCCTTCGTCGAGTTCATCTCCGCGGCGAGCAGGCAGAGCATGCTGATGCCCACGGTGGCCGCGCTCGCGATGATCGCAGGCCCGGCGCGGTAGAGGGCGAACGCCATCGCCTCGTGCCGATCCTCGTGCCGGCGGAGCTCCTCGCGGTACCGGGCGACGAGCAGGAGGGCGTAGTCCGTCCCGGCGCCGAACACCAGGACGGTGAGGATGCCGGCGCTCTGCGCGTTCACCGTGAGGCCGGTGTGCTTGGCGAGCAGGTACACCACGGCCTGCGCGGTGAAGAGCGCGCTCGCCGCCGATATCACCGGGAGCAGCCAGAGCACCGGGCTGCGGTAGGTCAGCAGCAGCATGACGATCACGACCGCCAGCGCGGCGTACAGCAGCGTGCTGTCGATGCCCTCGAACGCCTCGCTCGAGTCGCCCGCGACGCCGGCCGGGCCGGTGACGTAGGCCTTGAGCCCGTCCGGCGTCCCGATGATGTCGCGCATGTCCTTCACCGCGACGCCGAGCTTCTCCCAGCCGCCGTCGCCGACGGTGATCGGCACAAGGACCTGCAGGGCCTCGCCGTCTTCGGCCGGCAGCGGGCCTACCACCTTCTCGTTGACGCCGTCGACGGCGGCGAAGCTGGCCGCGTCCGCGGCCACCTTGGTGCGGTCCGCTTCGCTGAGGCCTGACGAGCGCTCGTACACCACGACGGCCGGGAACGTCTCGTCCGGCTGGAACGCCCGCTGCTGCTCGAGCACCTGAGTGGACTCCGCATTGACCGGTAGCCAGGCGGCGGAGTCGTTCTCCTGGGCGCTGGTCAGCTTGCCGGCCAACGGCCCGGCGACCCCGATGAGCACTACCCAGAAGAGAAGAACCAGCCACTTCGTCCGGCGTCCGCACGGTATGGCCGCGATGCGGTGACCTATACTCATCCCCGTTACCTCACGCTAGATCCAATTAGCGTGACGGTCTCTTCCGCGGCATCCGTCAGTCAAGGGATTTGCGCCAGATTCACAGGGTCGATCGCGTCCGGCGCCGGACAACCGGCGCGATAGCGCACGCATCGTCGCTACCGGGCCTCCGCCGGCGTAAGTGCCTCGGCGGCCGGTGGGGCCCGTCGCGGAACGACGTGATGCAGCGAGGACAGGAACACCGCCATCACGGCGGCCGCGGTGCCGGTGACCGCGGCCGCGCTGCCCGCGTACGCGGCGAACAGCCGCTGCCGGTCGAGCTCGTCGGGAGGGGTCGCGATCACGTCGCTGACCCAGTTCAGCCCCACCGCGGCGCCGCCCAGGGCGACGAGCGTGACCACGGCGAGCGTCGCGACCGCGGCCCGGTGCATGCGCTGTTCGTCGGCGAAGCCGTCGTCCCGCTGGAACAGCAGAAGCAGCGCGCCGGTGAGCGCCGCCCAGCCACCGACGACCAGCAGCGAGGCGACCGCGTCACTGGGCCGGTGCCAGCCGGCTGACATGGTCGCGACGCCGGCCAGCGCTGCGTACCCGGCGCCGATCACCGCGCCCACCCCCCGCACCTGCGTCGGAAGCACCAGGACCAGCGCGACGACGAGCGAGGCGGCCAGCGTGGTGTGCCCGCTGGGCAGGCTGTTGCCGGCGGCGATCCGCTCCAGGTCGACGCCGAGGTCTGGGCGGTCGGTGACCCGCTTCAGAACTTGCGTGGTCACGTTGGCGCCGGCCACGAGCAGGGTGGCGGCGACAGCCAGCAGGAACCGGCGGCGAATCAGCGCGATGAAGCCGATGAACACGGTCGCGCCAAGCACTGCCGCGACGGACAGGGCGTTGAGTAGCGGTCTCACCAGGTCGTCGATACGCTCCTCGCCGATCGAGTTGCCGCTGAGCGCTATCCAGTCCAGCCGCTGGCCGTCCGTCGTGAGGACGAAGGCCTCCCGCACCAGGACGAACGCGCAGGCGTGAGCCGCCGCGACGGCAAGCAGCCAGACCGCCAGCAACTTCCTCACGGAGCATCTCCTCGCCGCCGACCGGTGCCCACGCTGTCTCGTCGCCCGGCTGCAGCATGATTTCACGTGCGTGCTCCCGGATCGACGGGCTCAGCGCGCGGCTCGCCGTCCGCCGCCGCCGGCCGTGTCCAGCTCGGCCCAGACGGTCTTGCCATCCGATATGGACTCCGCACCCCACGCGGCCGCGATCGCCTGCACCATCCACAGCCCCCGGCCGCGCCGGCTGGCGAGGTCCAGTTCGTGCACCACGGGCAGCTCCGACGAACTGTCGGTCACCTCGATGCGGACCCGACCCGGAAGCCTCGTCAGGCAGAGCTCGCCCGCGGCCTTGGTGTGCTCGAGGGCGTTCTCGACCAGCTCGGTGGTGACGATGAGCGCGTCGTCGAGCCGGTGGCCCAGGCTCCACGACATCAGCGCGTGTTCCACCAGCCGGCGCGCCACCGCCGAGCCGGTCCGCCGAGTCAGCGGCAGGTGGAACTGCGTATTCATGGTTACTGGGTACCACTAGGTGAGGCTGTCTCACATCTCGAACCGCGGTCATTGCTACTGTGCGCCTGGCCCGCGCCGGCAATATCGTCAGACTCTGCAATTCCTTTCGGACCGCACACCGCTACTGGGAGAACGAACGTGGTCGAGTTGGGAGCTGGCCGCGACGGCCCGCGAGCGATCACGGTGACCGCCGACGAGTCCGGGGTTCGCGTCACGCTGATCGGCGAGATCGACATGACCGACCGGCCGGCGCTGGACGGCGCGCTCCAGGACGTGCTGAGCCGTCCCCCGGCGGCGGTCACTGTGGACCTGACCCTGTTGACGTTCCTCGGCTCCAGCGGGATGGAGTTCTTGGCCCGTCTGTACGACAGCATCCACGCCGAGGGGCACACCGTCACACTGCTCAACCCGTCGGCCATGGTGCTGCGGTCGCTCGACACGACCGGCATGCTCGACTGGTTCATCGTCGAGGAACAGCGCTGACCTCGTCGGGGAGCGGGGTCAGCGGGTTGGCTCCGGCTCGGTGACGTCGGCGACGCGGGCGTCGAGTACCCGCAGCGCGGCGTCCGCGTCCATGGCGACAGCCAGGCCCGGCCGCCCGGCGCCGAGCGTCACGGTCCGCCCGCGCAGGCGCTCGTCGGCGACCACCGGCCATGGCGTCGACGAGCCGAACGGGGTGATCGTGCCGCGCTCGTATCCAGTCGCCCGCTTGGCGACGTCGGCATCCGGCATGGAGAGCCGGCTGACGCCGAGCAGCGCGCGCAGCTTCGGCCATGAGATCGTCCGGTCGCCGGGTACGAGGACGAACAGGAAGTCGTCGTCGCCGCGGCGGACGACGAGCGTCTTCACCACGTCGGCCGGCTCGACCCCACGCGCCTCGGCCGCCTCGGCGAGGCTGCGGACCGGCCCATGCTCGATGACGCGGTGATCGAGCCCCGCCGCGGCGAGCGCGTCCAAGCCCGGGTCTGACATGCCCGCAGTATGTCCCGGGTCACCGGGGCGCGGCGATCAGGCGCGCCCCGGCGCTGGCTCAGGCGGCGACCGGCAGCGGCACGGGCACCAGGTACTCGTACATGCCGTCGCCGATCAGCGGCCGCGCGTGCGGCCAGAGGCCGGTGACGAACCGGACGGCCGGCCGGTTCTCGGCGAGCACCGTGAAGCCGATCTCCCGGAAGCCATGCTCTGCTGCGGAGTCCACCAGGTCGCGCGCGAGCTGTTGCCCGAGCCCGCGCCGCTGCCAGGCGTCGGCCACGACCAGGGCAAGCTCGCCGACGCCGTCCCGGCCGGGCAACGCCGAGCACATCGCGTGCGCAACGACCTCCCCGCGGTGGAGCGCGAGAAGCACCTCCTGGCCGGGGCCGCGGTGCAGCAGCATTGCGAGCACCCGGTCCGAAACCCGGCCGAGGCCGGTGAAGAAGCGGCTGTGCGTGGTGCGAGTGGAGAGCCCGCTGAGGAACCTGCGCAACCGCTCGGCGTCCGTCGCGGCGGCGGGACGGATCGTGACCTCCCGCGCTGGCCTGACGCTCTCGACCTGCATGACCGTCCCCTTCGGCTCGTGCCTGCCCCGTTCCGACAGGAGGTGAGTTCGTCTGATGGACTCAGACTGCTCGGGGTTGGCTGAGTCTGTCAAGTAGATTTAGACTTGGGACATGAGTCGAACGGACGTTCCCGACTACAGCACCGAGAACTGTTCTATCGCGGCATCTCTGGCGCTGCTGGGGGAGAAGTGGACGCTGCTCGTGCTGCGCGACGCCTTCAACGGAGTGCGCAGGTTCGAGGACATGTATCAGCGGATCGGCGCCCCACGGCAGGTGTTGAGCGCGCGGCTGTCCCGGCTGGTGGAGGAGGGCGTCCTGCGCCGCGTGCCCTACCGCGAGCCGGGGCAGCGGCAGCGCGACGAGTACCGGCTCACCCAGAAGGGCCTGGACCTCTACCCGGTGCTGGTCGCGCTGATGCACTGGGGCGACAAGTGGGCGGCGGCACCGGACGGGCCGGCCGTCACGCTGCATCACCGCGACTGCGGTGCCGACGTCGGCCTGGCGCTCCGGTGCGCGGACGGTCACCAGCTCGCCGACGCACGTGAGGTCACACCGCGTCCGGGACCAGGCGCCCGCCGCATCGCCGGCTGATCCGCCCGGTTGGGTCGACCTGGCTACGACGCGCTAGTGCGGTTCGGCGGCGACCGCCTCGCATCTGACCGGGCTCTCCTCCGGCTCGGGTGCGGGCTTGCCACCGCGGGTGGCGAGCACCGAGCCGACGATGATCAGCGCGAAGCCGACCATCGTTGCGACCGTGATCGGTTCGTCGAGGATGAGCGCGCCGGCCGCCACGGCGACCGCGGGGTTGACGTAGGTGATGACGGTGGCGCGCACCGGCCCG
>Ga0126306_10000930_pt1 | contig 14979 bp, 15 predicted proteins | sample Plot27_FD_92592 | JGI IMG/M metagenome (GOLD analysis project Ga0126306, IMG submission 92592) | Serpentine soil microbial communities from UC McLaughlin Reserve, CA, USA - Plot27 | ecosystem: Environmental > Terrestrial > Soil > Grasslands | place: USA: UC McLaughlin Reserve, Lake County...
GAGCGCGACCACACCGGCGAGCATGCCTCCCAGCAACGCTACGGGACGCATCGGGGTGAGCGAGAGCCTGTCGAAGAAGCCGCTTTCGATGTCGCGGGCCAGCTCGGCGCCGGCCGTGATCGCACCGAAGAGCGAGGCCTGTATGAGGGGGAAGGCGAACGCGAAGTCGAGGTAAGAATCAGCAGGGAAGCCCGGTATGCGCGAGGCTGCGTCGAGGCCGTTCGCGTTGATAGAGAAGAACAGCATCGGGAAGAGCAACGCAGGCACGATGACCGCGGGCTGCCGCATAGTACGTAGCGTTGAGCGGCGCGCGATCGCCAGGACCTCGGTAAGGAAAGCTGAGCCTCTCACGCCTGCGTCTCTTCCATCTCGCCGTCATCGTCCTCTCCGGCGCCTTCGAGCGAGCGTCCCGTCTTGGCGAGGAAGACGTCGTCGAGGCTCGGTTCGTCGAGTCGGAGGTTGGAAACTCTGACGTCCTCCCTATCGAGGGCGCGCACCACATCGGCGAGGCCGGCTGCCCCGCCCGAGAGCCTGACGGCCACGGCGCCGGGTTGGGCGGGGATCTCCTCCCCGAACTCACCGAGAACGCGGGCGACGGCATCGCGTTCCCAGCGCTCGGCCGGCGTCGCCTCGACGCTGGGGCGTCCGATCTCGGCCTTCAAGGCCTCCGGGGTGTCCTCGGCGACGATCCTGCCCCGGTCGATGATCCCGACCCGGTCGGCGAGCACGTCGGCCTCCTCCAGGTACTGCGTCGTCAAGAACACGGTGACGCCGTCCTCACGCGCCAGCCTGCTGACCTCGGCCCAGAGTGCGCTGCGGCTTTGCGGGTCGAGGCCCGTCGTCGGCTCGTCGAGGAAGAGTATCCGCGGACCGTGCACGAGCGCGAGAGCCAGGTCCAATCGGCGTTTCATCCCGCCCGAATAACCGCGCACCTTCCTGTCCGCGGCCTCCTCGAGCCCGACGCGCTCCAGAAGCTCCTGCCCGCGCCGCATGCGCTCCTTGCGCGGGAGCCCGTGCAGGGCGGCCTGCAGGTGAAGGTGCTCGCGGCCCGTCAGGAAAGGGTCGAGCGCCGCCTCCTGTAGCGCCGCCCCTATGGATGCCCGCACCTGCGGACCCTCGTGTATGATGTCGTAGCCGGCCACGGTGGCCGTGCCGCTCGTGGGCGGAAGGAGCGTCGTCAGCATCAGGACGGTCGTGGACTTGCCTGCGCCGTTAGGGCCCAGGAAACCGTAGACCTCGCCGGGCTCGACGCGCAGGTCTATGCCGTCGACGGCCCGAGGTCCCTTCCTGAACTCCCTGACGAGGTTCTCGACCTCTATGCCCTGCTCGCGGCCCACTAGGCGGTCACCTTCAGGCCCGTCAGATCCTCGCTCATCGTCCAGAGCGTGCGGCGGGCGGCGGGGTCGTAGGCCACCTTCGCCTTCTCGATACCGGAGGTGCCGCCCGTTATAAGAACAGTTTTACCTCCCATACTGCCTTCCGAATTATCCAAGATCTCTCCTGCTCTAGAAAGCCCGCATCCGCCCTGAGTCTATACCGCCCCTCCGGCCATACTCCGTGAGCAGAGCCACGCGCTTTACGCCTGCGCTCTACGCCTGAGCTATGCGCGCGTGTTCTCTGCTTTCCCTGGTCCCGTAAGGTAGAAGGCCGGGTCCTCGGCGACCATCCAGGCCCATTCGTCGTTGTCAGAGGCCCGCGAGGTCTCCGGTGTGATCGGTGGTCTGTCGTTGCCAATGCCTCGTACCGGATGCTCTGCGGCGTCCATGTTGTTTCTCAAGATCTACCTCCTCTAGACACGTTGGAGCCAGAAAGATCTATCCGCTTCCTGCGCACGCTCCAGCCTCAGCCAGTAGCGGCGTCCCTCTTCTCCCTCATCGCGCACTACGCGTCCGAAGCCGGAACCAGGGATGTGGCCCGCGGCGACGGTGATGCCGTCAGCCTCCAGCCACGCGAGCAACATCTCGCGGGTGCGGGCGGCCTGCTCCTTATCCATGTCGAAGTGGACGTTCCAGGTGGGCTCCGTCGCCTGCGCAGGGTGCACGATAGCGTCCCCCGAGACGAGGGCCTGCTCCCCTCCGGAGGAGACGAGCAGGCTGCTGTGTCCTGGCGAGTGACCCGGGGTCGGTATGGCAGTGAGGTTCTCACCGACCGGCTCCTCACCGTCGAGCAGCTCGAGGACGCCGAGATCGTCGAGTCCTGCGACGGCGCGCCCGAGGTACGGCACGGAGATCTCCCACTCAGCGGCTTGCGTAACGTAGCGGGCCCGTGGGAAGACAGGCTCGCCGTCCGGCTTGACGCTCCAGCCAAGATGGTCGCCGTGCAGGTGGGTCAGGAAGACGGTGCCGACGTCCTCAGGGTAGATGCCAGCGCTCTCCAGCTCCACGAGCAGCTTGCCGCCTGCACCCATGGCCTGCGGGCCGACGCCCGTATCTACCAGAGTCGTGTCCCCGGGGGAACGCAGCACGTAAGATCCGACGCGCCCGCGCAGGATCTCGCGGTCGGCGAAAGCCCAGGGGTATCGGTGTCGGTAAGGGTCCCACTGGTCCTCCATGACGCCGGGGAAGATCTGGTCCAACCTGAAAAACGCACCCTCCATGTCCGTCAGGGCGGTGATATCGATTGTTCCTACAGTGATGCTCCTCAAGATCCAACCTCCCGCAGATGAACGCTCTACACGTACGCCCCGCCGCCACTCCTTCCGTAGTGCCGAAAACCTTTAGCCTACGATTATTGTGTACATATACACATTAACATTGACAACAATGTACGTCAACAGTAAGATGTATACGAGGAGTTGATAGGATGGGTTTCTTGCGAAGCGGATCGTGAGTGCGGTGAAGCGCGAATCGGAAACCGAAGGATCGTCGCTGCGGCTCGTCGACGAGTTCGCCGCTTTCGGGCCTTTGTACCTGAAGTGGGTCAGGTCGCGGTTGCAAGACAGGGGGATGACGTACGCTAGGATGCGGTTGCTCGGGGCTTTGCATTGCAAAGGGCCCCAGATCATGAGCAGCATCAGCGACGAGCTCGGTGTCACCAGGCGCAACGTCACGGCGCTGGTCGACGCGCTCGAAGAGGAGGAGTTGGTCAGGCGCAAGCCTCACCCCACAGACCGGCGGGCCATCGTCATAGAGATGACCGGGCGGGGCGAGCAGACGATGGAGAGCATCTACGACGAACATCGCGCCGCAGTGGCCGAGCTGTTCGAGGAACTGGGCGCCGAAGACCAGAGAAAGCTCTCCCTCATGCTCGGCGTCCTGCGCGAAGCGTTGAAGCGCGAAGGAATCTGCAGCTGATTGTTGACAGCGCGATTGGCAGAGGGTCACAATGACCCTCTGCCAATCGCTTTAGACTGGGTGGCCATGGCGCGCGAGACAGAACTCCTCGATGTCCTCACCATCGGGGAGATGGTCGTCGATTTCATCTCTGTCGAGAAGACCGATACGCTGAGTAATGCGTCGACCTTCGAGCGGCATCTGGGGGGATCGCCGGCCAACATCGCGGTCTATGTCTCCAAACTCGGGGGAGCCTCGGCGGTGATCGCCAAGACCGGGATCGGGGCCTTCGGACAGTTCCTCAAGAGCGAGCTCCAGCGCCACGGCGTCACGACGGACTACCTGATTATGGACCACCGCACCCACACCACCGTCATCTTCGTCTCCTCAACGGCGGCAACCCCCGACTTCGAAGAGTTCCGAAGCGGCGACTACCTGCTCGGTCCAGAGGAGATCTCGCAGGAGGCCATCTCGCGCACGAAGGTGGTTCACGCCTCGACCTTCGCGCTCTCCCTCGAGCCTTGCCGCTCGGCGGTTATTGGGGCTTTCCGCATGGCCCACGAGATGGGCAAGCTCGTCTCGCTCGATCCGAACTACAGCAGGAGGGTCTGGCCCGACCAGAAAGAGGCCATGGGGGTCATCCGCGAGGCCTATCGCTACGTCGACGTGACCAAGCCCTCCGCCGACGATGCCAGGCGGATCTTCGGCCCCGACTACCAACCTGAGCAGTACATCGAGATGTTCCACGATCTCGGCGCCGAGGCCGTCGTCTTCACCATGGGCAAGGATGGAAACCTGATCTCCGAGAACGGCCACATCACGGACCACGTCCCCGCGAGGCCCGTTGAGGTCGTCGACGCCACGGGCGCCGGGGACGCCTTCTGGGCGGGCTTCCTTGTCGCCACCCTCGACGGCAACTCGACCGAACGCTCGGTCCTCTTCGCCCGCGAGATCGTCGAGAGGAAGCTGACCACGAAGGGTCCCCTGCCCTCGGAGATCGACCGCGAGGAGATCTACAGCCGCCTGGAAGAGAGTCAGGCCGGGGAGAAGGAAGTAGGACGGAGAGGCTGAGGATGGCCGTATGCGCATCGCTTTCTTGAACCCGCAGGGAAACTTCGATCCCCGCAACAGCTACCTGGCCTCGCATCCCGACTTCGGCGGGCAGCTCGTCTACGTCAGGGAGGTGGCCCGTGTGCTGGGTAAGATGGGACACCACGCGGATATCCTGACCCGCCGCATAGTGGACCCCGACTGGCCCGAGTTCGCGTCTGACACAGATGCTTATCCGGACGCCCCGCACGTCCGCATCCTGCGCGTACCCTGTGGTCCCGACCACTTCCTCCCCAAGGAAGAGTTGTGGCCCCAAATGGGCGAATGGGCCGATGGCGTGGCGCGGCTGTACCGCGAAGAGAAGTCGTGGCCTGATCTCTGGACTGGCCACTACGCGGATGGTGGCCTCGCAGCGATGCTACTCGAGGAGGCTTCCGGCGTTCCGTTTACCTTCACGGGTCATTCGCTGGGAGCGTGGAAACTGGACTTCTTGCTACAAGACTCCGAAGATCCCGACGACTTGCGGGAGGCCGACGCAACGTACAACTTCGGCGCCAGGATAGAGGCGGAACGCGCCGCGATGGCCCGCTCGGCGGTAATCGTCACAAACAGCGCGGCCGAACGCCGCGAGCAATACGAACATCCGGCCTATTGGGACGCGGTGGACGCCGAGGACGACCGGCGCTTCGCCGTGATACCGCCGGGCGTCGACTTCGGCATCTTCGACCCGGAGGCGCAAAGCCCACACGAGGCCGATACCCTGGCCAAGATCAGGGCGGCTCACGAGCGGGACATCGACCCCTCCCGTCGCTCTCTGCCAGCCGTCATAGCCTGGAGCCGCCTCGATCCCAAGAAGAATCACAAGGCACTAGTCGAGGCGTTCGCCCGGCACCCAGAGCTCCGGGACCGGGCCAACCTCATTGTTATCACGCGTGGCCTCGACGACCCTTTACGCGACCCCGATTCGGCTCCCGAAGAAGAACGGCCGGTACTGTACGGCTTGATCTCCGAGGTAGAGAGGTCCAACCTGTGGGGCCGCGTCTCGGCCTTCAGCCTGTCCGGACAGGTTACCCTTGCGGCGCTCTACCGCTGGGGGTCGGGGACCGGAGGCGTCTTCTGCCTGCCAGCCGAGTACGAACCCTTCGGCATGACCGTGGTCGAGGCGATGGCCGTCGGCCTCCCTGTGGTCGTCACCAAGAACGGCGGGCCCCGCGAGACTACGGACGAGGGAAGGGCCGGTCTCCTGGCGGACCCCTACGACCCCGAGGACATCGCGACCCAACTGCTCCGATTGCTCTCCGACCGCGAAGTCTGGCAGGCCCACGCCGACCGGGGCCGCGAACGCGTCCTGGAGCGGTACAACTGGCGGCGCACTGCAGAAAGCTATCTTCGGCTATCCGAGGAAGCAGCGCGAGGGGAGCGAAGGGGAGATCCTACCTTCCCCCTCCCCGAGTTCGTGCGGCGGCCAGCCCCCGCCGGATTACCGCGCTTGAAGAGTTGGAGCCGGACGGATGATCGCTCCAACGGGCAACGACAGAAAGGATAAGCTAATGCATGTAGCCTTTGTAAACCCTCAGGGCAACTTCGATCCGGACGACTCCTACTGGACGGCACACCCCGACTTCGGCGGGCAGCTCGTCTACGTCAAGGAGCTGGCGCTCGCAATGGGCAACCTCGGTCACAAGGTAGACATCGTGACCCGCCGAATAAGGGACCCCGAGTGGCCCGAGTTCGCCTCCGATACCGACGCGTATCCGGGAGCCCCGAACGTACGCATCCTCCGCATCCCCTGCGGTCCGGATACGTACTTGCCCAAAGAGGAGCTCTGGCCATACCTCGGCACCGAGTTCGTGCCGCGACTGCTGGATCTCTACGAGGCCGAGGGTTCGCTGCCCGACGCCGTCACGTCCCACTACGGGGACGGCGGACTCTGTGCGGCCCTGATCGAAGAGCGGACAGGCATTCCTTTCAGCTTTACGGCCCACTCTCTGGGCGCGCAGAAGATGGACAAGATGAGGATCCCACGCTCCGAGATCGGCGAAGTCGACGCCCGCTACCACTTCTCCAGCCGTATCGTGGCCGAGCGCCTGGCGATGAACCGCTCGAACGTGAACGTCACGAGCACAAGCCAGGAGCGCTTCAACCAGTACACCCACAACGCTTACAGGGGCGCCGTCGACCCTACCGATGACACCCGTTTCGCCGCCGTGCCGCCCGGTGTCGCCCTGCACATCTTCGACAAGTCGGCCCGCTTCGAGGAGGAAGAAGGGGTTAGGGAACACGTCGTGGCGTCGTTGGAGCGCGATCTGAGTCCCGACCGTATCGGTCTCCCTTGCGTCGTCGCCTCGAGCAGGTTGGATCCCAAGAAGAACCATCTGGCGCTCGTCGAAGCATTTGCAGGTAGCCCAACCCTGCGCGAGTCGGCGAACCTGGTGATCCTGACCGGAAACCTCGACAACCCGCTCGAGGACTACGGCGCAGCCAAGGACGAGGAGCGGGCCGTCCTCGACTCCCTGATAGAGGTTATAGACCGGACGCGGATGAGGGGCGAGGTCTCGATGTTCGCCGTCCGTGGCCAGCGCGCGCTTGCCGCCACGTACCGTTACCTCGCCGGGCAGCGCTCCGTCTTCGCGCTCACAGCGCTCTACGAGCCGTTCGGGCTCGCCCCGCTCGAGGCGATGGCAGCAGGCCTCCCCGCGGTCATCACCAAGTTCGGCGGTCCCAGCGAGTCGATGCGGGAGGGCAATGAAGAATACGGCATCCTCGTCGACCCGACCGACCCCGAGGACGTCGGGGCCGGGCTCCACACCCTGACAGGCAACCCGGAGATCTGGGAACGTTACGCCAGAGACGGCTACGACCGCGTTCTCGCCCGCTACACCTGGGAGAGGACCGCAGTGGGATACCTAGAGGCCATCTCAGGCACGAAAAATGACGCCGTGGAAGGGCGCGAGGAAGGCGCGACGACCCTGCATGCGGGCGACCAGAGCGGTATCTCCGGGAACGTAGCCCATTCTCCGCCACGGTTGCAGATCCCCCCTTACTTCACAGACCCGGCCTCGGGGATCGGCGTCTCGCTAGAAGCCTTAGACGAACTCTACTACAGACTCGACCTTCTCGCGGTCGGGGAGACGATCGTCGACTTCATCTCGCACGAGATGGCCCATTCCTTGAGGACTGCGGGCCAGTTCTCCCGCTACGTAGGCGGCCAGCCGGCGAACGTCGCAGTATACGTCGCCAAGCTCGGGGGACGTTCGGCCATAATCACGAAGCTCGGGTCCGACTACTTCGGCGAGTACGTCGAGGATCAACTCCAGCATCACGGAGTCAACACCGAGGCCATAAGCCGCACGGACGAGGCGGCGACGACCAACGCCTTCGTCACCCGAACCGTCAGCATCCCGGACTTCCAGGTCAACAGGGGCGCCGACGCCCTCCTCGCCGTGCGCCAGGTAGACGAGGAGATGATCTCCCGCGCCCGCATCGTCCACACCTCGGCCTTCGCCCTCTCGGAGCATCCCCAGCGCCTCGCCGTCAGGCGGGCCATGAGACTCGGTAGCCGCCTCGGCAAGATCGTCACCCTCGACCCGAACTACGACCCGCGCGTCTGGCCGGACAAGGTCGAGGCCTGGGAGGTCCTCGCCGAGGTCATGCCATACGTAACGATCGTCAAGCCCTCGCTCGAGGACGCCCGCCGCCTCTTCGACATCAACATGGACGAGGAGACGCTGGAGGAGACGACGCTCAGAGAGTTCCACGACCTCGGCGCGAAGACCGTCATCCTCACCCGTTCGGGCGGCATCGTCACCGTCTCGGACAATGGTGGAGTAGAGCGCGTAGGACCTTTGCCTAAGGTAAAGATCGAGAACGTCACGGGCGCCCGCGACGCCTTCTGGTCGGCCCTTCTCATGGCCCACCTCGACGGCAAGGACTGGCCCGAGGCCGTACGCTTCGCCCACGAGGTCGCGAGCCTGAAACTGAGGGTCGAAGGACACGTAGAGCGTATGATCGACCGCGAGAGCCTCTACGCCAGCTTGCAGTCAGCCGGACAGCGAATCATCTAGCCGATGGCGGCCGAACGCAAGATCACGAACCTCGAGGCCCTTATCTCCGACCTCTCACCGGAAGACCGCGCCCTCGTAAATCGCATCTTCGAAATCTCCACTACGACGGGACGTCTCGACCCGCCTGAGGCGATGTACGCCTGGATCGAGAAGTCTTTCGGATCTGTGGATAAGGTCACCGCCCAGCGCATAGTGAAGGTCACCAATCGCATTACCCTGGAAGGCACGCTCTTCAACGAGCTGCGAGCCTCCAGACCACTCGACACCGGCATCAGCCTCGACCTCGACCGCGAGATAGCCGCGACCGAAGGCGATCCTTTCTGCCACCCGGAAGATGGCACCCCGGCTGACGTCTTCGGCCGCGTCGATGGCGCGCACGCGACCACGGCCTCGAACGTGGCCAAGTACGACGGCTTCCACGGCGTGATCATCTTCGACGACCACAACCCCCTCCACCTCACGCCCGAGAAGGTTGCAGGCTACGTCTCCGTCGGCCTGGAATGGGGCCGCAAGGCCCTCGAAGCCGACCCTGAGGCCCGCTACCCCTTCCTGATGTGGAACTGTCTCTGGCGGGCCGGCGGCTCCATCATCCACGGTCACGCACAGGTCACGGCGACCCGGGACTCCCACTACCCGAGGGTCGAACGCCTCCGCCGCAACGCGTCAGCCTACAAACGGGAACACGGCTCAGATCACTTCGAGGACCTCGCCAGCGTCCACGAATCCCTAGGCCTCGGCATCCCGCTAGAGGGCGTCCGTGCGTTCGCGAGCCTCTCCCCCCTCAAGGAGAAAGAGCTGGTCGTGATCGGGGACGATCCAGAAGACCCCTCTCTGAGCGGGGCGGTAGGTGCCCTGCTGCGGGGCTACGTCGGGACTCTCGGTGTCCGCGCCTTCAACGTCGCCTTCTACATGCCCCCGCTAGGTCCCACAGAAGAGGACTGGGCAGACTTCCCGACGGTCGTCTACATCGTGGACCGGGGCGACCCTTCCAACCGCACCTCGGATATGGGAGCGATGGAGCTCTACGCCGCTTCCGTCGTCGCCTCAGACCCCTTCCGGGTCGCCGAATCGCTGCGCGATAATGTGTCTGCCTGATCTTTCCGACCGCAGCCTACTCGGGTAGGTCGACGCGGTCCCCTATCTTTACGCCCTGTTTCTCGAAGAAGCCCTTATTTACCTCGAGGGCGTACTGGACGGGTTCGGATGAGACGTAGTGGGGAGGCTTGTCATCGAAGGGCTTCATATCCAGGATGTCTACTATGCGCCCTTTCGAGTCGATGTAGGCGATGGAGAGTGGTATGAAGGTGTTCTTCATCCAGAAAGTGAGCTTCCGCTCATCCGGGTAGGCGAAGAGCATGCCCCTGTCCTCCCCGAGCTCCGTCCGGTACATGAGACCCCGTGTCTGCTCGAAGAGGTCGTCGGCAATCTCGACCCGCACCTCGACTTTCTTCCCCGCCGAAGCGTCGATGACCAGGATACGGAGCCCCGACGGCTCCGAGGTCGTCTCTTCGGTGCCCGTGGTAGTGGTGCCTGATGCCTCCGAGGTTCTCTGGGACTGGGTGTCAGGGTCGGCCTGACTACCGCCGCAGCCGGCCAGGAGGAGGGCGAAGACGACAACCAGCGTCAAGATCTTCACCGGAGCACGAACTCTATACGTTTGTTCTGGCGACCCTTGCTCTTGTGGCCCGTGATCTCCATCGTGCCAACCTCGCGCGTGTTGGCGACGTGGGTCCCGCCGTCGGCCTGGGTATCGAGGCCCTGTATCTCCACGATCCGAATACGCCGCACGCGCTCGGGTACCAGATTGACCTGGGTACGGATGAGGTCGGGGTTCGAGAGCGTCTCCTCGCGCTCCAGCTCGTAGACTCTGACCGGACGCTCTTCGGCGAGGGCCTCGTTCGTCAACAGTTCTATCTCACCCACCACGCCGGCGGTCCACTCGCCGGGAAAAGAGAAATCCATCCTGGCGCGGTCTTCGCGCATCTGGCCGCCCGTGACCCTGGCGTCGAAGTTGCGCCAGATCACACCCGAGAGCACGTGCAGCGCTGTGTGGTACCGCATGTGGGCTAACCTTCGCTCCCAATCCAACGTCCCCTTCAAATCCCGCACGGTATCTGGGATGGCCCTGTCCGTGACGTGGACGACCTCGCCACCCTCCCGCCTCGCGTCCACGACCATAGCCCTGATGGGACCGATGCCGAGCGATCCCTTGTCCGGCGGCTGGCCTCCGCCGCCAGGATAGAAGGCCGTCCGGTCCAGTATCACCTCACGACCCTCCAGCTTTACCACGCGGGCTTCGAACTCCTTCGTGTAGGAGTCTGCCAGAAACAGTTCTTTGGTCACAGTAGTAATGTTCCTCGCTCGTGGTTTCTGAACGTGGCGACCTCGCGGTAGCCGACGTCGTATACGAGCGGGAGGCTCGTTTCGTAGCCGAGTGCTACCTGATCCGGGGCGTGGGCATCTGAGGAGAGGACAATAGGGACGCCTCTCTTGTGGAACATCTCGAGGAAATCCCTGGCGGGATAGATCTCGCCTATGGGCTTCCTGAGTCCCGCGGAGTTCACGTCGACGACTATTCCGGACACGGCGACGGCGTCGGCGGTCTCTTCCAGAATCGGGGTGATGTCCCTGTCGGGGAAGTGTCGGAAGATCTTGATCAGGTCGGGGTGGCCGAGGATCTCGAACCGTCCGGAGAGCGCGGCCTTGCGGACGTTGGCGTAGTACGCCGCGTAGAGGTCGTAGGTCTCGTACTTGTCGTAGATCCTCTGGTCCGTGATCCTGTCTACCTCCTCGTTGTCCACCCTGTGTACACTGCCGATGACATAATCGTAAGGGAGGGCCGTGGCATCGTCGTCCATCCGCTCCTCGGCTCCTGCTACGAAGTCTATCTCGATCCCGAGCCGCAGCTCCACTTCACGGGAGAGCTCGCGGGCCTCTTGAAACGCGGCGAGGTCTATCTCGTCGAGGTAGCGGTCGTGTTCGGTGATGCCCATCTGTCGGATGCCCCTGACTCTGGCGACCTCGCAGTACTTCAGTATGTTCTCCACGGTCATCGGACGGTCACCGTGGGCTATGACATGCAGGTGGTAGTCGATCAAAGGCTACTCTCTCTAGAAGTCGTTACTCTCGACCCTCCCATCTTATAAGATAGTCGCCATGTTTATCTGCTGGGAGCCCCGAGGAGAGCCGCGTTGTTCGGCAAGGTAGCCTACGGCGCGACGGCGGCGCTCACGGTGGCCGTGGTGGCCGCGGAGCTCTTGCACGCCCCGACGATCCTGATCTTCGCCATCTCCGCCCTGGCTCTGATCGGCCTGGCGTGGGTCCTCGGGCAGGCTACCGAAAGCCTCGGCCATCACGCGGGCCCGCGCATCGGCGGCATTCTAAACGCCACCTTCGGCAACGCCGCGGAGCTCATAATCACTATCTTCGCCCTCTCAGCAGGACTAACGACCGTGGTAAAAGCCTCGATCATCGGCTCGGTGATCGGCAACGTGCTGCTCGTGCTCGGGGCGAGCATCCTCTTCGGAGGTTTGAAGAACGGCGTACAGAGCTTCTCGGCCGAGATAGCGGGCATCAACGCGTCGATGCTTGCCATCGTGGCCGCCGCGCTCTCGTTGCCGACCATATTCGCCGTCACGAGCCCGGGTCCAAGCCCGACCACCCTGAGCATCGAGGTGGCCGTAGTGATGTTCGTGCTCTACGTTCTGTACCTGCTCTACATACTCCGCGGCCCTGGGGGCGGTGCGCGGGGCGAGGGAGAGGCCCCGTTCGGCAGAACGGCTTCGCTGGTGTTGCTGTTTGTGGCGACTGCGGCCGTCGCCTACGTCTCTGAGGCGTTCGTCGGGGCCATAGAGCCCCTGACCGAGGAGTACGGGATCTCCGAGCTCTTCGTCGGGGTCATCCTCGTCCCGATAGTGGGCAACATCGCCGAGCACGTCGTGGGCGTCCAGATCGCTTACAAGAACGATATGGACTTCTCCATGGGTATCTCACTCGGCTCTTCAATCCAGGTCGCCTTGCTCGTCACCCCCATCCTCGTCTTCCTCGGGCCCCTGCTCGGTAGCCCACTACGCCTGATCTTCACCCCGCTGGAACTAGCCGCCCTCGGGGCCGCAGTCGTCGTAACAGGCTTCGTCGCCCTCGACGGCAAGTCCAACTGGCTCGAAGGCGCGATGCTCTGCGGTGTGTATGTTATCGCCGCTCTGGCGTTCTTCTTCTCGCCGTGAGAAGGTTTCAGGCTTCAGGTACCATGGCCTGCTTCGGGGCGGAGACCGTGGTCCTCAAAACGTTCTCGAAGGCGGCGATGGTGCCCTGCCAGCGCGGTAGGCGAGAGGCGCGGCGGGTTGCGGCGGCGGACATTTGCGTCCTGAGCTCGGGATCCTCGAGAAGCAGGTCCAGGGCTGTAGAGAGCGCGTGTTTGTCGTCTGGTCGGACCAGAACCCCGGCCTCCTGGCCGACGAGATCTGGTACGGGACCGATGTCACAGGCTATTATCGGCAGCCCGGAGGCGAGCGCCTCGGCGTAGACGATCCCGTATCCCTCGTAGCGCGAGGGCAGGGCGAAGAGGTCTGCCGCCGCGTAGGAGGCACTTAGCGCCGCATCGTCCACGCACCCGGATTCGATGATGGAATCTTGCGGTGCGGCGTCGATGACATCCCTGACCCGGTCGGTGTAATCGGGATCCGCTTCCGTTTCTCCGATCAGTTCGAGCACCGCGCCCTTGCGTTCGCGCAGCGTCCACGCTTCGACCAGGGTCAATATCCCCTTGCGCGGTATCCACTGCGCGACGCAAAGGGCGCGCACGGGGCCGGCCTTCCGAGTGTGAGGTCCGTCGCCCAATGGAAATCTGTCGAAGCCTGGCGGCACAACGTGGATGCGTCCAGGTGAGACACCGTGGTCCTGGAGCACGCCTTTTCCGTGGTTGCTCACGGCGACGAGCCGGTCTGCGCGCAGCAGAGGCTCCTCATAGTCCCGCTCGCGGGCTACAGTCTCGGGCCCCGACTCGCCGGCGATGCTGGGCAGTTCGTGGACCAGCGCCACAACAGAACAGGCGGCCAGCCAGCGGTCCAAGTGCGGGGCGACCGCGATGCGGGCGAGGGAGTCGATTACTATCGTGTCGAACCTGGAAGGGTCGAATGTGGAGGCGAGTTTTCGGGCGGCCGTTCGTTGCTCCTCGGACGATGCCCCACTTGCCACGATCTCCTCGATCTCCAGACCCCTCTCGCGAAGACCAGAGATCACACGCGCGTTATAGAGGTAGCCGCCGGTCTTGCGGCCCGTGTCCCCCACTGTGATGAAGGCGACTTTCGGCGAACCCATATTATTGGATCACCCTCTTTCCAGGTATCCCAAAACTCGCTATCTGGTGGCGGGATTTCTGTCCAAGTGTACACCTCAGAGTCGAGATCGAGTGTCGCTTTCATCCCGATAAACGGTCCCGGATCGTCGGACTCAAGCTCACGTTCACCGAAAGCACCAGAAATCGTGAGGGTACCGTCTTTGTGGGCGATTACGCCAAGGGATAGCTTACGGTAGATATCTTTCAAAAAACTGCTCTTGCGCTCGGGGTCCTCATGGATTAGTTGCGGCAACTCGGCAATGTACTCCTCGACCCGTGGCGTGATCATGGCCAGCTCCCTGGCTGACCTTTCGGGCTCTCTAAGCGCCTCCAATGCCTCCTGTGCTCTCTCAGCCTCCCTTTGGAGCGCGTCAAGCTTAGGGCGCAATTCTGCGAAGGAGATCAAGCCTTCGGCTGCCATATCCTGGAAACCTGAGCGTTTCTTCTCAATCCGACTCAACTGCTCCTGATACATGGCGGCATCCCTCGCGGCGCTTGAGGCGTCCTGCTCACGCGATTCGATCTCACGCTCTATATGCTTTAGCATGATCTCAGGGCGTCGGATGAGATCGAGGATTACACGCTCAACCCTGTGCTCTAGCTCCTCAGCCTTGTGATAACGGGCATCAGGACACGCACCCGCTTGCGCAGGGCGGCGTGATCATCCTTTCCCACGTTCCATCCAAACGCCAGAAACGGAAGTAGTGGTAGACGGTCTTCCTGCTGTAGGGAAGTCGTGGGGAAGCACTCGCCAAGCGTAGCCGCTCTTCAGGACGTAGAATATGGCGCCCTCGGATCTCGCGCGGATGATGGAGGCGGGGACGCCCGGTGGCTTCAGGAGCGGCAAGGTGGGACTCCAGGGAGCTCCACTCGGCGTCGGAGAGGTCACTCTGGTATGCTTTTCTCATGCTCGGTATCCTACCGAGCGAGTGCCTCAGAACCCCTTTTCAGATAGTTTCCCAACGGAGTTCTAAGAAGGTCGCCCTTAGCTCGTCGGTGTGGCAACATGCTTGCAACAGTAAGGGATGAGCTACAGTCGAGGGTGGCTCAGGAGCAAGGAGGTTCATGGCGCCATGATGAAGACGGTGTTAATAGCGGGCCCTATAGCGCTGGTCGTGGCGTTGTGCGGCATCCTCCTGACCCTGTTCGGACCAAAGACCCCGTCGGCGGAGTACGAGTACTTGAAGTTCGCCGTGATGCTGATGCTGTTCTTGGTCATCCTGATAGGGTCGTACTGGTTCGTCATGGTGCCGAC
>Ga0126306_10000931_pt1 | contig 14974 bp, 14 predicted proteins | sample Plot27_FD_92592 | JGI IMG/M metagenome (GOLD analysis project Ga0126306, IMG submission 92592) | Serpentine soil microbial communities from UC McLaughlin Reserve, CA, USA - Plot27 | ecosystem: Environmental > Terrestrial > Soil > Grasslands | place: USA: UC McLaughlin Reserve, Lake County...
GATCAGGTGAATGTCCTGGGCGGTGTCGGCCAGGAAGACCTCACCCGTGCCGGACATCTTCATGAGCGTGGTGCCCTCGCCGGACACCGCCTTCTTCAGCATGCGGCTCATACCGCCGGAGCCGGCATGCTCGAAGGCAACGTCACCCTGGTAGGCGACCATCGCGCCCGCCTTCGCCTGGATCGTGATCTGGTCGAGGCTCACCTTCAGCAGCTTCGAGTTCTGGAGCGCGAACGGCTGCTCCGACTGCGTCTCCTGGAATTCACCGAGGGTGCTTTGCAAAGCGACTCCTTCGTCCTGATCGATTGCGGTCGACCACTCTGCGCGGAATGGTGGCAGTAGGCTCCCCTCCTTGCTGAGGCGGGCTCTCCCAGCGGCCGTTGCTCTCTGCGCATGGGCGCCCGCCGCCCAGGCGGCTGATCCGATCATGCCGCTCGCCGAGGTCCGTGCCGGGATGCACTGCACGGGGTTGTCCGTGGTGCGCGGCACCGAGATCTCGTCCTTCGACGTCGAGGTGCTCGACGTGATCGCCGACGACCCGGCCGTGGGCGGCCCACGCATCCTCGTGCGCGTGTCCGGCCCCGCGATCGACTCCACGGGTGTGGGCCCGGGGTTCTCCGGATCGCCGATCCTCTGCGACGGCCGCAACGCCGGCGCCATCTCCGAGGCGCTGGGGAGTACGGCAACAAGGTCGTGCTGGCCACGCCGATCGAGGAGATCCTCCGCGCCGAGCCCACCCGGGCCAGCCCAAGCGCCCGCCGCGCGACGGCGCTGCTCCGCTCGGCTCGCCCCCTTGCCGCACCGCTGACCGTGTCGGGCCTGTCGGAGCGAACGCGGCGGCTGCTCGCCCGCGCCGCCGACCGGAGCGGCCGCCTCGTGCTCGCCGCCCCGCCCGGCCCGTTCGGCGGGTATGCCCCACAGGAGCTTCGACCCGGGGCGGCGGTCGCGGCCTCGCTCTCCACCGGTGACCTGTCGGTGGGCGCGGTCGGCACGGTCGCCTACCGCGATGGCTCCAAGGTCTTCGCCTTCGGCCACTCGCTGGACGGCGTCGGCCCGCGGCAGCTGTTCCTCCAGGACGCGTACGTCTTCGCCGTGATCGGCAACCCGCTCGGCATCCCCGACCTCGGCGCGATCACCTACAAGCTCACCTCGTCCGGCGGTCATCCGCTCGGGTCGATCACGAACGACACCTTCTCCGCGATCGCCGGCGCCGTCGGCCCCGAGCCGCCCTCGATTCCGCTGCGCGTGACGGCGCGGCCCAAGGCCGGCGGCTCCGGTGTGGAGCTTCACTCCCGCCTCGCCGACGAGCGCGGGCTCGCGCTCGGCAGCGGCCTGGCATTCGTCTCGCCGCTCGCCGCCTCCACGGCGCTGGACCGCCTGCTCGGGACGGTCGAGCCGGTGACCCTGTCCGTCTGCATGCGCATCCGCACGCGCGAGCTGCGACGGCCGATGGGGTTCTGCAACCCCTACTTCGACGGGCTGGCGGCGCTCACCGACATCGCGGCGGCCGCCGCGCTCGTCGACGGCTTCGAGGTGGCGCCGCTCCACGTGGAAGGGGTCGCCGTGGGGATGGCCGCCAAGCGGGGAGTGACCGACGACGTGCTCGTCTCCGCGACGGCCCCGCGCCGTGCGCGAGCCGGCTCGCGGCTGCCGGTGCGGCTCGTGGTGCAGCGCCGCAGGGGCGGACGCCATTCGCTGACCGTCCACGTGCCGGTGCCCCGCGACCTTCGACCGGGACCGACCACGGTCGCGCTCGCGGGCAACGGCTTGCCGGGCGAGGAGGACGAGCTGGTGGTGGAGCTCGTGGAGGGGCTCTCGCGCGGGGAGGAGAGCCCGGCCCGCTCCGCCCAGGCGGAGCCGCGCACGGTCGAGGAGCTGGCCGATCAGATCGCCGCGCTCAGGCGCCCGCTCGGCGTGGTTGCGCGCTTCCGGCGCCGGCCGCCGCGCGTGGTGCTGCGCTCCGACGAGGTGCGCTTCGACGGTCGCGTCAGGATCAGGTTTCGCGTGCTGGGTCCGCGCCACTGACGGCCGCCGACTCGCCGTCCTCGCCATCGAGGTCGTCGCCGAAGACGGACTCCACGGAGGAGTGTCGCTGGCCGTCGGAGCTCACCATCAGCTTGAAGTCGTGCGGGTGGGTGGCCGCCTTGAGGGCGTCGTCCATCGCCACCCGTCCCGCCTGCACATGTGTGAGCAGGGCTTGGTCGAAGGTCTGCATGCCGTAGTAGGCACCCTCGTGGATCACCTCGGGAAGTCGACCGGTCTCCTCCGGATTGACGATCATGTCGCGCACCCGGCCGGTCATGCGAAGGATCTCGCAGGTGGCCACGCGGCCCTGACCATCCGGTGCGGGCACGAGACGCTGCGAGACGACGGCCTTGAGGGTCCCGGCGAGCATCGAGCGCGCCTGGCGCTGCTCCGCCTGCGGGAAGAAGTCGATGATGCGGTTCACGGATTCGGCGGCGTCGACCGTGTGGATCGTCGACAGCACGAGGTGACCGGTCTCGGCGGCCGACAGCGCGGTCCGCACGGTCTCCTCGTCGCGCATCTCGCCGACCAGGATCACGTCCGGGTCCTGGCGTAGCACGCGCCTCAGTGCGCGGGCAAACGACGTGGTGTCCTCGCCGACCTCGCGCTGATTGATGATCGAGCGCTTGTCCCGGTGGAGGAACTCGACCGGGTCTTCGATGGTCACGATGTGCTTCGCGTAGTTCGAGTTGATGTGATCGATCATCGCCGCAAGCGTGGTCGACTTTCCGGACCCGGTGGTCCCCGTGAGGAGGATCAGCCCACGCTCCTCGTCGGCGATCTCCGGGATGACCGGCGGCAGCAGCAGCTCCTCCGCACTCTTGATCTCGAAGGGGATTGCACGCGCGACCAGCGACACCGACCCCCGCTGCACGAAGGCGTTCACGCGGTAGCGGGCAAGCCCTGGGATGGAGTACGAGAAGTCCACCTCGCGCTCGACCCGGAACGACTCGAGCTTCGCCTCGTCCGTGAGCATGTGGAACAGCGTGCGCTCGGTGTCCTCGGGACTCAGCGGCTCAGAGTCCGGAACCGGCCCGAGTTGGCCGTGACGACGGATGATCGGGCGCGACGGAACCTTGAGATGGAGATCCGAGCCCTCCACCTCGATCACCCTCATCAGGGCGGTGTCGATGTCGAACATGAAGTTGGCATCGGCATCCGAGGCCGTGCCTTGAGCCGGACGAGCTCCAGTGGACGCCCCTGAGCGGCGAGAGCCAAGCTATCCAAGGACGCAGTGAGCGAAGCCTGCTGAGCAGGCGAGCGAGCGAGGACGCAGGAGAGCGCCGGCTATCGCCGCTCAGGCGACGTCGCGGAGCTTTTGCGCTTCAGCGAGGGACTGCAGCTTCTTGAGCGACTGGTTCTCGATCTGCCGGATGCGCTCGCGCGTGACGTTGAAGGTGCGACCCACCTCGTCCAGCGTGCGCGGGTGCTCCCCGCCGAGGCCGTAGCGCAGCTCGAGCACGCGCCGCTCCCGGTAGGAGAGGTTCTCGAGCGCCTCGCGCAGCGCCTCCTTGGTGAGGATCTCCGCGGCGCGCTCGTAGGGCGACTCGGCCCGCTCGTCGGCGATGAACTGCCCGAACTCGGACTCCTCCTCGTCGCCGACCGGCTTCTCGAGCGACACCGGCGCCTGGGCCGAGCGCTTGATCGACTCGACCTCCTCCGGCTCGATGCCCGTGTGCTCGGCGATCTCCTCGGGGGTGGGCTCGCGTCCCAGCTCGGTGACGAGCTTGCGCTCGGCACGGCCGATCTTGTTGAGCTTCTCGACCACGTGCACCGGGATGCGGATGGTGCGCGCCTTGTCCGCGAGCGCGCGGGCGATCGCCTGGCGGATCCACCAGGTCGCGTAGGTGGAGAACTTGAAGCCCTTGCGGTAGTCGAACTTCTCGGCGGCGCGGACCAGTCCGAGGGTGCCCTCCTGGATCAGGTCGAGGAAGGGCAGGCCCTGATTGCGGTAATTCTTCGCGATCGAGACGACGAGCCGCAGGTTCGACTCGACCATCTTCTGCTTGGCGTCGAGGTCACCGCGCTCGATGCGCTTGGCGAGGTCGACCTCCTCCTGCGCGGTCAGCAGTCGGACCTTCCCGATGTCCTTCAGGAACAGCTGAAGGGAGTCGGTGGTCATGTCCGGCTTCAGATCGATCGTCGCCTTCTTGCGCCGGCTGCGCCGATCCACAGCGCGCTCGACCTGCGGCTCGGTGGCCGTGGGGTCGTCCTCGACGAGTTCGATCTCGCTCTTCTCGAGGTAGCCGTGAAGCTCCTCGACGTCGCCTTCGTCGAGCTCGATCTCGGCCAGCGCCGTGGCGACTTCGGCGTAGGTCAGCACGCCAGTTTGCCGGCCCTTGGCCAGCAGGAGCCGGACCTCCTCAAGCTCTTGCAGTTCAGCTACAGACATTCCGTTCCTCGCGTCAAGCAGGGCCCAGCAAGCTGGTGCCGGGCCCAGTCAAACAGACGATGTCAAGACTAAAGCTATCGATAGTGAAGTCAAGCGGCACAAAGCGGAATTTCCGCTGACTAGCCAGTCAACCAACCCTTATTTACTCCATTCTCCACGACGCGGTACGCGGATTACCGCGGTCTGGCGCCTTGTCCCCGGTTCGGGTACCAGACCAAACCTAGCGACTGGTTTCCCTCGTGCCTTACCCGAAGCGCCGAGGACTAGACTCCCGGGCCGTGTCTGACGACGGAGGCGTGCTCGAGAACCTGCCGCGGTCGCGGCCGGGTCGGCGCAGCGAGAAGCGCTCCTCGAAGAGCGCGGCCGCGGCCGCGTCGCGGGCCGAGCGGACCGGGAGGAAGGCCGCGAAGGCGCCCCCGGGCACCTCGTCCCGCAGCCAGGCCCGGCCGAAGCCAGCCGCGGGCCCACGCCGCGCCGCTGGCACCGTGACCGGCGAGCCGACCAGGACACGTCAGCGCGAGCCGGTCGCCGACCGCGGCGGAGACCCCGTCGGTGAGGCGATCCGCGCGGCCACATCCGTCGCCGCCACCGGCGCCCGCGTCGCGAACGGCGTCGCGCGCGAGCTGCTGCGCCGGCTGCCTCGCCCCTGACCCGCCCGGGGCGGTCATCCCCCGCTCCGGTGATCGGCGCCGCCTTCGGAGTATGCTGTCCGGCCGATGGCCACCGGCGGGAAGGAATCCCCTCGCTGCCTCATCGTCGACGATCATCCCGTGGTTCGGGCCGGGGTGCGGGCGGTGCTCGAGCAGGCATTCACCGGCTCCACGATCAGCGACGCCTCGTCGCTGGAGGAGGCAGCGGGCGCCCTGAACGGCGAACGACCGGACGTCGTGATCGTCGATCCCTGGCGCGTGGGCGTGGACATCGGCGAGGTGGTCGGACGGCTCCAGTCTGAGCTGCACGCCCCGATCGTCGTGTTTACCTCAGACGGCGGCGCGCGCCTGTTGAGCGAGGCGCTCAAGGCGGGCGTCAAGGGCTACGTGCGCAAGGACTCGCCGTCCGAGGACCTGATCCGCGCCATCGAGGCTGCCCGGGCGGGCGAGTTCTACGTGGACCCGGGGCTCTCGTCCACGATCGTGCTCGACGAGGCGGATCGGACGCTCAGCGCGCGCCAGCGCGAAATCCTGCAGATGCTCGCCGACGGCATGCAGACCGACGCCGTGGCGGATAAGCTCGGCCTCTCGACCGAGACCGTGCGCACCCACACGAAGCGGATCCTGGCGAAGCTCGAGGCGTCAACCCGCACGCAGGCCGTCGCCATCGGCATCCGCCACGGCCTGATCGAGTAATCCCGCTCGCAGGCCGAGCGTCGCAAGGACGCAGGGAGGGGACAGGGCTAAGCCCGTCGCCGACCGAGGACGCCCGCGAGGCGAGAGTCTGCGGGCGGGATTTAGGTCTTCGCCTCTTCGGCGACTTCGGCCGGGGGCGGCTCGCCGAGGGCGACGTCCTCGCCGGCGGCCTTCGCCCGGTACATCGCGCGGTCGGCGGTGTCGATCAGGGTCTCGGCTTCCGTTCCGTGCTGCGGGCACGACGCCACGCCCACCGAGAGGCCCACGGGCGGCTCCTCGTTTCCGGCCACCTCCTCCCCCACGGCGTTCGCCAGCCGCTCGGCCAGCGTCGAGGCCGCCTCCACGTCCTGTTCCGGGGCGAGCACGCAGAACTCGTCGCCGCCGATTCGAGCAGCCACGTCGACGTTGCGGATCGACCGGCGCATCGACATCGCCACCTGCATCAGCACACGGTCTCCCGCCTGATGCCCGTGGGCGTCGTTGATTCGCTTCAAGCCGTCGATGTCCATCAGCAACACCGCGAACGGATTCCCGTAGCGCTTGTGCAGCTCGAGCAGGTGGGCGATCTGCGTCTGGAGGTGGCGCAGGTTGCCGAGCCCGGTCAGCGGATCGGTGTTCGCCTGCGACTCGAGCTCGCGTGAGCGCCGGCGCACCAGCTCCTCGACGGCCGCCGCCTGGATCGCGCCCGTGGCGTCGGCCAGCTGCTCCACGGCGTCCGCGAAGCGGTCCGGGTCGCTCTCGGCGAGCTCGTCGCGCAGGGCGCGCACGAGCACCGTCTGCAGTGCCGCCACGTCGCGAGCCACCTCCGCGGCGCTCGTGTCGCGGCCGCTTCGAAGCGCCGCGAGCGCGGCCGCGCGCTTGGTCTGCTCCTCGCTCAGCTCGTAGGGGTCGCCGTTCGTGCTGGCGACCGAGCCGACGATGTCCCCGATCAGCGCGGGGAGCTCACGCGCGATCCGGTCCGTGGGAAGCTCGCTGATCTCCTCGAGCGAGGCGCGCTCGATCAGCCGGACGAGCCATGCCTTGGCGAGCTCGTCCCGCGAGCTGTCGAGGCGCGCGAGTGGACCCCGGATGGGTGTCATGTGACGGCGATCAGCATGGTCGGGCCGAGTGCTTGCGCAAAACGATCGTACCCCTGTAAACGGCGGAGTAGCCGGGGAAATTGCGAAACGCGCATACTCTGTGCGTCTTTCGTCACTCGGCCCGCACGCTCCGCGCAGCTAGATTGCGGCCGTGTCCGAGCTGATCGCAATCGCGGAGGCCCGACGGCGCGTCCTCGCGTCGGTGGCCCGGCTGGCGGACGAGGAGGTATTCCTCGCCGCTGGTCTGGGACGGGTGCTGGCGGAGGACGTGGAGAGCTCGATCGACGTGCCGCCCTTCGACAGCTCGGCGATGGACGGCTACGCGGTCGTCGCAGGACCGGCTGCCGAGCTCGAGGTGATCGGCGAGTCGCGCGCTGGGTACCCGGCCGAGATGTCCCTGCGACCGGGAGCGGCGATCGCCGTGTCGACCGGGTCGGCCGTGCCGGAGGGATCGACCGCGGTCGTGCCCGTGGAACGCACCGAGCAGGCCGGCTCCGACCGCGTCCGTGTCCCCGCCACCGAGCCGGGGTCCAACATCCGGCGCGCCGGCGAGGACCTGCGCGCGGGGCAGGCCGTGCTGCGCGCAAGCGCCGTCCTCGGCCCGGCCGAGCTCGGTGTGGCCGCCTCCGTGGGCCGTCGCTCGCTGCGCTGCGCTCGCCGCCCGCGCGTGGCGCTGATCGTGACCGGCGACGAGCTCACGGACCCGGGCGAGCCGCTCGGCGCGGGCCGCATCTACAGCTCGAACGGGGTGGCCCTCGCCGCCCAGGTCGACCGGGCGGGGGCCGAGGTGGTCCTCCGCGAGACCGTTGCCGACAGCGCGGAGGCGACCCGGGCGGTGCTCGGCCGCGCGCTCGACGAGGCCGACGTGGTGATCGTCTCCGGGGGCGTGTCCGTGGGACCCCACGACCACGTGAAGGGTGCGCTGCGCGACCTCGGGGTCGAGGAGCGCTTCTGGGGCGTGGGCCTTCGGCCCGGGAAGCCCACGTTCTTCGGCGCACGCGCCGACGGGCTTGCCTTCGGTCTCCCCGGGAATCCCGTCTCGGCGATGGTGACCTGCCAGCTGTTCGTCCGCCCCGCACTCGCCGCGCTCCAGGGCGCCGATCCGGCGGCAACGCGAGGCAGGGCGATCCTGGACGAGCCGGTCGCGCGCAATCCGCGGCGCGAGCAGGCCGTGCGGGTGCGCCTGCGCGCAGCCGATGACGGGTGGCACGCCTCACTCACCCGCGGCGCCCAAGGGTCACACGTGCTGACGTCGATGCTCGGCGCGGACGCCCTCGCGCTGCTCGCCCCGGGTGACGGCAAGGCCGCGGCGGGCGAGCGGGTGGAGATCGAGCTCCTGTGAGGCGACGCGACCCGCGCCGGGTCCTCGAGCGCCGGCGCCGCGCGCGGGCGCGCGTGCGGATCGTGCCGGTGCCGCGCTCGGGCCGGGATCCCGACGGGAGCATCGGCTCGAAGCAGGTCGCCGAGGTCACGCTGCCGCGCGACGAGTTCGAACGGCTGTGGTCGCCCGAGAACCTGGAGCGGCTGGCCCGGACCTACTGGCGCTTCCTGTCGCGCATCTCGCTCGGGCTGCTGCGGGTGCTCTACACGCCCAACTCCCGCGAGGTGGTGCTGGTGACGCGACCCTTCGTCCTGCTCCGGTTCCGGGCGCCGGAGTACGAGATCGACGCCGACTGCGGCATCGTCACCTGGCCCATCGACCGCGGCCTGCTGGTGGCCCGCAGCGGTCGTGGGCGGGGGTACCTGCGCCTGTCGGTGCGCCGCCTGCCGAGCGCCGACGGCAGCGAGGAGATCACGGCGATGGTCACCTCCGAGGTCGTGAACTTCTACCCCACGATCGCGGCGCGCGTGGGGCGCTGGCTCTATGACCAGACCCAGCTGCGCCTCCACGTGATCGTGACCCACGCCTTCCTGCGCTCGCTGGCAAACCTGGAGCTGGAGCCGTCGGTGGTCGGGGCGCTCAGCCCAAGCGCTCTCCCACGATCTCCCGCAGCTTCGCGCGGTCGTGGCGAGCCGTGATCGTGCGCACCGTCCCCGACCGTGACCGCATCGAGATCGACTCGGTGGTCGCGCCCTCGGGGCCGATGAAGTGGACGCCGTCGAGCATCTCTCCGTCGGTCACGCCGGTGGCGGCGAAGAAGACGTCGTTGCCCGACACCAGCCGGTTCTTGTCGAGCACTTCGTCGAGGTCGTAGCCGGCCTCGAGCGCCGCCGTGCGCTCCTCGTCCGACCGCGGCCAGAGGCGACCGAGGATCTGCCCGCCCGTGCACGCGATCGCCGCGGCCGCGAGCACGCCCTCGGGCGTGCCGCCGATGCCGTAGAGGAGGTCGACCGGCGAGCCCTGCGTGACCGCCACGAGCGCGGCGGAGACGTCGCCATGCGGAATCAGCCGGATCCGCGCGCCCACCTCCCGGATCTCGCGCATCGCGTCCTCATGGCGGGGTCGGTCGAGCATGATGACCACGAGGTCGCCGACCGGCACGCCCTTCTCCTTCGCCATCTGCTTGAGCGTGTCGCCGAGCGGCCGATCGAGATCGAGTAGGTGGGCCAGGTCGCGCGAGGTGGCCATCTTCAGCATGTAGACGCACGGCCCGGGGTCGAACATCGTGCCGCGCTCGGAGAGGGCGATCGTGGCGATGGCGTTGGGGAGACCCTTCGCGCAGAGCTCGGTGCCCTCGAGCGGGTCGACGGCGATGTCCACCTGGGGTGGCGACCCGTCGCCGATCTGCTCCCCGTTGTAGAGCATCGGCGCCTCGTCCTTCTCGCCCTCGCCGATGACCACGAGGCCGTCCATCGAGACGGTGTCGAGCAGCATGCGCATCGCGTCGACGGCCGCGCCGTCGGCGCCCTCCTTGTCGCCGCGGCCGATCCAGCGCGCGCAGGCGAGCGCGGCGTACTCGGTCGTGCGCACCAGCTCCATCGCGAGGTTGCGGTCCGGCCCCGCGGTACTGGTGCCCTGTGGCGGCGCGCCGACGTCGGCTCGAGCCTCCATGGATCGGACGCTACTACGGACCGCCAGCGAGCGCCGGGAGCTCAGATGACGCCCGGGGGCTTGCGCGGATCCCCGTACACGGCCTGGCGCAGGTAGCCCGCCACGAGCATCCCCGCCGAGGCGATCAGCCCGACGAAGTAGCCGACGCCCAGCCCGATGTCCACGCTGTCGCCGGGCCGGCCCAGGATGATCCCGTTGCAGAGGATCAGCACGAAGGCCGTGATCCCCACGATCATCGTCACCTCTCCGGGCTTCCAGGTCAGCCGGTGCCCGCGGGCGATGATCCAGGACAGGATGAACGGCGCCGTGGCAGCCCCCACGAGCAGGATGTCGAGGCTGGTGAACACCTGCCAGGCGTTCACCCCGTCCCCGCCGGTGGCTCCCCCGAGCCGGGAGTTCGGGTTGTCCTCGCTCGTCGTGAACCAGGGCAGCCACAGCGACGCGAACAGGACCAGCGCGGCGCCCATCCCGAGGAACTCGCCCGGCGACAGGCGCGAGAAGTCGAGATAGCCCCTCCTCCCCTCAGCGCTGGAGGCCTCCATCCGCGTTCAACGCTACCGCCCGGGGTAGGCTCCGCACAACCCCGACCGAAGGGAGTGCTTCGTGGCAGTCACGAAGATCATCGAGGTGGTGGGCAGCTCGCCGGAGAGCTCGGACGGCGCGGTCAAGGCCGCACTAGAGGAGGCCCGCCAGTCGCTCCGTAACATCAAGGCCGTGGACGTGGTCTCAACAGGCCTCCGTGGCGAGAACCTCGACGAGTGGCGCGCCCTGGTACGCATCTCCTTCTTGGTCGAACGAGTGAACGAGTAAGAGCTCTGTAACAACCGCGGCTCAGGCACCGCATAGCCTGGGCCCCGCCCGTGCACACCGACAGCCCCAACACAACGCCCCTCGGAGGGGTCGAAGCGCTTCTCGAGGAGGCCCGCGAGCGCACCCTCGCGCTGGTCGATTCGATCTCGGAGGCGGACCTGAACCGCCAGCACGACCCGCTCATGAGCCCGCTGGTGTGGGACCTCGGGCACATCGCCGCCTTCGAGGACCTGTGGGTGTGCCGGGAGACGGGCCGCGAGCTGCTGCGCCCCGACCTGGCTGAGGTCTACGACGCCATGGAGACGCCGCGCGCCCGCCGCGGCGGCCTCCCCTACCTGCGCCGGGCCGAGGCGGGCGCCTTCATGGACGACGTACGCGCGCGCATGGTCTCCGCGCTCGACGAGATGTCGCCCTTCATCGTCGAGATGCTGATCGAGCACGAGCACCAGCACAACGAGACGATGCTGCAGACGCTCCAGTTGGCGGAGCCGGGCGTGTTCGCGCCGCCGCGCAGGGCCCAGTCGGGGTCCGCCGCCGCGGGGACGGTGCTCGTGGATGCGGCCACGGTGGAGATCGGCGACAACGGCGAGGGCTTCGCGTACGACAACGAGCGGCCCCGCCACACCGTGGAGCTCGATGCGTACCGGATCGATCGTGCCCCCGTTACGAACGGGCAGTACCGCGAGTTCGTGGAGGAGGGCGGCTACCAGCGCCCCGAGCTGTGGTCCGACGAGGGGTGGTCGTTCCGCGAGCGCGAGGGCTGGGAGCGCCCGCGCTACTGGACCGCAGATGAACGCGAGCGGCGCTTCGATCGCGTGGAGGCGCTCGAGCTCGAGCTGCCCGTGATGCACGTCTCCTTCTTCGAGGCTGAGGCCTACGCGCGCTGGCGCGGAGCACGCCTGCCCACGGAGGAGGAATGGGAGCACGCCGCCTCGCTGCGCGAGCCTGAGCGCGGGGAGGTCGACCAGCTCGGCTTCGGCCCCGGGCCGGCGGGCCCGTTCGTGGGCGACTGCTGGGAGTGGACCGCCAGCCAGTTCGCCGGCTATCCGGGATTCTCCGCGTACCCCTATCCCGAGTACTCGGAGGTCTTCTTCGGCCAGGACTACCGCGTGCTGCGGGGCGCCTCGTGGGCCACCCGGCCGCGCGTGGCCCGGCTGACCTTCCGCAACTGGGATCACCCCCAGCGCCGGCAGATCTTTGGCGGGTTCCGCTGCGTAGAACAGGCGTGATGCTCGCCACCGATCCCGACATCCGCATCGACATCCACGAGACGCACGAGTCGCTTGTCGACGACGTCCGGGACGGCCTGCTCCGCTCGCTCAAGGAGCTGCCGCCGAAGTACTTCTACGACGAGCGCGGCTCTGTGCTCTTCGACCGCATCACCACGCTGCCCGAGTACTACCCGACGCGCTGCGAGCGGGAGATCCTGAACCGGCACGCGCCGGAGATCGTGGACACGAGCGGCGCCGAGGAGCTGGTGGAGCTCGGCTCCGGGATGGCCTCGAAGACGCGCGCCCTGCTCTACGCCATGGCCGGCAACGGCTCGCTCAGGCGCTACGTGCCCTTCGACGTGGACGGCTCCGTGGTGGAGGCCTGCGCGATCGAGCTCGTGGAGCTCTATCCCGGCCTGCGGGTGCACGGGGTGGTGGGCGACTTCGGTCGCGATCTCGAGCGGATCCCCGACGGGCGGCGGCGGCTCTTCGCCTTCCTCGGGGGCACGATCGGCAACCTCTACCCGGACCAGCGCGCGGCCTTCCTGGCGCGTATGCGCAAGGAGATGGGGCCCGACGACAGGCTGCTGATCGGCACGGACCTGGTCAAGGACCGCGCGGTGCTGGAGGCGGCCTACAACGACAGCGCGGGCGTGACCGCCCAGTTCAACCGCAACGTGCTGCGCGTGATCAACGCCGGGCTCGAGGCGGACTTCGATCCGGACGCGTTCGAGCACGTGGCCTTCTTCGACGAGGCCAACTCCTGGATCGAGATGCGCCTGCGCGCCAACGGGGCGCAGCGCGTACGGATCGACGGCGCGGACCTCGAGGTCACCTTCGCCGACGGCGAGGAGCTCCGCACCGAGATCAGCGCCAAGTTCACCCGCGAGGCGGTGGAGCGCGAGCTGACCGAGGCCGGCCTGCGGCTGCACGAGTTCTTCACCGACGGCGCAGGCCTGTTCGGGCTGGCCTTCGCTCGGCCGCGCTAGCTGAGCGGGACAGAACGGCGCGGCACCGGCGAGGAGTGCACGAGCGATGTGGTCGTCTGTCCGTAGACGGCGAAGCGGTCGATCAGCTCCTCGAGGTCGTCCACCTCGCGAACGTGCGCCCTCATGACGTAGCAGTCCTCGCCCGTGACCCGCTGGCACTCCACGATCTCGGGCGTGCGTGCGGCGAGCTCGGCCACCTTGTGCAGCTCCCGCGGCGCGGGGCGGATGCGGATCACCACCTCGAGCGACCAGCCGAGCTTGCGAGGGTCGATCTCGGTGTGGTAGCCGGTGATAACCCCGGCGTCCTCGAGACGCGCGATCCGGTCGGCCACCGCCGGTGAGGAGAGCCCCACCCGGCGTCCCAGCTCGGCCAGCGAGAGGCGAGCGTCACGCTGCAGCTCTTCCAGCAGACGCCGATTTCCATCATCGACGGCGTTTCCGCCATTTTGCCTTCGATTCGCAGGCATGGAGTGGAGCATAGCTGTCGTTGGCCCTGTGGAGAGCGGGATCGATGGAGGAATCTGCCCCTGTGGCCGATCGCGTGCCGCCCCACCTGTACTTCGTCGTCAGCGCCGTCTTCCATTACCTCGGGCCGGCGTTCGCGGTGCTCCTGTTCGTGCGAATCGAGGTACTGGGCGTGGCCTGGCTCAGGATTGCCTCGGCGGCGCTGATCTTCGCGTTGTGGCGCCGGCCGTGGCGCGCGTTCGCGCGGGCGGATCGCGGCGGCCGCCGCCTGCTCCTCGCCTGGGGCGCGGTGCTGGCCCTGATGAACTGCTGCTTCTACCTGGCGATCGACCGGCTGCCGCTGGGCACGGTCGCGGCGATCGAGTTCCTTCCGGTGATCGCCCTGGCCGCGATCGGGGCCCGCACGCCGCGCAATCTCGCGGCACTGCTGATCGCGGTGCCCGGCGTGTACCTGCTCACGGGCGTGCGGCTCGAGGGCGAGCCGCTCGGCCTCGCGTTCGCGTTCGCCAACGCGGCGCTGTTCGCGCTCTACATCGTCCTCGCGCACCGGGTAGCACGCGCGGGACAGTTCAGCGGCATCGACGGCCTCGCCGCCTCGATGCTGGTGGCCCTGGTGGCGGTCACGCCGATCGCCGGTTGGGCCGCGCTGCCCGCCATGACCGACCCGGTCGGCCTGCTGGCCGGCGCCGGGGTGGGCATCTCCTCGTCGGTGATCCCCTACGTCAGCGACCAGCTCGCGATGCGTCGCCTGGCGCGGGCCACGTATGCACTGATGGTCTCGCTGCTGCCGGCAACGGCGACCGTGATCGGCATCGTCGTGCTGGCCCAGGTCCCCTCGTGGACGGAGACGCTCGGCGTGAGCCTGGTGATCGCGGGAGTGGCGCTGCACCGCGAGGCGGCGAGTGTCAGGTCTGTCGGCCCCAGGCCGACGCAGGCGACACTCGGCGCGGCCCGCGGCGCGGCCGGGCGTTAGGCTGCCCGCCCGCATGGAGCTGAACGACATCGGCGCCCTCGTGGCGGGCGGGGCCTCCGGGCTCGGCGAGGCCACCGCGCGGGAGCTTGCCGCGCGCGGCGCCCGCGTGACGGTGGCCGACGTGAACGAGGAGAAGGGCGAGGCCCTCGCCGCCGAGCTGGGTGGAGCCTTCGTGAAGGCGGACGTGACCGACGAGGTCCAGGTGCGCGCGGCGGTCGACACCGTCGAGGGCCTGCGCTTCGCCGTGTCCTGCGCGGGCATCGGCTGGGCCGAACGCACCGTGGGGAAGGACGGGGCGGCCTCGCTCCAGCCGTTCGAGACCGTCGTGCGCGTGAATCTGATCGGCACCTACAACGTGTTGCGGCTCAGCGCGGCGGCGATGGTCGCGGGCGAGCCCGACGCCGAGGAAGAGCGCGGTGCGGTCGTCATGACCTCGTCAATCGCCGCCTTCGACGGTCAGATCGGGCAGACCGCCTACTCCGCCTCGAAGGGCGGCGTCGTGGGCCTGACGCTGCCGGCCGCGCGCGACCTCGCCCGCTTCGGCGTACGCGTCTGCACGATCGCTCCCGGCCTCTTCGACACGCCGCTGCTCGCCGCACTGCCGGAGCAGGCTCGTGACGCGCTCGGCGCGCAGATCCCGTTTCCCTCGCGGCTCGGGCGGCCGGATGAATACGCGAGGCTGGCCTGCCACA
>Ga0126306_10000932_pt1 | contig 14974 bp, 12 predicted proteins | sample Plot27_FD_92592 | JGI IMG/M metagenome (GOLD analysis project Ga0126306, IMG submission 92592) | Serpentine soil microbial communities from UC McLaughlin Reserve, CA, USA - Plot27 | ecosystem: Environmental > Terrestrial > Soil > Grasslands | place: USA: UC McLaughlin Reserve, Lake County...
AGGCACTCCGCGCTAGGCTATCTGAGCCCCGCGGAGTTCGAGGAGGTTAGACTGGTAGAAGAGGACGTCGCGTGACGGAGATGTGTCTACCGAAGCGGGGTAAGTCCAACTCGATCAAAGCTGACTGCTTTTGCAGTGGCCAACGCTCGCGTCGCTGATAAGAAGGATTCACGTCAATAGCTTCTCGCTTTACCATTTCAGCTATCGTGCCTAAGGATAGATCAGATGCCTGAAACACCAATCGGTCCTGCGCACGCAGGAAACGATCCAGAATGCGATCATTACTCATTACCATGCGCACTAGTCTCTCATACCGATGTGTCGCTGGCTACGCTGGCATGCCACCCGCAAACTGATCGTGTCGCCCCACGCTACCACACGTCACACGCTAGGCCTTGCTGGCCCGAACCCGCGCTCGCCGACACTTTTTCCCTACTTTGCCCCATTGGTGTACCGACTGGTGTGAGTCCCTCTTCCCTACTCCTCAGCCAGGGCGGCGACGAGTTCGCGGCAGAAGTCGGGGATGTCGGGGACGACGCGGCCCCAGACCAGGTTGCCTTCGCGGAAGGCGGCCTTGTCGACCCAGGTTGCGCCGGCGTTCTCGAGGTCGTCTTTGATGCCCAAAGATCCCGTCGCGCTTACCCCAACTACTATGCCGGCGGAGATCGCGACGAGCCCGCCGTGGCAGATGATGCCGACGGTCTTGTTCCTGTCGTGCACGGTCCTTACGAGGTCGGTGATCTCGGGATAGCGCCTGAGCTTGTCAGGGGCCCAGCCACCGGGAACGACGACGCCATCGAGCTCCGAGGCGTCCACTTCGCCGGCTGTCGTGTCGGCCCGCGACCCGAGCGCATTCTTGCCGCTGACTGGCTCGGTGTCGGGCCCGACGGAGACGACTTCGGCCCCCTCCTCGCGCAGGCGCATCACCGTAACCCAGTACTCGAGGTCCTCGAAACCCTCGGCTACGAGAACCGCTACTCTCTTCCCTTCCAGCCTCACAGCGACTCCCTTCGAATTTGTATCACTCGCTCGTCATCGACTTTAGAAGCCCGTCCACCTCGCGCCGCGCCTCTTCCCCGCCGACCTCCAGAGCACGGGCCAGCTCGGAGACGGCGTCGGCACCGCGCCCGGACCGGAGCAGTCCTTCCGCGGATTCGAGGTGTTCTCTGAACCCGTTTTCGGAAGGTGGCACACTCTCCGGCGCGCTTTCGCCGTGGATCAGGGCTAGTATCTCTTCCCCGTAGCGGGCCGCGCGGCGCAGGCCGACGCCTTTTATGGCACCCAGTTCGTGTACGGTCTCCGGTTTGCGGGCGGAGATCTCCTCCAGGTGCGAGTTGTGGAGCACGACGTAGGCTGGCACCCGCTGCTTCTTGGCCTGCTCGCCCCTCCAGCTCCTCAACCTCTCGAAGAGCGCCGCGTCCACCGCCGGAAGGTCATCATCCGCCGACGATAGCGCGGCGAACGCCGGTACGAGGGGCGTCCCCTCCGGCACGCCACCCCGTGAGGCTACGATCCTCGCACGACCGGGCTCTTCGACCTCGCCGAGGCAGACGTCGCACCCGGCGCAGGGCGCGACCTCCTCCTTATCACCGAAGTGCCTGAGGAGGTGCTCACGGCGGCAGGTCCTCAACTCTGCGAAGGACTCTACGTCCCGGATCTGGGCGTAGGCAGTGTTCGCCCGGGTCTTGAGCCTGCGCCCGATGTTCCTGCGGCTATCGTCGTCCAGCAAGGAGGTCTTGAGCCGCACGTCCACCAGGGAGCCGCGGGGGATGATCTCAGCGACGCCGTCGACCATCATCCTGTAGATGGCGCCCTGGACCACAGCTGGCCGCAACCCCGCCTTGCGCGCTAGCGCGGGCAGTCCTACCGAACCAGAACCTGGCAACGCGGCGTGCACCGCGGCCACCTCCTCGCGCAGCCCGTTCGGCTCCTCCTCGATGCGGCGCACCTCGACCTCGGCCCAGAGGTCGTAGCCGCGGGAGATCAAACCCGACTCCTCGAGGCTCCCCATGACGATGCCGGCCGACTCGGCGTCGACGCCTCCCAGCGCGGATAACGAACCTGGCGGCACGTTGACCCTCCCCCCGCTCTCCACCCCGGCGAGGGCCGTGAAGAAGGAGGAGACCTCGCGCTCTCCTGCTGTACCGAGCGTAACCAGCCGCTTGCGCCGGCCGAGGTCGGCTCCGCGATACAGCACGACACACTCGGCGTTCTCACCGTCCCTGCCAGCGCGCCCCGACTCCTGGATGTAGGCGGGGAGACTCCCGGGGACGCTCGAATGGACGACGAACCGGACGTTCGGCTTGTCCACCCCCATCCCGAAGGCGATGGTCGCGACGACCACGGCGAGCTCGTCGGTCATGAACCGCTCCTGGACGGAGGCCCGCTCGGCCGAGCCCATCCCGGCGTGGTAGGCGGCGGCATCGACTCCGGAGCGGCGCAGCCCGGCGGCGAGCTCCTCGCACTCTTTCCGCGTCGTGGCGTAGACGATGCCAGGCGGTGGAGAGCTGCGGATGACGTCGAGTATGCGGGAGAGTTTGTGCTTCTTCTCTTTGGCGGGGATGACCCTGTAGGTCAGGTTCGGGCGATTGAAGCTCGTCACGACCACCTCGGGGGAGCGCATCTTGAGGGAACGCAGGATGTCATGGCGGACCCGCGGTGTCGCCGTGGCCGTAAGGGCGAGGACGGGAGGGTTGCCCAGATCCCTCACGGCGCGCGGCAAGAACAGGTAGTCGGGCCGGAAGTTGTGGCCCCACTCCGAGATACAGTGGGCCTCGTCCACGACGAAGAGGCCGACGCCGGCACGCCTGAGCGCGAGGACGAACTCCAGGGATCTTAGCCGTTCGGGTGCGACGTAGAGCATCTTGACCTCACCCGTGCGCACCCTCCTCTCTACCTCCCAGCGCTCCTCGGGCGAGAGCCCCGAGTGAAGGGTGGCGGCATCGGTGACGGAGCTCTGCAGCAGCGAGTCGACCTGGTCTTTCATCAGGGAGATCAAGGGCGAGACGATCACCGTCAGGCTCTCCTGCATCAGCGCAGGCACCTGGTAACAGAGGCTCTTGCCACCCCCCGTCGGCATCACCGCGAGCGTGTCCCTGCCCTCCAGGACGGCCCGGATGGCCTCCTCCTGCCCCGGCTTGAACGAATCGAAGCCGAAGATCTCTTTTAGAACGTTGAGAGGCACGGAGCTAAATATACGTCCTTACAGCATTTCAGCAAGTTAGCACTTCAGCATTTCAGCACGGCGGCTGCGCCGCCTTGTCAGCATGTCAGCTTTCTGGGGCTAGGCGTGACCGTTCTCCCAAGTCCTATAATTCCCACACATCATTCACAACGAGGTTATCGGGCGATCAGCACTTTCTCACTAGCTGACAAGCTGAAATGCTGACAAGCGAAGGCGAAGCCTGAGCGTGCTGACAAGGCACCAAAGGCGCCGTGCTGAAATGCTCCATCAGGGCTCTACCCGTTTGCTCCTATCGGGGGCGAACCTCGGGATGGGTTTGAGGCCCTGTATCTGGCCGCGAGGCCGGTCGCCGCGGTCCATAGGCTCCTCTTCGGGCTGGCTCTCTTCTGCGGCGTCGAGGAGGTAATCGAGGGCGCGTCTTATCTCCAGGCAAGCCCTGCTGTAGGCGAACCCGAACCCGAGGGCGGGCGCGGCGAGACCAGGCAGGACGCCGAGAAAAAAGAGCGGGCTCTGCATCCCGGCCAGAACGAACAAAGCGGCCAGCGTGGCCCCCAGGATACCGGCCAGAGACAGGTACTCCCCCCGCTGGTTGGAGAGGTCGGCCGTGAGGTTGGCCTCGCAGCGCTCTTCGTCGAAACCCTCGACGCGAAGTTCGACCGACCTGGCCTTGAGCAGCGTTCTCTCCCCCGAGAAATCCAACGTGCGCCGCACGACCCCGAGCTCATCGCCGGAATCCCACAGCGAGCCGACCTCCGTCTTGCGTCTGAGCTTCAGTCCCTGTTCGAGGCGCAGCAGTGCTTCGAGAAATTCGCGGGTGATTTCGGCGGGGTGTTCTATATTCCGCACCGCCCTGAGGCGGGCAGGGCCGTAGAACTTGCGGGCGAACGAGTGCGGTTCGGCCGTCTTCTCCGAGGCCATGTCCCACATAGCCCGGCGCACGTCCTGTTCGGGGATGCCGGCAGCGGCGGCCACCTGTACGAGAACCTCGGGAGAGACCGAAGGGGTGTCGTAGGAGCCACGCGTCCACCGACGCGAGTTCAGTTCTGAGGCGCGACGCAGGATCATCTCGACCTCGGCCGGCCTCAGGCGCCTGTCACTGTGGCCCTCCATATGGGGCGTGATTCTACAGGTTTTAGAGCCTCTGATCTCGCTTGGAGGTAATGGACAGGATTCGTGGTGTGTCCTTCAAATAGGACCAGCCCGAAAGTATGGTGAGTATCACGGCGACGAGCATCACCCACCACCCGATCTGGGAGACCACGCCCTGCCAGCCGGCAGCCCCCGGCTTGCCCAGAAGGAGTATGAAAACGGCGAGGCTCTGGGCGTTCATCTTGGCCTTTCCCCACCGGTTTGCGGCGATGACCTCCCCGGCCTCGAGGGCGACCATTCTGAGTCCGGTCACAGCGAACTCCCTGATGACCATGATCGCGGCCATCCACGCGGCCATCGAGCCCTCCCCGACGAGGGCGAAGAACAGCGAGACGATCAGGGCTTTGTCGGCGATGGAATCCATGAGCTTGCCGAAACCTGTGACCTCGTTGTTGCGGCGGGCGATGACCCCGTCGAAGTAGTCGGTCAGGATCGCGGCTGTGTACAGAACGAGGGCCAGGAGACGCGCCCACTCGAAAGGCAGGTATAACGCAACCATAACAGGCACGACGGCGACGAGCCGGATCAGGGTGAGCTGATTGGCGAGGCTCAAGCGCCCCCCCAACATTCCTTCCCCGTCACGCTGTCCCGCCGCATCGCGCTCGCTCCTTCGGTCAGCGTCAACCTAGCACCTTTGTGGCCTCATCTCAAGGTCCTTCTATTTTTCGGGGGTGCCCCGAATCTGGGTAACGGCGGGCCGGAAGAAGATGCCCAGGATCCAATCCGCGGCGACCCGCGCCTTGCTCTGGGGGCTGTTAAGGCGCACCAGGTAGGCCAGGCGCCAGAAAACGGCCGCGATCATGCCCGTGAACCTTACGCCCATGACCTCGTTGACGGCGAAGTCGCTCCCGAGCTCGACGAGCTGCCCCAGTGGCTTGTACTCGAACTTTCCGAGATCTCCCTCCCCGTCGATGGTCTTGAGCACGTTGCGGGCGGCCAGATGGCCCTCCTGGATCGCGGCCTGGGCGGTCGGCGGCACTATACCGCCGTCGTCCCTGCGCACGTCATGTACGGCGGCGCAGTCACCTATGGCCCAGATGTCGTCGTGGTCCTCGACCTTGAGGGTGAGGTCGACCTGTAGGCCAGTCCGCGGATCGTAGGGCAAACCCAGATCCTGAACCGCCTGGTTAGGGCGGTTGCCCGCGGTCCAGATCACGTTCTCCGTATCTATCTGCTTGCCGCCCTTGAGCTTTACGGCCTCGCCCGTGATCTCCTCGGCCATGGCGTCGGTAAGGACCTCGATGCGCTCGTTGAAGAGCCTGGTGCGGGCGGCGCGCCGCAGGGCGGGGTCGAGCTCGGGCAGGATGTTGGGCAGGGCTTCTATAAGGTAGATCCTGACGTGGGAAGGATCTATGTTCGGGTAGTCAGGAGCGAGATGCTCGTGAACGAGGGTGTGGATCTCGGAGGCCACCTCGACCCCCGTCGCGCCGCCGCCGATCACCACGAAAGTCAGCTTGGAGTCGGGCACCTCGTCGCGGATGAGGGAGATCTCCTCGAACCGCTCGATGACGCGGTTGCGGACCTGCTCGGCGTCCTCGACTCCTCTCATGGTCAGGCTGTGCTCCTCTACGCCGGGAATGCCGAAGAAGTTCGGTTGCCCGCCCAGGGAGATAATGAGCTGGTCGTAAGGGAACTCGATACCCCCGTTGGCCTGTACGACCTTGCGCTCAGGGTCGATACCCGTGACCCTGGCCCGGCGGAAGCTCGCGCCGGCGAGGATGAGCGCCCGCCGCAAGGGCTGGGCGACGTTGCGGGCGTCGATGTCGCTGCTGACGATCCCCGGAACCATCGGCCAGAAGGTAAAAAAGTTGTCGCGCGCTATTACGAGTACCCCGACGTCATCGCGATTCCTGGTCAGCTTGCACACGTCGGTGGCGGCCGTGTACCCTCCGAACCCCCCACCGAGGATCAAGACCTTCTTCTCGAATTCGGCGTAGGGGGGCCTCTCCCAGGGGGCGTACCGGGGCGTGGGATTGAGCGACCGCCTCAGGGCCCCAAGCCCTATGACCAACCCCCCGAGCGCCAGCCCGCCCTTGACCAATCCGTTCATACAAGCCTCCCGCCAACACCAGTTACGGCCGGCCCCGGCACCCGAGCCCGCGACCCTGAGATCCGCAAACCTATCTTACCGAAAGTCGGGGCTTAACTAAACAGGCCGGCGGAAGTCACCTACGAGACCGCCACCCTTACGGTTCTGCTGCGCGGCCCGTCGAACTCGGCCAGGAAAACGCCCTGCCACCGCCCGAGGTCAAGCTCTCCACCTCTTACCAACAAGGTCTGCGACTGTCCGAAAAGGCTCGTCAGCAAGTGGGAGTCGCTATTGCCCTCGGCGTGCTCGAAACGCACGTCAAGGGCATCGAGGAAGGCCCTGCAGGCTGAGGCGAGATCCCTGGGCACATCTCTGTCGTAATCCTCGTTGACCGTCACGGCCGCGGTCGTGTGCGTCGATGAGATGATACAGATCCCCTCGTCGACGCCGGCATCACCCGCGGCCCGCCTCACTTCGTCTGTGATCGAGACCAGCTCGTAACGCTCGCCCGTCTCGACCGGTATCTCCACGATCTTCATCCCTCTCCTTCCAGGGCTTCGGGCAGATCAGCGACGCTTTCGAGCACGAGATCGGCCTCTCCCACGTCGCCACCAGGCCGCCATTTTCCGGTCCTTACCTGTATACCCGAAAGCCCGGCTCTCTTCGCGCCAGCGACGTCCGCCTCCGCATCGTCGCCGACCATGGCTACTCCGTTGGCCCCGAGACCCATATCTTCGAGCGCGATTCGAAAAAAGCTCTCCTCCGGTTTACCGACGACGACAGCTTCTTTCCCACTCGCATACTCGAGGGCGGCGACGAAGGGCCCCGCATCCAGAGAGAGCCCGCCACTGTTCTGCCAGTAGCGGTTCTTCTGCAGCGCCACGAGTTTCGCTCCTTCCATGAGGCAGCGAAACGCCGCGTCGAGACGCGAGTAAGTAAATTCTTCTCCCAGATCCCCCACCAGTACGACTTCGGGTGAATCTTCGGTGAGCCGTGCTCCACCAAGGTCCTCATGTAGAGATTCGTCCACCAGGGCGAGACAGCTTCTGCCCCCGATCAGACGCGACGCCGCCCACGCCGGCGTGAAGACTTCTTTCTCCTCGGCCACGAACCCGAGCGCCCGCATCCTCTCGACCACCGCGCGGCGTGGCATCCTGGTCGTGTTCGTCACGTATCGCAACATGAGTCCTGATCGTCTCAGTCTCTCGATAGCCTCCCTCGCCCCTGCTACGGGCTCGTCCCCCACGTATAGGGTGCCATCGAGATCCAACATAATCCCCTCTATGCGCATGTACGCATCATAGTGCCGCCAAACTCATAAGGCCACACGATAGATAAATCGCCCCGAAACCCTTGACAGGCAAAGATCTATCGTTCTATACTTACACTGTAAATTTACAACGTAAGGAGAGAGCTGATGGGTGTTCGGGATGAGACGGTTGGGCTGGTTACGGGTGAGGTGCGCACGCTGCGAACCGTGGTGGATGGACTCTCTGCGCAAGACGGTCGGCCGGCTCTGGTGGAGTTTGGTACAGAAGGCACGGAGGTCTGGTCATATGGCGAGCTCGCCGGCAAGGTGCGGCGGCTGGCGGGTGGCCTGGTGGGTGCTGGGGTGGAGCGTGGGGAACCTGTGGCGCTGTTTGCGGCCAATCGCATGGAGTGGGTGGTGGCCTGCCTGGCGGTGATCTCGGCCGGGGGAGTGGTCGTGCCGCTGGACGCCCAACTCGGGGATGAAGCCCTCAGCCACACCCTGGCGGACAGCGGTGCCAGGTGCGTCTTTACCACAACCGAGCAGGTTGGGCGTCTGGAGAACGTGGATGCAGGGTTGAGGGCGATTCTGCTCGATGTCGGGGAGGATGATGGGCGGAGCTGGAGATATTTGCTGACAGACGAGGATGTGGATCTTCCCCCGATCGAGGCTGGGGATGGTGCAGCGCTGTTCTACACATCGGGTACGACTGGCGCGGCAAAGGGCGTGCCCTTGAGCCACGCCAACCTGGTGTTCCAGATAGAAAGCCTGCTCGGGGCGGACCTGGTATCTGAGGAGGATCGCGTTCTCTTGCCGCTGCCGCTGCACCACGTCTACCCCTTTGTCATGGGGATGCTCACTCCACTGGCAGCAGGTTTGCCGGTCATAATGCCCCAATCGTTGACGGGCCCGCAGCTGGTGCGCGCCCTCAGAGAAGGCGAGGCTACCCTGATGGTGGGCGTCCCACGACTCTACGGGGCGCTGTACTCAGGGATAGAAGAGAGGGTGGGATCCGGCGGACGTCTCGCGGCTACCCTGTTCAAAGGCAGCGTTGGCCTTTGCGTAGGGCTGCGTCGGCTGACCGGATTGGACGCCGGTGGGCTCGTCCTGCGCCCGTTGCGCAAGCGGTTCGGTCCGAAACTGCGGGTACTCGCCTCCGGCGGCGCGGCCCTCGATCCTGAGCTCGCAGCGAAACTGGAGGGACTGGGGTGGCGCGTTGCCGTAGGTTACGGCCTGACCGAGACGGCGCCGCTCCTGACCCTCAACCCTCCCGACGGAAAGAAGCTCGGTAGCGTTGGCTGTCCGGTCTCGGGAGTAGAGATCAGGCTCGACCCCTCTTCCGTGCCGGAAGAATCCGTGGAAGGGGACCAGAAGGGCACGTCTCACAAGGAAGGTGAGATACTCGCCCGCGGTCCGAATGTCTTCTCCGGGTACCGCAACCGTCCAGAGGAGACGGGCAAGGTCTTCCGTGACGACGGATGGTTCCGCACGGGGGATCTCGGCTACTTCGACGACGACGGTTACCTGTACATCACGGGTAGGGCATCGACCCTGATCGTGACCCCAGGAGGCAAGAACGTCCAACCCGAGCCTGTCGAAGCAGCCTACCTGGAGAACCCCTCGATCCGAGAGATCGGCGTGCTGCAAAAAGACGGCCGGCTCGTCGCGGTGATCGTGCCGGCGATGGAGGGGATCCGCCACCAAAGTGATATCCTCCCTGCGATACGCGAGGCGGTCGAGGAAGGCTCCAAACGCCTGCCTTCCTACCAGCGTATCTCCGACTACGCCATCAGCCGCGAACCCCTGGAGTACACGCGGCTCGGCAAGCTCAGGCGGCACGTCCTGGGAGAACGTTACGAACGGGCCAGGAGCGGCGACGAGAGCCAGGACAAGGCGGCCGTAGGACCCGTTGCGCCCGAGGAGATGTCGGGGGAAGATCGTGCGCTGCTCGAAGACCCCGCGGCGATGGGCGTCTGGGAGTTGCTCGCCGACCGCTACCCCGACAGGAGGCTCGCGCCCGAGACGAGCCCGCAACTCGATCTGGACATAGATTCGCTCGGATGGGTGGACCTGACGCTGGAGATCGGCGAGAAGACCGGCGTGGAGCTGGACGAAGCGGCGATCGAACGCATCGACACCGTAAGCGACCTGCTGCGCGAGGTCGCCTCGGAAGCCGGCGAACCCACCCACCACGGTTCTCTATTCGAAAGCCCCGAAGAAGTCCTCGACGAGCGGCAGAAGCGGTGGCTCAAGACGTTGGATCCCGCGCGCTCGGCAGCGGCTAGAGGCATGTTCTTCCTCAACCGGATGATGATGCGGGGACCCTTCCGCCTGCGGGTGGAAGGCCTGCAGAACCTACCCGACGAGGGTCCATTCATCATCGCCCCCAACCACATCAGCTACCTGGATGCGTTCGCGGTGGCCGCGACGCTCGACCACGGCGTTCTGCGGCGCACCTACTGGGCCAGCTGGACGGGCGCGGCTTTCGGAAACCCGCTGACCCGTCTCGTCAGCCGTCTCGCCCAGGTCGTCCCGGTCAATCCTGGCCACGCGGGCCTCTCGAGCCTGGCCTTCGGGGCCGCGGTGCTCAGGCGCAAGCAGAACCTGGTCTGGTTCGCGGAGGGCGAGCGTTCACGCACAGGAACCCTGCAACCGTTCAAACCAGGCATAGGAATGCTCTTGAACAACTATCCTGTGCCGGTCGTGCCTGTATTCATCCGTGGTACTTACGAGGCCATGCCGCGGGGTAGGTTCTTGCGCAAGCTGGAGAAGGTTACGGTCACCTTCGGCGAACCAGTCGACCCCCTCGTCTTCGACGGGGAATCCAGATCGCAAGCGCAGATCGTCGAGTTCCTGCACGAGCGTGTGGCTGAGCTGGGTGAAAGTCGATGACTGGCAGTGGACGCTCCAGAGACGAGAAGACCCGCCGCGAACAGCGAGGGTGGTACTTCTACGACTGGGCCAACTCCGCCTTTTCCACGACGGTGGTTACCGTCTTTCTCGGTCCCTACCTCACGGACGTAGCGGATAACGCCTCCGACGCGGGTGGCCTCGTGTATCCGCTCGGCATTCCCGTTCTGGCCGGGTCTTACTTCCCTTACATTCTTTCGCTCTCCGTCGTGTTGCAGGTCTTCTTGTTACCGATCACGGGCGCCATCGCCGACCGGACCAGAAAGAAGAAGCGGCTACTCATGCTGTTCGCTTACATCGGCGCACTCTCGACAATGGCACTGTATCTGGTCCAGGGCTCGGCGTACCTTGTCGGCGGGCTGCTCTTCGTCGTGGCGAACCTCTCTTTCGGTGCCTCGGTCGTCGTCTACAACGCGTTCCTGCCCGAGATCGCGGAGCCCGACGAGCGCGACCGCGTCTCTTCCCGCGCCTGGGCCCTCGGCTACCTCGGTGGCGGATTGCTGCTCGCCGCGAACCTCGTGCTGTTCAGTGCTCACGACTCGCTCGGCCTCTCGGCGGGACAGGCCGTTCGCGTAAGCCTGCTGTCGGCGGGGGCCTGGTGGGCGCTGTTCGCGCTGATCCCCCTGGCGACGCTCCGGGATCGGGGATCAGGGCGTTCGGACGCAAAGGGTGCTGCGGTCGCAGCCGCCGGTTTTCGCCAGCTACTGGGTACCCTGCGCGCCGCGCGTGCTTACCCGCAGACGTTGCTGTTCCTCGGGGCGTACCTGTTGTTCAACGACGGCATCCAAACCGTCATCACCCTCACCGCTGTCTACGCTAAAGCGGAGTTGAACCTGGGTACCGGCACGATCATCTCCGCCGTCCTCATGGTGCAATTCCTCGCGTTCATAGGGGCGCTTCTGTTGGGAGCGTGCGCGCGTTACTTCGGCGCCAAACGGGTCGTGTTGGCGAGCCTCATCTTGTGGACGGGGGCCGTTGCTGGCGCCTACCTCCTCCAGGCTGGGGCGGTCTGGCAATTCTACCTATTAGGGGCCTTCATCGGGGTCGTGCTCGGGGGTAGCCAGGCGCTCTCCCGGTCGCTGTTCTCGCAAATGATCCCCGGCGGACAGGAGGCTGCGTATTTCAGCCTCTACGAGATCAGCGAGCGCGGAACGAGCTGGCTCGGCCCGCTCCTCTTCGGCCTCACGCTGCAGTTGACGAGCAGTTACCGCAGTGCCCTCGCCTCCCTGATAGTCTTCTTCGTCCTCGGTTTCGTGCTACTGGCCATGGTCGACGTACGCCGGGCTATCTTCGAAGCGGGGAACGAGCCGCCAGAGCGCCTATGACGCGGCAGCTCAGGTCTGTGGCAGCGCCTCTGGTCGCGGACCGCGTGCAAGATTAGGCCCGACTACCAGGATCAGGACGCCTATCAGGAACCCCTTTGCGGCCACAGCGAGCAGGGGGAGCGTCAGGTCGCCGGCGCTGATCACGTTCGGGGACACGTTGAACAGGTTGGCCGCCCCATGCAACAACATGGCCAGAAGCACGCTTCCGCGGGTGTGCAGAAAAACCCAGGTAAAGACGACCGAGTTGGCAGGTATGTCCACGAGCATCAGCCAGATGGGTTGTTGATACATCGAGGCTCCCTGCGTCCAGATCAGGGGAAGGTGCCACAGCGCCCAGAGTACGCCGAGGATCAGGCTGGCCACAAGTGCGTTGTGTTGGAGGAGCAGCCGCGGGAGCGCGAACCCCCGCCAGGCGAGTTCCTCGCCCAGGCCATCGGTGATGGTCAATATCATCAAGAACACAGGCAACATCACCAGGGCCGCCTCGCCGAGGAGTACCGGCGGCAAGGCGGCCGCCCAGGAGCCGCCAAGCAGCACATAGACTCCGGCTACCGCGAGTGAAAAGACGGCGGGCCCGAGGATGACTACCGCATACCACTGCCAGCCTACGCGCCAGCGCACCAGGCGCGCCCCCAGGTCCCTCACCGCGCCACGTCCGCCCGTTAGGGCTGCCGCAAGTAGCGCGGCTATGGCCGGGATCCAGGTCCACACCTGTCCCAGGACGCCCAGCGGAACGCCGGAGGCCCGTGGTATCCACACCACCCATGTGATGGCGAAAGCAAGCACGAAAAAGGTAACCAGGGGATGACTTCTGTAAGCTTGCTCCATGGAGAAGAATTAGACTCGGGTCGTCCGGCTGGCGGGTCTAAGACTCTGGAATAGCGCCCATCTGGCGCATCGCCCCGAGCAGGTCGTACTGGGTCCACTCCTCGACCATCTTGCCGCTCTCGTCGAAGCGGTCTACCTGAATACCGCTCATCTCGATCCTGTTGCCCGTGGGAGCGACGCCAAAGAACTCGCCCTGGTGGGTGCCGCTGGCCGTGTAGCGGGTTACCACCTTGTTGCCCTCTGCTACCTGATCTATGACAGTGTAGGTGAGGTCGGGAACGGCGTTGCGGAACCATGCGATCTCTTGCTTCATCGTGTCCGCTCCCCTTACCTCTCCGGACTCGGAGTTGGGATCGTAGCAGACGAAGTCGGGATCGAGGACCTCATCGACTATCTCTAGTCTACCCTTACCGAAGCCATCCTCCATCAGCCGGCGTGACTTTTCCTTGTTTTCTTCCGACACCTGACCTCTCCCTTCCATTACGGCGAGGCGATCATCCCCGTCTCGGGTTTGCCCACGTCGTTACCCTACACCCCTGGTCGAGAGCGGCACATCCCCCAAATGAGCTAGTCTTGTGTTATACGTTATTAAACCGCGCCGCGGGCGAGCGGCTATGGACAGCCTAAAGCAGGCTTCACCGGATCGCTACGGTCGGCAGCGAGATCGTGCTTATCGGCCGAAGAAGAGCTTGGCGGCGGGGCTCATCATCTCGGGGCTCCACATCGGGTCGAAAGTGAGCTGGGCGTTCACGGTCTCGACTCCCTCTATGGAGAGCGCCTCCGTCTCGACCTGCTCCTGAATCAAATCCCCTACCGGGCACATCGGGCTGGTTAGGCTGAAGGTGACGTCGACGTGGCGGCCTTCATCGTGTACGCCGACGTCGTAGATCAAACCTAGCTCCACGAGGTCCATCCCGATCTCCGGGTCTATAACGTTCCGCAACTGATCCTGGACACGCTCTTCGGTTATCACTCTTTCACCTCTTGTTGGAACTCTCATGGCACACTGATTGTAAAGCCTGGGTATTGGCATGTCAGCATTTCAGCTTCTTGCTCTCGCCGATTGCCAGTAGCCTATATACCGAGTCCGGGAGGATAGCAACGCTCCTGCGCAAGAGCATGGGGCTTGTGCTCCTCGTGGATTCCCGCTTTCGCGGGAATGACGCGGGGGAAGGACCCAGCGTGCGCCCATAGCCACGAGGCGTGACCATTCATACTGTCCGGTATGAAACCTGATCCCAGAGACGTTTCGTCAACCGCTTGTTACAGTTGCTTCAGTTATCCCCCGTTTGGGGCTTTTTATCCACAACATGTTGTGGATAACTCGGTCATAATGGCGCATAAACGCCCTATCTTGGTGCTGTGAGTCGGCGACGGCCATCGCTAGAGCACCTTCAGCCTGGTCTTCGAGGTAGGTTTTGATCGACTGGCGGGCCCTCGCGCGGCCGAGGTTCCAGGTGCGCCAGTCCGGCCTTTTCGTGTCCCAGCGGTAGACGAGATCCTGCTTTACCGTATGGTCTTTCCACAGGACCTTGTCGCCTATCTCGGGGAGAGATTCGACGAGCACGGGGACGGCGTCGGCGCTCAGGGTGGTCAGGTAGTAGGCGTCGAAGCGTTTTCCCTGTTCCATGCGATCTAGGTTGGTGCTGGCAATGAGGGCATCGGGGTTCATGCCGTTGATCGCGAAGATAGCGGCGAAGCTGGCGAGGAGGGCGCCGAACGCGAAGCGCTCGCGTCTGTCGCGTAGCACGGTAAGGACGAACCAGATGAGCACGGCGGAGATCCAGAGCATGAATATGGTGGTGTAGAGGCGCAACTCGGTCAGGCCGAACTCTTGCTGGTAGAGGTACATGCGCTGCAACGCGGAGGCGACGATGACGAAGAGCAACCCGATCATGCCTCCGGCCAGCGCCTTGAACAGACGCTCGTGGGTACGGTTCTCGGTCCTGAGCAACCAGTGGGCCAGGAGCAGGAGCGGGAGCGCCAAGGCGGTTACCGTGACCAGCTCGAAGAATCCGTGGCGGGCGTATTCCGAGTAGGTCAAGCCCGCCGTGGCCTCCACGCGTCCAGCGCCCCCGAACAGGTAGCGGACCTGGATCAAGACGAAAGTCAGGAACATGAGATCAAGGAGACCGAGCACGATTCCCACCTCGACGATGCCGAGCGAGACTACCCTCGGGCGTGGTATCGCGAGGTCTTGTGGGACGCGAGCCATCAGCCCGGCCCAGAGAAGGCCCGATGTGATCCAGGCGAAAAAGCAGATGAGGAAGAAGTGGGAAACTACATCGGCGAGGTCGAAG
>Ga0126306_10000933_pt1 | contig 14971 bp, 16 predicted proteins | sample Plot27_FD_92592 | JGI IMG/M metagenome (GOLD analysis project Ga0126306, IMG submission 92592) | Serpentine soil microbial communities from UC McLaughlin Reserve, CA, USA - Plot27 | ecosystem: Environmental > Terrestrial > Soil > Grasslands | place: USA: UC McLaughlin Reserve, Lake County...
AGATTGCCGAGCTGCGGGCGTTCTGCGCCGCGGCGGACCTCGGAACGCTCGGGAAGGCCGCGGTTTCCATGAAGATCAGCCAGCCGGCACTCTCGAAGCGGCTGCGCTCGCTGGAGGCTGCCGCCGGGACGCGGCTGCTTGAGCGCTCGAGCCGGGGCGTGGCACCGACCGCCGCGGGACGCCGGCTCTACCCAGAGGCTCGCCGGCTGCTCCAGCAGGCGGACGTGGTCGATCAGCTGCTCGAGTCGGCACCCCGCGAGAAGGCGCCGATCGAGCTGGCGGTGAGCCACACGATCGCCGAGTTCTTCCTGCCGCCCGAGCTGGTCGCCTACCAGGCCGACGGGCGAAGGCCGCCGGTCCAGCTCACGATCGCCAACTCGAGCTCCGTGCGGCGGATGGTCGGGGAGGGGCGGGCGATGATCGGGATCGCGGCGGCCGGACCTCATGACGCGCAGGACGGCGCGGATGAGCTGGAGGAGCTCGAGCTGCTCGATGATGAGGTCGTGGTGGCGGTGCCGCAGGACCACGCCTGGTACCGGCGCAAGGGGATCCCTCAGAAGCTTTTCCTGGCCACGCCGATGGTGATGCGCGATGAGGATGCCCACGTTCGCCGCCGGGTCGAGGCCGAGCTGGCGGAACGCGGGCTCACGGTCGCCGAGCCCCTGATCGAGGCGGCCAGCACGGCGGTGGCGAAGCGTGAGGCGCTGCAACGCTCGGCCCCGGTTCTGCTCTCGGCCCTCTCGCTCGACGAGGCGCGGGACCGCCTGTACCGCCGGCCGGTGGCGGGGCTGAGCTTCCCGCGGCGCTTCGTTGTCATCTGCCGCTCGCTCGCCTCGCTGCCGCGGCAGGACCGCGACTTCGTCGACTTCATCCGGCGGCGTCGCAACCAGGACGGGCGCTGACCAGCCCGGTTGCCCATAACCAGCGGTTATGAGCGCCATAACCGATCGGTCCTACGTATCCGGGCGATCCGCTTGGCCGTTCGAGGGCCCCGACCTACAGTGGACTCAGGTCGGTGCAGTATCGGCCGCGATCTAGGTGAAGTTCCAGCGGCCCCTCAGATCCGACCTACACATATAAGTACCTCTCCTCCCTGTAGCACCGTTAGCGCCCCGCCCCGGCGGGGCGCTTCGAGTTTCTACCCGCGCGCCTTCTCGAGCAACCGCTCGGCGAGGCGGTTCATGCCTCGCTCGCGGGCGGCCTTGGCGGCGGCCCGGTAGTCGGTTCGCTTGTCGCGCGGCCGGCCCACCTTAGCCGTCCGCAGCGTGGCGACGTCCTTGTAGGCGAGCAGCTGGTCGCGATCGCCGATCAGCGCGGTGCGAAGGGCTGGCCGCGGCTCGCGGATCGCCCCTTCGAGGACCCTCTCCAGCGAGCCGTGCTTGCGCAGCAGCTCCACGGCGGTCTTCTCCCCGACGCCCTTCGCGCCTGGGATGCCGTCGGAGGGATCGCCGCGGAGGGCGATCAGGTCCGGGACGAGCTTGGGCGGGATGCCGTAGCGCTCCTTCACCTCGGTCGGACCCATCGGCTGTCCGCCCTGTACGCCGGTGCTCACGTAGAGCACCTTGGTGCTCGTGCTGGCGCACTGGAACATGTCGCGATCTCCGGTCATCAGCAGGCTCCGGCCCCCGGCCTTGGCCTCCTTCACCGCGAGGGTGCCGAGCAGGTCATCGGCCTCGAGCGAGTCACTCGTGGCGATCTTCCAGCCGAAGGCGCCGAAGAAGTCGGCGGAGTCCTCCCACTGGGGCCGCAGCTCGTCGGGGAAGGCCGCCTCGCGGTCGGCGTGATACGCCGGGAAGAGCTCGAGGCGGTAGTGGGCGGCGTCGGGGCCGAAGCAGAGCACCACGGCGCGCGGATCGTGGGTCTCGACCTCCCGCAGGATCAGGTTCGCCGTGCCCAGCAGAGCGTTGACGGGGTTGCCGTCCGGCCCCTTGATCGACTTCGGGAGCGCGTAGAACGCGCGAAAGAGCATCGAGGGCGCATCGACTGCGAGCAGGGGGCGCGGCACGCCCCGGAAGCTAGCGGGACGCGCCGGCCGGCTGGGATGCGCCCGCCGGCTCCACCGGGCGCCCAGGTTTCGTCGGCATCTTCACCGCAGGATTCGCCGCCGGCTTAGCCGCGCGCTTCCCCCAGCGCTCAAACCCCCAGTTCACGAGGTAGATCGCGCCCGCAGCGTAGGCCCAGCCGAGCAGGATGTCGACCAGGTAGTGCTCGCCCAGGTAGATCAGCGAGATCCCCATGCCGATCGGGTAGGCGGCGAGCAGCGGCCGCCAACCCCGGTTGACGCGCGGCCAGAGGAAGAGGCAGATCAGCATCGTGTAGGCGGCGTGCAGGGAAGGGGCGGCGGCGACATCGTTGGCCCAGGCCGTGCCCTGTTGGAACATCGCTCCCGCCTTAGGCACCGGCAGCTGGTTCACCACGGCGTGGTTGATCCGATAGACGTCCGGCAGGTAATCGTTCTGGCCGGTGAGCCAGGGCGGGGCCGCAGGGAAGAGCACGTAGGTGACTAGGCCCATCGCCGCGAGCACCACGACGCAGGCGGCAAAGCGATGGAACCACTGGTAGCGGTACAGCCAGATCGCCACGCCGACCAGCACCGTCGCGAAGAAATGGGAGAACCAGAATGAGAAGGCCGCGTAGTCCCAGAAGTGCAGGTGCCCGGGCGTGTAGAGGGCGTCCTGAAGGCGGACGGGGGGCACCTGGCCGAGCCCGAGAACCTCATCGGCCTGGATCGGCGGCTCCCAGTGGACCGCGAAGAGATTGCCGTCGGCTATGCCACGCAGTAGGTCGTAGGCGAGCAGGACAACGATGATCGGGAGCCAGTCCTTGATCAGGCGCCGGACGGAGTGCTGCCCGTCGCCGACCGAGAATGCGAGCATCAGTCCGACGATCCAGAGGAGGATCCAATCCTGGGAGTAGGGAAGGCCGACCCGATCGATCGCGACCGCCGTCCCGAGGAGGTAGAGCGCGGGCGCGCCGACCCGCACGATCCAGTGCGAGCGCCAGCTTCGGTTCGCCTTCCCCTCTCGTTCGGTCTGCCGGGGCCCACTCCCCTCGGCAACCGCGGTGCCGCTCATCAGCCAAGACTATGGCGGAGAGTTCACCGCGGTTAACAACTTCTGGGTCAGATGGCCGGGTGTCTAGGCCGGAACGCCGAGAAGCGCCGCCTCGACCTCGCGGAGGCGGTTGACGTCACCGCGAACGCCCGCGACGGCGTCGTTGAAGAGGAACGCCTGGGCGAGTTTGACGATCGCGTAGCCGAGGATCGCCGGCTCGATCGGGGGGTCGTAGGTGCCAGCATCGACCTCCTCGGTGATCTGCTCGGCGATCAGCTCGACGATCCGGGGCTGCACGATCCCGGCTCCGGAGGCGATCAGCCGCAGGGCGGCGTCGCGCTCCTGCTCGACGAAGGAGCGCAGCGCGGGGGCATCCGCGAGGGCACGGTTGAAGCGGTCGAAGGTTTCGAGCAGCCCGGGCCCGCCCTTACCCTCGAGCCCGGCCCGGGCCTCGGCCAGCACCGGCTCGGTGGCGCGGATGACGACCTCGCCGATCAACTTGTCGCGGGAGCCGAACCAGCGGTACACCGTCGCCCGGCCGACGCCGATCTCCGCCGCGATCGCCTGGACATCGATCCGGCGGCCGCGCAGGTAGCGGTAGAGCCCCGCCTCGACCACGTCCTCGCGGCTCGCCGCCGCCGGCCTGCCCCGCTGTCTGGTCGCTCCCCTTTGAGACATACCCAAAGCTATCCCGACCAGAGGGCGCATTGCGGGACGGGCAATAGCCGTCAGGCCCTCAGGGCCCGCTCCAAATCGGCGACCAGGTCCTCGGCAGCCTCGATCCCGCATGAGAGGCGTACCAGGTCCGGCGGGACGGATGCCGCCGAGTCCTCGACCGACTGGTGGGTCATCGCGTGCGGCACCTCGATCAGGGACTCGACACCGCCCAGGGACTCCGCCAGCGTAAAGAGCTCGGTGCCGGCCACGATTCGCGTCGCATCAGGGTGGCGAAAGGAGACCATGCCGCCGAAGCCGGGCCACTTCACCTCCTCCACCGCCGCCACCGAGCGGAGGAACTCGCTCACCGCCCGCCCGTTCTCGGTGTGGCGTGCGACCCGCAGCGCCAGTGTGCGCAGTCCGCGGTGAACGAGGAAGCAGTCGAGCGGTCCGGGCACCGCCCCGACCGAGTTCTGGATGAAGCGGATCCGGTCATGCAGCTCCGCGTCCCGGGCGATCGCGGCGCCGCCGACGACGTCGGAATGCCCGCCCAGGTACTTGGTGGTGGAGTGGACCACCGCGGTCGCCCCGAGCTCGAGCGGCCGCTGCACGATCGGGGTGGCGAAGGTGTTGTCGACCACCACCGCGGCCGATCCCGCTGCCTCGGCGACGGCCGCCAGGTCGACCACGTTGAGCAGGGGATTCGTCGGGCTCTCTACCCAGACCAGGCTCGTGTTCTCCTGCAGCGCAGCGCGCACCTTCTCCGGATCATGCTGGTCGACCAGGTCGTACGTGAGCCCGAACTCGGTGAGCACCTTGTCCACCAGCCGATAGGTGCCGCCGTAGAGGTCGAGCGGCAGGATCAGGTGATCGCCCGCCTCGCAGATCGCCGTGATCACCGCGTGGGTCGCCGCCATGCCGCTGGCGAAGGCGGATCCGAATCCGCCCTCGAGCTCGCCCAGCGCGCGCTCCAGCGCTGCGCGGGTCGGGTTGGCCGACCGCGCGTAGTCGAAGTCCTCGGTGAACTCGCCCGGGACAGGCTGGCGGAAGGTCGAGGTCTGGTGGATCGCGGGGATCACCGAGCCGTAGCTGGGATCGGGATCGAGCCCGGCGTGGACCACCCTGGTGTCGAGCGTCTGCCCCTCGTCCCCGTCAGCCGCGGAGCCGCTCACCTGTTGAGGACCTCGATCAGGTCGAGCGGAGTGAGGATCCCGAGCGGGGTGCCCGCCCGCATCACGATAACCGCCGGTCGGCCCTCCTCAAGCAGCCTGATCGCGTCCTCCGCCGGGTCCTCCGGGGCGAGCTCGGGCAGGGGTGACTCCAGCACCTCGGTCACCTCCTGCTTGAGGATCCCCGGGTGCTCGGCCGAGGCCCAGAGCAGGCCGCGCTCGCTGACGACTCCGACGAAGGCGCTCTCGTCCTCCGCAGAGACCACCGGGACCTGGGAGACGCCGTGCTCTCGCATCAGTTCAAGAGCCCGGCCCACCTCCTCATGGCTCGAGACCGTCAGCAGGTCTCCGTCGCCGCCCTTGGCGTGCAGCAGGTCACCCGCGGTACGTCCCCCGCCAGCCAAGTAGCCGTTCTCGCGCATCCAGTGATCGTTGAAGACCTTCGAGAGGTAGGGCCGGCCTCCATCCGGCAGCAGCGTCACCACCAGCGCCTCGGGATCGTCGAGCTCGCGCGCCACCTGCAGGGCCGCGCAGATCGCCGTGCCGGAGGAGCCACCCGCGAAGAGTCCCTCCCGCGCCACCAGCCGGCGCGCTGCGATGAACGAGTCGCGATCGCTGACCCTGATGTAGCGGTCGATGACCTCCTTGTGGAGGGTGTCCGGCCAGAAGTCCTCGCCGATGCCCTCGACGCGGTAGGGGTGCACCGGCCCGCCGGAGTAGAGCGACCCCTCCGGGTCCGCGCCGATCACCTCGATCTGGGGGTTCTGCTCCTTGAGATAGCGCCCTGCGCCGCTGATCGTGCCGCCGGTCCCGACACCGACCACGAGGTTGGTGATCAGCCCATCGGTCTGCCGCCAGATCTCGGGACCGGTGGAGCGGTAGTGAGCCTCGGGGTTCGCCGCGTTGAAGTACTGGTTGGGCTGGAAGGCGCCATCAATCTCCTCGGTGAGGCGATCGGCAACTCGATAGTAGGACTGAGGCGACTCCGGGGGTACGTCGGTTGGGCAGATCACCACCTCCGCGCCGTAGGCGCGAAGCGTGTCGATCTTCTCCCTGCTCATCTTGTCCGGCATCACCGCGATGACCCGGTAGCCGCGCAGCACCGCGACCATCGCAAGCCCGAGGCCGGTGTTCCCGGAGGTCGGCTCAACCAGGGTCCCGCCCGGCTTCAGCGCGCCTGAGCGCTCCGCCGCTTCGATCATGGTCACCGCGGGCCGATCCTTGACGGAGCCGCCCGGGTTGAAGAACTCGACCTTGGCGACGAGGGGCGTCTGGAGCCCGGGCTCGAGGCGGGAGAGGCGCACCAGCGGCGTCTCGCCGATCAAGTGGAGCGCCGAATCCTTGACCTCAGTCTTGTCGAGCCCGGGGCGCGCCCTCGTGGCCACGCTTTGAGGTTACTCCCGCCTTACCAGCGGACGGGCAGCGTCTTCAGCTGGTTGAGGAAGGCGGAGACGGCCGGCTGCGGCTCCCCGGCGAGCTCCATGTTCGGGAAGCGGCGCAGAGTCTCCTCGAAGAGGATCCGCAGTTCGAGCCGCGCGAGTGCGGCGCCGAGGCAGAAGTGCCTTCCGCCCGCGCCGAAGGCCTGGTGCTCGGGATTGCGGTGGACATCGAAGCGCTCCGGGTCGTCGTAGACGTCCTCGTCGCGGTTCGTCGAGACGTACCACATGACCACCTTCTCGCCCTCCTTGACGGGCTGGCCCGCGATCTCGGTGTCGCGTGTGGCGGTGCGCCGGAAGTGGGCGAAGGCCGGGTACATGCGCAGGCATTCCTCGACGGCGCCGGGGATCAGGGACGGGTCGTCCACGAGCATCTTCATCTGGTCGGAGTTCTCGATCAGTGCGCGCATGCCGCTCGTGTAGGTCGCCTTGGTGGAGTCGTTGCCCGCCGCGACCAGCAGGAAGAAGCCCATGACGATCTCGTGCTCCTGGAGCGTCTCACCGTCGACCTCGGCGTGGACCAGCACGCTGGTCAGGTCGTCGGTGGGGTTCTCACGCCGCTCCTCGATCATCTTGCGGCAGCGCTCGAAGATCTCGGGGATGTCCTCCTGCAGGATCTGGTCGATGCCGCCGGGGTTGAGGTCGTCGTCGCCCAGGCCCAGCGCCGAGTTCATCAACCGAGCCCAGACGATGTCGTCCTCCTCCGGAATCCCCATGAAGCTGCCGATCACGCGCGCTACCACCGGCTGCGCGACCTCGGTGACGAGGTCGCACTCCCCGCGTGGCGCGACACCGTCCAGGACCTTCTCGACGATCGCCCGGATCCGATCCTCGTGCTCAGCGATCCGCTTCGGGGTGAAGCCGCGCTGAAAGAGCATCTTGAGGCGGTCGTGCTTCGGCGGATCCTGCGCGATGAACATGCTGCGGGTCAGCTCCAGGGGAATCGCGTGCGTGAGCCCGGTGACTCCGCCGAGCTCTGACGAGTAGGTCTCCCAGTCGAGGCTCACCTCGCGGACGTCCGCCGCCTTGGTGACCGACCAGAAGCCCTCCTCGTCCGGGTACTCGGGGATCTCCGACCAGTGGACGGGACAGCGGCCGCGCAGTTCCTTGAAGAGCTCGTGGGGCGGGCCGTTCTCCCAGTTCGGGCGATCGGGGACGTCGATCGCGTCGAGGTCGCTCAGATTGAGACCGTTGGTGCGGGAGGGCGGAGCCGAGGCGGGGGCGGTCTGTCGATCAGGCGTCTTCAGCATGAGCAGACTAACTGGCTGGACAGCCAGTTTCCATTTCTCCCGTCATTTCCCCGTCCAGCGATTCGACATGAGTGCGCGGTCATACCCCCGTCCAGCTGTATTGATCGGTGCGTCGTCACCCAAGCTTTAGCCCTGAATGGTCGTAGCCTCGGCAAGCGAGCCGGCCGGTCCCGCCAACGTCGCGAGCATCGAGGGCAGCGCCTGGCGCAGGTCACGCTGCCAGTACGGCCAGGAATGCGTGCCGGGCCCGTAGTCGTCCCAGACGTGCGGGATGCCGAGGGCTAGTAGGCGCCGGTGGAGTGAGACGCTCATCTCGTGCACCTGCTGTTCCACCGGGTCGAAGGGCGGCGGGCTCGTGTCGAGTGGGCCGGGCTGGCCGTTGCCGGTGTCGATCTGGAGCGTCATTCCGCGCAGGTTCGGTGCCAGGTGCCACGGGTCGTGAGCCCGCCAGTTTGTGTCGTTCAGGATCCGATCGCCGAACTGGTCGCCGGGCAGCCCGCCGTCCGCGAGCGCTTCAGAGCGCGATCACGCCGACCACCGGCAGGTTGTGGGTCACATCGACCGCGCCGGAGAAGCTGCCCGCCCAATCGAGAGGTCGGGGTGGCGGCCGGCGTAGCTCAACGCGCCGAAGCCGCCCATCGAGAGGCCCGCGATCGCCCGCCCGTCCCGCGCGGCGATCATCACGACGATCAGCGGCTTGCCGGCGGTGATCGCCTCGGCGTCGCCGGCGTCGGTCCAGGCGCGTAGTCGGCGAAGGCGCCGTGCAGCAAATACACGACCGGGTAGCGGTATTGACTCCCGTCGTAGCCGGCCGGCAGGAGCACGCGGACGTGAGTCGGCGCGCGCAGCGCCGGGGTGGATAGGGTCAGCTCCGTGAGCCGCGGGTCGAGCTGCTGCGAGGAGAGCAACTGGATGTCGTGGTCCGCGGCGCGCGCCGGAGACGCCGCCGACAAGGCGACGATCGCGGCGACCAGGACCACCGTGAGGGGCCTCCATCTCCTCACGGGCGGGAGCCTATCGTTGCCGACGCCGGCGGGCGCCACATGAGCGCCGAGCGCCCCGTCGAGGCCACGGTCGACGAGGCCCGCGGCGAGGCGCCGGGCCGCGGCCGGCTCGAGGGCAGGCGCATCCTGGTCGTCGGCGCCGGCCAGGAGGACCACGGCATCGAGGACCCGCCGATCGGCAACGGCCGGGCGATGTCGATCCTCCTTGGCCGCGAAGGGGCCTCGCTCGCTCTGGCCGACCTCAATGCCGACAGCGCGGAGCAGACGGCTGAGCTGGTGCGGGCCGAGGGCGCCCCGGCGCTGGTGATCGGGGCGGACGCGAGCAGCGAGGAGGCGATGACCGAAGCCTTCGAGAGGACCGCCGCCGAATTCGGCGGGATCGACGGGTTGGTGATGAACGTCGGGATCGGCGCCGGCCTCGGGCTGGCCGGGACGAGCGTCGAGGATTGGGACCGCGTCATGGCGGTCAACGCCCGCTCCCATTTCCTGGGCTGCAAGCTCGCTCTCGAGCGGATGCCCGACGGCGGCTCGGTCCTCCTGGTCGGCTCGGTGGCCTCGCGCGAGGTGATGCCATTCCCGGTCTACGCGGCGTCCAAGGCGGCTCTCGAGGCGCTCTGTCGCCAATCCGCGGTCGAGGGGGCGCCGCGCATCCGGACCAACCTGCTCATCCCGGGCCTCATCGACACCTCGCTCGGTCGGCTCGCCTCCCAGCTCAGTCCGCTGCGCGACAAGGTGTTCATCCCCGCCCACCGGCAGGGGACCGCGTGGGAGGTCGCCTACGCGGCGCTGTTTCTGCTCTCGGGAGAGTCGAGCTACGTGACCGGGCAGAACCTGATCGTGGACGGCGGCCTCACCGTGGGACCCCGGGCGACACCGTGAGCGACGAACCCCGCATTCCGCCGCTTCCCCCCGACGAGTGGCGGGAGGACATCAAGACGATCCTGGAGGCGACCCCTGCGGGCATCGACCGCCGGCTCGGCGACAACAACATCTTCCCGACCCTCGCCCGGCACCCGGATCTCTTCCGAGCCTGGCTGCGATTCGGCGGCTACCTGCTCACCTCGGGCAAGCTCTCCGGCCACGATCGCGAGCTGCTCATTCTCCGGACCGCCGTCAACTGCGAGTCCTCCTACGAGTGGGGCCAGCACGTGCGGATCTCGCTCGCCGGCGGCATGGACCGCGAGACGATCGACCGGGTGCCCGCCGGGCCGGATGCCGAGGGCTGGAGCCCGCACGACGCTGCCCTCCTTCGCGCTGCGGACGGGCTGCACCAGAGCTCGCGGATCTCAGACGAGACCTGGGAGACCCTCGCCGCAACCTACGACACCGAGCAGCTGATCGAGGCGACGATGGTCGTCGGCCACTACCACATGGTCGCCTTCGCGCTCAACAGCTTCGGGGTCGAGCTCGACGAGGGACTCGAGCCGCTGCCGTAGGCGGTGAGGCACTGCGCCGAGCGCCTCACCGCCACGGACTTTCGATCAGCCGCTAACGGACGAGACCAGGACGTTCGCCGCTCCCTGCATGCCGGCCCGGTTCGGGTGGATCGGTGCGGCCGTGTTGCCCGGCACCAATGGCTCAACCCAGCGCACCGACGAGCTCTTGCAAGCGTCGTGCCCGATGCTCGCGGAGTACCAGCTCACCAGCGTCGCGCCGTTCGCCGCGGCCTGCGTCGCCAGCATCTGATTGAGCTCCTGCTCCTTGGCGCGCAGGTAGGGCGCGTCCGAGAAGGAGATGGGCATCTGCGGCCAGCACCCGTTCCCGGTCTCCGGGAAGATCGCCGGGTAGTTGACCACGAACACCCTCGCCGACGGCGAGCGGGCGCGGATGACCTGCAGGACTGCTGCGACCTTCGGAGCCGTCGCCACGATCCGGTTGTGGATCTGGTCGACGCCGCCGGAGTTGTACTTGTTCCGGCAGGGCGAGCTGAACGGGTTGTAGGTGATGCAGCTCTGCGCGACCTCCGAGAACCCGATGTCGTTGCCCCCGATCGTCAGCGACACCACCCTCGTGTCGGCGGCGAGCGAGTTGAACTGCGGCGGATTCGGCCCGTCCGGGTCCACGTTCTGCGGCTGCGTCATGTGATCGGTCTTGGCGCCGCTGCAGCTCGGGTCCCGCAGGGGCAGTCCGACGCCGCTAGCCGCCAGATGCGGGTAGTTGTGGTCGGACTTCAGGCACCCGAGTGGCAGAGTCGGATTCGGGATGAACGGCCCGGCGACGTAGGAGTCGCCGAGGGACACGTAGTTGTCCGCCCGCGCGGTCGCGGCCGCGGCCCAGGCGGCGATGGTGACCGTGAGCACGGCGAGCAGGGCAAGCCACCTGCGCTGCAGCACGGTCAGCGCACGCACTTCCATTGGCACTCCTCTCTCCTCCAGAGGGAATGGACGGCGCGAACATACCCGGTTTGCTCCGGCGGACGCCGGGCAGCCTTCCTCCCTTGGACTCGCTACAACTCCCGCCGACGTGGACCGAATCCGGATGACAACGCTCGTGGCCGCCCTGTCCGCGGCCGCGCTGCTCGCCGCGCTCGCTGGCTGCGGCTCTGACGAGAGCGGCCAGGACACAAACCCGACGGCGCCGGCGGTCTCGATCCCCTCACCGACCTCACCCATCCCGACGACCACAACAACCCCCACGGCCGGCGGCGGGGAGGACAAGAAGAAGCCGGCCCAGACGACCACCACCACGGGAGGGTCGGCGCCCTGCTCGGTGCCCGATGCCTATCAGGACTTCAAGTTCACCGGCATCGACTGCGCGGCGGCGGTCGCGCTCGCCACGGAGTGGGACCGGAACGCCAAGGACTGCAACACGGTCGACAACCCGAACGTAGACGAGGGCTACAACCGGACCTGCGAGGTCGAGGCCTTCACCTGCACCGCCAAGCGAGACGTCAAATCCGACGCCCGCTTCGTCAACTGCAGTCAGGGCGGCCAGACGGTCCGCTTCACCTGGCTGCCGGCTTAGCTTCGGCTACACATGGTCCTTCAGGCCAAGCGGCTTGCAATCAGATCTCCAGGCGTTGAAGCAGGGGGCTAGTAGCCGGTCGCCGTGTGGACCCGCTTGCGCTCGGATGGGTCGACCCCGCCCTTCCTCTCGAGCGTCTCGCAGGCGCTTGCCATGTCCTCGGCGAGTTTCTCCGCGAGGGAGTGGGTGAGCGTCAGCTTCACCAGAGCCCGCATCAGTTTCTCTTCCTGCGCGTTCGGCGGTAGGTGGTAGGCGGGCACCATCCAGCCTCGCCCGGCCGCGAGCTGGGCGGCGACGTCGAACTCGTCGTAGGCCTGATCGCCGGTGAGCTTGAACGCCACGAGGGGCAGCTGCTCGCCTGAGCCGATGAGCTCGAATGGTCCCAGGCTCTTGATCTGCTCGGCGAGCCGCTCTGTGTTCGCCTGCATCATCTTGATCAGGAACTCGTAGCCCGAACGGCCGAAGCGAATGAAGTTGAAGTACTGAGCCAGGACCATCCCCGAGCCGGTCGAGAAGTTGAGCGTGAACGTCGCGTCCCGCTTGCCCAGGTAGTCCTCGTAGAAGACGAGGTCGTCGGGCAGTGAGTCCCGGCTGCGGAAGACGAGCCACCCGATCCCGGGATAGACGAGGCCGAACTTGTGGCCTGAGGCGTTGATCGAATGGACCTGTTCGAGCCGAAAGTCCCACTCGGAGTCCGGGTAAAGGAAGGGCCAGACGAACGCCCCGCTGGCACCGTCGACGTGCAGGGGGATGTCGAGACCCTGCTTCTCCTTCACCTGTAGGAGCAGCTCGTTGATCCCGACGACGTCGTCGGCGTGCCCGGTGAAGGTGGTCCCGAGGACCGCGGCGACTCCGACGGTGTTCTCGTCGATGTGCGGCTCTACGTCCTCAGGCCCGATCACGAGCTTGTCCTCCTGCAACGGCACGATCCGCGGTTCGACTCGAAGTAACGGCAGAACTTCTCCCAGACCACGTGCACGTCGCCGCCGAAGATCAGGTTCGGCTTGCTCGTGTCCTTCTTCGCCTTCTCCTGGCGGGCGCGCCACTTCCACTTCATCGCCAGTGCGCCGAGCATGATCGCCTCGGAGGAGCCCTGGGTCCGCGCCCCCATCGTCTCCCCAGGGGCGTGGAAGAGGTCAGCGAGCATCCGGATGCAGCGCTGCTCGATCTCGGCGGTCTGCGGGTACTCGGCGTGGTCGATGAAGTTCCGGTGCAGGTTCTGGCCGATCAGCTCCGTGACGTCTTTGCCCATCCACGTGGTGACGAAGGTCGCCAGATTCTTCTCGGGATCGCCATCGATGAAGAGCTCCGCCTCGATGAGGAGCCGGGCGTCGGCCGGGTCCATCGGGCCATCGGGGAGCTTGTGGTCGGGGGCAGGCTCGCCGAGAAATCCGCCACGAGTCAGCGCCTTGAGCGGCTGGGGTGGCCTCTCCGGGTGTTCCAGTTCGTTGCTCATCCTTGAGACGCGTCTCGCGGCGACGCGACTCAATACGGCTAGCCTGCCTGCAGAGGAGGAGTGGAAGAGGAACGCTCTCCGATAGGGCGTGCGGTCGAGTCGGTCGCCCGCGCGGGCGTGCAAGGCGCGCGAGACGTGGCCCGGAGACTCGGCCTCGACCGGGCCGTGGACCGCGGTGTGGACCGCGCGCTCGACAGCGAGACTGCTGCCCGCGCGACCGAGCGCCTGCTGGACAACGAGACGACGAAGCGCGTCTGGGACAAGGTCCTGGAGAGCGACGAGGCGCAGCGGCTCGTCGAGCGAGTCGCGGAGGCGCCCGAGGTGCGGGCCGCGATCGCGAGGCAGGGGATCGGCCTGGTCGAGGACCTGCGGCGGGGCGTCCGTAGCGCCGTTCGGCGCATCGACAGCGCCCTGGAGCGGGTGGCTCGTGCCGTCCTCCGCCGCCCCCAACGCGAGCGTCGCCCGATTTACGCCGGTGCCTTCAGCCGGCTGCTCGCCCTCGCCCTAGACGCGGGGCTCGTCTATGGCTCCCTGCTCCTGGTCACCGCGGCGATCGCGGCATTGATCAATGCGTTCTCGACGGGCGACCAGCGGGCGGACACCCTGGTGCTCGCGTTCGGCTTCTCCGCCTGGACGCTGATCGCGATCACCTACCTGGTGGTCTTCTGGTCCGGTGCCGGGCGAACGCCGGGGATGTCCTTCGTCGCCATTCGGATGCTCTCCGAGGACGCGCAGTCCGTGCGGCCCGGTCAGGCACTCCGCCGTGCCATCTGGCTCGGGATCTCGGCGCTGCCGGTGCTGCTCGGTTTCTGGGGCGTCCTCTTCCAGCGCGAGCGCCGCGGCTGGCCTGACCGGCGCGCCCACACGGTCGTCTGCTACGCCGACCCGGAGCTCGACAAGGACCTGGTCTAAGTCCCTGGTAATCGATCTGTAAGGGTTTGGTGTAACGCTCGCTTCCTCCGAACGACGGATACGAGTCGAGGAAAAGGAGCGAGTGATGACGAGGCTGATCGCGATTGGGGCGGCCGCGGGGGCACTGCTCCTGGCAGGTTGCGGAGGCGACGACGACGACGATTCCGGCGCCGAAGCCGGCGCCGCGGCCGCCACCGAGGCCGCCGCCCCGACCACGACCGCGCCCCCGGCGAGCGCCGAAGCCGGGACCACGATCAAGACCGGGGACTCGCAGTTCGGCGACGTCCTCTTTGACGGCGACGCCCAGGCGATCTACTACTTCGACAAGGAGAGTGGGTCGAAGAGCGAGTGCTATGGGGCCTGCGCCGAGGCCTGGCCGCCAGTGCTGACCGAAGGCGAGCCGCAGGCTCGCACCGGCGTCCAGCAGGGGCTGCTGGGGACCACACACCGCGACGACGGCACAACCCAGGTGACCTACGACGGCCATCCGCTCTACCTCTACGCGCACGAGGGACCGAACCGGGTCACATGCCACGACGTCAGCGAGTTCGGCGGACTGTGGCTGGCTGTGAAGTCCGACGGGGAGCCTGTCCGGGAGAGCTAGCGCGTCCGGGCCGGGGTGCCGGCGGCCGCTCGCACCAAGCCGCTCATCAGCCTCACGGCCTGGGCGTTCCCGAGCCCTTGCTCGCGCACCAGCGACCGCCAGGTCTCGAAGGCGAGCGTGTGACCGACTGCCGCCCGCACCCGCACCCGCGCCTGACCACGCTCCCGCCTGCCCTGCATGAGCACGTCCTTCGCGGCGTCCACGTATCCGTGAAAGGCGCTGAAGTGCCGTCGCACATGCTGATTGGTCACCTCGTCTCGGATCAGATTGGCGATCATCCGCTCGGTTCGGCGATAGAACCCGTAGAGCTCCTCGAGCGCCCGCTCCAGCCGCTCGTCGGGATCCGCGATCGCCGCCCAGCCACTCAGATCCGGCGGCGGATTGGCCGCACTCCAGTGCGCGTTGCAGGCCTCGAACAGGGCCGCCTCGTCCGGGAAGTGGCGATAGAGGGTCGATCGCCGCACGC
>Ga0126306_10000934_pt1 | contig 14969 bp, 17 predicted proteins | sample Plot27_FD_92592 | JGI IMG/M metagenome (GOLD analysis project Ga0126306, IMG submission 92592) | Serpentine soil microbial communities from UC McLaughlin Reserve, CA, USA - Plot27 | ecosystem: Environmental > Terrestrial > Soil > Grasslands | place: USA: UC McLaughlin Reserve, Lake County...
AAGAAGAAAAGGTGCAAATTATATCATGTTATAAATTGGTTGACTATGTTTGCGGATATTCATAATAAACTTATTCAAAATGAGATGATGTTCTTAAGTTAACAGAGCCGTTTATTCATAGAGACTACATTATCTAGGTTTTTCCCAAGAAGAATACTAAAGATTTTCTTTAATCGAACCAATACTACTGCAAACTATGACTATTTATGATTTATACAAAGGCAATCATATAATTGCTTAAGGATTCTGGCAGTGGCTCCCCATATAACTTCTCTTTGATAAGTGAACTTATATGCATCTTCAAAAGATGAGTGGCTGTAGTCTTTATCAATCGTTTGGAGAGTCTGTATAAGAGGAGCATCCATGATATCTTGCACCTCGTCATTAAGAATATGTGGAATCAAAGTCTTATCTTGCAAAGTAACAAACGGATATATAATAAAGTTAGAGGTTAAAGTTCTTACTACATCTAGATGACCAATTAGATCTGACTTTTGAAAATGTAGACCAATTTCTTCTTTTGTCTCTCTAATAGCAGTATGAGCTAGTGATGTATCGGCTTTGTCGAAGCTACCGCCTGGAAGTGATACTTCATTTGCATGAGCAGTTATTTTCGAACTCCTCTTTGTTAAAAAAATATGAGGGGTCTCATCATTATAATGAATTATAACTAACACAGCTGCAAGACGAAAAGGTCCCGGATCTGAAATATTCTTAGTTATTGCATTTAATGAAGGAGTCAGACGCGAGAATATCTCACTTTTATTCAACATATCTAAACATAGAAAAATATTGAAATAAAATTTATGTTAATTTTATAAAATGAAAGTGACTTATTTTTTATAGTGCTCATGTACAAAATATCGGTTTTGATAATTAACACAAAGTTATTTATCATTAATAAGTCATTGTTAGAACTTGATATTTTTGTTTGTTTCTATCGCCTTTTGAAGAAACACACTATGCAAATTTGCGTTGAAGACAAAGATCATAATCAGCGCTTTTAATAGGTATATGCTAAGGTTCTTCTATTGTGAATATATGAAATAGTTTTATGCTTAGCCTCTCATTTAATAAACCCATCTTATAAAGAGAAGCCTTGCAGAATACTATGAAAATATCTTATGAACTAAATCCACCAAAAATAGTGATTGGTGACCATTTCGATGCCTTTAAGATAAATCAAGAAATGCAAATTTTATTAAATAGATCGTCAGAATTGATTAATCTTGCTACTGGTATTCATTTGACAGATTCCGTCCTTGGTATACCACGTGTATCGAGTCTTACTGCAGCTGGCTATATAAAAAACGTAGGTAATAAACTGAAATTGAGCTGTAGCGTTAGAACAAGAGATAGAAATTTCATATCACTTTGCCAATTTGTCACAGATGCTATTCTTATCGGAGTCGAAAGCTTACTTATTTTGAGGGGAGACGATCCAGCAGATGGGCAGAAAAGTTCCGGACTGAAACCTACGTCAATATTATCTGTCTTAAATGACAAAAAGTATGATAAAGCAATTCATTTGAATTTATCTGTCCCGAGCAAGGTCTACAATAGATCGTTACTTGAAAAGAAAATTGAAGCGAAACCGCATTCTTGGGTAACGCAGTTAATAGCATCTCTTTCAGACTTAGGTGAGATAGTCGATATCGCAAAATCCTTTAAAATTAAAGTAGTGGCTTGTATAATGGTGCCTTCTGATAAGAATCGTCGATCAGCAGAAATAATTGGACTGGATTGGAATGAATATGAAAAAAATCCTGTTGATTTTATAAAGGAAGCGAGTACTATGGCAGATGAAGTTCTTATTTCCTCCCCTAATAGTTTTAGGGCGGGAATAGAGCTGCTTACAAAGCTAGGACAATAAATCCAACTGTGCACCATTTTTTGCCTGACAGTATATATATATTTTAATGGCATTGTATCCAATATAATATAAAAAATGCCTTCAAGTGAATTTCTATCATGTAAAGTATGCGGACAAACATTTGATACGATTGAATCGCTTAATGAGCACATGAAATCGGAGAAAGAAGATGTGGAACTTAGAAATAAAGGTGTTGATGGTTAATTTAAACGAATCATAAAAACCGAATATCATATTGGTAATTCTTCATTATTTCAGTCCAATATTTTTTGTTGTCTTTTATTGTACATGATTAGTGCATTTTTAATTCTTCCCAAAATGAAATGATTATCATAGAAATCCTAATGCATTATTGAGAACTTTTTTCAACTCACTTTTTACCTACTGCAATGAAAATGTACAAGAAACAGGTTAGAAAAAACAAAAATAAAATGACTATTACATGAACAATACACAAAAAAGTTTGCAATATACGATAATTTTTTATAGAGTTGATCATATCGATTAATAGATCAGTGAAAGAGAATGCTGATCAGATATACAGACCATCTAAATGTTGGTTTAAGAAGCAAGTGAATAAGATCAAAGAATTATTGCAATTAATTTATTAATTTAGTTGCTCTTATCAGGATCAGATGCATTCTTGCTCTGGATGGTACCGTTCTCCATCACTGTCAAAGTGCTGTTTTCAATTACATTTGTATCGTTATCTAACATCATTCCTGAACCATTTGCAACTGATATTGTCGTGCCATTATCCATTTCCATCTCAACGAAATCTTCTGTTTCTTCCTGTGCTAGTATGATATGAATTACTGCACTATTGATGGCAATAGTTAAAGATGCTAAAGATAGGGCAAAAATAGACATCGAAGAGGCAAATGAGATGTTGGATTGTTCTTTGTTATTCACAAGTAGTACAATAAAAGCTTGCCGGAAATTTATATATTCTTATATCAGATTAAATACAATTCTCACCAAGTAGTCAAAATACAAACGTGTATATTCTATTTATTTTACACTATGAATGAAAATTCTGAATGTTAAATTTGATGAAACAAGGAACGAAGTATAGCAATTCGTTTTATCAAGTCATTAATCGTTTATATATATATATGGTTAATTATTCTTCTTCTTCTTTTCAGTTCATAGTTTCCTTTGCATTTTAACCGCATTTAATTATCATCCGATAAGAGTAACAAATCATTATCTTTTAATAGCTAAAAGTCAAAATTTGTCTTCCATTTTTCGAGCTGCAATTATTTCTGATTTAAGCTCATCTAATACTTTTCGTTGATATTCATGTAAATTGCTATCTTCACTCAATCGCGGTCTTCTATAATCAACTTTAATCTCTTTCTTTACTCTACCTGGTCTGCTCGAAAATACCACAATCTTATCACCTAGACACACTGATTCAGCTATATTATGGCTTACAAATGCAATTGTTTTTCTTGTTCTAGCCCAGATTAGTTGCAATTCCACTAGCAGCAAATCTCTAGTTTGAGAATCCAATGCTGCAAAAGGTTCATCCATTAGCAAGATCTCAGGGTCCATAACAAGAGCTCGTGCTATTGCAACTCTCTGCTTCATACCACCAGATAATTGATATGTAAAAGCTTCTGCAAATTTTGTCAATTGCATCATATCAAGATAATGAATTGCTATTGAATGTCTTTTGTCTTTTTGAATTCCCGCCATTTTCAACCCAAATTCTACATTATCGATCACTTTAAGCCATGGAAATAAAGCATTTTCCTGAAAAACCATAATTCTATCAGGCCCGGTCTCACTAACTGGTTGGCCATTTAATATTATCTCACCTTCTGTCGGTTTATCCAAACCTGCTAATATATTCAATAAAGTTGATTTACCACACCCAGATGGGCCGACAAAACAAACAAATTCGCCTTCTTCGATAGAGAGGCATATATTCTCTATTGCATTGAAGGAAATAGTATCTGTTCCTTGTATTGCTTTAAATCGTTTTGTGATATTCTTAACTTCGAGTTTGGTCAATTAACATTACACTCTTAAAAGAGGTTGTTAAAGTATATGTTTTTTCAGAATTCATTTATTTTATAATTAACTATGTCCTAGGATAGGTTTTTGTACCATTATTGGCAGACACACACTATTTATCAGCTGAACTTAAAATGAGAATAGGGTGGAGCACTCTACAAGAGATAGAATGGACATTTTGATAATTTAATAAAGTTACTCCAAATTTCTGACTACTCACTAGAGAGAGAATACTCACTATTATCGACTACAAAATAGATTTATTAAAATTAAATGGACAAATATTATCCTCCAATACTATTTCTAGTAACAATATTGTGTGGTTTTTATGACCAAGGAACGCCAATTATTTGCTAAGCTCTCCCCGTATATCAATTATACCGCAGAGAATATAATCACGTTGTTATTTCCAGAGTAAGACTCATCATAATGTATATAACCCACGTATCCCTGGCTCTGCTATCTTTCTAGGTAACCTTGAGATAATCTGTCTGATTTAAATTTAAGTCACAAAAAGGAAATATTACAAGCAATTACTACTTTCGAAGAACATCTAATATCTCGTCTATCCTTGCATTCGTTTTGAATGCTGAAGGATTGAAACTTGTTTTTGAAGCTCTATAGCCAGATGCTGATAATTTTTCTATAACAGTTTGTAATGAATATGGATTTATCCTTAGCTTCGATGCGATCTCGTCTCCTCGGAAGTAAAAAGGAATATCATCGAGTTCGTCCATACAGATCGACAATAGCTTCTTGGAACGATCCATCATATGTTTGCCTTGAGTACCATTGTTAATGGGTTCATGACTGACCAATCTGCCTATAAAATCTTTATCAAATAATTTATTTATCCACATTTGACCGGCGACACTAAAACTATTACCGCAGATATCGCAAACTTCTGACATAATGTATCTTTCCACAACATTTCTATTTCCACATCTAAAACAGTGCCGCAAGTATCCTATGTTATCATATACTTTATTTGCCTTACTGCTACTTACAAAGACTTTAACATAGATCCTCAAATAGTGTAAATTAGCATGAACAAAGATCGGCTCAATTGCAAGGTCCAATCTTGCCGCGGTTAATGCGATTAAAGAAATCACTAGACGAAGAGCTATTTCATTAGTATAGTTCGTGTTGAGAGATCTTCCATAATATCTACGACAGCAAATAACTGGATAGACACCACATAGTACTGTTGTGTCTGTTGCAGTTATAGAAATCAATCCGCCATCAAGGATGGACCTTAGGACGCAATCAACGAAGGGTGCTGGGGTTCCGAAAGGATCTAGATCAATTATCGTAAACCTTTCTCCATTTTTTGTTGAATGTTGTGTTAAAAATTTACAAACTTCATTGATAGAGTAATAACATTTATCTTCAACTCCATTTAACTCTGCGGCTTTTTTCGCTGCCTCTATCGCTAGAATATTAATATCGTTAAGATAGATATTTTCCATTTCGGGTACTTCTACGGCAACTCTCAACGCTCTTGCTCCTATACCACTGAAGGCATCGGCAAATGTTTTGGTATGGTGTTTACATTCTGAAATGAAGGTTCTATATAGTAATATGGATATATCTCTGTTCAATTTAGCTGCTGGATTAAAAAAAGCAGGCGTCTTTGGTGGAACCTTCTTAGTCAAGGATGCAGCAGGAACCAATAATCTAGTATTTCCCTCAATGCTTTCCATGAAGTCTTCACTAATCATAAGAATAAACGATTCTTTTGCATATACAATAATAGATTGGATAATAAGAATTATTATCATTATTTTATCGTAATCATAAGATATAGATTACAAGTAAGTATATCAGTAAAAGGATCAATATTATTGCAGGAGTGTAAAAAGATATTCTAATAGGAGGTGTTGACGAAGCAGGACGTGGATCTATTATCGGTCCATTGATAGTAGCAGGCATAGCCATCAAAGATTTAAAGATATCTGAATTGTCTAAAATCGGTGTTAAAGATTCGAAAAAACTAACCAAAAAATTACGCACAAATATGTTCTTAAGAATAGTAGATTTAGCAGATTCTCTTTGTATATATAAAATTGAGCCTTGTGAAGTCGATGCTAATGTTTTTTTGAATAAACTTAACAAGTTGGAAGCAGAAGCGATGGCTATAGTTATTAATAATCTTCATGTCGATGAAGCCTACATTGATTGCTGCGATGTTAATAAGCAACGATACAAAGAATATGTAAAATGTCGTCTCGTGTCATGCAATACAAAACTGTATTCTATGCATCATGCGGATCAATTGAATATAGTGGTATCGGCGGCATCAATTATTGCTAAAATAGTCAGAGACAATGAGATCCAGGCAATTAGAAGAACGCATCATAGCATAGGAAGTGGCTATCCCTCAGATGAAAAAACAATGTATTTTATTCGTGAATGGGTCAAAAAATATAAAAATGCACCTTGGTTTGCAAGAAAATCTTGGAGACCACTAAGGACGATACTTTATGAAAATCGCCAAATCAAATTAACTTACTTTGGATAATAAACTGCACATATCAACGCATGATCCTTATCAAATGGTTTCAGATCTATTATCTGTTCAATATGAAAACCTCTCTTTTCTATTTTTTTTGCTTCTTGTGCTACAACCGATTTAGGATCCATCGTTACGTCGATGCTCCTTGTTTTGATCACTATCAGCATCACACCTTTTGGTTTTAGATATATAAGACAATTTTCTACGGCAATCTCAGTTTGATCAGGCTGTGCTATGTCTGAGTATACCACATCTACCTTACCAAAAACTGAAAAATATGACTGAGGTTTTCTTGCGTCTTCTAGAATAGGAATAACATTTCTTCGTTTGGAGGCGACATTTTCAATGAGCTCTCTCGCCACTCTGACAGCAGGTTCGACTGCAAAAACGATTCCTTTGAGTCCTACAATATCTGAAACATGACTAACAGTAGTACCCGTGGAAGCGCCCAAGTACAATACCTTTGTTCCATTCATTATAGGCAATTCCTTTAATCCTTTTTTTAGAGCTCCAGCAAGCTTGCTTCTAAAGGGATCCCATATTCGATATTCATCGCCATTATATTTAACTAGTTTTTCGCCATAGACGTTGTTGCCTTTGATAAGATTTAATGTAGATATCTGCTTCTCTCCAGCAACTTTGATCCATTCTATTGCAGAAATGTTTGAATCATCTTGAACAACGGAAACTTCGTTATTATTATCGGTCATAATTATAATGGTCTTTCATCGTTATATTACTTGTACCCTCTGACATCCGAGTTTACAGACATAAAAAAAGACATTAGCAAACAGACTGGCATCTCTCTTGTAATAAATAGTCTCTAATATCGTCGCTTGCCAAATCTCTTTCGATCCTTTTTTCTACTTTTGTTTTTATTATGCCTATCTCTTTTAGCAAAGGAAAACTGACGCTGTCGGTGTTCATGTTCTCTATATTTTCTATCTCTTTCTCTCTCTGGAACAGGTTCCTTATACTTTTCTTGAATCTCTTCAATACGCTTTTTTAAACGATCAGAAACTGATGAATCTTTTCCACCATGACGATATAGATCTATCCTTGCAGCTATTGCCACTTTAGATGCTACGGCTCTTGCTATCTTCCCACGCTGCCAACGTGGCGAAGAGTGAATCAAGGGGTGTTGAAATAATAGCCCATGCTTTGGAGGCCGTGCACCCGTCTTCAATGACCGGAACAGCGCCTTTTCAGCGCCTAAGACCTGAATGGTACTGGAAGGCATAAATGCCAACTTGTTTAAACTTCCTGCCTTTGCAATAATCCGAGCACCCACAGTTGCCGTAAGCAATTCCTTAACATTGGGGGCAACATTATCCATTGACACCTCAATATGTTCCGATAATATCCTACGCAGTTCTGATTGAGAAATAACTTGCTCGGCAAGGTTCTTTACAATCGCGAGATTTTCTGGAGCGATATCTCCACCCTTACTTCGTTTAGCAGCATCCATTATTATCTCGCTCTTCCTATTTTGTATACCAGCGTTCTCTAAAATTTCCTCAGTTAGATTCGCTCGTACACCGCTCCTGCTTACAATTTCTGCATATGCGGTAAGGCTCTGGATTAAATTATCTAATTCTGGAAAATGCAGCCCATACCATTCACGCATTCTGGCACCAATAGTATTAATTATCTTATCCAATTCATCTAATGCATTAATAGATTGTATAATGTGAAGATCAAGTCTTTCGGATGTTTCTTTTACCTTACTTGACGATAATTCGATAGCAAAATTTCTTAATAATTGCATTGCCTGTGTTTCGCTGTCTGCAAATTTTGAAGATACTATAAGTCGAGGTTTAGTGTTCTGAATTTCGTCTTGCTTCTCTTGTGACATCGTATGACTATTTAATCCTGCCTGTCTGAGATGAAATGCTAGACTAGGCTCGTTAACTAATATATCATCGTAAGAATTCAATTTATCAATAAGCTGCATTATTTCAGGAAGTTTGCTTCCACTCTTCGCCAATCTAAAGGAACCTACAGGATTACTAAACCTAACTGAATTTATTAGATTATTGTTATCATCAAATACTGCTAATCCCAATTCCATTAAAACAACAAAACAATATTTAGCCATTATGCAATTGTTTCTTAGATATAGCCATTAAAAAAGATACCATTAATTCACTATCTTTTTTTATGATATATTTTCTTTCTAGAAAAACAAGTCATTGGCTTCCAAAGAAAGTAGCACCCATTATTTTCCAAAATGAAAACAAAGGAAGCGTCAGTTGGGATATTACTAATTACAGCTTTATGATTTTACTTATGGCTCAGAAAGTTGGATGCAATTTTATTATTGGTACTTTCTGTTCTTAATTGATATTTCTAAACAGATTATTCGTAAGACGATTTTTGATCGAGCATAAGCAATTGTTTCTGTGATTTGATTTGGTCTTTCGCTCCAATATTTTTTGCATTAATAGGAACAGAATTTACTGCCCAGAATCCCCTTAATGCTGTACCACAATTATTCTTCTCTCTCTTTTGGTATTGGCCCTAATTGACAAATAGGAGGAGGAGGCTTGCTTAGTGGAGGATTGGCTAAATTCAATAAGGAACAGAGTCTATCCATCGGGTCTCGCATAAACGAATGGGGAATGGTTGAATTGGTAATTCTGTTCGTTGGATTTTCTGCAGGCTTTTTGGACCTAAATGAACCTTTCTCTATTGTTCATGCATAGGGGTGGTAACAACCATTATGGCCCATTTATCAGCTAGGTCTTTTATCGAAAATTCAAAGACTTGAACAACGCATCCTCTTTTAGAGGAGACGATAATTTAAAAAACACCTTGAATTAAATATTAAAATTAAAGCTTGATAAAGTGAGTACTGTTGTTTTTCAGAAAGAAGGAGAAACAAGAAGTAGCCAAAAGGCTTGTGATAATGACTCGACAGGTAGCTGATGGAATAATCACATATGCTAAAAGTTGGCATCCACAGGAAGGAATTTTAATTTTGCAAGGTAAAATCAAGAAGGAAGAAATTGTAGCAGATGGTTTGATAATTCCGCCTTTCTCATTGCATGGTCCTTATTATTCTGGATTCTCTGGCAATCAATTGCCTTTTGATCTATCATATATAGGTACAGCTCATTCCCATCCAAGTGGCTCCAATAAACCTTCACTAGAGGATTTAAATAATTATTATGGTTTGGTCTCGATAATTATTAGTTATCCATACGAAGATAACACTATTAGAGCTTTTGATAGAAATGGTAAGAATATGGAAATAAAAATCATATCCGGTGACACAAGTTGAGATCTTTATAGAAAACTTAATAAAAAAATATTGCAATTTGGCTCTATAAATGAATTGGATGAGCCAACTGATGGCAGGATAATTGTGTCACTTGCCATAAGCTTGACTCTAGATTTAATCTTTCTATTTTCATTTCTCTCCTGTTAGCAATGGAAATTTTCATTAATAGTTCTTATTATATATGATGAAACAAACAATGATAGTATGAATATGGGCAGGGATAGAGTCTACGATAGAGCGTTGGCAAGCAATGGAATAGATTATGCATGTATTTCTTGCGGCTACAACTTAAAAAGCAGAGCTTGTCCTCGCTGCGAGTCAGAAAAGCGGAGAGTGGATTTCTAAACGTGACGCTCGAACAATTACGTGCAAAAGCTTTTTTTCAAAATACCATCGATGTTTGGATAATGTTGTGCGAGGAGAAAGGATGGGAGTGGTATAACATCAATGCTTACAGGAGGTTTATTGCTCATCTCAAATCAAAGGAAATAAAAATGCAGAAATTTCCTCTTTGTATAAAGGAATCAGGTGGAATGTATGAACGTGGCAAAGATAAGACCAAATTCCTTGATGAACTATCTCATTTCTCCTCTTATGATTCTGCTGCATATACAATAAAATTAAGCACAGACGTTCTTACCTACATAAGATCGTTTAATTACAATTAGAATTTTTTGAATAAATCATTATATGGTCAAATTATCGTGGTTAGAATTTAATATGTATTAAGTTGCTAATACTCTCTGCACGCTTTATATTTTTACTTTGTGTAATATCTCGACCTGATTGATATGATAATGCTAAGTCTAGCGTCCTAAAAGCCGATTAGATAATATTATTAGTTTCTTTTTGATTCTAGGAAGAATGAAGTAGTACATGCTCATGGCCAGCTGAATTAAATATGTTGCTCTTATGATCTTATCTGGCCAGTATGTTATTTGACGCGCATATACATTTAACCGATGAGGAATTTACAGGTTATATAGAATTTATCGTAAATAATTTGAGGGCTCTAAAAATAAATGCATGTTCAGTTACAGTAAATAATGAGACTTCGCTTAGAAACCTCCAATATTTTAACCATTCAACCAAAGATGTAATAACAAAATTTATAGGTATACATCCAGAATTTGCTAGTACTGAAGATCTTGCTAAATTTATTGAGATATTTAATGAAAATAGTTCCTCAATTGATGGGATCGGTGAGATTGGTATGGATCCTACCTATGTAAATAATAATAATAAAAGCACCTATCAAAAACAGAAAGAAGTTTTTGACATGATGTTAGGTTTGGCTGAGGCTACGAAGAAACCTGTTTCCATTCATTCTAGGAGAGCATTGGACGATATATTAGAAACTTTATGTTCATATAATATAGAGGGTGTCTTATTGCATTGGTTTGCTGGAAGCAAAAAGCAATTAAAAAAGTCAATGGATATGGGTCTTTATGTCTCCTATGGTCCAGCTCTGGTATATTCTAAAGAAAAAAAGATATTATTAAAGAATACTGATAGAGATAAAATTCTTGTCGAAACTGATGGACCTGTTAAATATTCTAGATGCTTTGATAATTATCCTGCTATGTCTAGTTCTTTTTTAATAACTATTGTTGATTGCGTAGCTAAAGTAATTGGAATAAGTTACAAAGAGATCTTAGACGTCCTCAGAATTAATTCTGAATCCTATTTAAAAAAGGCATTATAATAATGAGAAAGATAAAATACCTTACTATCAGAGGTTTTCTTGATGGATCGAATTAAACGCATTTCTACTGAGCTTTTGGAGAAATATCCAGACAGATTCAGTGTTGATTTTGAGGAAAACAAGAAAGCTATTAAAGAGATAGCTGTAGTCAGATCGAAGATACTGAGAAACAGGATCGCAGGATATATAACGTCATATCTTCATAAGTCATCCATACAAAATGAGCAAGAAATATCTGGTTCTGACGAAGAAGAAGAAGAATTAGAGAAAGGATCAGAGATAGTCGAAGAAGAGTAGTGCTATTGATAACCATTAATCTGCTAGGTGGTGCAAAAAAAATAATTGGGGCATCGTCACTAGTATTTTATAGATCTACTGCCTCAATATCTGAGATTTTGGCATTCTTGCAAGAAAATGCTCTAGAGACAAAAATATTAGATTCAAATAATCTTCTAATAGCAGTAAATGGCATAGAATCTTCGGCACTGTCGGGAAATGATACAGTTGCAAAAACAGGAGACATTATCACTATTGTCTCTGTAGTTCATGGTGGTATTTAATTCCCTATTGATCTAAATAGCACATACAAAAACTTTGTCTTACTATGGCATTCTAGAGTTTAAATAAAGAATCTATTTTAACAATGGATTTACTATAAAACTAAATATCCTTATATTATAAAAAAGATTTGGTAGGGATGATCGATGAGAATATGCTTAATAGGTGATACATTCTATTCAATAATAGGAGTTCAGAAAATAAAAGTAAAGAATATTGAAGAATTTCTAGAAGACTTAAGGAATGTTCTCCAAGGCGTATCCATACAAGCATTGGACGCAAATATTGTATATGGAATAGAACACATTCATGAAGTTTTAAAGATAACGTTAGAAGCTATAAATAGAAAAATAACCTTTGCTAATAAAGCCGAAATTGATCTTTTACTTCGACTATCATATACTAATCAGATATCAATGGCTGTGAAATACGGTGGCCTAAAAAATGGCTCTCCTGGGTGCTTCATTTTTTTTTCCAAAGATAAAACAAAGGTTGCAAAAGCCAAATCATATATCGAAAACATGTTTTTGGATAAAGACAATACCATCATAAATGCTAGCACAATAAAAAGAAAAATGATCTCTGAACAAATTGGTATATCATCTAATAAACTATTCGATGATCAAACTTTCATTCGTTATCTTATAGAAAGAGCCTGTCTAATCATGAAGTAAATTTTTTCTTTTTTCGACAACTGAACTGAATATCTGATTAGCTCTCAATACAGAGATTCCAGTTAATCCACCCACTATTTCCACGAGGATAATCCAATCCGGCTTTATTAGATTTACGGTATTATCTATATTTGCAGCAACTGCTTTGATGATATCAGACGAGCTCAAAGAAGCGTGTCTTTTTTCGACGGTTATTCGAAATGTTTCATGTCTTTCCATCTTCAAAGCAAGTTTTTTTGAATCAGTGATGATATGCTCTAATTGTGTCGGCCCAACTGATTCTATGGGTAAAAGTCTGAGGATATAACGGATTTCCCAGGGTTCGTTGATCACTAATTTATGAAATATTTGTACAACTCGAAAAGGATCAATTCTCGTAAGGCCTAGTACAATACCAATAATATCAGTGACTTCGGCTTCGGCTTCGGAATCACCAGCGTCCTCAAGAATATTAAGTATTTCATTATATGCTTCCTGCTCGCGGTGTCTAAAAGTGGAAATTATTAAATTAAAATCCATGATTATAAACACGCTACTCTGTTCTTAGTGTTGCGTAAATTGCTTGTGATACGATTGCTCCCTCTCTGATGACTCTGGGATGTTGCCCTGTCAAATCCACTATAGTAGATTGAACTCTTTCTTCCACTTCTCCTCCATCCAAAATCGCATCAAAACCTCTTAAGGATGACGACAAGACTTCAGAGAAAGATTTGCATCCTCTCTCTCTAGATTTATTTGCGCTTGTACCTGTGAGATATTTACAATCGTTGAGCAACGAAAGAGCGCATGTATTATTTGGGACCCTTACACCTATGATCATTTTGCCAGCTCTCAAATTATGAGATATATTTTTGTCTATCAATGGAACAATAACAGTGAGAGCACCTGGCCAATATATTTGAGCCAATTTTTTGGCAGCTCTACCCAGTAATGCAATTCTTTCTACATCTACAACAGAAGAAGCCAAAATAGGGAGAGGATTTATCTTATCACGGTTTTTTATCTTAAATATTTTGTCAACTGCTTTTTCGTCATATGGATTACAGCCAATACCATAAAGCGTATCTGTAGGAAATACGATTACTCCGCCATTCTTCACAATCGATGCGCCTCTTGTTATGTCATTTCGTTCATTACATTTCAATATTTTAAAGGGCAATTTTTTATTTTTTTTTGACATTAATGTTTATTACAATAACCAAATTTAAGGTTGTTAGGCACATTATCGATTTATTGGACCTTTGCGATGCCATGATTGCTGTAGCCATATCTTCAATAACTTATTCTTTATTTTTATACAAAGGAATTGGGCCATGAATAGATATACGTATGATCTGATCTGTTATTGGGATGTATTTGGATTCTTCTCAATGGCTTTTGAAATGGCGTCCTTTAATTCAGTTATTATAGCATCATCGTCAGTAGGATTACTATGAAAAATCGCTCCTGCAGCATATTTATGGCCGCCGCCTTCTGGTAATGCTTCTGCTATTTCTTTGCAAGATATTCTTTCTGTATTTCGTCTGATGCTGACTTTACCTTCTCCACTATAAAACATAGCGAGATCTGCCTGTGTTCTTTCAAATACCTCTTCAGAAAATAAACTAGTCTGTAAATACGGTGAAGACTGGATAAAAGCTACCTTAAAATCTTTAACATTTAAAACATGCATTGCAGAAAGTACTTTTTCTTTTGCTTTGTCACGTAAAAGTACATAATTATTATACTCATCTTGCATCTCAATATCCCATAATATTCCAAGCGATGACTTTAAGGCCAGATTTGAAAGCCGAGTAGATAAATCATCGAAATTGTGATAATAACGAATAAGTTCAGAAATAGGGGTTAGATATTGGTCTTTTGTAAAAAAATCCATCGTATGAGCAATGCTAGCAAGATTTGCTGCTATGCGATGTCCTGGCAAAAATGTCTCATACATTAATTCAGCAGCACATTTACGGCCGGAGTTATCCAATACAATTTCGGCAAACGGTTTGATCGAATCAATTGAGTATTGAGACCACGGATGATGATCCACCCAGATTATTTTCCAATCTTTTGCTTTTGCTTCGTTAAACATTCTTTTACAAATATCAGTTACATTATCATTGAGACCAAGATCAGAGATGATAATGAGCCCCTTGTCATCAGAAAATTGATGATCAGAATTAATAAAATTGGCCATTTTCTTAAAATTTTCAGCTCCATAATCAATAAAGAAGGTACGTGCTTGTGGATATCTTATTAATCCAATAGAAGCTGAAAAAATACCATCTAAATCGGAATCATGTGAAAAGATACCTACATTCTTCACATTACACCAATCCTTCAATATTTGA
>Ga0126306_10000935_pt1 | contig 14966 bp, 19 predicted proteins | sample Plot27_FD_92592 | JGI IMG/M metagenome (GOLD analysis project Ga0126306, IMG submission 92592) | Serpentine soil microbial communities from UC McLaughlin Reserve, CA, USA - Plot27 | ecosystem: Environmental > Terrestrial > Soil > Grasslands | place: USA: UC McLaughlin Reserve, Lake County...
CCCACGGCCCCATCGGCGTCGTCCAGCGCGAGGTCGACCCCACCCAGGCCATCCTCACCGGCCACCACGGCTCCATGACCCCCGCCGAGCAGCTGGTCCCGTTCCTGGAGCTGCGGCGCTAGGCCGTCCGGCGGCGGGTCGCCCGGCGGGTGGCGAGGGCGGCGGCGACCAGCAGGAGGGCGGCCGGGAGGGCGCAGCCGGCCCCGCCCATGCCGCCCCTGCGGGCCCGCGGGCTGTCCGGGCCACGGATGGGCGCCTCGTCGGCATAGTTCTCGTCTTCCTGCCAGTCAGGGATGCCGTCGTCGTCCCTGTCCCTGCTCCAGCTCACGGGCACCCTCCCACCCCGACGGACCGGGACCGACCCGGTCGCCGCTGCGGCGCCGCCAATGCTAACGCGCCGGCCCCGACGGCGACCGCTCGTTGTCCACAGCCCCTGTCGCGCCGGTGTGCGACCATCCGACCATGGACCGCGACGCGATGCTCGCCTACCTGAGCGGCCGGCCGGGGGCGGTCGAGGACTACCCGTTCGGCGACGACGTGGCCGTGTTCAAGGTCGGCGGCCGGGTGTTCGCCCTCTGCGCCCTCACCGGCCAGCCGGGCAGCATCAGCCTGAAGTGCGACCCCACCCTGGCCGGGGCGCTCCGTGACCGCTACCCGGCCGTGCGCCCCGGCTATCACCTGAACAAGCGCCACTGGAACACCATCGACCTGGACGGCTCGGTGCCCGGCGACGAGCTGGCCGACCTGGTCGACCACTCCTGGGAGCTGGTGGTGGCCAGGCTCCCCCGCCGCAACCGCGACGCCCTGCGCGCCAACGGCTAGACGCCGAGGTCGTCGTCGGAGCCGGGAAGGTCGCCGCAGGCGATCCGGTCCAGCAGCCCGGGCAGGTCGCGGGGGGTCACCGAGGGCGCCTCGGCGCGCAGCTCGTCCGCCGACCACCAGCGCAGCTCCTGGATGGCCTCGGCCGACAGGGTGGCCACGTGGCCGGGGTCGACCTCGAACGGCTCGGCCCGGCACAGCACCCACCGCTCCCGCTGGGTCATCCACCGGCCCAGCCAGAAGGTGTGGCAGCGCCGGCCGATCCAGGGACCGACCTGGAGGTCGTCGCGGGCCAGCTCCTCGCGCAGCTCCCGTCGGACCGCGGCCAGGTGGTCTTCGTCGGCGTCCAGCCCGCCCCCGGGGACGCCCCACCAGTCGCCCGGGACCCGGTGGTCGGCGTAGCGGACCAGCAGCGCCCGCCCGGCCTGGTCGACCAGCAGGCAGCGGACGGCCTCGCGGACCGGCTGGACGGTGACGTCGGCGGCGACCTCGGCGACCAGGCTGCCGGCTCGCCAGTCGGGCAGCCGGGCCACCTCGCCGGCCGGCGACACCAGCGCCGCCAGCCCGGGGAAGTCCTCATCCTCGGTCGACCCTGCCTGGGTGGCCATGGCCACCGGCACCCCCAGCCGGCGGGCGTGCCGGAGGGCGTCGCCGAGCCCGGACGACAGCCACCAGGCGTGGCCGTCACGCCAGGCCCGCTCGTCGGTGCGGCGCCCGTGCAGGCCCGGGGCCGAGCAGAAGCACACCACCGACGCCCCGCCGGCCACCGCGTCGTCCCAGGGGAAGTCGACCTCGCCCTCGGCGCAGAGGGTGACCCCGAACCGGGCCGCCCCCAGCTGAAACACCCCGGGGTCCCGCCCGGGCCGGTAGCCCTCTTCGCCCTCGCCCAGGTGGCGCTTGCGGTAGACGCCGCCGAGGCGGCCGTCGTGGCCGTACAGCTGGGTGATGTGGAACGCCCCCCGGTCGCGCTCGGCGATGCCGAACAGCGCGGCCACCCCGGTCCGCGAGGTCGCGGCCAGCAGCGCCCGCACCGGCTCGGACTCGACCGGCAGGGCCCGCTCGGGACGGGCGCGGGCGTCGACCGACCCGGTCAGCGAGAGCTCGGGGAACACCGCCAGCTGGCAGCCCTGGGCCCTGGCCTGCTCGAGCACGGCCCGGTGCCGGGCCAGGTTGCCGTCGAGGTCGCCCTTCTGGGCCTCGACGGCGGCCACCAGGATGCGCAAGCGGTCCCTCCTGAGCAGCGACGATCGGCCGCCGGGGTGTCCACTCCAGCGTAGTTCAACCGCATGATCCGCCCGTCGGAGCAACTGGATAGGATCCGCGCCGACATCCCATCGTGCCGGGTGGGCAACGACGCCGGTGGGACACCGCCGGCCCGAGCGCGGTCAGCCGCCCCGGCATCGGCGCCATCCACCCGACCACCGGCCTGGCCCTGCCCTGGAACCCGACCAAGGAGCGCGGGGTCGGCGGCAAGGACCTGTACGTCACCTCCCAGGGGCTGTGGGTCGGCAGCGACACCAACCGCATCGGCGGCGAGACCCGCCGCCGCATCGCCCTGCTGCCGGTGTTCTAGCCGCCGGGGGTCTGGCCCTGGTCCTCGTGGGGGATGGTGCGCAGGACCTTGGCCGGGGCGCCGGCCACGATGGTGTAGGGCGCGACGTCGCCCATGACCAGCGACCCGCCGCCGACCACGGCATGGGCGCCGATCACGCACGGGCCCAGGACCATGGCGTTGCTGGCCACCCAGGCCCCCTCCTCGATGACGATGTCGCGCCCGCTGCGGGGGATGGCCAGCTGGCGCTCGCGGCCGAACTTGTTGATGTCGTGGGTGCCGGTCAGGACCGAGACGTTGTGGCCGAAGAAGGCGTACTCCCCCACCGTGATGTCGCCCGAGCCCACGTTGAAGAGCGCGTTGTTGACCACCGCGGTCGGGTGGATGCGGAGCCGGGCCCGGTCCCCGTGGACCAGGTACTTGTACATCTCCACATGGGCCTCGGGGCCGGCCTGCCTCGGGTCCTGATCGGCCAGCGCCTGGCGGACCGGCTCGCGCAGCCAGCGGCTCAGCAGCCGCGCCACCAGGCGGTCAAGTGTCGACATCCGCGCCTCCTGTTCCTCGCCGTCCCGGCCGGTTGACCCAGGGCGGCCCAGCATCGCATCCGCGGTCGCCACCCCGGAAGCCGGCGTCGGCGCTTGGTGGCGGGCAATCCGTGTGCTGTGGTCGCACCACTGGCATCCGGGGGCGGGTCGACGCCCATGAGGCCGCCGCCTTCACCGGCCCTGCCGCGTAGGAGCGGGCTGGCTCAGGGTCGGCGGCCGATCGCCACCACCGCGCATGCCTGGCCTGCCGCCCCTGGAGATAGCCGAGCAGGCTGACCCAGTCCCGCGACCCGGGGCCGTGCAGGCGTCCGGTGGTTCGGCTGGCGGCTCGAGCGCTCGGCGGCCGGTCGCCTTGGTCGACGCGCCCGGTACGGCGGCCTCGACCGACCCCGCGCCCGGGCGCCCCTCCTGGCAGCCAGCCACGACAAGCGCCAACGCCAGCCCCACCAGCCATCGCCGCATTGGACCCCTCGGGTGGAGTCCCCGTTCGACCCCGACACCCCGGAGTACCGGCGCCGGACGGCGGCGGTTCCCGCGAAGCCGACGACCCGGGCGTCAGGACTCGGCCGGTGCGGTCACGAGGCCGGCCCGGGTGGCCGCCTGCCGCAGCCGCTTGTCCCACGTGATGAAGATCGAGTCGGATTCCAGGGCAGCCATCGCCGTGGCGAGGTGGATCGCGTCGGCGGCGCGCAGGTGATAGCCGGCGGCGAGCTCGGCGGCACGGTCCACGAGAGGATCGGCCACGCTGACCACGATGCAGCGCTCGAAGCACGACGAGAGCGCCCGGGTTGCCGCCGCATGGCCCTCGCTGGTCAGTCGCTGCCCACGCTGAGCGGCGGCCAGCGCCCCGACCGCCTCGGGCCAAGCCAGGCGGGATACAACGATCTCCCCCGCCCGGTGCCACAGCAGCCTCGCCGTGGCCGACGCGACCTCGGCGACGACGAGCTTCAGCAGCGCGGAGGTATCGAAGTAGGCGATCACCGCTCGATCAGGTCGCTGACGCTGCCGTCGACGGCAACCGGCGTCCAGTCGATGTCAGCCTTCGGCCCACGAGGCGGGGCCGCCAGGCCCTCGTTGATGAGCCGATCGACGGGCCGCTTCTCGTGGACCGCCACCAGGCGCGCGACCGGACGGCCCCGGTCGGTGATCACCACGTCCTCACCGCGGTGGGCGCTCTCCACATAGTGCTTGAGCCGGTCCCGCAGCTCACGGATCCCAACTCGCATCTCGCCTCCTCGGTACACAAAATCCTTCGCCAAGTGTACCGCGAGGCTTCGGTCGGCCGTCAGGCGGAGCGAGCCACCAGCCCGCGGACCCGACGGGCGAACGCCCGCGCCGTCAGCGTGACCCGGCGACGCCCATGCTCGGTCCGAGCCCGGGTCTCGACCCGCCGGGTGAGCCGTCCACCGCGAGCCTCCGCGTCCAGGGCGGCCCGCCGGTCGCGGACCAGCTGTTCGGTCATGTACGGATGCATCGTCCTCTCCCCCCATGGAGGTGGCCGTACTCACCCACAGTGCGCCGCCGGCTCGCCTGTGGCAGTGCCGCCCGTCACCGCCGGGGCGTGACGTGGAACGCCCCCGGTGAATGGGGCTCGACCCATACACTGAGCCCGCCGTTCGTCTGGGGAAGGGGTGACGTGGGCGATCCGCTGAAGGAGCAGGACGAGGCGCTGGCTGCGCTCAGGCAGGTGGTGGAGGCGGCCGGGCCGTGGCTGGAGGGGTTGCCGGAGCGGTTGGTGTACGACCGCCGGGCCGAGCCGTTGCTGGGTGAGCTGGGGGGGCCGCTGCCGGAGGAGGGGGCGGGGACCCAGGCGGCGGTGGAGCGGCTGCTGCGGGTGGGGACGGCGACCGCGACCGCGTCGGCGGGGCCGCGGTTCTACCACTTCGTGATCGGCGGGTCGACGCCGGCGTCGCTGGCCGCCGACTGGGTGGTGTCGCTGCTGGACCAGAACGCGTTCGTGCGGGCCTCGTCGCGGCTGGCCGACGCGGTCGAGACGGTGAGCCTGGACTGGCTGCGCCAGCTGGTCGGGCTGCCGGCGGGCTGGGGTGGGGCGCTGACGGCCAGCGCCACCTTCGGCAACGTCACCGGGCTGGCCCTGGCCACCCACTGGTGGGCCGAGCGGCACGGGGTGGACGCGACCTCGTCGGGGCTGGCCGGGCTGCCCAGGATGCCCGTGCTGTCCAGCGGGTACGTGCACCCCAGCGCCCGCAAGGCCCTGCAGCTGCTCGGCCACGGCAAGGACACGGTCGAGGTCTTCGCCCGCGACGATGTCGGCCGCGTCGACCTGGCGGCGGTGCGCCGACGCCTCGGCGAGCTCGACGGCGCGCCGGCGGTGCTGGTCGCGACCGCGGGCGAGCCCAACGCCGGCGACTTCGACCCGCTGGCCGACCTGGCCGGCCTGGCCGAGGAGTTCGGCGCCTGGCTGCACGTCGACGGCGCCTTCGGCCTGTTCGCGGCGGTGTCGCCGCGCACCGCCCACCTGACCGCGGGGATCGGGCGCGCCGACTCGATCGCCGCCGACGCCCACAAGTGGCTCAACGTGCCCTACGAGAGCGGGTTCGCGCTCGTCCGCGACCCGGCCCGGCTCGGGCCGGCGTTCGGCATGCCGGGGGCGGCCTACCTGCCGGGGCCGGACGACCCCCGGGGCGGCTACGGGCTGCTGGGCCCGGAGTCCTCGCGGCGGGCGCGGGCCCTGCCGATCTGGGCCACCCTGGCCGCCTACGGCCGCGCCGGCTACCGGGCGCTGGTCGAGCGGCACTGCGACCTGGCCGCCCACCTGGCCGCGGCCGTGGACGCCGCGCCCGACCTGGAGCGCCTGGCCGAGGTCCCGCTCAACGTCGTCTGCTTCCGCTACCGCCCGCCCGACCTGTCCGAGCCGGAGCTCGACGACGTCAACCGCCGCCTCGGCGAGGCCCTGCTCGACGACGGCCGGGTGTTCGCCGGCGCCACCGTCTACGGCGGCCGGGCGGCGCTGCGCCCGGCGATCAGCAACTGGCGCACCACCGCCGACGACCTCGACCTGTTCGTCGAGGTCGTCCGCGAGCTGGGCGCCAAGGCGGCCAGCGCCGGAACATCGTCACCGTGAACGAGGACCCGCAGCAGGTTCAGGAGCGGCTCCGGCAGAACAACCTGATCTACGGCGGGCTGATCGCGATCGGGGTGGCGCTGGTGCAGCCGTTCCTGACGGCGGCGTCGCTCGACCTGTCGGCCCGGATCTGCGTGGTCGCCGGCTTCTGGCCCATCCTGTGGATCGCCGGCGTGGCCGTCCTGACCAGCGGCTCACGGGGTGGCAGTCCACTCCGCCGGCTACGTGCGCCTGGAGCGGGACCAGGGCCCGCACCTCCGGCAGCCGACGAGCCCGGCGAGCCCGGGTCCTGGCCTCAGGGCCTCCGCGGCTCAGGAGGCCATCGCCGGGGCCGGGATCTCGACCCGGTCGGCGTACGCGTACCAGCGCACATCGCAGTCGGAGCAGAACCAGTGCATGGGACGCTCGACCTCGCTGCGGGTCGCGGCCTGGGACGAGGCCTCACGTCCGCACGACCAGCACAAGGCGAAACACCGCCAAGGCCGGACAGGGCCGGCCTTCCTCGCGCTCCCGATTCCACTCCACGACCCAGGCACCTCGACACGACCCCCATCCTGCGCATTCGCCACACTCCGAACAGGAGGATGGCCCCCGCCGCGGGTCGGGAGCAGTGCCGCAACGCACCCGACCGGCGTGACGCGCGTCACCTACCCCGCGCCATCGCCGACTGGGCGGCCTCCATCGAGGGGTGGTCCGCGACGGCGGCGATCCGGCGGCCCTCGAAGCGGAACACGCTGACGACAGGGTCGGAGTCGGCCACCCGGGCGGTCAGGGTCAGCTGGGTCGGCGTCGAGCGCAGCTCGTCGAAGACGACCCGTATGCCGGAGCTCCTGCGCTGGCGGAACATGGCGAAGTTGGTCCAGCGAGCGTCCTCGGCGTAGATCTCGCCGAGGCGATCGAAGTCACCGCGGTCGTAGGCGTCCATCGTGTCGAACATGAGCCGCATCGTGCCCTGGGCGAGAGGAGGCCGAATGCAGGCTGGCGTGGCCCTCCTCACCGACCATGTCGGGCGGTTCAACGCCGGGGTCCGCAGCGGCGACTTCGGCCCGATGGTGGACGGGTTCACCGAGGACGCCGAGCTGATCTTCGAAGGGATCCCGGTCGGACCGTTCCGCGGACGCGAGGCGATCGCGGCCGCCTACCGGGCCCAGCCCCCCGACGACGAGATCGAGCTGCTGGATGTCGCCCCGGACAGCCAGGGCCAGCTGGTCGCCTCCTACGCCTGGCGAAAGCGCCCCGGCGTCCGGGCGGGCGCGCTGGTCCTGCTACCGCGGGACGGGCGGATCGCCCGCCTGGTGATCCGCTACCTGAGGGGGTGAGCGGCCTCCGCTCACTGGACCGTCTCCCGATCCGTGGTCCCAGCGTCATCCGATGCGGGCTGCTGGCCTTGCCGATCGATGCCGGCGGTCGCGTTGGACTGGCTCAGCGTGGACTGGCCCATCCGCCAGATTCGGTACAGCCGGGGGAACCGCAACAGCACCGCCAGCGCGACCGGCCGTCGGAAATGTGTGCTGAGGGCGGGATCATCCGCTCGCTTGACGCGAGGCTGCCGGTGGCACAGGAACCGTATCTCGACGGCGAGGTCCTCGAAGTAGCGGAACCCCAGCCCGGCCAGTACCGGTTCTCGTCCCAGATTTGTATCTGCGACAGGTACCGCCGGACGCTTGGATTCTCCCAGGTCCGGAGCGCGGCATACGCGAGGGTGGTCGGCAGAAGATCGTTGAGCGAGATGACGTGCCTTCGCCAGCTGTGGCCGAGCGCGTTGAAAATTGTCGAGCAGATGGATGAGCGCCAGCTCGCGGTCGGAGCCCAGGAAGGTCGAATCGTAGTTGAACCGCTCGTGATCGATGTCCATGAACAGCTCGACCACGTCGCGAGAGAGGTAGAAGTCGTTCGTGTAGGACCTGATCAGCTCCGCTCGGCGCAGGCGGCGCTCAGCGGTCCTCGTAAGACGGATCTGTCCTACTTTCTCCGCGAAAGCCAAGAGGAGCAAGACCATGGGCCGCACGACCCCACCACCACCCCTGAACATCACCATCGTCTTCCCGGATCTTGGCCGGCTGGCACGGCGGGCGGTCCGTCTGCATCCACGCGCGGGCACGCCCGGCCTGGGTGACAGCTCGCTCGGCGGCCCGCTGCTGTGGCCGGCCGGCGACCCCTGGCCGATCTGCCAACAATCCCACGACCAGCTCTCGGAGCCGCCTTCGTCGCTCGTCGGGGTGCTCCAGCTGTATGCCAGGGACGTGCCGGACCTGCCGTTTCCCGACCTGACCGACCTGTTCCAGTTGCTGTGGTGCCCCAATGACCATGACGAGCCGTGGTGGGGCCGTGTCCGATCACCGTCTGGCGGCGGGCTGCGGAGGTGACCGAGGCGCTGTTGGCTGCGCCGTCCCCGCGGTTCGATGACGACTGGTCGGCGCGAAATCATGTGCCGCTGCCCTGCGTGCTGTCGCCCGAGCCGGTCATCGAGTATCCCGATCCGTGTGCCCTGCCCGCCGACTGTGCCCACCCCTGCCCCTGGCCGGCCGAGCTCGCCGAGCGGATCCAGGGCTGGGATGCGCAACACGACGGCCTGTACTGGAGGGAGTTGTCGGCTGCGCCGGGAACCAAGGTTGGTGGCTACCTGCGCTGGATCCAGGCCCGGAGTGTCCGGTCTGTGCCTGCGGGCGACGTATGGACCACCTGCTCACGGTGGCCAGCGACGAGTTCGGCACCCAGGGGCGGTGGCTGCCCTGGGAGGATCGTGAGGATCCGAAGATCACCTCCGAGCGGAGCATTGGGGATCGGGACGCCTGGGCGCCCCACGGCCTGATGCTCGGCGATGTCGGGTCGCTGTACCTGTTCACCTGCCCCGTCTGCGCCGAGCGCCCGCTGGCCGGCACGATGCAATGCAGCTGACCAGCGCCGACCGCGCTCGGAGAACGCAAAGTGGCGGCCAGTGACCTGCTCCTGCTGGTGGAGGTGGGGAGACTCGAACTCTGGCCCGCATCCTGAAGGGCTGCCTGATGGCGGCTGCGCTGACGGTCTGAGCTGCGGTTCCTTCGCTCCTGTGGTGACCGCTCGTACCCGGCCGGCCGATCCGGTCCGTGCCAGTCTGGGTCGGGGCTGGGCTACGGCTTGGGTCCCTGGTAGGTCATCTGCAGGAATGCGTCGGGGTCGGGGTGCAGGATTAGCTTGTCGCGGGGGGCGGTGTGAAACACGACCAGCTCGATGGACGGCTTGTCGCTTAACCTGCGGACTCACGACGAACGCGAGTTGGAGGCGTTGGTGGTGTCGGTGATCATTACGTCCACCGACACCGAGTGGCAGCACTTCCCCGCCTGGTTGGCCGCCTTCTCGTCGCGGGCGATGATCACATCGTCGTGGGCTGAGTCGTCCTCATCGCCATCGCCAGCCAGCGCAGGTCCATGTAGCGCCGTCCACCGGTGGCGTTTTGCCAGCGGCCGCCGGCCTTGATGGTGTATAGCCGGTGCGTCGCGGAGCGATCCTGATCGTCTTACCATCTTCGAGTTTGACCATTTTGTCGGTGTCTGCCGGCAAAGCCCCGATCATGTCATCCGAAGAGGCGAGCCTCTTTAGCGTTCCGTAGCATTCATTAACTCTAAAAGTCTTGCTGTGGTATCCCAGCTGCGGATGGTCATCTGTTTGTAGAGAGGGCTGGACATGATTTTAGAAAGGCGGCTTCTAGTACGTTGAGCGGAGAGGCGCTGCGAGTAGATGGCCAAATCTCCTTGCCAGACTTTATCAACGCCTTCTCTTGGGCTAAAGATTTTGATAGCTTCATCCGAGGGGATGCCCATCAAGAAAATGGCATCTGAGTGGTACTTACCAGGCTCGGCTCCGAAGCCTTTCGGAGCTTGGTCAATGACCTTCTGTAACTGATCGCGTGAAAGTACCAAGATCTTTATAAGCTCGCTGTCCAATTTAAACTTCTTTGGTAAAGCTTCCTGGATCTCCTCAGTCAGCTCAGCGGAACTCTTATTTGACTCGAACATCACATTGCCGCTTGCAATATACGTTCGAACGTTCTCACAGCCCAGCTCCTCAAAGCACGCCTTCAACTCCGCCATCGGCACTTTGTTCTTGCCGCCGACGTTGATACCACGAAGGAGGGCGAGATAGACCTTTGTCATGCCGCTTGCCTCCCTTTTAAATCGCCGCACCTGCTTTCATAGCATGCGCGCAAGACGGAAACCACTGTGGACAAGTCCGCTACCGGCCGATCCGCCGACAGGGCGCAGGTAGTCGGTCACGGGCGGGAAGTCCTCGCCCTGGTTGAGCTCGGCCCGGCCCCGCTCGAGGCGCTCCCGGAGGGCATCTTCGACGTAGCCGGCCAAGGTGGCGGTGGGTTGGCCGGGCCCTGCAGGAGCAGCACGACCGCCCGGGCCCTGGTCGGCGACGCTCGCCCGAGTCCTCACCACCACGCGACGGCTTGGGTCCGGCGGGAGGGGGTGCGGCCGCTCGGCCGCGGCTTCGGCGGCCGGCGCCGGCATGAGCTCGTCCAGGAGGTGAGGGCGAGGCTTGCGGCCGGCCATGGTTACCGCCCGCAGGGCTGGCCTTGAGCCGGCCGCCCCGGGCTGCTGGCCTGCCGGCGGCTTGCGAGTGCATGATCTCCGGCACACCTGCGGAGCCTGCTGATCCGCGAGGGCACGAGCATCAAGGCGGTGCAGCACCACCTGGGCCACAAGTCGGCGTCGATCACCCTGGACCGCCACGGCCACCTGTTCCCGGAGGAACTGGACCACCTGACCGACCGCCTGGACCGGCTGCACGCGCAGGCTGGTGTGCACCCAGCGTGTACCGACGGCGCGGTGGCTGCCCTTGGGCAAAGCAAAGGGCCTGGTCAACGACCAGGCCCTGCTGGTGGAGGTGGGCAGACTCGAACTCCGGCCCACCTCCCACGACGTCGCCTCCTCGAGCGGGTGTCGGCCGGCTCACCTGCGATTCCTCACAACCAGTCGTTACCGCTGGTGCCCGTTACGCTCCCCGGTGACCGACCCAGGGTGTACCTGGACGCGGGTGGGCTGACCCCGATCACGCCTTGACGAGGACGATCTCGTACTGGTCGGCGGTGGGTGGGATGCCGGTGTCGAACTTGGCGTTGACCACCGCCAGGCGACGTCCGAACAGGGCCGCGGTGGCCGGCACCTGGAACAGCGCACTGGTGATGACCTCCTCGACCACCCCGGAGCGCAGATGCCCATCCAGCCGGATCCTGGTCACCTGGTTGGTGTTCTGCACCGCCCAGAGCCGCCGACCCTGGAGCACGATGCCGTCGACCTGGGGCACGCTGACCCCGGCAATGGTGGCACTGGCGCCGGTCCTCGGGTCGACCGTGTAGAGCTGGCCGTTGGTCGAGTGGGCCACGATCAGGGTCTTGGCGTTGGCCGTGGCCTGGATGCCGTTGAGGTTGAACTCGCCGCTGGTGTCGGCCGCCGGCCCGCTGAGCGCCAGCGTCTGGGACGGCCCCGGAACCCCGGCCCGGCTGACCGGCACGAAATACAGCTGGCCTTGCAGGGAGTCGGTGAACCAGGCGCCTCGGCGGGTGACGGCCACGTCATTGATCACCGTGGCCGGTGGCGTCGCGAACTGGTAGCTGGCCACGGTGGCACCGGTATCGAGGTCGTACACATAGCCCTGCCCGGTGAAGCCGCCGGCGACGAACAGCAGACCGTGGGCCAGGTCGGCGGCCATGCCAACGGCCATGCGGCCGGCGGGGGCGTCGATGAACAACTCGGCGGTGCCGCGCCGGATGTTGCCGCGGAAGATGTCGCCAGCGAACAGGTCACCGGCATAGAAGGTGGCCCCACGACCGGCCGCGATCCCCTCGGCCGAGGTGGCCCCGGGCAGGACGATGACCTCGGCCGGTCGCGCCGCGGCCGCCGGCACGGCCACGGCGGCCACCAACGACAGCACCAAGAGCGGCAGAACCACACGGGCGAGCCGGGTCACCGGCGAACCACGCCTTAATGTCCTCAGCATCCAACATCCCTCCCACGCTAGGACTCAGCGGGCAAGCTCCGGCCAGTATGGCCCCACCCACCTGCAAACAGAACCCTATGACCGCTGCTGTGTGAACGCACAGCCGTCCCATGACCAGCCGTGATACTTCGATTGTGGCTCCGACCTTGGCGTTTGCTGTTGTTGCGTGTCGGCTGCTGCTGTGCGAGGACGGCGGCGATGACCGCGGCCGCCCGGCGGCACCGGGGCGCCGGTGGACGGCCATGCTGGCGTGGGCGGTTGCCGGGCTGGCCGTGCTGGCCCTGGTACCCGGCCTCCGGCTCGTCCTGTTGGCCAACACGGCGGGCCTGCCCGACGCCCAGGGCACCATCGCCACCATCATCGCCGCCTACGCGGCCGTCGTTCTGGCCACGGTGAGCTCGGCCGCTGTGGGCGCGCTGCTGGCCAGCCGACGGCCCCGTCCCCCGGTGGGTTGGCTGCTGTTCGGTGTCGGGCTGGCGGTCCCCCTGAGCTTGCTGGTCGAGTGGTACACCAAGTACGGGCTGCTGGGACGGCCCGGGTCGCTCCTGGCCGCCGAGCACCTGGTCGGGTTCGCCGTCCTCGGCTTCACCGTCATCAGGCTGGCCTGCGCCGGCTCGTGCTGCTGCTGACCCCGACCGGACGGCTGCCGTCGCCCCGCTGGCGCTGGTGGGCCAGGGTGACCGCGGCCGCGCCAGTGGTGGTGGTGCTGGCGTCGGTCGTCCAGCCCGACCCGCTGGCCCCCGACGCGAACTACGGCTTGGCGTTTCGCAAGGCCCGGTCATGGTGAGCCGTAGCAGCATCCCGCCGATCGACCACTTGGCGAGGTAGCCACCCGAGAGCGGTGGACTTGTGGTGGTCGGCGGCCTGGTGGTCGTCGTCGTGGTGGTCGATGAGCTGCTGGTGGAAGCCACCGCGGCGGACCTGCCGGAGGTCCCAGTGCAGCTAGTCGCGAGCAGGCATCCCGCCAGAGTGAGGCCGACCTGGAGTCGCCAGCGAGGAAGCATGATGAATCTTAAAGGGCGCGAGCCTGTCAAATGCAGCCGTGGGTCAGAGACGATGGAGACGACGGCCGTCCTGCAGGTGACGGACCGTCAGGACCACAATCTGAATCGCCCACCCGCGTCATCCCTGCTGACGCCCGTACGCGACCGGTGCGGCACGGACCCGGTGCGGACCGCAGGAATTCGGTTCCGTCAGTGGGACGCCTCGGGGCGCTCCAGCCCGCTGCGACAAGCGACGGGGCCCGGACCGCTATGATCCGGGCCTCTTTCTTGCCGTGACGACGTGAGGAATCTCGTCAAGGGTGCGAGACGCGCGCGCTAACAGCTCTACCGCGTCGGTGAGACCTCGGCTCCCGTCCGTGGTCGCGGAACTCGTGACGACACGGGTGGATGGGCCGAAGGTGGAGGATGAGCCGAGGTCCGCCGGGAACAGAGTGATGTCGGCCTCCAGGCGCAGCAGTCGGATCCCCAGCAGGCGGCCGAGCACCGACGCCCTTATGACCACCGGAGCGACGCCGTGCGTACCGCGTTGGCTGATTGCTGAACCGCTCCAGCTTTCGGCCGTCCTCGTCCAGCCGGATCGACGCGCGCTTCGCCCCGGCCAGATTTTGCTCATCGCGCTCGCGTCCGGCCTTGTTGCCGAGGAGCTATCCGACACCGAACGCCAGCAGGCTGGACAGTCTCACGTGTTCGTCTTTCGACGGTAGGACGAGATGGCCGCGCTCGCCGCGGTGAGCGCGGCGGCACCCGCGGCTGCGGCGGCTCCGGCCTTCATGGCTGGCTTGGACCCGGAGGCCAGCTGCTCCGAGAGCCGTTGCCAGGTGCTCTTGCGACGGAAGATCGGCACGTCACCCTCCTTGATCAAGAACGCTGTCTCGCCCGAGATGCACTCTGTACGGCTCGCACCAGCTCGTCCTTGGTCATCCTCGAGGCACCCTCAATCTGCAGGGGCTGGGCAAGCTCCACCAGCTCCGCCTTGGTGCGCTCGTTCAGGCGTGGCGGTGTCGGTTGCTTCTGCTCTGCCCGTACGGCGCGGGCCGCCTCGTCGGCCAGCGCAGTCTCGGCCTGACGCGCGTCCTCGACGACCCGCTCCGCCGACCCGGTCTGTGCTTCCGCCTCCTGGGCCACCGCCTGCGCATGTGCGTGGGCCTGTTCGGCGGCCTCCTGAGCGGCTGCGGCGGCCTCCTGGGCGGCCGCGGTCGCCTCCGCGGCCAGCGCTCGAGCCTCGGCCATCTGTTGGTGCGCGTCCTCGATGAGCGCCTGGGCGTGCTCAGCCACTCGCTCGGCCTCGGCTCGCGCCCCCTCCGACTCGGCATCCACCTCAGCAGTGATCCGCTCGATCCGTTCCGCGACCTCGTGCTCTGCCTTCTCGCGTTCCTGATCGACCAGGCGAGCGAGACGCTCGCGAGCCTCCTGTGTACGCCGTTGGACCTCCTGCTTCCCCTCGCGGGTCGCCTCACGCAGGCGCCGCTTCCCGTCCTCGCTCACAGCCTTGGCCGCGTCGGCGCGCTCGCTCGCGGTCTGCGCCTCGGCCAGCGCCTGTCGCTCTGCCTCTTTTGCCCGGGCGACCGCCGTCTCGGCCCGCTTGAGTTTGATCCCCACCGAATCGGGCGTGCCGGGAAGCTTGTCGGCGACCGCGATCGTCATTCGTCGCAGACCATCAGAGGTCTGGTGCGCGGTCGACTCGGTGGCGGAGACCGGAGGCCCGAGTGCCTTCGACACCAGCCACGCGCCGTTACGCGGAAGGTCTCTCAGCCCAGACGACGCATGGCTCGCCACCCAACTCACGGGACGGATTCTGGGCATGGACACTCTCCCTGTGATCCCCCTCTACCGATATCCGGTGAGGGGTTCCCCGCCTAGTACTCCAGCCGTAGATCGTGATCTTCATGGTTGCCAGGCGGCTTGTCGTCGGTAATGGCAGGTGCGGGCGCGTGCCTGATGTCGGCGCCGCCAGGCTGACCAGCGCAGCCGGTGGCCGA
>Ga0126306_10000936_pt1 | contig 14959 bp, 14 predicted proteins | sample Plot27_FD_92592 | JGI IMG/M metagenome (GOLD analysis project Ga0126306, IMG submission 92592) | Serpentine soil microbial communities from UC McLaughlin Reserve, CA, USA - Plot27 | ecosystem: Environmental > Terrestrial > Soil > Grasslands | place: USA: UC McLaughlin Reserve, Lake County...
ACGCTGTCGATGGAGTCGACCTCGAACCGGATGAGCCGCCTCGGCAAGTCGCTGATCACCGACACGGAGCTCCTCTCCTTCGAGCGGATCATGGCCGAGATCGACGCGGCCGAACCCGAAGGCGTCGCGGAGCTAGCCGCGCTGGTGCTTGCACCGGAGCGGCTCTCTGCCTCCGGGATCGGCCCGAGCGAGGCGCGCTTCAAGCGTGCACTCGGCCGGCTGCACCCCGGCCTGCAAGCGCTCGCCGCAGCGTGAGGGTCGCGCTCCTCGGAGCCGGCGGCAAGGTCGGTTCGGTGCTCGCGCCGGCGCTCGAGCAGGCCGGGCACGAGCTCGTCGACCTCGAGCAGGCCGAGGCGATGGTCGACTTCACTCGTCCGGACGCCGTGTTCGCGAACGTCTCCCGCGCGCTGGACGCAGGTGTTCCGTGTGTCGTGGGCACGACGGGGTGGGAGCCGAGTGCGGTCGACGCACGAGCGCGCGAGGCGGGTCTCCCTGTTTTCTACGCTCCGAACTTCGCCCTCGGCGCGGTCCTGATGATGCGCTTCGCCGCTGAGGCGGCCAAGCTGATGCCGAACGCAGAGATCGTCGAGCTCCATGCAGACACGAAGCGCGACGCGCCGTCCGGCACCGCGAAGGCGACCGCCGAGCTGATTGGTGGCGACGTGCCGATCCACTCGGTGCGGTTGCCCGGCCTCGTCGCGCACCAGGAGGTCGTCTTCGGCGGGCAAGGCCAGACGCTGACGATCCGGCACGACACGAGCTCACGGGAGGCGTTCGTTCCGGGCGTCCTCCTCGCGCTCGAGCGGCTGCCGTCGCTTCCGCCCGGCCTCACGGTCGGGCTCGACGCCCTGCTGCAGGGGTAGAATCGCGCCGTGCTGGGCGAGGTCCTGACCGCGGCCGTCACGCCGTTCGACTCGCGCGGCGCGGTCGACTTCGACAAGTTCCGGGAGCTCTGCCGCTTCCTCGTCGACAACGGCTCCGACGGCGTCGTCGTCGCGGGCACGACCGGCGAGTCGCCGACTCTCGCCGACGACCAGCGTCTGTCGCTCTTCGCGACCGCTGTCGACGAGCTCGACGGACGCGCGACCGTCGTCGCAGGCACCGGCACCTACTCAACCGCTCACTCGGTGCACCTGACCGAGCAGGCGCACGAGCTTGGAGTCGACGGGTTCCTCGTGGTCACGCCGTACTACAACAAGCCACCGCAGCGAGGAATTGTCGAGCACTTCAAGGCGGTCGCGCAGGCGAGCGACAAGCCGATCGTCGTCTACAACATCCCCGCTCGGGTCGTGATCAACATCGAACCGGAGACGATCGCCGAGCTCGCCGAGATCCCGAATGTGCAGGCGGTCAAGCAGGCGAACGACGACCTCTCCCAGGCAAAGCGGATCGTCGAGCTCGGGCTCGACCTCTACGCGGGCGACGACAACATCCTCCAACCGTTCCTCGAGCTCGGCGCCGTCGGAGGGGTGTGCGTGCACACCCACGTGGTCGGTCCTCGCGTCAAGGAGCAGGTCCGGCTCGGCCGTTTGGGCGACCTCGACGGAGCGCGGGCGATCGACCGCGAGCTCGAGGCGGCGTATGACCTGCTGAAAGTGGTCGGGAATCCGATCGCGATCAAGTGCGCGCTCAACCTGCTCGGGCACGACGTCGGAGGCCATCGCCTGCCGCTCGTCGAGCCGACCGGGGACGAGCGCGAGTCCGTCCGCGGCTGCCTCGAGCGCTTGAAGCTGCTCGAGCCTGCGCCGGTCTAGCTCTCCCGGGCCTACACTCAGCAGGTGGATCCCGTTCGGATTATCCCGCTCGGCGGCCTCGGCGAGGTCGGCAAGAACATGACCGTCTACGAGCACCGCGGGGAGGCCATCGTCGTCGACGCGGGACTCGCGTTCCCGCGCGACGAGCACCTCGGCGTCGACCTGGTGCTGCCCGACTTCGACTACCTCCGCGGTGTACGCGTGCGCGCGATCGTGCTCACGCACGGCCACGAGGATCACGTCGGCTCGCTGCCGTACGTGCTGCGCGAGATCAAAGTCGAGCAAGTGCTCGCGACCCGGCTGACGCTCGGGCTGATCAAGTCGAAGCTCGACGAGCACGGCCTCGGGAACTCGACCGAGCTCCGAGAAGTCGAGCCGGCCGACCCGCCGATCGAGGTCGGCCCGTTCAAGCTCGAGTTCGTGCGCATGGCGCACTCGATCCCGGACAACGTCGCCGTCGTGCTCGAGACCCCCGTCGGCCTGATCGTCCATACGAGCGACTACAAGCTCGATCACACGCCGGTCGACGGCATGCGCACCGACGTCGGCAAGCTCGCCGAGCTCGGGAACCGCGGCGTCGACCTCGTCCTCGGCGACTCGACGAACGCGGAGCGGCCGGGATTCACGCAGTCGGAGCGGGTGGTCGGAGAAGCTTTTCGGCAGATCATTCCGCTGCGCAAAGGAAGGATCTTCGTCACCTCGTTCGCGTCGAACGTGCACCGCGTGCAGCAGGCGATCGACGTTGCGATCCAGACAAACCGCAAGGTCGCGATCGTCGGACGCTCGATGCGCAAGAACGTGAACATCGCGCGCAACCTCGGCTATATGGACGTGTCCGAGGGCGTGATCGTCCGCCCGCAAGAGCTCGAGGACCTGCGACCCGATCAGCAGCTGATCGTCACGACGGGCAGCCAGGGCGAGCCGATGTCGGCGCTCACGCGGATCGCGTACGACGACCACCCGGCGGTCAAGGTCGAGCCCGGCGACACGGTGATCATCTCGGCAAAGCCGGTCCCGGGCAACGAGCTGCGCGTGCACGACTCGATCAACCGGCTCGCGAAGATCGGCGCGGAGGTGCTGCACCAGGAGATCGCGCCGGTGCACGTCTCGGGCCATGCGTGCGAGGAAGAGATCCGCACGGTGATCGGCCTGCTCCGCCCGAAGGCGCTGATGCCCGTGCACGGCGAGTTCCGGATGCTCGCGGCGCACGCGAAGCTCGCGCGCGAGGCGGGAGTGCCCGCGAACGCGATCGTCCTCGCCGAAAACGGCTCAGTCATCGAACTGTCGCGGGAAGGCGTGCGCGAGGTCGAGCGAATCGAGTCGGGCGTGACGTTCGTTGACGGGCTGAGCGTGGGGGACCTGAGCGACGTGGCGCTCCGCGACCGGCGACGCCTCTCGGAAGACGGCGTGCTTATCATCGTCGCAACCGTCAACGGCGACGCCTCGGCCGCACGACCCGAGCTGATCGCGCGCGGCTTTCCGGAGACGGGGCCCGTGCTCGAAGAGATGCGCGACGAGGCGGCGCGGGTCTTGCAAGAGCTGCTCCAGAACGACACGGCGGAGATCAAGCTGATCCAGGAGCACCTGCACGACGCGGTCGGGCAGCTGATCTACGACCGGACGAAGCGGCGTCCGCTGATCCTCCCGGTGGTGGTCGAAGTATGAGCGTCGTCGCGCGACGCCCCGCCTGGGCGGACGTGATCGCCGAGCACGCAGTCGATGCCACGCTTGCGCAGCGGGTGATCGGCCAGCTCGCGGCGGCGGAAGTCTCCGGCCTCGCGTTTTGCCGGCTGCTCGAACGCTGGGCACGTGGAGAAGCCGAGCCCTGCACACCTGGCCGGCGCGAGGCGGCGCTCCAGCGGGCCGCGGAGCGGGTCGAGACGGCGCTCGCGGGCCTCGAGGAGCCGCTGGCTCGCTACCTCGTCGAGCTCGAAGCAGACCACGCGGAGGGCCGGTCGTGGTACTCCCAGCCGACGCACGCGGAGCTCCTCGACTGGCAGCCGGTCCTGCAGCGGGCCGGGGTGCACGCTTCGCCTGCTCGCGTGGCGCAGGTCTACCTCGAGCTCGCCGTGCTCGTGAGGGCGCTCGAGGGCCTGTCGAGCGCCGCCCAGTGGCACAGCGAGATCGAGCCGTCGAGCCTGTGGGCGGGGCTCTTCGACCTACGGGAGAACCTGCTCGGCCGGGCGCTCGAGGATCTCCGTGCCCTGGCGGCGTGATAGCATTCTGATATCAGTGAGCTAGCACCCGACCGCGCCGCGCTCTTCGTGCGGCTCCCGCGCGCCGAGGCGGACCGCCTCGATCGTGCGGCCGCGCGGCTCGGGACGTCCAAAGGGAGGATCGTCGCCGAGCTCCTCGCCGCGCACCTCGAGCAACCCGGCGGGATCGACGCGCTCAAGGGCGCGCCCGTCGGCCGGCACGAGTTCACACCAGTCCAAGAGCTGGAGGTGCTCACGCTCGAGCAACTCGCGTCGCTCCTAGAGCTCGACGTCGACGTAGTGCGCGCTCTCGCCGAGCAGGGTGACCTCCCGGGGCGGAAACTCGGAGAGGAGTGGCGCTTCTCCCGCTCGGCGATCCTCGAGTGGCTCGGAGGGGACTAGGGCGGTGCGTCGAATCCGCGCCCATGGCGCGCAAGAAGCGTAAGAGTCCGCTGCGCCCCCGCGTTCCCGCGCGGGTCAAGAAGCGCAGGGGCAAGAAGAGCCAGCGCGGGCATCATCACCCTGAGCTCTGGGGTCTCGTTCTCACCGCCGTGGGGATCTTCCTTGCGACGCTCTTCTGGTTCCGCTGGCACGGGGGCGTCGTGGGCGGCCCCGTGGAGGACGGCTTGCGCGGCGCGATCGGCGCCGCGGCCTACGGCGCACCCGCTGCGCTCTTTGTGCTTGGTCTGCTGATGGTCTCGCGCAGCGCGCTCGTCGACGTGCGCCCGTTCCGCACGGGCCTGGTCGTCCTCGCGCTCGGGCTGCTGCTCGCACTCGGCGCCGACCACGGCGGGCTCGCCGGCCGCGGCCTCGAGGGGATCGTCGGCACGCTCCTCGGAGCGACCGGCGCCACGATCGTCGGCGTGACGACGCTCGTTGTCGGCGCCCTGCTGCTCTCGGGCGCGTCAGCCGGCGCGCTCCTTCGCCAGTCCGGTCATGCAGTCAGGAGCGCCGCGCGGAACCGACCACGCGCGACGACGGTCGCCTACCCGGCACCGAAGCCCGCGCTCGAGCGGCACGAGCCACCCGTCGACGTCTTGCACGACTACCCGGACGTCGTCGGCGAGGCGCCCCTGCTCGTCCACGATCTCGACGAGGAGCAGACCGAGCTCGGCGTCCCCGCGATCTTCGAAGACACGCTCGAGTCGCACCGCGACTACGAGCTGCCGGACCGCATGCTTCTGCGCCGTTCCTCACCCGCCCGGACGCCGGCCAAGACCGACACTCGCATCGCCGACGCGCTCGTCCAGACGCTCGCCAACTTCGGCGTCGACGCGACGATCGTCGGGCAGATCGCCGGCCCGCGCGTCACCCGCTACGAGCTCCAGCTCGCACCCGGCACGAAGGTCTCGAAGGTCGCGGCGCTGAAAGACGACCTGAGCTACGCGCTCGCGACGACGGAGATCCGCATCCTCGCGCCGATCCCCGGGAAGCAAGCCGTCGGTGTCGAGGTCCCCAACCTCAGCCCGAACATCGTCACGCTCGGCGACATCTTCGACGACCTGCCTGCGACCGCGAGCCCGCTCTCGGTGTGGCTCGGCAAGGACATCTCCGGCAGCTCCGTCTGGACCGACCTCGCGCGCATGCCGCACATCCTGATCGCCGGCACGACCGGCTCGGGGAAGTCGGGCTGCATCAACACGATCCTCACCTCGATCCTGCTCCGCGCGACACCTGACGACGTCCGGATGATCCTGATCGACCCGAAGCGGATCGAGCTCGGCTTCTACGAGTCGATTCCGCACCTGCTGACGCCGGTCGTCTCGAACCCGAAGCAGGCGAGCGCGGCGTTGATCAACGTCGTGGCGGAGATGGAGCGCCGCTACGAGAAGCTGAGCATCGTTCGCGCGCGGAGCCTCCCCGAGGCGAATCGCGCGTTGAAGGCTCGCGGCGAGCAGCCTTTCCCGTACCTGCTCGTCGTGATCGACGAGCTCGCCGACCTGATGATGACGAGCCCACAGGAGGTCGAGGACGCGATCATCCGTCTCGCGCAGAAGTCTCGCGCTGTCGGGATCCACCTCGTGCTCGCGACGCAGCGCCCGTCGGTCGACGTAATCACCGGGATGATCAAGGCAAACGTGCCCTCACGCATCGCGTTCGCCGTCTCGAGCCAGACCGACTCGCGGGTGATCCTCGACGCGAACGGCGCGGAGAGCCTGCTGGGCCAGGGCGACATGCTCTTCAAGCCGCTCGGCACGTCTCGGCTCCAGAGGGTCCAGGGCGCGTTCGTCACGGAGGAAGAGGTGACACTCGTCGTCGAGCAGTGCCGCGCCCAGCGCGAGCAGGAGCTCGACGAATCGCTTTTGGAGGCCCACGACGTGCAGGTCGAGGTCGACGACGAAGACGGCTTCGACCCGGACGAGGACGTGCTCCTCGATCGCGCGATCGAGATCGTCGTCCAGGCTCAGACTGCCTCGACGAGCCTGCTCCAGCGGCGCCTGCGGGTCGGCTACACGCGGGCCGGGCGGCTGATCGACATGCTGGAGCGTCGCGGGATCATCTCTGGCTACGAAGGCTCCAAGCCGCGCCGGGTGCTGATCGGCGAGGGCGACCTCGAGCGCGTTACGTCTGCGTTAAGCCAGTAGCACTCTCTCGTACCTTCTCGGGCTGCGACACTTTAGGATCGCCCGGGCTAATCAGGGAGACGAACGAGGAGGGCTAGTGACGAGTAGGCGTACTTGGCTGTCAGTGCTCACGGTGCTTGCAGCGCTGCTGCTGGCAATGGGCGCGGCCGCCTGCGGCGGCGACGACGACGACGAGGGTGCTGGCGCGACCACGGCGGAGACACAGGCCGAAGAGGTCACGGCGGGCCTGGTCAGCGACGTCGGCCGTTTCAACGACAAGTCGTTCAACCAATCGGCGCTCGAAGGCCTGAACAAGGCGAAGGCCGATCTGGGTGCTGACACCCGGGCGATCGAGTCCCGGGCGGCAGGCGACTACGTGCCGAACCTGTCATCGCTCGCGCGGCAGAACTACGACGTCTCGATCGGCGTCGGCTTCCTTCTCGCGGGGGGCGTCAACACGGTCGCGCGCCAGTTTCCGGACGCGAACTTCGCGATCATCGACTACTCGGTGATGGCGCCGCCGTTCACGGACGCGAAGAAGAACGTCGAAACCCCGACGAACGTGCAGGGCTTGACGTTCGCGACGAACGAGAACAGCTATCTGATCGGCTGCATGGCCGCGATGATGGCGAAGGCGCGGGGCGGCCAGCAGGTGATCTCGGCAGTCGGCGGCTTGGACATCCCGACGGTGAGCATCTTCATCGCGGGCTACCAGGACGGCGCGAAGGCCTGCAACCCGGGCATCAAGGTGCTCGTCGGCTTCTCGCAGGACTTCGTCGCGCAGGACAAGTGCAAGGAGATCGCGCTGAACCAGATCGCGCAGGGCTCGCAGGCCGTGTTCCAGGTCGCCGGAGGCTGTGGCCTCGGCGCCCTCGACGCGGCGAAGGAAAAGGGCAAGTGGGGCATCGGCGTCGACAAGGACCAGTCCGACCTCGGCGCGCACATCCTCACGAGCGCGGTCAAGCGCGTCGACGTGGCGGTCTTCGAGACCGTCAAGGCGGCCCAGGAAGGCACCTTGGAGGGCGGGACCGACGCGTTGTTCAATCTCGAGAACGACGGCGTCGCGCTCGGGACGACTTCGGACAAGGTCACGCAGGACATCCTCGACAAGGTCGACGAGCTGAAGCAGCAGATCATCGACGGCGACATCAAGCCGAAGTCGAGCCTGTAGCGACCCGGCTCTGTAGGGGCGGTCCCATGCGGCCCGCCCCTACAACTGCTTAGAATCGCCCGGTGTCAGTGGCGTCCGAGACCCCCGTCCTCGAGATGCGCGGCATCACGAAGCGCTTCCCGGGCATCGTCGCGAACGATGCGGTCGACTTCGACCTCCGGGCCGGTGAAGTGCACGCCCTCCTCGGCGAGAACGGCGCGGGCAAGTCGACGCTGATGAACATCCTCTACGGCCTCTACACGCCGGACGAGGGGGAGATCCTCGTAAAGGGGAAGCCGGTGACGATGGAGTCGCCGCGCGCTGCGATCGCGAACGGGATCGGGATGGTCCATCAGCACTTCATGTTGATCCCCGTGATGACCGTGGCCGAGAACATCGTGCTCGGCGAAGAGCCGCAGCACGATGGCATCCTCCTGGACTACGACAAGGCCGAGCAGCGCGTAGCCGAGCTTGCACGCAGCTTCAAGTTCTCGATCGAACCACGTTCGCTGGTCCAGAGCCTCTCGGTCGGCACGCAGCAGCGAGTCGAGATCCTCAAGGCGCTCTACCGCAGCGCGGACATCCTGATCCTCGACGAGCCGACCGGCGTGTTGACGCCCCAGGAAGCGAAGGAGCTCTTCGAGATCCTCCGGACGCTCACCCGCGAGGGGATGGCGGTCATCTTCATCAGCCACAAGCTCGACGAGGTGCTCCAGATCTCCGATCGGATCACGACGCTGCGCCGCGGCAAGGTTGTCGACACCGTCCCACGAGAGGGTGCAACCGAGGAAGGGCTCGCGATGATGATGGTCGGACGCGAGGTGCTCCTCCGGGTGGACAAGAAGCCGGCGCAGCCGCAGGAGCCGGTGCTCGTCGTCGAGAACCTGTCGGTCAACGACGACCGCGGTCTGCCGGCGGTGCGTGACGTGTCGTTCGAAGTGCGCGCGGCGGAGATCGTCGGGGTCGCGGGCGTCGACGGCAACGGCCAGTCGGAGCTGATCGACGCGCTGACCGGATTGCGGAAGCCCGAGTCGGGCCGCGTGGTGGTCGGCGGAGACGACGTGACGAGCACGAGCGTTCGCGACCACCTCGACGAAGGCGTCGGCCACATCCCCGAAGACCGGCAGCGGCGCGGGCTCGTGCTCGAGTTCACGCTCGCGGAGAATCTCGCGCTCTTCGCATACCGGCAGCCGCCGGTCTCGCGCTACGGGTGGCTCAGCCCGCGGCGCATGGTCGAGCGCGCCAAGGGACTGCTCACCGCCTACGACGTGCGCGGTGGCGGTCCGCAGACGCGCGCTGCGGCGCTCTCGGGTGGCAACCAGCAGAAAGTCGTGCTGGCCCGGGAGGTCGAGCGAGATCCGCAGGTCCTCATCGCCGCGCAGCCCACCCGCGGCCTCGACGTGGGCGCGATCGAGTTCGTGCACCGCCGACTCGTCGAGGAGCGCGACGAAGGGCGCGCGATCCTGCTCGTCTCGTTCGAGCTCGAGGAGGTGCTGTCGCTCTCCGACCGCATCCTCGTCGTCTACGAGGGGCGGATCGTCGGCGAGTATGCGCCGACCGCGACGCAGGAGGAGCTCGGGCTCGCGATGGTGGGCGGCACACGCGAGGCGGCTGCTTGAGCGCGACCCCGCCCGAGGAGCAGATTCCGCAGCAGCCGACCGGCGGCGACTACGCGCCGAGCACGGCCGCGCGAATGGCGTTCTACCAACGGGCCGGCGGCGTCCTGACGCCGGTCATCACGACGATCTTCGCGTTCTTCATCGGCGGGATCGTCGTCGCCGCCACCGGTCATAACCCGATCTCGACGTACAAGGGGATCTTCGAGGGCACCGGCCTGAACTGGTTCTTCCCGTGGGTCTCCGGCGCCGCGCGGGTCAATGCGGAGTTCAACCTCCAGCAGACGCTGCTCGTGACGACGCCGCTGATCCTCACCGGGCTCGCGGTCGCGTTCGCGTTCCGCTGCGGGATGTTCAACATCGGCGGCCAGGGCCAGTACACGCTCGGCGCGATCACGGCCGTCTGGGTGGGGACGACGTGGGCCGGCATGCCCGGCATCCCGCACGCGTTCCTCGCGATCGTCTTCGCGATGCTCGCCGGCGCGCTCTGGGCGGGGATCGCCGGCATCCTGAAGGCGACCGTCGGCGCGCACGAGGTGATCACGACGATCATGCTCAACTGGATCGCGTATTGGGTCGGCACGTACCTGTTCGGCCTCGATGGACCGCTGCAGAACGACGCGAACAAGTCGGTGCCGATCTCGAACGACGTCTTCGACGACGTGAAGCTGCCCGTGTGGTGGGGCAACGCCGAGCTGCAGGGGCTGCACATCGGGTTCTTCATCGCGCTCGCTGCGCTCGTCGCATACTGGTTCATCCTCAACCGGACGACGCTCGGCTATGAAGTGCGCGCGGTCGGCTACAGCCCGGAATCCGCGCGCTACGCGGGCATCAACGTGGCGCGAAACTACTTCCTCGCGATGGCGATCGCCGGGGGCTTTGCGGGGCTCGGCGGTGCGCTGGACATCCTCGGCTGGCAGTACCGGCTCGGCTCGCTGGACATCCAGACCTCGCAGATCGGCTTCATCGGGATCGCGGTCGCGCTGCTCGGCCGCAACACCGCGATCGGCGTGGGCCTCTCGGCGCTCCTGTTCGGCGCGCTCCTCTACGGGACGTCGACGCGGAGCCTCGACCCCGAGGTCTTCCCGCCGGAGCTCGCCGGGAACCTGACGTTGATGATCCAGGCACTCGTGCTGCTCTTCATCGGCGCCGACGTGCTCGTGATCTACATCTGGAACCTGCGTCGGAAACTCCGCCGGCGGGCCGCCACAACCGCCGAGGCGCCCGTATGACCGCGGGCGCCGCCGCCGTGCGTGACACCGTCCTCGACCGGCTGCCGCGCGGGCCGCGCGCCGTGGCGTGGCTTGGCGTGCTCTTCGGGATGCTCGCGTTCTTCGTGGCGCTGCCGCCTGTCGCGGCGCGCTCGCCGATCTGGCCGATCCTCTTCGGCCTGCTCGGCGTCGCCGCCGGGATCTGGGCGGTCACGCGGGGTGTCGGCCGGCTGGCGTGGGGGGCGATCGTTCTCGGCGTGGTCGGGATCGGGCTCGGCTACCTCGCCACGCTCTCCGGCGAGGCGAAGCTCGACAGCGTCGTCGTCTGGTCGGCGCTCTTCGCGGCGATGCTCCGCTATGCCACGCCGCTGACGTTCGCCGCTATCGGCGGCATGTTCAGCGAGCGCGCCGGGGTCGTGAACATCGGCCTCGAGGGGATGATGCTGATGGGCGCGTTCTTCGCGATCCTCGCCGCGGACAAGCTCGACTCGTGGCCGCTCGGGCTCACCGCTGCCCTCGCCGCAGGAGGGTTGACGGCGCTCATCCACGCGTTCGTCTCGATCAGCCTGCGCGCCGACCAGATCGTCAGCGGGACGGCGATCAACTTCCTCGCGCTCGGCGTCACGGGCTACTTCTTCATCGACGTCTACGGCGACCAGGGGACGCCCGGGGGCGGGATCCCGCGCGTCCCGGCGGTCAACCTCGACTTCCTCGGCTCGATCCCGGGGTTCGGCAGCTTCCTCGAGGACGTCTTCGGCCACCTGAACCTGATGATCTGGCTCAGCTTCGCGCTGCTCGTCGTCTCGTACATCGTGATGTTCAAGTCGCCGATCGGTCTGCGGCTCCGCGCCGTGGGCGAGCACCCGCGCGCGGCGGATACGGTCGGAATCTCCGTCTATACCACTCGGTATGTTGCGGTCGTCATCTCGGGCATGCTCGCCGCACTCGGCGGCGCGTACCTCTCGATCGGCTTTCTCGGCTCGTTCAACGAGGGCATGACCGCGGGGCGGGGGTTCATCGCGCTCGCGGCGCTCATCTTCGGGAACTGGCGGCCGCTCGGCACGTTCGGCGCCGCGCTGCTCTTCGGCTTCTCGAGCGCGCTTGCTCAGCGGCTGCCCGAATACTCGACGTCAGGTGCCGTCCTGTTCGCGGCGCTGCCGTACGTGCTGACGCTGATCGCCGTGGCCGGCGTGATCGGGCGCTCGATCCCGCCCGCGGCCGTCGGGCGACCGTACGTCAAGCAATAGCGCGGCTATGAGGAAGACCTTCGCCTTCTGGTCGTTGGTCCTTGGCCTGCTCGCGACGGCGGCGATTCCGGCCGCGGTGGTCTACGCCGACCGGAGCCCGCGTGTGGAGCTGATCTGGGCCGGTGCCGCCGTCCCCGTCGCCGCGCTCCTCGGGCTCGCGGCCCTGGGCGCGGCCCGGGCGGGAAGGCGCCGCTCGCAGCTGACCTTGCAGCGCCGGAGCGGCGCCAGGATCGCCGCCTTGGGACGGTTCTTGGGCCTGCTCGGGCTCCTGCTCGCAGGGACCGGCACGATCTCCCTGGTCGTGTACGGAATTCTCACCTGGCGGGGCAGCACGTAGGCGAGCCGGCGAATCGGCTCTACAATCGTCACGCATGTTCGAGATCGGCAACAGCCTTCGGGAAGCCCGGCTCCGCCAGAGCCTCGAGCTCTCCGACGTCGAGCGGGCGACCAAGATCCGCCCGAAGTACCTGCGCGCCCTCGAGGACGAGCAGTTCGAGCTGCTGCCTGCGCAGACCTACGTCAAGGGCTTCCTGAACACCTACGCCGAGTTCCTCGGACTCGACGGCCAGCTCTACGTCGACGAGTACAACTCGCGCTACGTCACCCGGGAGGAAGAGGAGCCGTTCAGGCCTCGCCGGAGCACGCCGCACCCGCGCAACCGACGGCTCGAGTCGAGCGTCGTGCTCGTGACGCTCGTCGGGATCGCGGTGGTCTTCGGGCTCGTGATCGCGGCGTGGAAGTCGGGCGACGACAACCCGAACACAAACGCGCCGATCGCCGACACCGGCTTGCGCGCGCCCGCCGAAGGCATCCTCGTGGTCCGCGGCACGCGCGGCGCCAGCCGCATGGAGGTGCGGCGGAACTCGCAGGAGGGCGAGCTCGTCTTCTCAGGCACGATCAGGAACGGGCGGGAAGTGCCGTTCCGGATCGGGCGGAAGCTCTGGCTCTACGTGCAGCGCCCGGCGGCCGTCGACCTGGTCGTCAACGGGCGTGCGGCGCGCCCGCCGGCGCGGTTGCTCTTCGTCGACGCCTCAGGCGTCGAGCGCGCGCCCGCCGCGAATTGACGCGCCCCCGGGCGCTCCTCGTCGTCACCGGCAGCGAGCTCGTCCGCGGAGAGCGGACCGACCGAAACGGTCCCTTCCTCGCGCGGGAGATCCTGGAGCGAGGGCTCGAGCCCGCCCGGATCACGATCGTCGGCGACGGAATGAGCGAGCTCGAGGCGGCGCTTCGGGAAGGGCTCGCCGGCGACCTGCTCGTCACCTCCGGCGGTCTGGGCCCGACGCACGACGACCGGACGGTCGAGCTCCTCGCGCGCGTGACGGGCCGCGAGCTTCGCGTTGACGACGTGCTCCACGCGCAGATCGAGACGGTTTCGCGAGGCGTCGCCGAGCGCCTGCGGCGTCCCTACGCGGACTTCGAACCCGGCGTACGGAAGCAGGCGTCGCTGCCGGACGGAGCCGTGTCGGTCGGCCTCGCGGGAACCGCGCCCGGCCTCGTGCTCGAGCATCGCGGCACGGTCGTCGTGGTGCTGCCCGGGCCGCCTGGCGAGCTCCAGCGGCTCTGGGCCTCGGCGGTCGAGTCTGAGCCGATGCGGGAGTTGCTGGCGCGCGCTCGGCCACCTGGACGTCGGGTGCTCCGGCTCTTCGGCGTGAGCGAGTCCGCGGTGGCGCGCGCGCTGGAGGAGGCTGGGGGCGAGCCGAAGGGGGTGGAGGCGACGATCTGCGCGCGGGACTTCGAGATCCACGTCGACCTCGTTGTCGAGCCCGGCGCGGAGGCTCAGGCGGACACGCTCGAGTCCGAACTCGCCGAGTCGCTCGGGCGCTGGCTGTTCGCCCGGGACGAGCGGACGATCGAGGAGCACGTGCTCGCGCTCTGCCGTGCTAGCGGTCTGACGCTCGCAACGGCGGAGTCGTGCACCGGTGGGCTCGTCGCCGAGCGTCTCACGCGGGTGCCGGGGTCGAGCGACGTCTTCCTGGGCGCAATCGTCGCGTACGCGGACCAGGTCAAGGCGGCACAGCTGGGCGTCCCCGAAGCGCTGATCCGCGAGCATGGCTCGGTTTCGGCCGAGGTCGCCGCGGCGATGGCCTCGGGCGCCCGCGAGCGGCTCGGCGCGGATGTCGCGGTCGGGGTCACCGGGATCGCGGGTCCTGGGGGCGGCACGCCCGAGAAGCCGGTCGGGCTCTGCTACGTCGCGTCCGAAACTCCCGATGCGGCCCGGGTGGTCGACTTCGGCTACCCCTCCCACCGCGAGGCGGTGCGCTCGAGGGCGGCGGCCGCCGCGCTCCACCTCGTGCGGCGGTTGTTGACACAGACCTGACACACGCAGGTCACACCTCGCGCGCTACCGTCGATCCCGATGCACGGCTTCGACTCTTCTGCGCACTGCGACTGCCCGAGGACGTTGTCGAGTCCCTCGTCGCCTGGCAGCTCCGCGAGCTCGGCGGGCGAGCCGTGCCGCCCGGGAACCTCCACGTCACGTTGGCCTTCCTCGGCTCCAGGCCGGGAAGCGACCTCGGGCCGGTGGCCGGCGCGGTGCGCGAGGCGGCCGGCCGGGCCGTCCGTCCGGAGCTCGAGGTGCGCCGTTACCGCGAGACCCGGAGCGTCGGGATGCTCGTCTGCGACGACCGGGACGGACGTGCTGCAGCCCTCGCCGACGATCTGTTCGGGCAGCTGGAGGCCCTCGGCGTCTACGAGCGGGAGCGGAGGCCCTGGCTGCCCCACGTGACCGTGACCCGCTTCCGGGAGCGCCCCCGGCTCGATCCGGAGCTCCCCGCGCTCGGGCGCTTTAGTCCGTCCGACGCGGCTGTTTACCTGTCTCGGCTGCACCCATCCGGGGCGCAGTACGAGGTTCTCGAATCGTTTGCGCTAGGAGGCTGAAGAGTGGATCGCGAGCAGGCACTGGATACCGCCCTCGGGCAGATCGAGCGACAGTTCGGCAAGGGCTCGGTCATGAAGATGACGGACGCCGCGGCCGTGAACGTCGGCTCGGTTTCGACGGGCTCGCTGTCGCTCGACCTCGCTCTTGGGATCGGTGGTCTGCCGCGGGGGCGCGTCGTCGAGATCTTCGGCCCGGAGTCGTCGGGGAAGACGACGCTCGTCTACCACGTGATCGCCGAGGCGCAACGCCGCGGCGGGATCTGCGCGTTCATCGACGCCGAGCATGCGATGGACCCGGCGTACGCGAAGCGGATCGGCGTGAACATCGACGACCTGCTGGTCTCG
>Ga0126306_10000937_pt1 | contig 14954 bp, 16 predicted proteins | sample Plot27_FD_92592 | JGI IMG/M metagenome (GOLD analysis project Ga0126306, IMG submission 92592) | Serpentine soil microbial communities from UC McLaughlin Reserve, CA, USA - Plot27 | ecosystem: Environmental > Terrestrial > Soil > Grasslands | place: USA: UC McLaughlin Reserve, Lake County...
CAGCGACCTGCTCGAGGGCCGCGTTGATGTCCCGGGTGACGGGGCCGATCGGCTCGGTCTGCTTCTCGATCGCGCGCACGCCGAAGGTGACCAGTCCGAGCGTGTGGGAGATCTTCCGCAGGGTGGCCGCGATCGCGATCAGGTAGACGGCCAGCACGACCACCAGGATCGCCAGCTCGGCCAGGGTCACAACGATCAGCAGCGTCTTCATCCCTTTCTCCTCTCCGCCAGCTCCCCGTGGCGCTTGACCTCCTCCAAGAGCTCGACTCCGAGCTCCTTGGTGCCACCCAGCATGTGGGTGGTCGCAGTGTTCTGGGCCACCCGCTTGCCCATGGTCCAGACGTCTTGGACCGCGCGATCCACCTCGTTGACCGTCCTGCGGAGCCACTCGAGCAGGAACCAAACGACCAGGGCGACGACCAGGCCGACGGCGAGCGAGACCCACCAGGCCGTCTCCACTGAGCTGGCCAGCGCAAGCGTCACGGCAGCTCCTTCTTGACAACCTCGAGGTAGGCAACCGCGAGCGACGGCACGGTGTTGACCAGGTCACGCGTCTTCGCCAGCTCGTCGACTCCATCGAGGCTCTTCGCGATCCCAAGACCGGCCTCGAGGATGTCCTTGGCGTACCGGTCGATCTCCAGCGCCGGGCGGACGACCCGGTTGAACAGCGCAAGGACGACGAGCAGGGTCAGCAAGCCCAGCGCAAGCCCGATCAGGCTGAGCACGGCAGTCCCGGTGGAGACCGCGAGCATCATCCGCCGAGCGCTCTTCTCGCAGCCGCGAGGCCGCGGTTAGTGCGGTCGATGCTGATGTTGATCCGCTTGACGTCCCAGAGCGGGTCGGTGTTCGCCCTGGCGCCATCGAGGGCGGCAGTGATCTCGTCCGCCTGGTGGGCCACTCGCCGCCCCAGCAAGATGATGGTGAGAAGGACGGTGGCCGCGATCAGAACGATGACCGCCGCGATGGCCCAGCCGACATACCACCAGGTCGCCAGAGCCACGAGCACCGGCTAGGCCTCCCGCTCGGGGGCCGCCGCGCCCTCGTCCCGGATCGCGCTCTTCGCGAAATTCGCCAGGGTGGTGGAGGAGGTCAGATCGACGCCGTGCTTCTCGCGGGCGTGCTCCACCGCCTTCTGCAGAACCTCGTCCTCGGTCTCGCCGGCGATCTGGGCCCGGCAGACGACGCCGGCGTCCGCACATCTGAAGCTCTTGGTCAACCTCACCTGCGCTCCCAGATCGAGGATTCGGGGTCTCCGCTCGAGGCTATATGTACGATACACAGAGCGGTCCGGCAAGCACGAGGAGAGACCCTGGCGACGAAGCAGGAGAACGGCGCGCCGAAGCTCGAGAAGGTGCCGCATGCCGGTGCGGTCTTCGGGGAGCAGGCGCAGCGCGGGATCGGAGGGCTGGGCGGCAGCGACGAGGGTCCCCTGACCGAGGTGCACGTCTTCTGGATGGCCGGAATGAGCTGCGACGGCTGCTCGATCGCGGTCACGGGAGCGACCAATCCCTCCGTCGAGGACCTGCTCGCCGGGACGATCCCAGGGCTGCCCAAGGTCGTGCTCCACCACCCGGTTCTCTCGATTGCGGCCGGGGCGGAATTCGTCCGGCCGCTGCGCGACGCAGCGGAGGGGAAGCTCGGGGCCCCATATGTGGTGGTGCTCGAGGGGTCGGTGCCGGATGACCAGGCTCTCCCCGAGGACGAGGGCTACTACTCGGCGATGGGCGCCGGCGGCTTCGACCCGGACAGCGAATCCGACCAGCCCAACAGGGTTACCGGCTGGCTGAAGCGGCTCTGCCCCGGTGCCGCCGCCTCGGTGGCGATCGGCACCTGCGCTACCTGGGGCGGGATCCCAGCGGCGGCGGGGAACATCACCGGCTCGATGAGCCTGATGGACTTCCTCGGCAAGGACTACCGCTCGGCGCTCGGCGTCCCGGTTGTGAACGTGCCGGGCTGCTCGCCGATTGGAGACAACTTCACCGAGGTGGTAGCGGCGGTCCTGATGTTCCTGCAGGGCACGGGGCCCCTGCCGGAGTTCGACGAGCTCGGGCGCCCGGCCTGGCAGTTCGGCGAGACCGTCCACCGGCACTGCCCCCGAGCCGGTTACTACGAGGAGGGCACCTTCGCCAGGCAGGAGGGGGACCCGGAGTGCCTCGTCGACGTCGGCTGCTGGGGACCGGTCGTGCAGTGCAACATCACCGAGCGCGGCGCGATCAACCACATGGGCGGCTGCATGGTGGCGGGCGGCGCCTGCATCGGCTGCACGATGCCGGGCTTCCCGGACAAGTTCTCGCCCTTCTACAAGCGCGCGCCCGGGTCCCTGATGTCGGGTGGCACCTCGCGCGTCTACGGCTCCGCGATCAAGCGGCTGCGCCGGGTGACGATGCGCAACCGCAACCGCGAGCCGATCTGGGAGCGGGCGGGCGAGGTCCCGAGTCCGTTCGCCAGCGAGCGAGCGGGGCCCTCGCTCGGCGCCCGCATGGAGGGCTTCTTCTACTCGAAGCTCCAGTACCGGGGGACGGTCAACCTCGCGAAGCGGAACGCGAAGCAGCCGAACCCACGCAGCATGGACATCTACCGATATGCGGGTCCCGAGGCCGGTCCCGACGAGTCCGTCCCCGATTCGATTGCGGGCTACGCGCCGGATGCGCACGGCGAGGACGCGGCGGAGCAGGTCGAAGCCGACGAGAGGGAGCGCTAGCGCGATGTGCTTCAAGAACCTGCCGGTCGAGTTCGATGAGGACGGCAAGGCGCACCTGAAGGAGGGCGTCGCCGATCCCTACTCCTACGAGGTCACCGAGGTCACGCCGATCGAGCAGGACGAGGCGAAGCTGAAGAAGCTGCTCGAGCGCAACGGCCACGTTCGCACTGTGGACTTCGATCCCGTCACACGGGTCGCCGGGGCGCTCGCCTTCCACACCGTGGTGGACCTGGAGAGCCGCCAGGTACTCGAGACCGATTCGATGGCGACCCTGTTCCGCGGCTACGAGGTAATCCTCAAGGGCCGCGACCCGCGCGACGCGATCTTCATCTCGAGCCGCGCCTGCGGAGTCTGCGGCGGGGTCCATTCGACCACCTCCGCCTTGGCCCTCGAGATGGCCTTCGGGATCTCGCCCCCGCCGATGGGAACGGTGGCCCGGAACCTGCTGCTATCGCTCGAATACCTCTACGACCACCCGCTCCACCTGTTCCTGCTGGCGGGCCCCGACTTCTCCGAGCCGGCGGTGCGGGAGACGAACCCGGAGGTCTGGGAGCAAGCCCAGAGGGCGCCCGCCGCCGGCAAGGACCTGCACGGCTACTCGACGATCGCGGAGATCATGACCGCGATGACACCGCTGACCGGGGAGCTCTACGTGGAGGCGCTTCACATGACCCGGGTGGTGCGCGAGGCCTACGTCCTGATCGGGGGCAAGTACCCCCATCCGCAGACCGTCGTCCCGGGCGGGATCAGCGCGACGATCGACACCGCCGACATGAACGAGATCCACCTGCGGATCGTCAAGTTCTTCGACTACGGGCAGAAGGTGGTGGGCGTCTACAACGACCTGATCGACTTCTTCTACGAGGTCAATCCCCAATACCGGGAGGTCGGTCGTCGCCCCGCCAACCTGATCGAGACCGGTCAATGGGACGACCCCGAGGCCTACGACGGGACATATGCCAACGTCGACGACTGGGCCCGCCGACGGTGGGCGCCGCCGGCCGTGATCCGCGATGGGGAGCTGGCAACGAAGTCGATGACCGCCCTCAACATGGGCGTCGAGGAGTTCGTCGAGCACTCCTTCTACGAGGACTGGACCGAGGCCGGCTCGGGCAACGGGTCCTACAAATTCGAGGAGGACCCGAACGGCAACCCGCTGCCGCCGAACCACCCCTGGAACAAGGAGACGATCCCCAGGCCGCAGGCCACCAACTGGAAGGACAAGTACTCGTGGTCAACCGCGCCCCGCTGGGACCGAATGGCGATGGAGACCGGGCCCTACTCCCGCCTCTGGGCCGCCGCGGTGGCGGACGACTACCGGCCGTCCAGGTTCATAGAGCCGACGGGCAGGAGCCTGAAGCTGAGCGTTCCGAAGGGCGCGCTGCCCGCCAGGGAGTACGAGTGGGTCGTCCCCTCGGAGAATTGGGGCGCCTTCGAGCGCAACCGGGGCAGGGCGCACTCGATCCTCTTCACGGCGCTGATCGCCTACGAGAACCTGCTGATCGGGCTCGACCTGATGCGAAAGGGCGAGGACGCCGTATCGACCAAGTACAAGGTCCCCAAGGATTTCCGCGTCGGCGCCGGCTTCTGGGGTGCGGGCCGCGGCTACCTGACCCATCACCTGGTGATGGACAAGGGCGTAATCGAGAACTACCAGATCCTCACGCCGTCGACCTGGATGGCCTCGCCCAAGGATCCCTTCGGCAATCCGGGACCTTATGAGGAGGCGGTGCACGCGACGCCTCTGCTGGAGAACTTCGAGAAGCCGGAGGACTACAAGGGAATCGACATCCTGCGAACGATCCGCAGCTTCGACCCCTGCATGCCGTGCACCACTCACATCCACACAGAGAACCGGGTGATCTCACGTGACGTGGTCACCTGCGCCTGCGGAGTCGACGAAGACCACGAGCACTGAGGGCGATCCGCGGGAGCACCCTCGAGTCCTCGTCGGCGGGATCGGCTACCGGAACCTCCGGGACGGCTCGATCGGGCTGCACGTGATCGATTGTCTCGCCGAGCGCGCCGGCGACGGGGTGGAGGTCGAAGACATCTCTTACCACCCGGTCGGGCTCTCGCAGAACCTCGAAGAGAGGCCGGAATACGACCACATCGTGCTGGTCGCCGCCGTGGCCCGGGGCCGCACCCCGGGGACCGTCACCTCCTATCGCTGGGACGGGCGGCTGCCCGATCGCGACGAAATCCAGACCAGGGTCTCGGAGGCCGTGACCGGAGTAATCTCGCTGGACAACACGCTCGTCGTCTGCGGCGCGCTCGGCGGGTTTCCCGATGACGTGCGCATCGTGGAGGTGGAGCCCGCGAGCGAGCAGTGGGGCGAGGAGCTCAGTCCGGAGATCGAGGAGAGGCTGCCGGAAATCGTGGAGGCGGTATGGACTTCGACAAGGCCGTAGCCGAGCTCGAGGCGCTCGTCGAGACGCTCGAGAGGGAGGGGGACGAGCGCGCCCTGCTGTTGCTCCAGCTCGTGGACGCGATCCATCGTCCCGCTCTCGAGCGGATCGCCGCCGGCGACACCTCGGATCCGATCGCCCAGGCGCTACTGCAGATGTACGACATCGCCCCACCGGACGACGACGTACTGGTTGAGGAGGCGCTCGACGAGGTCCGTCCCTACATCCACTCCCATGGCGGCGAGGTCGAGCTGCTGGGCGTCACCGACGGCGTCGTCGAACTGCGGATGAGCGGATCCTGTGCCGGCTGCGCCGCCTCGGCGATGACGCTGAAGAGGGGGGTGGAGGAGGCGCTCCGCAATCACTACCCCGGCTTCAGGGAGGTGGTGGCCGAGGAGGTCGAGAAACAGGCCGGCCCCCAGCTTCTCCAAATCGAGAACCTTCACAAGCCGGTCTTCCTGGACGCTGAGGCCGCCGCAGAGCTCGGCCCCGGCGAGCTGATGGCGACGGAGCTCGATGGGATTCAGCTCCTGCTCGCGAACTTTGAGGGGGAGATCTACGCGCTCCGGGACGGCTGCCCGATCGACGGCAACTCCCTGGGGGGGGCGCGGCTCACGGCGGAGGGTGTGATCGTCTGTCCCTGGCACAACTGTGCCTATGACGTCCGCACCGGCGCCCGTGTGGACGGCGAGGAGGGTGGTGGCCTCGGAGTGATCCCGGTCGCGATGCGGAACGGAACCGTGCAGGTGGCGGTGAACGTGGCGTGAGCCCGAGGGTGATCGTCGGCTGCGTCGGGAACGTCCTGCGAGGCGACGACGGATTCGGGCCGGCGGTCGCCGAGCGTCTCACCGGTCTGCCGGAGGGTTCCGAGGTGGTCGAGACCGGCATCGGCGGCATCGCGTTGCTCCAGGAGTTACTCGCCGGTTGCGACGGCCTGGTCCTGATCGACGCTGTCGATCGAGGCGAGCGGCCGGGGACCGTCTTCCTGATCGAGCCGGAGGTCCGCGACGGCGAGCACGTTGCCGATGTCCACCTCGCCAATCCCGAGCGGGTCCTGACCATGGCGAAGGCCATGGGTGCGCTCCCCGAGCGGGTACTGATCGTGGGCTGCCAGCCGGCTGAGGTCGACGAGCTTGAGCGCGGGCTCTCACCCGCCGTCGAGGGCGCGGTCGAGGTCGCCGCAGCCCGGGTCGAGGAGGCAGTGAGGTCGTGGCTGGCCGAGCCGGTGGACGCCCGATGACTGCACCCGGGACGATCGACGAGCTGCGCGATGCGCTGGCCGCCGAGCGCTACCTGGTCGACGAAGGCCTGGCGACCGTCGTCTACTTGGCGCTCCGGATCCGCCGGCCGCTCCTGGTCGAGGGAGAGCCTGGCGTCGGGAAGACCGAGCTGGCCAAGGCGCTGGCCGCCGCCACGGAGGCCCCGCTCGTACGGCTCCAGTGCTACGAGGGAATCGACGTTCATCACGCCCTCTACGACTGGGACTATCAGCGGCAGCTGCTTCATTTGCGCGCCGAGGGCTCGGAGCCGCTCTACTCGGAGCGCTTCCTGCTCCGCAGGCCGTTGCTGGAGGCGCTGTCAAATCCCGGCTGCGTCCTTCTGATCGACGAACTCGACCGGGCGGACGACGAGTTCGAGGCCTTCCTGCTCGAGTTCCTCTCTGACTTTCAGGTGACGATTCCGGAGATTGGGACGGTCGGAGCTGAGCGTCCGCCGGTGGTGGTGATCACCTCGAACAGGACGCGGGAGCTCCACGATGCCCTCAGGCGCCGCTGCCTCTATCACTGGATCGAGCACCCGGACCTTGGTCGGGAGACCGCGATTGTCCGGGCCCGGCTTCCCGAAGTCCCGCGCGAGCTTGCGGCGCAGGCCTGTGCTCTTGTCGAGCAGCTTCGCTGGCTCGATCTCTACCGCCTGCCGGGGGTGGGCGAGACGCTCGACTGGACCGAATCGCTCGCGGCACTGGGGGCCGCCGAGGTTGGGCCGGAGGTGACTGAGCGATCGCTGGGCTCCCTGCTCAAGTCTCACGAGGACATCGAGCGCGTCCGGCGGGAGGGGATCACCGAGCTGATCGAGAGGTCCCGAAGGGAAGGCCCGGACAGTGGCGGGCGCAGGGAGGCGGCATGACGGGAGCGGGCTCGGCGCAGCTTCGAGACGCGACGGCCTGGGTGACCGATGCGGTGGTCGCGCTCGGGCGGGCGCTGCGCGCCGAGGGCCTGGCGACCACCGTCGATCAGGAGCTGGCGCTGTCGAAGGCCCTTGCGATGGTCAACATCTCCGACCGCGAGCAGTTCCGCTGGGCCGCGCGTGCCTGCTTCCTGCGCGGGCCGCACGAGGGGCCGGCGTTCGAGCGAGTCTTCGACCGTTTCTGGAAGGGGTCCAAGCTGGACGGGCCGCGAGGCCCGATGGTTGAACACGGTGAAACGGACCCGCGTATGCCGGGACCGCAGCATGGCGGTGAGTCCCTGCCGCAGTTCCGCCCCGAGAGCAGGTCCGGCCACCTGCTGGACGGCGGCTCATCGCGCGCCGCCCAGGAGATCCCGACGGCCGGCGCCCAGGAGCCCGGCTCCGGCAAGCGGCGGGGGGTGCTCGCCGCCTACAGCCCGGAACAGACCCAGACCGAAGTCCGACGGCTCTCCTACCAGCGCGACGAGCTGGAGGCCGTGCGCGCCCTGGGCGATCAGCTACGCCGCGCCCACCCCGAGCGGCTCTCGCGGCGCGCCCGGCCCTCCCGCCGCCGCGGCAGGCTCGACTTGCGGCGGACGGTGAGGCGATCCCTGCGGACCGATGGAGAGGCGCTCCGCCCCGCCTGGTCATCCCAATCGGTCCGCCCGCGCCGGCTGGTGCTGCTCTGCGACGTCTCCGGGTCGATGGAGCGCTTCTCAAGGGTGCTGCTCGCCTCCCTGCGCGCCGCCGTCGCCGCGGGGATAGAGGCGGAGGCCTTCGTCTTCGCCACCGGCCTCACCCGGCTGACGAGGACGCTGAACGACCGGGACTTGGGCAGGGCGCTCGAGCAGGCCAGAGCCGCCGTCGGCGACTGGTCGGGCGGAACCCGGATCGGGGCCGCCTTCGGAGACTTCAACCGCACCTGGGGCCGGCGTGGTCTGTCACGCGGGGCGATCGTCATCGTGGTCAGCGACGGGTGGGACCGTGGGGATCCGGAGCTGCTCGCCCGCGAGGCTCGGCGGCTGCAGCTCCAGGCTCGCCGGCTGATCTGGGTGAATCCGAGGCCTGCGGACATCGACCTGCAGCCACTGGCGGTCGGGATGCGGGCGGCGCTCCCCTACGTCGACGACTTCATCCCAGGGCATGACCCGCGGGCGATCCACGGGCTCGCCGCACTGGCCCACGGCTTCGGCGCTGCACGTCCGGCGCGGAAGCAGCGACAGCTATCCTCGGTAGCTGCTGCGCGCATCTAGCGGAGGGAATATCTTGAAGCTCGCAATCGCTGGCAAGGGTGGCTCGGGGAAGACCTCGATCTCGGGGACGCTCGCTCGCCAGATCGCGCGCGACGGCCGGAGCGTGTTGGCCATCGACGGTGACACGAATCCCAATCTCGCTCTCACGCTGGGCATCTCCGCGGATCGGATCAACGACCTGCCGGTCCTCCCCAGCGGACTTCTCGAGCGCGGCGACGATGGCTTCGAACTGAAGAAGTCGCTGGCGGAGCTGCGCGCCACGCATTCGGTGGAGGGGCCGGACGGCGTCACCCTTCTCGTCATGGCCCATCCCGGCGAGGAGGACGCCGGCACCGGTTGTTACTGCGGCATGCACGCCACCGTCCGGGAGCTGATCGAGTCGGCGACCGACACAGACGCCGACGTCACCGTGCTGGACACCGAGGCCTCTCCGGAGCACTTGACGCGGGGAACAGCCAAGTACGCGGACGTGATGCTGACCGTCGTCGAGCCGTACTTCAAGTCGCTGGAGACTGGCCGGAGGATGGCGGAGCTCGCGCACGGCCTTGGCCTGCAGCGGGTGCTGCTCGTCGCCAACAAGGTGCGCGACGACAGGGAGCTCGCGGCTGTGCAGGAGTTCGCCGCCAAGCACGGCCTCGAGGTCGCCGCCACGGTTCCGTACGACGAGAGGCTGATGGAGGCCGAGCGCGCCGAGGCGGCGCCGCTCGACTTCGATCCCGACGCGCCCGCCGTGCAGGCGATCGCCTCGATCGCCAGAACGTTGTCCGAGAGTGGCGAGGCCGGTAATGCCAGGCCGGTGGCCAGTGGAGCCGCCGATGAGTGAGCTGGAGGCCCTGCAGGTCCGCGAGGAGGTCCTGCAGGCCATGTACTGGATGAGCGCCGAGGGGCTGGCCGAGCGCCCGGCGGCCGCTGAGCTGGCCGGGTTCCTGGCGGTGCCCGCTCAGATCCTGGGACCGTTTCTCGTGCGTTTCGCCGAGGAGGGTTACCTGGAGCAGGAGGGAGGGCGGTTCCGTCTCACTCCGAAAGGGGTCGAACTGGGTAAGCGTTCGTTCGCGGACGAGTTCGCCGAACTGACCCGCCCGACGCACGGCGAGTGCGACGAAGATTGCTGGTGTCACTCCTCACCCGAAGAGGCTGCGCGCTGCCTGGAGGACCGAGCGCGTGCCCACTGATCCCGCTGCCGCGCTGCCGAAGAACTTCCTCCGTCCCTGTCTGCTGCTCCTGCTGCGGGAGGATCCGGCCCATGGCTACGACCTGCTGGAGCGGGTGCAGTCGCTCGGCTTCGAGGGCTCAGATCCCGGCGGGCTCTACCGAGCGCTGCGCGCGCTCGAGAAAGAGAAGCTAGTGCGTTCGGTTTGGGAACCGTCGCAGAACGGACCGGACCGCCGCATTTACGAGATCACCCGCGCGGGCATGGAGGAGCTCCACCGCAGCGCCGAGGCGATCGCCGCCGGGCAGGACGCGTTGGCGAGCTTCCTGAGTCGCTATCAGGAGTTCGTCGCGCTTCCTCAGCCCTCCCGTTCCACCACCGGCCGCGAGACAGCCTCCCGCTGAAGATCTCGATCGCAGGCAAGGGCGGGGTGGGGAAGACCACGCTTTCGGCCTTGCTCGCCCGCCGGCTCTCCGCGAGTGGAGCAGAGACCCTTGCCGTCGACTGCGATCCGAATCCAACGCTCGCCGAGGAGTTCGGACTCGATTCATCCTCCCTGCCCCGATTCACCGGGGACGGGCTGCGACCCGCCGCCGGCACATTGGAGCTGGCGAGCGACCCCGAGCTCGTCCATGTGGCACCGCATCTTCAGCTTCTCGGAGGTCCTCCGAGCGAGACGCCGCTATCCGACGCGATCACCCGCGGGATCACCGGCGTCTTGATCGCCGAGGACTTCGAGTTCACGGTGACCGATCTCGGCGCGGGTCCCGAGCTCACACGCGTAGCCGTTGGCGGCGTTCTGAACCCGGCCGACCTGTGCCTTGTCCTCACAAATGCGACGCGCGTTGCCGAGCTGACGGCGGAGCGAGTGGAGCAGGCGTGCAGAGCTCGCAGCGTTCCCTACCGGCGTGTCCTGAACCGGCGCGGCGAGGCGGAGTTGGTCGCGGCCGAACTCGCGGGCTCGCTCAGAGGCACGGCTTGACCGCCATGTCCGGCACGACCAGGATCAGCAGTAACTCAGAACGTGATCGCCGATCTGGGACATTCGGTGGTAGAGCGGTGCAACCCCGCAGCTGGACCGCTCCGTCCAGCTCTCCCTGTGGGGGACCAAAGCGGATTGATCCGACTGATTGCCGGGAGGGAGACCGTCTCTCGGGCGGCTAGGAGAACTCGTCGAGCGAGCGCTTTTGGCAGCGCAGCTCGTGGTCCCGCTGCTTGGCCGGGACTCCCGATTCGCCGGTGACGGCCTCGTTCTGCCTGACGTCGACGATCGCCCGGAAACGCTCGGTCTCCGAGCCCGGCCCGGATGGTTCGCCGGCTTGCTGCTCCCCCGTCTCTGCCTTGTTCTGGTCCTTCATGCTTCTGCGTCGATCCCCTTCTGGAGTCACTTGTAGCACTTTGTGAGCGTTCATTAAGACACTACGAAGAACCGCTCACGACGCTGAAAGTAGCGCTGCACTGGGCGGGATCGGGCCGGGGCGGGTTTCGCAAATTGCGGGCAAAGCGGCCGGCGCCCGGGCGAGGGCCACGACGGTGCCGGGTAGGCCGCCGCCTATAATTCCGCGCCCGTCGGTCTACCCCCGTCGCGCGTCCGCTCGAAGAAGGCGCGGAACCGGAGGCTCAATGAAGAACTCGTCCCCAGAGCGGCAGCGCTACTCCCCTGAGCGTGCGTATCGCCCCCTCGTCTCTCCGTCGAGTGTGGAGGACAAGGATGCCTGCGCGCTCTACGCCTCCGTGCGCCGTGACGCCACCCCGAGTCACGAGCCGATCACGCTCGCGCTCGAGTCCCTGCAGGGGATGCTCCATCGCGCCGGCAACGTCGACGGCGAGGGTGACGGCTGTGGCCTTCTGGTCGACATTCCGACCAAGATCTGGGCGGAGGAGGTACGCCAGGGCGGGCACAACCCGGCGCTCGCGCTCGATGACGCCTTCGCGGCCGCCCACGTCTTCGTCGAGCGCTCCCAGGATCTCGAGAGGGTTCGCCACGGCGCTCGGGAGCTGCTGGGCGCCGCGGGCTTCCGAATCCTCGCCGAGCGCGTAGGCGCCGTCGACTCGGCCGCCCTCGGCGCGACTGCGCGCGAGGAGGAGCCCCAGTTCTGGCAGTTCGCCGGACTAGTGCCGGAGGCCTCCGGTGCGGACCGAACCGTCTTCAACCTGAAGATCGCCCTCGAGGAGAAGCTCGGAGTGCACGTCGCCTCCTTCTCCGGCAAGACGGCCGTCTACAAGGTGATGGGGAACCCGAAGGTGCTCGGCTCCTACTACGCCGACCTCTCGGACGAGCGCATGGAGACGATCGGAGCCTTCGGCCACAACCGCTACTCGACCAACACGTGGCCGTCGTTCACCCGAGTTCAGCCCTTCGGAGTCCTCGGGCACAACGGCGAGATCAACACGATCGAGCAGCTCCGCCAGGAGGCGCGCATGCTCGACGTGCCGATCGGTGAGGGCAACTCGGACTCCCAGGACCTGGATCGGGTGATCGAGTCGCTGATCCGCCGCCATGGGCTCTCGCTGGCCGAGGCGATGGAGATGGTGGTGCCTCCGATCGTCGACGAGGTCGCCGACCTCCCGGAGGAGCTCCACTCCTTCTACATGTACCTGCGGCAGACGATGGGGCCGTTCGCTCAGGGTCCCGTCGCGCTGATCGCCCGGCACAGGGACGAGTGCGTGTTCTCGGCCGACGCGATGGGCCTCCGACCTCTCTGGAAGATCGAGACCCCGCAGGACTTCGTCTTCAGCTCCGAGCCGGGCGTCGTCTCCATCGAGCAGATGGTCTCCGAGCCGCAGCCGATGGCGCCCGGACAGAAGTACATGGTGATGATCGACCGCGACCACAAGCGCTCCAGCCTGCACCCGCACGCCGAGATGCTGATCGAGGTCCGCAAGCGCTGGCTGCGGCGGACCGCCACTGAGCAGGTCGCGTCCTACGAGCGCGCGCTGCAGACCGGTGGCCCGCTCGAGGGGCCCGAGATCCCGGGCTACACCGACGCCGGGCCGGAGGAGCCGGTCAAGGTTGCGGACCGCATCCTCGCGGGATTCGGCTGGCAGCGCGACGACGTCAAGCTCGTCCAGCAGATGGCGCACAACGGGGCCGAGCCGATCGGCTCACTGGGCTACGACGGCCCCCTCGCCGCCCTCTCCCCTGAGCGCCAGAACCTCGCCGACTACTTCAAGGAGACGGTCGCCGTGGTGACCAACCCGGCGATCGACCGCGAGCGCGAGATCGAGCACTTCTCGACGCGTGCGGTCTTCGGCCGCCGCCCGTCCCTGACGGACCCGACCTCCGACAGTAAGACGATCGAGACGGACTTCCCCATGATCCTCGGCGGCCACCACGACCTGGCCCCTCTGCCCCACAGCGCCTACCGCCGGATCGCCAGCGAGCAGGGCACCTTCTTGATGGAGGACCTCTGGGACGCCTTCTCGGAGCGCGCCAAGGCGATCGACATCGCCCTGCTCGAGTCGGAGACTACCCAGGGCGCAATCGAGCGCCTCCGTCAGGAGGCCGTCAAGGCCGTCAGCGAGGGCTGCGAGCTGCTCGTGCTCACCGATCGCACGGTCTACGACGCCGAGCGCCGCTACATCGATCCGCACCTGGCGACCTCTGCGATCGACCAGGCTCTGAAGCAGTTCGAGGTCGCCGACGGCGAGAACCTGCGGCGCCGCTGCTCGATCGTGCTGCGCTCGGCGGCGATCCGCAACGTCCACGACGTGATGGTTGCCCTCGGCCTCGGGGCGAACGGCGTCTGCCCGTACGTGATGGTCGAGGTGATCTGCGTCGACGACTACGAGAACGACGTCGCCAATCTCTGCTCTGCGCTGCGCAAGGGCATCGAGAAGGTGATCTCCACGATCGGGATCCACGAGGTTCGCGGCTACGCCCGACAGTTCTCCTCGATCGGGATCAAGCCCGAGCTCGCCGAGATCTTCCAGACCGAGGCCTTCGCGGCGTCGGGCACGGGCGGTAACGGCTTCGCGCAGCTCGATGCCGACACCAACCGACGCCAGAAGATCCTCAGCGGAGACGAGGAGTCGAAGCCGGCCAAGACCTTCCGCTTCTACCCGAAGGTCTATAAGGCCGCGATCGCGACGGCGAACGGCAGTGCCGAGTTCGCCGAGTACTCCCAGAAGGTCCGCGACCTCGAGGCGGAGAACCCGATCTCGATGCGCCACATCATGGGTTTGAAGAGGGAATCGGACAGCGCTCCGGTCGATCCCTCGGAGGTCGATGCCTCGGTCGGCCACCACGACTACCCCGTCGTGATCAGCTCGATGAGCTTCGGCTCCCAGTCGGAGCCCGCCTTCCGCGCCTACGCCGAGGCCGCCAAGGCGATCAACATCCTCTGCATCAACGGGGAGGGGGGCGAGATCCAGGACATGTACGGCCGCTACCGCAAGTGGCGCGGGCAGCAGGTCGCCTCGGGCCGCTTCGGTGTCTCCGCCGAGATGCTCAACTCCTCCTACGTCGCCGAGATCAAGATCGGGCAGGGCGCCAAGCCCGGGGAGGGCGGCCACCTCCCGGGCAAGAAGGTCTCCGAGAAGGTCGCCGCCGCCCGTAACGCCTCACCCGGCACCGACCTGATCTCGCCCTCCAACAACCACGACCTCTACTCGATCGAGGACCTCGCGGAGCTGATCGACGAGCTCAAGACCGTCAACCCCGACCTGCGGGTGTCGGTGAAGGTCCCTGTGGTTCCCAACATCGGCACGATCGGCCTCGGCATCGCCAAGGCGGGGGCCGACATCATCACCCTGTCGGGCTTCGAGGGGGGCACCGGCGCCGCCCGCCAGCACGCGCTGCGCCACGTCGGCCTCCCCTCCGACATCGGCACGCGCGCCGTGCATCGCGCTCTGATGGAGGCCGGGATCCGCAACCGAGTGGAGATCTGGGCCGACGGGGGCTATCGCCACGCCCACGACGTCGTGAAGCTCCACTGCATGGGGGCCAACCGGGTCGCGTTCGGGACCCTGGCCATGGTCTCCCTGGGCTGCACGATCTGCCGCGGCTGTCAGCTCGACACCTGCCACGTCGGGATCGCGACCCAGATCGAGACCGTCGAGCAGGCCCAGGAGCATGGCCTGAAGAAGTTCACGCCCCAGGCGGTTGACGGCGCGGCGGAGAGCTGCGCGCGATTCTTCCAGGCGATGGGCGAGGAGGTCAAGGAGGTAGTCGGCTCGCTCGGCTACGACCGCGCCCAGGATCTCGTCGGCCGCTATGACCTGCTCGAGCAGATCTCGCACCAGGAGAAGATCGACCTGGCGCCGCTGATCACGCC
>Ga0126306_10000938_pt1 | contig 14949 bp, 17 predicted proteins | sample Plot27_FD_92592 | JGI IMG/M metagenome (GOLD analysis project Ga0126306, IMG submission 92592) | Serpentine soil microbial communities from UC McLaughlin Reserve, CA, USA - Plot27 | ecosystem: Environmental > Terrestrial > Soil > Grasslands | place: USA: UC McLaughlin Reserve, Lake County...
CGCGGAGCGTCCGCCGGAGGACGCGCTGTCCGACTGGACCGCATCCGGGGCGCTCGCCGACGTCGGGGCCGTCAACGACCGCGCCTACTCCTTCGGGGGCGAGTCCTTCTCGCGCGCCCTCACGCGGTTTCCGGAGGGCAGCGTCCGCGTCTACGTGGCTCGGTTGGGAGGCGAGCCCGTGGCCTGCTGCGCGACGGTCGACGACGGCATGAACAGCGAGGTGCAGATGGTCGCGGTGGTGCCGGAGGCGCGCGGGCGGGGCCTCTCAGGCACGCTGCTCGCTCACGCGCTGGCGGACGCCACCGAACGCCGCATGGAGACGAGCACGCTCGTGGCCACCAGGCTCGGCCGCCCGGTCTACGAGCGGCTCGGCTACCGCCCTCTGGGCGCCCTCGAGATGTGGGAGCGGCGCGTGGGCGACGCCGCCTGACCGGCTTACTTCAGGACGATCGTCTCGTCGAACATGACCTCGCCCTCGAGGGTCCGGTGCACGGGGCACTTCGCGGCGATCTGGAGGAGCCGCTCACGCTGGTCCTCGGGCAGCTCCTTCGGGAACCGCACCTCCATGGCGAAGCGGGTGGGGGAGCCGCGATGGGCTGGCTCGTAGTCGACGTCGACGACGATCTCGCCCACGTCCCACCCCTTCCTGGTCGCGTACATCTCCATCGTGATCGCGCTGCACGAGGCGAGGCTCGCGGCTAGCAGCTCCTCGGGGCTCGGTCCCGCGTCGTCGCCTCCCTGCTTCTCGGGCTCGTCGGCCGTCAGCCTGTGGTTGCGGATCGCCACGTGTTGCTTCAGCTTTTCTCCCACGCGGCTTGAAATCGCTTTCATCGTCTCCCTTCGAACAGGTCGGGCTCGGGCTCGTCGGCGAAGCGCGCCATCGCGAAGAGCGCGTCGGAGAGCCGGTTGAGGTAGGTCAGGACCGTTTCGTCCGCGAGGTCGCCCTCGTCCTTGAGGGCGGCCACGCGGCGCTCGGCGCGCCGCACCGCCGCGCGCGCCACGTCGAGTCGTGCGGACAGCTCCGTGCCACCGGGGATCACGAACTGCGGCGGCAAGTCCACGCGGTCCATGTAGCGGTCGATGTCGGACTCGAGGCGCTGGACCATCTCGTCGGTCACCTTCGACACGCCGCCCTCGAGCCGCTGGGCCGCCTCGGGTGCCGTGGCCAGCTCGGCCCCGGCCACGAACAGCTCGTTCTGCACGCGGAGGATGTCCGCGTACAGCTCGCCGCCGCGCTCGGCCGCGGCGCGCGCGAGGCCGAGCGCCGAGGCGGCCTCGTCGACCGAGCCATAGGCCTCGGGCCGCCCGGCGTACTTGGACACGCGGCCGCCGTACCAGAGGCCGGTGGTTCCGTCGTCGCCCTTGCGCGTGTAGATCTTCACGTCAGGGGATTGAACACGAGCCCGGTTGGGACCTTCGGGTAGAAGTACGTCGACTTCGGCGGCATCGACTCGCCGGCAGCGGCAACCTCGCGGACCTGCTCGACGGGCGTGGCGCGCATGAAGAAGCCGGCGTCGGCGCGGCCGTCCTGCACCGCGCCGATCGCGTCCTCCAGATCCTTCGAGTAGTCGAGCCCACGCAGGTGCGAGATGTCGTCCTCCGACATGCCGAGGGCGCCGCGCAGGACGAGCGCCTCGAGCACCGCCGTGTCGAGCCGGCGATAGGGCTCCGGCATCCCCTCCAGCGCGCGGTCGGCGATCGCCTGGTCCTTGAGCGTCACGCGATACGGCTTGCGATGGAAGGAATCCATGTAGCCGAACGCGACGGCGTCCGAGCCGGCGGGCGGCTCGAGCTCGTCGGGCGAACCGAGCTCCTGGACGTCGAAGTCGCGCAGGAGCACCTCCCTGATGGCGAGTTGCTTGGCAGTGTCGTCCTTCAGTCCGGTGAGGAGCCGATGGGTGGGAAAGACGAGAAGGCCGGGGTCGCCCAGCGAGCAGAGCAGCATCAGCACGTAGCGGTGCTCGCCCTCGCCGCCCACCTCCTCCGCGTACACCCGCGCAGTCTCGTAGCGATGGTGGCCGTCGGCGATGAGGAGCTCCGCGTCGGCCAGCGCCATCTGAAGCTCGGCGACGAGGTCCTCCTCGTCCGAGCGCCAGAGCGTGTTCTGCGTGCCGTCGAGGTCGGCGGCCGACGCGTACGGCTCCCTCGCCGCGATCTGCGTCATCGCACGCTCCGCCACACCGTCGTGGTCGGGGAAGAGGGTGAAGATGGCGGAGAGGTTCGTACGCGTCGCGCGCGTCAACCTGAGCCGATCCTCCTTCGGGCCGGGGTGGGTGCGCTCGTGCGGGCGGATGCGGCCCGGTCCGTACTCGTCCACGCGCACGCGCGCGAATACGCCGGTGCGCGCGCGGCTGGCGCCACCGGGCTCCTCGTAGTCCTGGCGGAGCACCCAAACGGCCGGCTGGTCCTCGTGCACCAGCACACCGCGCTCGCGCCAGTCGGCCATCGTCACAGCGGCCTGGTCGTAGCTGGGGGGCAGGTCGATCTCCACGACGTTGTACGGACTCCGAGCCGCGAGCTGGGCTCGCAGCTCCGCGTCGATGACGTCGTAGGGAGGGGCGATCACGTCCTCGAGAGAGCCGACCACGGGCGGGTCGTAGCGCAGCGTCCGGAGCGGCTGGAGATCGGTCATCGAACGCGGCACCCTAGCGCGCGACCCACTTGACTCCGCCCTTGCCATCTGCTTAGACTCGCGACTAAGTCAAGCGACTAAGTCATCTGCCCAATGGAAGCTGCCACAAGTAGAAGGGAAGAGGCCACGGGGGCCCTGCTCGACGGGGCCGAGCGGCTGCTGATCGACGCTGGCTACGCCGGGCTCACCACCCGGCGTGTGGCCGCCGAGGCGGGCGTGAACCATGGCCTTGTCCATTACTACTTCGGGTCGATGGAGGAGCTTCTCCTCGAGGTGCTGGAGCGCTTCACGGACCGCCTGATCGAGCGCCAAACCGCCATGTACGAGGGGCCGGAGTCATTCCTCGAGAAGTGGCGCATCGCCATGCGTTGGCTCCAGGAGGACTTCGAGGCGGGCTACCCCAAGGTCTGGTGGGAGCTGCAGGCGATGGCCTGGAACCACCCGGCGATGCAGGAGCGTCTCGCGCGGGTGGACGAGACCTGGCGCAGGCTGCTGCGGACCCACTTCGCACGCGCCCTCGACGAGTACGGCGTCGACTTTCCGCTCGAGGGCGTGGTCTCGTTCGTGATGAGCTTCAACAAGGGAGTCCAGATCGAGCAGCTGTCGGGGATCACCACCGGCCACCGCGATCTGCTCGCGTGGATCGACGGGTGGCTTGAGCGACAGGACGCCGCGCGATGAGGAACGGCCGCAAGCGAGTGCTGTACATCTCGTCGCCGATCGGCCTCGGCCACGCCCGGCGCGACGTGGCGATCGCGCAGGAGCTGCGGCGGCTCGTGCCTGGGGTGGAGATCGACTGGCTCGCCCAGAACCCGGTGACGCGGGTGCTCGAGCGGGAGGGGGAGCGCGTTCACCCGGCCAGCCGCTGGCTGGCAAATGAGTCAGGTCACATGGAGTCGGAGTCGGCCGAGCACGATCTCCACTGCTTTCAGGCGTGGCGGGAGATGGACGAGATCCTGCTCGCGAACTTCATGGTGTTCCACGACGTCGTGCGCGAGGAGCGCTACGACCTCTGGGTGGGCGACGAGGCCTGGGAGCTCGACTACTACCTCCACGAGAACCCGGGCGAGAAGCGTGCGGCCTACGCGTGGCTCACGGACTTCGTGGGCTGGCTTCCGATGGAAGACGGCGGCACCCACGAGGCCTTCCTGACCGCGGACTACAACGCCGAGATGGTCGAGCACATCGCCCAGCATCCGGAGGTGCGCGACCAGGCGCTGTTCGTCGGCAACCCGGAGGACATCGTGCCGGACCGGCTCGGTCCCGAGCTGCCGCTCGTGCGCGACTGGACCGAGCACCACTTCGACTTCGCGGGCTACGTCAGCGGCTTCGACCAAGCGGAGCTGGGAGACCGCGAACGGCTGCGCGCGGAGCTCGGATACCGGCCCGGCGAGCACGTGTGCATCGTCACAGTTGGCGGGTCGGGGGTGGGAGAGGCTCTGCTGCGCAAGGTGATGGCCGCGTTCCCAGCCGCCAAGAGCCAGATCCCCGACCTGCGGATGATCGTGGTTGCAGGTCCCCGCATCGACCCCGCGACGTTGCCGGCCGGCGACGGGCTGGAGGTCTATCCCTACGTTCACGACCTCTACCGTCACCTCGCCGCGTGCGACCTGGCGGTGGTGCAGGGCGGCTTGACCACGGCGATGGAGCTCACGGCCGGCAAGCGACCCTTCATCTACTTCCCGCTCAAGCATCACTTCGAGCAGAACCTCCACGTCCGGCACCGGCTGGAGCGCTACGGGGCGGGCCGGCGCATGGACTTCGACGAGTCCGAGCCCGAGGACATCGCGACCGCGATCGCGGAAGAGATCGGCCGCGAGGTGGACTATCGCGAGGTCGAGACCGGCGGCGCACGCCGGGCGGCTGGGCGGCTGGCGGAGCTGCTGGCATGAGGGCGCTCGAGCGCGACGAGAGCGGAGTGGTCCGCGGTGTGTATTGGGAGCGCTTCGGCGACGGGGAGCCAACGGTGGTGTTCGTCCCACCCTGGGCGATCGTGCACTCGCGCGTGTGGAAGATGCAGGTGCCCTACTTCGCCCGGCACTTCCGCGTCGTCGTGTTCGACCCGCGCGGCAACGGCCGCTCCGAGCGGTCCGACGATCCCGCGGCCTTCGCGGAGACCGAGTACGCCGAGGATCTGCTCGCGGTGATGGATGCGAGCGGCACCGAGCGGGCGGTCCTCGTCTCGCTCTCGCTGGGCGCCCAGCGCACGCTGGTGGTGGCTGACTCCCACCCCGAGCGCGTGCTCGCGCTCGGGTTCGTGGCCCCTGCACTGCCCATCGCGCCGCTGCATCCCGAGCGCGCGCACTACGCCGCCCGCTTCGAGGAGGAGCTCGACACGGACGCGGGGTGGGCGAAGTCGAATGCGCAGTACTGGCGGCGCGACTACCGCGGCTTCGTCGAGTTCTTCATCTCGCGCATCTTCACCGAGCCACATTCGACGAAGCAGATCGAGGACGGCGTGGCCTGGGGACTCGAGACGGACCCGGAGACGCTCATCGCCACCGGACTGGCCGAGAACCTCGGCGAGGAGGAGACGCGCGCCATCTGCTCTCGCCTGCGCTGCCCGGTGCTGGTGATGCACGGAGAGGACGACGCGGTCCGCCCGATGGCGATTGGCGAGGAGCTCGCGGCGATCACCTCGGCCCAGTTCGTGCGCATGCCGGGGGTGGGCCACTGCCCCCAGGCGCGCAAGCCGGTGCAGGTCAACCTCACCCTGCGCGAGCTGATGGAGAGCGCCGCGCGCTCCCCGCCCGCACCGCTGTCCACGACTGGCCCCCCCACAGAAAGGTGAGTGAGATGGCAACCAGCGAGACGTCAGTAGAGACCGAGGAGATCGCGTCCGGCTATCAGTTCCAGGGCACGCTGCTCGAAGCGTGCAACTGCGACGTCCTCTGCCCGTGCTGGATCGGCGAGGACCCCGACAACGGCACGTGCAGCTCCGTCGTCGCATACCACTTCGACAAGGGCAGGATCCGCGGCGTGGACGTGAGCGGGCTGACGCTCGCGAACGTCGTGTTCATCCCGGGCAACATCCTGGCCGGGAACTGGAAGGCGGCGCTGTTGGTCGATGAGAATGCGGACGACGAGCAGCTCCAGGCGATCGTCGACGCCTTCTCGGGCAAGCTCGGCGGTCCGCTCGCCGACCTCGCCCAGCTGATCGGCGAGGTGCTCGAGGTCCGGCGCGTCCCGATCTCTCACGAGGTCGCGGAGGGACGCGGCAGGCTGAGCGTCGGCGATGACACCGTCGTCGCCGAGATGGAGCCCTACCGCGGCCCCGACGGCAGCGTGACGGTGCTTCAGAACTCGATCTTCTCGACCGTGCCGGGGTCGCCGGCGTGGGTGGGGAAGGCGGAGCGCTTCGCGGTGAACCTCCCCGAGCACGGGTGGACCTACGAGTTCGAGGGACGCAACGCGATCCAGGCCGACTGGGTGATCGACTATCGGGGTGAGGACGCGTGAGCCGACCGGTCGCGGCGGCAGCGCCTGCCTTCGGCGGCGTCCCCTCCCCGATCCTGATCGGGGTGGGCGCCGCCTGGACGGTCGCCATCGTGGCCGAGGCGAGCGGCGCGGCCGGATCGCTGCACCACGACACCCTGCTCGAGGGCGGGCCCGGCTTCGGGCCCGCCCTCGTGCTGTTCCTGCTGGCGTGGCAGGTGATGGTGGCGGCGATGATGCTGCCGTCGAGCCTGCCGCTCGTCCGCATGTACGTGGCGGCGTCCGAGGGCGTCCATGCGAGGGGCCGCGCGCTCGCCGCATTCCTTGGCGGTTACGCGGTGGTCTGGTCGGCGTTCGGCGCGGTCGCCTTCGCGGGCGACGGCGCGCTCCACGCGGCGGTGGGGGCGAGCTCCTGGCTCGAGGCGCACGACTGGGCAATCGGACCGTCGGTGCTGTTGCTGGCGGGCGCCTTCCAGTTCTCGTCGCTGAAGGACGCCTGCCTGCGTGCGTGCCGGCACCCGGCGTCGTTCCTCCGCCGGCACTACCGGCGCGGCACGCGCGGCGGCTTCGAGCTGGGCGCCCGCCACGGGATCTTCTGCGTGGGGTGCTGCTGGGCGCTGATGCTGGTCATGTTCGCGGCGGGCGCCGCGAACCTGATCTGGATGGCGGCGCTGACGGCACTGATGGTGCACGAGAAGACCCGCCCCACGGGAGCCCGGACGGTGCCGCTGACCGGTGTGGTGCTGCTGGCGGTGGGGTCGACGCTGTTCCTGTGGGCGGCGTATGCGAACGGGGTGGTCTGAGGCATCCGATGCTGATGCTAATGCGAACATGTGTTCGCATTGGCATACACACCTTACCTCCGTGAGAAAGCGAGGACGCTGCGGGTCGATGCACGGCTGAGCATCCTTGAGATCGGTGAGCGTCTGGCCTTGCCGAAGACGACCATCTACTACTGGGTGCGTGATCTGCCGCTCGACCATCCTCGGCGCGAGAACCCGCACCCAGGCACAAACGCGATGCAGCGGAAGTACAAGCTGCTGCGCGAGGCGGCCTACGAGGAGGGAAGGCGATCCTTCTCGGTCCTCGCGGCCAGCGACCCGACGTTTCGGGACTTCGTGTGTAAGTACATCGGCGAGGGTTCCAAGCGCAACCGGAACGTCGTGGCGCTCGGAAACTCCGATCCCGCCGTCGTGAAGCTCGCGACGCGCTGGCTGCAGGAGTTATCCCGCAACGGGCTCACCTTCTGGGTCCAGTACCACGCCGATCAGAACCTGCGCGAGTTGACGCGGTTCTGGGGCGCGACGCTCGGGATCGACCCGGCATCCATACGGTTGCAGCGGAAGACCAACAGCGGGCAGCTCGGCGGGCGCACGTGGCGGTGCAAGTACGGGGTCATCACGGTGAGGACGAGTGACACCTTGCTTCGTGCACGGTTGCAAGCGTGGATGGATTACGTGGAGGAGCAGTGGATAGACTCGGCGACCGACGGGGCGTAGCGCAGTCTGGTAGCGCACCTGGCCTGGGACCAGGAGGTCTCCGGTTCAAATCCGGACGCCCCGATCTCCGGCTACGCCGTCACGTGAATCTGGCGGGGTAGGATCGCGCCATGGCCCGCGCCAAGCGCTTCGGCCTGGCGGCCCTGATGGCATTCCTCGCGCTCAACGTCTGGACCGGCAGCCCGCTGCTCGCGCTCTGGATCGGCTCGCAGATCCAGGGGGAGGAGAGCCAGCCATCGATGGGCGCATTCGCGGCGGTGCTCGGATGCCTCGTGCTCTTCAGCTTCCTGCTCTACCAGGCGCTGAAGCACGTGGCGGGCGCCTACCGGGAGGCCACCGGCACGGTGCCGAGCGTGCGCGCGCACGCGCCATGGCTGCGCAGCATGCGCGACGAGCGTCCCGAGTATCACGACGCGGCGGCGCGGATCGGCGGCGCCGAGCGCATCGTGGTCGTCTCGGTGATCCTCGCCGCGATCGCGTTCGAGGTCTGGTTCTTCTTCCTCTCGGGCTCCTCGATCGGCCGCTAGAAGCGCGCGGCCCGGCGGCCTATCCTCGCGTGTGCGCCCCCGTAGCTCAGCTGGAAAGAGCGGCTGCCTTCTAAGCAGCGGGTCGGAGGTTCGAGTCCTCCCGGGGGCATCCGACGTTTCCCTGCAAGGGGCGGGTTACCGGCCCGGCGACGGCCACGCTGGCGAACGTGTCCGTGGCCCAGCTATGGCCTAACGTCCTCGCGACCCGCGGGCCACAACAGAAACCGGCACCGCTAACAGCGCTGCGCTCACCTACGACCGAGGAATCTCTCCAACGCTCGCCCGCGGCGCGGTCCGTTTCGCAGAACGCCCCAGCATCACTCAGGCATCTCAACCTCGGGTCGCACGCATGCTTGGCCGTAGCGGGATTCCTGGCCATGTACCCCCACCGCACCTGCTCGGCGAGTGTCCTGGGCGACGAGCGGCCTGAGCATCGTTCCCGGCCATCCTGGACGCCACCCGGCCGTTTTCCCCTTGCCTCCCAGCACACCGCCTGCCCGTGCCTCAGCCGGCGGTCGTTCCCGCCGGGGGCCGGGCGACCCTCCAAAGGCGCAAACTCCGACGTTTCCTAGCAGCAAAAGCCGCATTTTGCGGATTTTCTCGATAGCGGAAACTTGCACCGCTTCTGCTATTTGCTCTTGAGTATTGCGGACCCCGAATGCACAGTCTTGATGGCCCAGATTGTGCAAAGCCCCCAAATAGGAGGTGTTCGTATGCGGCGCAAGGCGCTTGCATCGATTCTCGCCGTGGCAGCTCTCTCCATCACTGCGGCACCGGCGTTTGCCGATCCGGACTTCGGACCGGGCAACAGCAGCAAGGGACCGCACGACCCGGGTGCCCTCTGCCACCCGCCGGGGCAGACGGACGACTTCCCCGCCTGCAAGTAGTAGCCCAGAACCGACGAGGCCCCAGCCGGGTCTGCGACCCGAGCGTCCCGGCTGGGCCGCCTCGGCGGCCGTCGTCGCGGCCCTTCGGTCGCCGACGCTTCCCTCCGCCGCTACCACGGGATACTGGGCTGGTGATGTCGCAGGAGAACGTTGAAGTTGTGCGGCGGATGTTCCAGCGGTGGAACGCTGGGGACGTGGAGGGTTGGCTGCACTGCTGGCACACGGACGCCGAATGGATCAGCGAGCCCTGTGGGGCGTTCGCCGGTCACGCCTCAACCGCTTGAGCATGCTGAGCGCAGACGCCTTCGCCACGGCCTGACGGCCTGACTGCGGCCGAGAACGCGCCAGACACCGCAGCTCGGCGACCGTATCGGCGTCCAAATCGCCGGGCGGTCTGCGGCTCGGTACGCTCGGCAGTACGACCCTCCCCCGGCCTCAGTCGAGGTCAGGCAAGTGCAGGCTGTGCTGCAAGGCCTGTGGGGTCCGGCGCGTTCCAAGTGCAGGATGTCCAATCCCGGGACCCATGACGCTCCCGAACAGAAGCCCGACCCGCCTCCGCAAGGGGATTGGAGGAGAGGGCGTTTGGTCGGCGTCGCGGTCGCCTACGCATTCGGCGCGGCTCTGACGATCGCGTGGATCGTCTTTCTTGTCTGGGTGGTCGCGCAGATCGTGTAGTTGGCCAACCCTTCCCCATCCCGCGGGATACTGGGCGGGCGATGTCGCGGGACAACGTAGCCGTGGTCCGTGCTGCCTACGGTGCACTGGAGGCAGCGGCATCGAGGCGTTTTCCGAGGACTGGTCCGACGAGATCGAGTGGCGGACGATGAGGACCCGGTGGGGCGGCAAGGAGGCTGGGCGTGCCTGCTTGCAGGAATTGCTCGACCTGCCGGGCTGGCGACGGTGGTGTCCAGCCCGGTCTAACGCCGCCCGAGCCCTCCGATCCGATCTCGGGCCGCGATCCGCTGCGTGGGCCCTGAGCCTCGCTGGGGCACGCTGCGACGGCGCCGGGCCGAGGACTTTGAGCGGGTCCCGCTCACGGCTGACCGCCCTCGCAGTTGTCGCCCGCCAGGCGGAAGTTCGCGGCGTCGATGAAGCCCCAGGGACCGGTCGCGTCGTCGGCGATCACCAGCCGCAGCGGCTCTCCGGCGAACTCTCGGATGTCCCAGCGGACGTCCTGGTAGGCGTCGCTATTCCACCCGAAGGACTCGCGGACGATCTCGTTGCCGTGGTACAGGCGCACCGAGGCGACGTTGCGCCTCTGGAAATCGCCCGGGGTGAAGACCCCGCCCCCCTGGATCCGGAAGCAGAGCGTGGTGGCGTGGTTGTCGAGCGTGAAGTCCTGGTAGAGCACGCCCTGAGCGTCTTCGCCGTTCTGCTCGCCGGGACCTTGGGGCACGTAGCTGCTGACGTAGTGGCGGCTCTCAAGCGTCACGACCCGGAACGGAGTGCCCAGGCGCTCCCAGCCGTCGATCCCGTCATCGAAGTTGCCGTTGCGGATCGTCGGGCGCGGCAGACCGGCGCCGCGGTCAGGCCGGCCGGCCATGGACCCGGGCGAGATGAGGACGCTCCGCATCAGGTGCACCTTGTACGGGTTCCAGCTGGAGTGGGCGTAGACGACGGAGAGGCGTCCGCCCTCCCAGCGGAAGAAGCGCGGGATCAGGTACGGCCCGTACTCGGCGCCGAACGTGTCGCGGCCAAGGAGGTGGTCGGGCTCGGCGAGACCGTCGTCGGGTTGCCTCCCGCCGCTGGTCGAGCGATGCTGGGTGACGTCATAGCCGCTGTCGGCCGCCGTGGGGTCGAACAGCACGATCGGTTCGCTCCACGGTCCCCAGGGCCGGCGCGCCGTCCGCAGGTAGTACCCGCGCGGGCGGGCGCCCTGGTTGCTGTTGCAGTTGTAGGCCATGAGGAAGTAGCCGCTCCTGAGATCGCGGCGCACGGACAGCTCGCCGGCGCAAGGCGGGGCGTCCTGCACGATCGGGCGGGCGTTGCTCTCGCCTTGCACCCAGGCCAAGCGGCCACCCCCGGCCGCCGGGGCCGAGGTAGCGCCACTGATCTGGACGGTCGATTGCATGCGCGCGGAAGCGGGCCAGCCGCACAGCGCTCCGGCGGTACGGGTTGCCGGCGCCGAAGAGGTAGACGTAGCCCTGGTACTCGACCGCGCTGACGTTCAGGAAGCGCGAGGTCTCAACCACCTGGTCGAAGACGAAGCCCCCCGTCTGCATCGTGTCGGCGTCGAAGTGGCCCAGGATCTGATGGGCGTAGCCCGGCATGTCCTGGTGCCAGCCGCTCACGAAGAACACGTAGGTCCTGCCGTTGGCGTGGATGCCCTCCACTGGGACCTCGAAGCTGCCGTGGCTCGCGCCCGGCACGCGCAGCGGGGCGAACGACCCGTCGGCGCCGGCGGCCCAGCTGAGCCGCGGCATCTGAAAGCGGTCGGCGCTCCGGGCGTCCGTGACCGCGATCGAGTCGTCGAACAGGGTGCCGCCACCTAGGACCAAGGAGTCGCCGAAGAGGAAGTACAGCCGCCCCCGGCTCTCGAAGCTGACGCCGAGGTCGGCCCCGCGCAGGCCAACCGTGCCATTGGCGCGATTGTTCAGATCATTGACTCCGCCCTTCCCCGGCGCCGTGATGAGCTGGCCGAGGTGCTCGGTGTAAGCCTTCTCGAGCGCCGGCGGATCGACGGCGCGCGCCGGGGCCGCCATGCCGAGCAGGAGCACCGAGGTGGCGACCGCGAGTCGCACACCGCGCATTGCGCGACGCTACCAGCATCGGGTGCCCTAGCAGTTGATCTGGAATGATTCTCAAACCCTTCGCTTGTTGGGGCATGGAATCTCTCTTGGACCGGTGTCGCGCGCGAACGTAGAAGCAGCCGAGCGAATCTACGCCGCTCGCCTGCGCGGGGATGTCGACGCGCTGCTCGCGGAGCTCCACCCGGACGTCGAGTGGCGGCCGCATCTGTCCTCACTCGGCGGGGGGTACGTTCGGGGCCATGCCGGCGTGCGCGACTACCTGGCGTCGCTTGCGGAGGAGTGGGACGACTTCCGTCAGGAACGAGAGCGGCTAGTCGATGCCGGCGACAAGGTTGTCGCATTGCTCAACACCTACGGCCGCGGACGTGCTAGCGGCGTCGAGCTACGAGCTCGCGTAGCGCACGTTCTGTCCTTCAAGCATGGGAAGTGCGTCGAGAGCGTCACGTACCTCGATCGTGCCGAAGCGCTCAGCGCGGCTGGGCTGCGCCAGCGCGGATACGGGGAGCGACCTCAGTAGCGACGAGCTCGATCTGGCGGGCCTCGTCTCCGAGGGGCCAGAGGTACACGCGCTGACAGCCGGCCTCGGCGTAGCGCGACAGCAACTCGGCGCAGTGCTCCGCGGGGCCGACGCAGACCTGCGCTCGCAGCTCTTGCGGGTCTCGGCCCAATACGGGAGCCAGAACGCGGGTGAGAACTCGATCCGCCTCCGTGTGACTGTCGGTGACCCAGGTCCACATCGTCGCCAGCGCGTTCGGGAAACCCTCCGAGTTCCTTCCCCGCCCATGGAGCTCGTCGGCCAGAAGCCCCTGCGCGGCGGCGAATCGGTCGGGCGTGGTGTTGTAAGCCGACGCAAGCCACCCATCGGCCAGCAGCGCGACTCGGCGCAGACCCGCCTTGGAACCCCAGCTTCCGATCCACAGTGGAATCCCCGCGTACGGGCGCGGAAGCGGTGTCAGATCCTGTTCCTTCAGCGAGTAATAGCGAGCAGACGTCGGGGGTGAGTCTCCTCCGAGCAGTCCGCGGAGAATCGGCACCGCCTCATCGAAGCGCTTCCAGCGTTCCTCGAAGGGAATGCCGAGCGCGTCGTAGTCCTTCTTCGAGGACCCCGGTCCGAGCCCCGCCACGAGTCGCCCGTCCGTGACTACATCGAGCGCGGCGAGCATCTTCGCCGTGGGAAGCGGGCCGCGTAAAGCGACAAGCGAGACCGTTGTCGCCACCGTCATCTCGCCCGTGCGCTCGGCCACCGACGCCAGCGCCGTTGGCCCATCGAGCCAGGGCGTGGAGAAGACGAAGTGGTCGTTAGCGGCAATCGCCGCGAAACCGCAGGCTCGCGCCGTGTCGACGGCTGAGCGCAGACGAGCGAGCGACTGCCCCTCCTCCCCGAACTCCATGAGCGGAAGGTGGACGCCTAAGTCCACGTCCTGGTGTCAATCGGGCCGATCAGCACATCCTCGAAAGCGTGACCTGGAAGGGACGCCTCGTCAACAAGCCGCCAGGTGTAGAGCGCGCAGCTAGATGAAGGAGGTCGCAGGAGTCATCGGAACCGGCTCGCTCCTCCGTCCGCACACGCAAGCAGGCGCCGAGGCCGCGCACTCGGCACCGCGCGGCTCGGACGAACACGAGCGTGCTCGCACCTCGGGGGCGCGCTGCTCCTTCCGCGTGAGGCTGTCGTACAAAGTCGGGCGGATTCACGGCGCCAGCGACCCGCGCCGTAGTGCCCGCCGAGCGAGGGCTTTCCTGCTGTGCATCGTGGGGGGCACTTGCGCTGCGGAGTGTGTGTCTGCGAGGCTGGGCTGGCCGACTCGCTAACTGGAGGTTGTGGAGTGTCCCGTCGCCTCGTACTGGCTCTGGTTGTCTTTGCCCTGCTCGCAGTTCCGGCTTTGGCGCAGGCGGCGCCAGGTGCGCTGAATGTGTTGGTGACGGGTAACTGCGGGGACCAAGACAGTCTTGCCACGGCGATCGCGGCGCAGCCGGGTGTGTCGTCCGCGACGTCCTTCGCGACTGATACGGGCACGCCCACCGCGGCGCAACTCGCGGGTAACGACGTGGTGGTGTCCGTCGGCGACTCCTGTGACGGTTATGCGGACGCGACGCTGTGGGGAGACCGGCTGGCGGACTACGTCGACGCGGGCGGCGCCGTGCTCCAGACGGCTTACGACAACTGGGACGATCCGACCGCGCATCCGCTCGGCCGCTTCGCGTCCGCTGGATACCCGCCGCTGCTGCTGGGGCCCAACGACAACCTGGACGTCACCCTCGGCGAGAGAGTCGTGCCCAGCAGCCCGATCCTCCAGAATGTCCCGAGCTTCCAGAGCACCTCCAACACGACGACGCCGCTCGCACCGGGCGCGACGCTGCTGGCCAAGTGGTCGGATGGCCGCAACGCGATCGCCATCAAGGGCGGCGTCGTGGCGACGAGCGCCAGCCCGGGCAACTCGACTGCGCTGCCAGGGCTCGCCACGATCGCGCTGAACACCGGGAACTACATCCACGACTACGCGTTGGGCGTCACCAAGTCCGGATCGGGCACGGGCACCGTGACGAGCTCGCCCTCCGGCATCTCGTGCGGGTCCGCGTGCAGCGCAAGCTTCCACTTCGGCACGCAGGTCACCCTCACCGCGACGCCTGGTCCGGACTCGAGCTTCACTGGCTGGTCCGGCGGCTGCTCCGGCACCGGGCCATGCGTTACGACCCTCGCGGGCGCCGACGTCGCGGTTGGCGCGACCTTCGTCGCGACGCCGCCCCCCGGGCCGACCCCGCCCCCCGCCCCTTCGGCGCCCGCCGCGGCGAGCTTCGCTGGGTCCAAGGGCACCATCCGGGTCGATCGCAAGGGTCGGTTCAGGTTCAGCTTCAACGCCATCCCCGGTCTCGCGGGCAAAGCGGTCCTCAAGAGCGTGGGGAAGGTGCGCGTAAGTCGCAAGGCGCGGGTTACGCTGGCGCGCAAGTCGTTCACCGTTCCGGCGAGCGGCAAGGTCACGCTCGAGATCCGACTCTCGAAGAAGAACTTCCGGATCCTGAAGCTGAACCGGAAAATCCGCACCCGCATGACCGTCAAGCTGACTAACGCGGCCGGGTTGAGCAGCACGGCAGGCAAGAAAATCACGCTCAAGGCGCCCAAGCCGCGCCGTAATTGAACACCGGAGGCCGACTACGTAACTGTCTCCAGAGACCGTCGCGAAGATCTCGAAAACCGTTGACGGCGGCAACGTACGTCCGAGA
>Ga0126306_10000939_pt1 | contig 14944 bp, 16 predicted proteins | sample Plot27_FD_92592 | JGI IMG/M metagenome (GOLD analysis project Ga0126306, IMG submission 92592) | Serpentine soil microbial communities from UC McLaughlin Reserve, CA, USA - Plot27 | ecosystem: Environmental > Terrestrial > Soil > Grasslands | place: USA: UC McLaughlin Reserve, Lake County...
ACGTCCGGATCATGCTCCGCTCGGCCACGATCGCGCTGCCGGTCGTCTCGGCCGAGCACCAGCGCGTGCTCGCGGTCGCCGTGCTGGCGGGCGAGCGAGCTCTGGACGAGCTCGATGGTCGCGTCCCGGGCGAGCTGAGCGAGCCCAGCAGGGAGGCCCTGGCTCAGGTCCCCGATGCCGAACGGTGGGCGCGCCGCTTCACCCGCGACCTGGGTTCGGGCACGGCGCCGCAGGGCGTCCGGCGCCACGCTGCGCCCGCCACCGTCCGTACGGCCGTGGTCGGCATCGCCGAGGCGTGCATCCCCGACCCGGACCCGCTGCTGCATGACCTGCTCGCGGGCGCCATCGCCGACTGCACCGCCCTGGCCATCCCGCTGCACCCGGTCGGAGGCCGCCGGGAAGCCGCGCAACCCGCACTGGCCACCTGAGGGCTCTCGGCGCTCGCAAAACCGCAACCCGTCGCGGCGGGGCGCGGATCCCATGCCCGACGGCCCGGCATCTCGCCGCAGAGGCCGCGCCCGGCGGAGCGGCGACCATCCCTGTGGGGTGAGGCGGGGGAGGAGGGACGGCCGGATAGTCGGCTGTAGGGCCGGCTGCGTTGTCGGCGAGCTTCCTCGCCCCAGCCGTCACCGTCGGGAGGATTGACAGTGATCTTCGCAGAATGGCAGGTTGGCCAGCTCGTCTGGTCGATGCTCTGGTTCACCCTGTTCTTCGTCTGGATCTGGATGTTCGTCCGCGTGTTCTCCGACATCCTCCGCAGCCGGGACCTCAGCGGCTGGGCAAGGGCGATGTGGGTCCTCGCCGTGCTGATCCTGCCGATCGTCGGTGTCCTGGCGTACGTCGTCGTCCGCGGGGACCAGATGGCCGAGAACTACGCGGGTGGCCGCGCGAGTAGGGGGCCCGGGCGGCCGCGGGTGATGGTCAACGACTCCGCGTCCCAGGCGATGATGGGCCGAGTCGGGTAGTTCGCCGCCCGGTACGGCACTGCGACCGCATCTGCGCCTACTTCCCGGGCCACCAGGCCCCGACGACCGCATCGCCGACGGGACCGAAGGATCCCGTCGGACGTCTACGAGCCCTGTCCGATCCCAGGGCGTCCATTGGGTGGGAACAGCGAGGACCAGAGGTGGACGGCGGCGAGCGCCAGGGCCCAGGCGGCGAGCAGCGCGGGGACCAGGAGCAGTTGGTGGACGAGGACGAGACGGGCGGCGCGCTCGGCCATCCAGGTCGAGGCACAGGCGTCGAGCGCGGCGTTCGTCTCGCCGACGCAGGGGCCGCCGTCCCCCGCGGTGAGCGACGCCACCGTCGTGACGGACGGTGGGGTCGCCGAGGCCGGGGGCAGCGGCGGGGGTTCGGGGTTCTGCTCGAGGTAGGTGGCCAGGGCGGCACGCATGGCGTCGTGGCCGCGTGCGTTGGGGTGGAGGCTGTTGTGCACCCAGTTCGTCGGGTCGAGTGACTGTTCGAGCGTGCCGATCACGCTGTTGGCCGCCAGGAAGTTGACGCCGCTGCCCTCGGGGGCGCGGTCGCACAGCCGGAGGTCACGCAGCGCGGTGGGCATGGTGCTGACGACCTCGAGCCGCGCCCCGTGCGCGGCGTCGGTGATCACGGTGTCGAGTTGGCGGGTGAACATGTTGAGGAATGCGTGCTCGTCGTCGGTGAAGGCCGAGGAGGGACATCCGCTGGGTGCCAGCGGCACGGCGTAGGGGACGACGAGGATGCGTGCCCGCGGGAGCTCCCGGCGTACCTCCCGATAGGTCCGGTCGAGCGTCCGGCTCACGCCTGCGAGCTGATCCGCCCACGCGTCGGCCAGGGGCGTGCAGTCGATCGGCAGTAGGCAGGCGCGGCTGATGGTCCCGAACAGGGCGTCGTTCCCGCCGATGCTGAGCAGGACGAGCTCGACGTCGTTCCTGTCGACCGCGGAGTCGGCGAGTTGTGCCATCTGCGTCCCCTCGCGGTCCGAAGCGACCTGGTGCGCCTTCGCCCCCGAGCAGGCCAGGAAGCTCAGGCGATCGGCTGGAAGGCCGCGTTCGGCGAGGAGGAGGACGGGGTAGGCGGTCGGCGCACGTCGGCAGGTGCTCACGCCGGGTGTGTTGGTGCCGTCGAAGAACTGGTCGGCGCCCTCACCCGAGATGAACGAATCACCGAGGGCCACGAGCGTCCGGTCGCCCGCCTGCGGGTCGAGCGCCGGCGGCACCGGCACGGTGCTGTGGCCGAGCGCCCACACCACCGCGGCCGCGGCGAGCACGAAAACGACGTCGATGCTCGATCGGGCCGCCATGCCCAGCAACGCGAGGGCGAGGCCGACGCCGAGGAGCGTGGCGTACGAGGACTGGAGGCCCTGCGCCTCGATCACGGCGATGACCACGGCCAGAGCGAGCGCTGCGAGCGCTCCCGAGATCGCCGCCGTGCGCGTCGGCCACCTCGCCATCCGCCGCAGGAGGACCTCGCTGGCGAGGCTGATGCCGATCGGTGCGGTCAGGAGGCCGATCGCGACGCCCGACCACGTGTTCCCGATGCCGAATGCCGCCGCCACCAGGCTCACGAACGTTGCGATGCCGCTGGCCGCGAGGAGGACGGCCGCGGCGCGCGATGGCGGTGCGGGGCCACTCCGGGCGGCGTCCAGGACCATGCCGACACCCACGTACACGCCGGCCGCGCCCAGCAGGAGGGCGCCGTCCGGCCGCCAGAGGTACCAGGCGACGATGCACAGGACGCCCGTTGCGGTGAGGCCGCCGGCGATGAGCCGATAGGGCCATCTGTCGTGGCGGCGGCCCACCTCGGCACACGTCACGCGCTGGAATCGGATGGTGAGCAGGCCGGCGGCGAAGACGATCAGGACGTCCACCGCGAGGGAGCCGCCGTGCCAGGCCACGAACACCGCGCCAGCCGCGACCATGGCGAGGAAGGACACGGCGACCCGCACCAATGGCCACGTCAGGCCGCCGTCCTCTTCCGTTCCCTGCCGGCCTGGCGCCTCGAGTTCGTCCGCCTGCTTCACACCCGGACCAGACGCCCCGGACGCCGGCCGTGATACGTCTCCCTCCCTTACTCGCAACCCGACTCCGGCGCGACTTCCCGTGGTGGCCGTCGACGCGTGGTCGTCCGGCGGCCACGGGTCGCGGGCGTAAGCTCACGGGTCGTGGACGGCATCCACGACATGGGCGGCATGCACGGCTTCGGTCCGGTCGAGCGCGAGGCCGACGAGCCCGTGTTCCACGAGTGGTGGGAGGCCCATGCCGCCGCCCTCTCGCTGGTCACGAGCTTCGCCGGCCTGCGCGCGTCGGGCATCCGCCAGGCGATCGAGTCCCTCGATCCCGCGACCTACCTGGCGTCGAGCTACTACGAGCGGTGGGCCCGGTCGTTGGAGGACGCCCTCGTCGGGGCAGGCACGTTGACCGCGGCCGAGATCGACGACCGGGCCGCCACGGTCGCGGTCGGCCCGACGGCCTCGGAGGACACCAACCCCGGGATGGTCGGGCTCGTCCACGCCGTGCTCGACTCACCGTGCGCCACCTCGGGCGTGCCGGTCGACGGCCGGTTCGCCGTGGGGGACCGGGTGACTGTGCGCCGCATGGCCCCGGCCGCACATCACCGCTGCCCCCGCTACGTGCGGGGCGTGACCGGCGTCGTGGCGCGGGCCGGCACCGGCTGGCCACACCCGGGGTCGGACGAGCCGGAGGCGGTCTACACCGTCCGGTTCGCCATGCGCGACCTGTGGGGCCACGACGCCGAGGCGGGCCACCTCTACCTCGACCTGTGGGAGCGCTACCTGACATGAGCGAGCACCACCACCCCAGCCCGGTCTCGCCGGTCGAGCGCCGGGTGGCGGCCATCGAGGCGCTCCTGGTCGAGAAGGGCCTGATCACCAGCGACGTCGTCGACGCCGTGATCGAGACCTACGAACACGACGTCGGTCCGCTTCGCGGCGCCCGCGTGGTCGCCCGGGCCTGGGTCGACGGCGACTACCGGGCCCGCCTGCTGGCCGACGGCACCCGGGCGGTGGGCGAGCTCGGCCTCGGCGGGGCCGAGGGGGAGCACCTGGTGGTGCTGGAGAACAGCCCCGAGGTCCACAACGTGGTCGTGTGCACTCTGTGCTCGTGCTACCCCTGGCCCGTCCTGGGGCTGCCGCCCCGCTGGTACAAGAGCTTCGCCTACCGGTCCCGGGCGGTACGCGAGCCGCGGGCGGTCCTGGCCGAGATGGGCACGACCGTGCCGGACGACGTCGAGGTACGGGTCTGGGACTCGAGCGCCGAGGTCCGCTACATGGTGCTGCCGCTGCGGCCGGCCGGGACCGAGGGCCTGGCGGAGGACGAACTGGTTCCGCTCGTCACCCGCGACCACATGATCGGGACGGCCCGATGAGCCGGATGGGCCCGGGGGCCGGCACGGTCGTCCCCGCCGCGGCCGACGTCCCACCCGGCGTGCCCCGCCACAACGGCGAGTTGGTGTTCGACGCGCCGTGGGAGAGCCGGGCGTTCGGGATCGCCGCCGCCTACGTGGAGGCCAGCGGCTGCGGCTGGGACCGGTTCCGGGCCCACCTCGTGACCGCCATCGCCCACCTCCCCGACGACACCCCGTACTACGAGGCCTGGGTCACCGCCATCGAGGCCCTCCTCGCCGACGACGGCCTGGCGCCACCGAGCTGACCGGGCGCTCCACCGGCCCGGTCCGGCCCGTGGGCGGAGAACTCCTCGACGTGCCTGCCCAGTGCCGGTCCGTGGATGTGGAGGGGTTAGCGTCCCGGCGCCGGGCGGGCCGGCACCAGAGGAGGACGGTTCGTGCCGCTGAGCGACTACGTCGAGGAGGCGTTCGCCCACGACGGCCGCGAGCGCCGGGTGTTCCGCCGGGGGACCGGGCCGGCGGTCGTGGTCATCGCCGAGATCCCGGGGATCACGCCGGCCGTGGTGGCCTTCGCCGACCGCGTCGTGGGCATGGGCTGCACCGCCGTGCTGCCGCACCTGTTCGGAACGCCGGGCGGGGCGATGTCGGTGCCCGACACGCTGCGCTCACTGGTTCCGGCCTGCGTCTCCCGGGAGTTCACGATCATGGCGACCGGTCGCACGTCGCCGGTCGTCGAGTGGCTGCGGGCGCTCGGCCGCCACGAGCACGAGCGGTGCGGCGGGCCGGGGATCGGCGTGGTGGGCATGTGCTTCACCGGCGGCTTCGCCCTGGGCATGGCGGTCGACCAGCGTGTGTTGGCCCCGGTGGCCAGCCAGCCGAGCCTGCCCTTCGCCCTGACCGCGGCGCAGAAGCGCGATGTCGGCCTGAGCGCCGAGGACCTGGCGGCGGTGGCCGCCCGGACGCCGGACGCCGGCGTGCTGGGCCTGCGCTTCACGTGCGACCGGCTGTGCCCGGACGAGCGTTTCGCCCGCCTGGGCGACGAACTGGGCGACGCATTCGTCGGCGTCGAGATCGACTCGAGCCCGGGCAACCCCCACGGCATCCCGCGCAACGCCCACTCGGTCCTGACGGAGCACCTCGTCGACGAGCCCGGGCACCCGACCCGCGCCGCCCTCGACCGGGTCCTCGACCTGCTCCGGACGCGCCTCGTCGGGCCGGCCGAACCCGGCTGACCGGTCCCGGTCCCTGTCCCGCTGGGCGGGATCGGGGCCGACGGCTGTGGAGCAAGGCTGGGTCCGAAAAAAGGCCGACCGTGACACCCTCGGCGACCCAAATGTCACGAAGGGCGACGTTGAACCGGGGTCGATAGGGGACGCGGGTTGTCGGAATGCGCAGCCCGATCGAAACACTATTGCAACAGTTATCCGGGCGTCGTACATTGCCCGGGCCAAGCGTGCCGGCGCTCATGGTGATCTCAGGGCGGCTTTGCAACTGGGGGTGACCATGGACGTTCAACCCGATGACGCGCGGCTTCCCGCGGGTCGGGTGACGAAGGTGACGCGCCGCCGCTTCCTGGGGGGAGCGGGCAGCACGGTCCTGGGGGTGAGTGCGGCCGCGGCTGCCGGCTGCGTCGACGGTGGCACGCTGTCGGCACGGCCCGACCCGGGACGCTCCGAGGCGGCGGGTTCGTTCGGCCGCATGTTCCCGCGGCTGCGGCCCTTCGCCGAGGACAGCGAGGGGCTGCAGGCGGCGCTGGTCGACATCGGCAAGCCGGGCGGCCTGCTCGACGCCGCCGACGACCTCGCCGCCGGGCCGATCGAGCTGATCACCAACGAGGCACTGCGCGTCAACAACCCGGACAACCCGACGCACACGGCCGGCACCACGTTCTTCGGCCAGTTCGTCGACCACGACCTCACGTTCGACGCCACGTCGGACCTGGGCGTGGCGACCGACCCGCGCAGCTCGGCCAACGGGCGCACGCCGGTGCTCGACCTCGACTCCGTGTACGGCGGCGGCCCGGTGGCGTCGCCCCAGCTCTACGAGCGCGACCGCACGCGGCTGCGCATCGCCAGCGGCGGCCGGTTCGAGGACCTGCCCCGCGACGGCGACGGGCGGGCCGTCATCGGCGACCCGCGCAACGACGAGAACCTGGTCGTCTCGGGGCTGCACGCCGCCTTCATCCTGTTCCACAACGCCGTGGTCGCGCAGGAGCGGGGCGGCCAGCGCGGGTCCGGCCGCTCGCGCGCCGAGCTGTTCGCCGCCGCCCGGCGGCGGGTCACATGGCACTACCAGTGGATCGTCGTCAACGAGTACCTGCCACAAATCGTGGGCCAGGAGGCCGTCGACGCCGCGCTGCGTGAGCGGCGCCACTTCAGGCCCCGTCGGGCCGTCATGCCGATCGAGTTCCAGGGCGCCGCTTATCGCTTCGGACACAGCATGGTGCGGCCCTCATATCGAGCCAACCTCGCCGGTGACAACGGTGAACCGTTCTTCGGTTTGATCTTCCAGGCCGACGACCCACAGCCCGACGACCCGGTCGACCTCCGAGGCGGCATGCGCGCGCCACGCCGCTTCATCGGCTGGCAGACGTTCTTCGACTTCGGCGACGGCGAGGTCCGCCGAAACAAGCTCATCGACACCCGCCTGTCCTCGCCGCTGTTCGACCTGCCGCTGGCGACGATCGCGACGGGTGAGCCGCCGACGTCGCTCGCCACCCGCAACCTGCTGCGCCACATCACGTGGTCGCAACCCTCGGGGCAGGAGATCGCCGCCGCCGTCGGCGCCCTGCGCCTGGCGGCCGCCGACCTGCCGGAGCTCCAGGGCTACGGCGTCGGTCTCGAGCGCAGCACGCCGCTCTGGTACTACGTCCTCAAGGAGGCCGAGCTGGTCGCCGGTGGCGAGACGCTCGGCCCGGTCGGGGCGTGCATCGTGGCCGAGTGCATCATCGGCGTCCTCCAGCTCGACGGCGGCTCGTACCTGCAGCGTCGCCGCTGGCGCCCCGACCTGCCGACCCGCGACGGCACGGTCACGGGCGACTTCGCCATGGTCGACCTCCTCACGTTCGCGGGCGTCGACCCGACGACCCGGGGACAGTGACCCGCGGCTGACCGCGCCCAACGCGTCCCTCCGCCGGTGGGGCGGGGGGCGCAGTGGGCCGAGGGCCGGTGGATTCCGCGCTCGGGCGTGCCAGAGTTCACGGGGTCATGCTCCGCAGCTTCAGCTACCTGGACACCGACGTCGTCGACGACTTCCTGGCGCAGCTCGGCGCCGAGCGGCCCGCCGCGCCGACGCCGGCGTCACGGTTCGCGCGGCTGGTCGAGGTGCTACGCGACCGCGACGAGCTTCCCTACCTCGACCGCGTCGACCAGGCGGGGTGGGACGAGCTGATGCGGGGCGACGTCGTCGAGGCTGAAGTGGCCGTCCGTCAGGCCGGCGCCGAGGGCGTGGCCGGGGTGCTGCAGGCCGTCGGGCGCCTGGCCCCGGCGGTGGGCGGCATCGGCTCCGGCCTGGGGCTCGACGAGCCGGCCCGGGCACTGGTCCAGGCGTTCACCTCGGCCTCGTCGCCCGCCCGGCTCGGCGGCTCGACGTGGGTCACGGCCGAGCTGGCGGCGAACCGCACGTTCCGCTTCGCCGCCGAGCTGCGGCACGGCAAGGTGCTGCGGGCCCTCGACGGCCTCGAGGGTGAGGCGACGATGGTGGGGAAGGTCCGCCGGTTCGTCCGGGCCGACGAGCGCCCGCCCGTCCCGGGGGCCTCCCCGGCCGTCGTCCTCACGCCGATCGCCGTCTTCCGGTAGCGGTCACCGTCCCCCGGTCGCCGGTCAGGCGGGTGAGGTCGGCGCCAGGCCCGAGACAGCCTGGTGACGTTGTTGCACCCGACGGCGCTGTCGGTCGACAAGCCGAAGGGGCCGACCAGGTACGGGAGGCGTCGCCGGTCCGACGCCTCGGTGCCGTCGCGCCCGGAGACGGCCCTCCTCGTCGGGTGAGCGCCGGGCCGCGGAGGGGTAGGCCGCAGCGGGCCGGGAGGCGCGCCCGTCATGGTCGGCGGCCGAGGAGGGCGGCGAGCCGGTCGATCGCCGGGGCATCGTCGCGGACCGGCTGCGACGGGGCGAACGGGCGACGCTCGGGCGGCAGCTGCGCCAGGGCCGCCCGGCCGAAGGCGAGTTCCTGCTCGACGACGGGCTCGGGGAACCGTGCCGGTCGGCCCGTGGCCCGGGCCACGTCCCAGCCGTGCACGAGGAACTCCGTGAGCCGGAGGTGCAACGCCAGGGCGGCCGGGACCGTCCCGAACGGGATCGATACCGTGCGTTCCAGGGCGCCGGGGGCCCGGGAGGCGGCGAGCAGGTCGTCCACGCTGGCCCGGTGGGCGGCGGCGGCATCGCCGTCGTCACCCTCGGCGCTGATGTCGGCGATGCGGGCGTCGCCGGCTGCCCCGCCACGCAGGGCCGCGGCGAGGTGGCGGTTGCCGCCGGTGAGGTGACCGACGAGCGCCCGGACGTCCCAGTCGGCGCACGGTGTCGGGGCGTCCCACTCGCCGGGCCGGACGGCGGCGACGAGCCGGTCCGCCTCCTCGGCGGCCTCGGACAGCTGGTCCAGTGACGGGGTCGGGATCATGGCGGGCTCCTCGGTGGGCATCGCCGGGTACCGACACCGACGGGGCCGCGAACGGACCGGCGCGGCCGGTCGGTCGGCGGCTCGTTGGGCAGGATGGGGCCGTGACCGACACCTTGGGGCGCGCCCGTGCCGGTGACGAGCAGGCGTTCCGGCGGCTCACCGACCCGTACCGGCGCGAGCTGCACCTGCACTGCTACCGGATGCTGGGCTCCGTCGCCGATGCCGACGAGGTGCTCCAGGAGACCGTCATCGCCGCCTGGCGGGGCCTGCCCGACTTCGAGGGGCGCAGCTCGCTGCGCACCTGGCTGTACCGGATCGCAACGAACCGGTGCCTGAATGTCATCCGGGACGCCGGGCGGCGACCCGTCGAGCCCGTGCCGCCGTTCGAGCCGCCGGAGCCGACCCGTCGTGGGGAGGTGACCTGGCTGCAGCCCTACCCAGATGCGCTGTTGCCGGAGGCCACGGCCGTCCGGCGGGAGACGATCGAGCTGGCCTTCGTCGCCGGGTTGCAGCGCCTGCCGCGGCGGCAGGCGGCCGTGCTCGTGCTGCGCGACGTCCTCGCCTTCCCGACCGACGACGTCGCCGCCATGCTCGACACCAGCCCGGCCGCGGTCAAGGCGGCGTTGCAACGGGCACGGGCCGCGATGGCCCCCGGCCGGCGCGGGGCGGCCTCGGCCGATGCCCAACCGGCGCCACCGGCCGGGTCGCCGGCGGAACGCCGCGTGGCCCGCCGGTTCGCCGAGGCCTTCGCGGCCGGCGACGTCGACGGCATCGTCGCGCTGCTGACGGACGACGCCTGGCTGACGATGCCGCCGGCTCCCCATGAGTACGAGGGCCGTGAGGCGATCGCCGCGTTCCTGCGCGCCAGTGTGTCGTGGCGGAACGGGCGCCGGGTCGACCTCGAGCCGACGCGGGCCAACGGGCAGCCGGCCTTCCTCTGCAGCCTGGAGGGCGCCGACGCCCCGCGTGCCCACGACGTCCTGGTTCTGACCCTGGCCGGCGAACGGATCGCGGCGATGACGCGGTTCCTCGACGCCGGGATCGGCGACGACGTCCGCCGGGCCGCCCCCTGACCGGGGCCACCCGCGGCGGCGCGCGGCGCGTTCGGGCCCTTCGGCCCTTCCGGGGGGCGATCTCGACCGCTTTGGTGGGAGGACCAGCGACGGGAGGGAGCGATGGACGGATCCGGTTCGGTGGCGGACGGGCTCGAGCTGCGGCTCATGTTCCCGGCCGGCCGTGACGTGACGGTGGAAGCGTCGGGCGAGCTGGACCTCGCGTCGGCGCACCGGGGGCGCCGAGGACTTCCGGCCCTGCCGCCGGCCGACGCGGGGGCGCAGGGTGGGTGTGATCCCATCCGAAGGAGCGTGAACCCATGCGACTGTTCGACACCCTCCGCAAGGTCCCGGTGACCATCGAGGCCGACCGGACCGTGGCCGAGGCGGCACGGCTCATGGACGAGCGGGCCGTCGGTGCCCTCGTCGTGACCGACCACGAACGCGTCGTCGGCCTCGTGACGGACCGTGACCTCGTCGTGCGGGGCCTGGCCCGCCGGGTCCAGGCCGACGCCCGGGTCGACGGCCTGATGACCACCGACCCGATCACGCTGCCCGCCGACGCCGACCTGCGCGACGCCCTCCCGCTCTTCCGGGAGCACGCCGTACGCCGGATCGTCGTGGTGGACGGCGACCGTGCCGCCGGCGTCGTGACGGTCGACGACCTGCTGATCGACCTGGTCGGCGACCTCGGCGACCTGGTCCGCCCGGTCACCGGGCAGGTCCTCTTCGGCCACCCCGAGCCCGGCGTGCCGGCGACGGCCTGAGCTCCCGGGTCACCGCCCGGAGCCGGGCCGACCGGACCGGGCGGTTCCGGGCCGGTCAGTATCTGTCCCAGCGGTAGGGCCCGGGAGGATCCGCTATGTCAGCGTTCATCCACAACGTCACCTTCGACGCCGGCGACCCGCGGCTGCTCGGTCGCTTCTGGTCTCAGGTGACCGGCTACGCGGTGGTCGACGAACGTGACGACTTCGTGAGGCTCCGAGCGCCCGACGATCACGGCGTTCGACACATCTTGTTCCTTCGAGTCGATGACCCCACGCCCGGCAAGAACCGGATGCACGTCGACCTCGCCGCCCGGGAACCGCAGGACGAGATCGAACGCTTGCTGGGGCTCGGTGCTTCCCTCGTGGACGTGCCCATCGGCGGCCAGCCCCGCTGGCGGGAAGGGAACGGTATCCAGTGGGCCGTCCTCCGCGATCCCGAAGGCAACGAGTTCTGCATAGGGGACATCCCATCGACATCGGTCAGGGAGGAGACCCTGTAGTCACCATCCCCCCAGGGGTCGGACCGAGAGGTCTATGCTCACGGCCGTCAACCACCCCCTGTGACCTGGGAGGTCACCGTGGCTATACGGAAGGTCGGCGCCATCCTGTTGACTGGCGCGCTCGTCGCCGGTCTCACCGCTTGCGGTGGTGATGACGATGACGAGGACGGGGGCGAGGCCGGAACCACCGCACCGGAGGCGGGTGACACGGAGTTCACGCCGGTCACCGACGACACCCTCACGGTGGTCACCAGCCTGCCCGCGCCCGGATTCTGGAACGGTGACGACCCGTCCGCCATCACCGGGGGCTACGAGTACGAGATCGCACAGGCCATGCAGGAGCGGTTGGGGCTCGGCGACCTCGAGGTGGTCAACGTCAGCTTTGACCAGCTCGTGGCCGGGCAGGTTGGCGACTTCGACGTGGCCCTCTCCCAGGTGACGATCACCGAGGAGCGCGAGGAGGTCGTCGACTTCACCGATCCCTACTTCGAGTCGGACCAGGGTGTGATCGTGCAGACGGGCACCGAGGTCGCCACCGTCGAGGACGCCCAGGCGCTGCAGTGGGGCGTGCAGAGCGGCACGACCGGGGCTGACTACGTCGCCGACGTCCTCCAGCCGGAGCAGGAGGCCCAGGTCTTCCAGGATCTGGCGGCCGGCTTCGCCGCCCTCCAGGCGGGGCAGGTCGACGCGTTCATGATGGACACCGCCATCGTGCTCTCACAGGCCGCCGAGTCGGGCGGCGAGCAGGAGGTCGTGGCGCAGTTCACGACGGGCGAGGAGTACGGCGGCATCCTGCCGGAGGGCTCCGCGGGCTCCGCCAACGCCGACGCGATCAACGGCATCCTCGCCGAGCTGGAGGAGGACGGATCGTTGTCCGATTTCGCCGTGGAGTGGCTCGGTGGGGACCCGGAGGCCATCCCGGTCCTCACGCCGTAGCGCACTATGGCACTCGCTGCCGGGATCGCCGAACCAGACATCCCTGCGATCCAGCGCTTCCACCCGATCAAGACGCACCTCGCGCTGTCGATCACCGCGCTGGTGGTCGGGTTGGTCGCCGCCGCGCTCACCGCCGTCGCCCTCGACCAGTTCTACGACTCGCTCGGGGTGGTGGGCGACGCCCTCACGGCATGGGCTGTCGGCCTCACCGCGCTCGCGGCGGCCGTCACCGTGGTGCTGGCCGTCTGTGGATCGCTGGCCGTGGCGCGGTCGGTGCGGGCCGCCCGGCTCGCCCCCGAGGACCGGGTCGCCGCCCGTGCCTCGGGGGCGGCGGCCAAGGACTGGCAGTGGTACGTGGCCGGGCTCAGCGTCACCGCGCTGGTGCTCGCATTCCTCGGCTTCTTCCTGTCGGCCAACGACGGTGCGGTCCGAGAGCAGTACCTGAACTGGGACGCCATCGACGAGTTCCTGCCCACCCTCTGGAAGGGCTTCTGGCTGAACATCAGGGTGTTCATCGTCGCCGAGATCCTGGTGCTCATCTGGGGCCTGGTCCTGGCGCTGGCGCGCATCTTCCCCGGTAAGGCAGGACGGCCCGTCCGGTTCCTGGCCGTCGCCTACATCGACCTGTTCCGGGGCTTCCCCGCCATCATCACGATCTACCTCGTCGTGCTCGGCTTCCAGGCCGGTGAGGTCCCGCCGTTCGACGGGCTCGAGGGGGACACCAAGCTGTTCTGGCTGTGCACGACCTCGCTCGTGCTCGTCTATGGCGCCTACGTGGCCGAGGTCTACCGGTCCGGCCTCGAGAGCATCCACTGGAGTCAGACCGCGGCGGCCCGCTCGCTCGGCCTCTCGTACGGCCAGACCATGCGCCACGTCGTCACGCCCCAGGCGGTGCGCCGGATCATCCCGCCGCTGCTCAACGACTTCATCGGCCTGCAGAAGGACACCGCGCTGCTGAGCGTCGTCGGCTTGCTCGAGGTCCTCAACCGGGCCCGGCTGACGTCGAACCGCCTGTTCAACCTGTCACCCAACCTGGCCGCCGGCGTGGCGTTCGTGCTGATCACCATCCCGCTGGCGCGCTTCACCGATTGGCTGGTGGCGCGCCAGGCCCGAGCGCGAGCGGGTGGTTGAGCGATGGCCTTCCTCGAGATCCAAGGCGTGCACAAGCGCTTCGGTGCCAACCATGTGCTGACGGGCGTCGACCTGCAGGTCGACGAGCACGACGTCGTGTGCCTCATCGGCCCGTCGGGCTGCGGCAAATCGACGCTCCTGCGCTGCATCAACGCTCTCGAGGAGATCGAGGAGGGCGCCATACGGATCGACGGCGAGCAGGCGTCGGGACGCGGGGTCGACCTGGACGGCCTGCGCCAGGACGTCGGCATCGTATTCCAGAGTTTCAACCTGTTCCCGCACATGACCGTGCTCGACAACGTCACCCTCGCGCCTCGCAAGGTGCTCGGGCTCCCTCGCAAGCAGGCCGACGACCGCGCCCTGCTGTTGCTGTCACGCATCGGCCTCGACGCCAAGGCCGGCGAGTACCCCGACCGGCTGTCGGGCGGCCAACAGCAGCGGGTCGCCATCGTGCGCGCCCTGGCGATGCAGCCACGGCTGCTGCTGCTGGACGAGATCACCTCGGCGCTCGACCCGGAGCTGGTCTCCGAGGTGCTCAACATCGTGCGCGAGCTCGCGGCCGAGGGCATGACCATGCTCCTGGCCACGCACGAGATGGGCTTCGCCCGCGAGGTCTCCTCCAAGGTGTGCTTCCTCGACGAGGGCGTCATCTGCGAGGAGGGGCCGCCGGACCAGATCTTCGGTGACACCCAGAACGAGCGCACGCGGATCTTCCTCAAGCGGATCATCGAGGCCGGTCGGTTGTAGGGCAGGCGCCGCGAGCGGCAGCGTCGGGGAGCGACCCGACCGCTACCGTGGCCGTGTGGCGCAGCTCACGTTGCCGGCGTCGTGGTACGTCGATCGGTCGGTCTGGGAGCGGGAGCGCCGGGCCGTCTTCGGGCAGGAGTGGCTGTTCGTCGGCCACCGGCAGGCACTGTCCGACCCGGGTGATTACCTGGCGTGTGACATCGCCGGCTGGCCCCTGGTGGTGCTAGTCGACGACGAGGGCGAGCTACGCGCTCACCACAACGTGTGCCGGCACCGGGCCGGGCCGCTCGTCCACGAGGGGTGTGGCCGCGTCGCCAGCCTGGTGTGCCGGTATCACGGCTGGGCCTACGGCCTCGACGGCCGCCTCCGTTCGGCGCGCGACTTCGGCACGATCGACGGCTTCGACCCCGCCGACGTGTCGCTCACGAGTGTCTCGGTCGAGGACTGGCGTGGCCTCGTGTTCGTCAACCTCGGTTTCGGGCGCGCAGCCCCGCCACTGCTCGAGGCGCTGGGGACCTTCGCCGACGAGTGCGAGCCCTACCCGATCGAGGAGCTGGTCCTGACGCACGAGGCCGAGCACGACCTGGCGTGCAACTGGAAGGCCTATGCCGACAACTACCTCGAGGGCTACCACATCCCGCTCGTGCACCCGGGCCTCAACAAGGAGATCGACGCCAAGCGCTACGTCGTCGACGTCGACGAGCGCCACCGGTGGGTCCGGCATTCGGCTCCGGCCCGCGACGGCGCCGTGAACACCGGCCGCTGGCTGTGGCGCTGGCCGAACCTGGCATTGAACCTCTATCCCGACGCCATGAACGTCGAACGCTACGACCCCGTGTCACCGGACCGCACACGG
>Ga0126306_10000941_pt1 | contig 14924 bp, 13 predicted proteins | sample Plot27_FD_92592 | JGI IMG/M metagenome (GOLD analysis project Ga0126306, IMG submission 92592) | Serpentine soil microbial communities from UC McLaughlin Reserve, CA, USA - Plot27 | ecosystem: Environmental > Terrestrial > Soil > Grasslands | place: USA: UC McLaughlin Reserve, Lake County...
ACGACGCTCGCCGTCGGCGGGTTGGTGTCCGTCGGCTTGGGCAGGGTGGCCGTGTACTTGCCGTTCGAGCCGGTGGTCGTCATGCCGACCTCGGGCCCGACGGTCGTCCCGTTCACGTAGGCAAAGTGCACCGTCCTGCCCTTCTTGCAGCCGCTGTTGCTCGCGACGCCACCGCTCGCGATCACCGTGGTCGTCGTCGCGTCGACGGTCGTCGGCGTGACGGCCACGCTGACGGTCCCGCCGACCTGCTTGGCGCTCTTCACGCCGAGCGCGCTCGGTACGGCAACCGCGGCGACCGCCAGCGCGCACACCGCGGAGGCGCTGATCAGCTTCTTCATCGGTCTCCCTTCCTAGCTCTTCGTCTCGCTCTCGAAAGCGACCCCCGATCCCCCTGGGGTACGGGCATTCGTCACGGCTCGAACAGACGTCCAGAGCTAGACAAGCTGCCTGGCCCGCGCGAGAGCCTCTTCGCGGCCAGTGACCTCGCCGGCGAACGCCTCGGCCCGGAGCTCCTCCAGCAGGCGCCCCAGCTCGGGTCCCGGCTCGAGGCCGAGCTCGCTTGCCAGCTCATCCCCGGAGAGAGGCGGGCTCGGCGGACCGTCCCGATGCCACGGCAAGGCGTCGCGAAGCATCTCCCGCGCCAGCTCGAGGTGCGCCTCGACCATCTCGGCACTCGCCAAGGGCCCCTCGCCGCGCGCGGCCAGTCGGTCTGCCACGCTCAGCAGGGTGACGTCGGCCGCCACCGGCTCCGTCGCGACCAGGTAGTCGTAGACGGCCCGCCGCGACAGCGGCCGCTGGTGGATCAGGAAGCCGAGCCGCAGGTGGTGAAGGGCAAGGCCCTGCAGGTGTGCGCCGAGCCTGCGGCTGACCCGCAGGCGCCTGCAGACCTCGGCGATGATCCGGGCGCCGGCCTCGTCGTGGCCGATGAATGTCACGTACCCGGAGCCCTCCGAGCGGGTCTCGGGCTTGCCGAGGTCGTGGAAGAGCGCGCCGAACCGGAGCGCCTCGCGACGGCTGAGCGCATCGGCCAGCGGCTCCGCCAGGAAAGCGTCGATCTCGGGCGCGAGCTCGCCCGCGAATCCCTCCATCTCGCGCTCGAGCCCGAGCCACTCCTCGAGCACGGCGAGCGTGTGCCCGAGCACGTCGAGGTGGTGGTTCGGGTTCTGCACCACGCCCCGCAGTGCCTCGAGCTCGGGCAGGACCACCGCCGTCAGATCGAGCTCATCCATCAACTCGATCCCGCGCAGCGGCCGCGGGCCGACGACAATCCCCCGCAGCTCGGCGAATTGGCGCTCCCCTGCCGGGTCGGCCGCCCGGGACGACGCGGCTCGGGCAAGCTCCAAGGTCCCGGGCTCGATGGCGAGATCGTGCCGGGCGGCGAGGCGCGCGGCGCGGAGCAGCCGGACCGGATCGGCGCGGAAGGCGTGCTCGGAGGCCGCGCGCAGCAGGCGGGCCTCGCCGTCGGCCAGCCCGCCGGTCGGGTCGATCAGCTGCCCTCCCTCGAGCGGCCGCGCGATCGCGTTCAAGGTGAAGTCGCGCGCGCGCAGGTCCTCCTCGATGCTGTCGGCCCGAAGCGCGGCCACGTCCACGTGCCAGCCATCGGTGGGGGCGATCGCCCGCCAGGTCGCGTGCTCCTCCGAGAGCCGAAAGGCCGTGCCGCCGGCCACCTTCGCGATTGAGCGAGCTGCCTCCTCCTCCCGGCCACGCTGGACGGCGAGGTCGGCGTCCTCCACCTCCTCCCCGAGCAGTGCGTCGCGGATCGCTCCGCCCACGATCCAGGCCGCGCCCTGCTGCTCGAGCGCCGTCCGAGCGGCGGCGATCGAGGGCGCCCGGTCGAGGGCCTCGAGCGAGGCGCTCATTCCCGGAACTCCCGCGGCACCCTCTGCGAGATCCCGCAGGTGACCTCGTAGTTGATCGTCTCGAGCCGCGCCGCCACTTCCTCGGCGAGGATCCGATCCGAGCCCTGGGGACCGATCAGGACGGCCGGCGCGCCCGGCTCGACGTCGGTCTCCGGACCGAGGTCGATGGTGATGTTGTCCATCGAGATCGTCCCGACAAGCGGATACCGCCGGCGGCCCACCAGCACATCCGCATTGTTGGAGAGGCCGCGCCGTACCCCGTCGCCGTAGCCGATCGGCAGCACGCCGACCCAGGTGTCCGCCGGCGCCCGCCAGGTGCGGCCATAACCGGCGCTGGCGTCGCGCTCGAAGCGCTTCACGTCGGCGACGTACGAGCGCAGCTCGAGCGCCGGGTCGAGATCGTGCCCGGTGGGATCTCGGTGAAATGGATCGAGGCCGTAGATCGCGATTCCGCAACGCACCATGTCGAAGTGCGTCTCCGGGTCGCGCAGCGTGGCAGCGCTGTTGGCGGCGTGAACGACGCACTCGGGCGCGACCTCCCGAACAGCCTCGGCGACCGGGCGGAAGGCCGCGAGCTGCACGCCCAGGAAGTCGTCCCCGACCTCATCGGCGGTCGCGAGGTGCGTCCAGACGCCGGCCACCTCCAGATTGGGATCGGACGCGCAACGCCGTGCCAGCTCCACCAGCGCGTCGGGGTCGCGCTCACCGAGCCTGCCCATGCCGCTGTCGAGCTTGACGTGGACCCGGGCGGGCTGACCGCGCTCCCCGGCGAGGCTGGAGCAGAGCTCCCTGAAGCCCTCGCGCCAGACGGCGACGTCCGCCCGTGCCGCCAGCGCCGTGCCGAGCTCCCCCTCGGTGAGCGCCCCCATCACGAACAGCGGCGCGTCCGGGAAGTGAAGCCGGAGCTCGGCGGCCTCTTCGGCGGCCGCCACCGCCAGGCGGGTCGCCCCGCCGCGCAGCGCCCCGGCTGCGCAGGCGGCCGCGCCGTGACCGTAGCCGTTGGCCTTGACCACGGCGCAGAGCTCGGTCCCCTCGCCGACCCGCTCCTTGAGGGAACGGCAGTTGCGTTCGACCGCCCCGACGTCGACGACCGCGAGCGCGCGGCCCGTGGATTCCGCCACGCTCACACCGCCAGCCCCGCCGGCATAGCCTCGATGACGTCGCCCGCGATGACCGAGTCGTGGCCTACCCGCTCCCCGGCTGCGCGGCCGGCACGGGAGTGGGCCACGACCGCGGCGCAGGTGGCGGCGAAGGGCTCGAGTCCCCTCGCGATCAGCGCCGCGATCACTCCGGTGAGCACGTCGCCGGTGCCGGCCGTGGCCAGCTGGGGGCTGGATACCGCATTGACGGCGACTCGTTCCCCGTCGGCCACGATCGAGTCGTCTCCCTTGAGGAGCACGATCGCTCCGCTGCGCTCGGCGGTCTCCCGCGTGCTCTCGAGCCGCTTCGCCTTGATCTCGGACGAATCGCGGTCGAGCAGGCGCCCCATCTCGCCCTCGTGCGGGGTGAGGACCAGCGGCCCCTCACGGTCAGCCAGCGACTCAATGCGGCCAGCGTGGGCGTTGAGCCCATCGGCGTCGAGTACCAGCGGCGCCCGGATGCGCTGGGTGAGCTCGCGGGCCAGCCGCTGCGTTCCCTGCTCCCGGCCCATCCCCGAACCGAGCACGACGCTCGCCGCCCGCTCGGTGGCGCCGAGGATCTGCTCGCAGGCCGCCGGGCGCAGCCGTCCCTCCCGGCTGGCGCAGCCCAGCGACATGACCTCCGTGAGCTTGATCTCGAAGATCGACTCGAGGTCGGCCGGCACGGCGACCGTCGCATAGCCGGCGCCGCTTCGGATCGCTCCGAGCGCCGAAAGGCAGACGGCGCCGGTGAGCCCGCGCGAGCCGCCGACCACCACCACCTGGCCGGAGCTGAACTTCGTCGATCCCGCCGCACGGTGCGGCGCCAGCTCCAGCACCCGGGTGCCGATCACGCCAGCCGTCGCCTCCACGGGCGGACCCTCGGGGATCCCGATCGGAGCCACGCGCAGCTTCCCGGTGTGCTCCTTCCCGGGCGCGATCCAGTGGCCGAGCTTGGGGGCATGGAAGGTCACGGTGACGTGGGCGCGGACCGCCTTCCCTTCCACCTCGCCGGTGGAGGCATTGACGCCGGAGGCGATGTCGGTGGCGACCACGGTGGCATCGGCGTCGTTGATGGCGTCGATCGCGGAGCGAGCCGGATCGCGCGGAGCGCCCGCGAAGCCCGTCCCGAAGATCGCATCGACGATCACCCCAGCCCCCTCGAGCGCGGCGGGAAGGTCGCCGACCCCGACCTCGCGCGCACCGTCGAAGCGCTCCAGGTTCGCACGCGCGTCCTCGGAGAGCTGATCGCCGGGCCCGAGCAGCAGCGCGTCGACCTCGAAACCCATCTCGCGCAGAGCGCGCGCGGTGACCAGACCGTCGCCGCCGTTGTTGCCCTTGCCGCACACGATCGCGGCCCTGCCCGGTCCAGCGGCCTCGGCGGCCGCCTCGGCCACCGCCCGCCCGGCCGTCTCCATCAACTGCAGGGATGGAACGCCTTGCTGCTGGATGGCCCAGCGGTCAGTGGCGCGCATCTGATCGGCGTCGAGGCACGGATCCAGCCAGCTCTCCATGACCGCGCCAGCCTACCCCCGGCGGCTTTCTCTACCGGGTGCTAGTTGGCGACCGCGACGGCGGCCGCTGCATCACGCGAGTGGGTGAGGGAGATGGCGATCTCCGCCTCGCCGGCTGCCTCCGCGGCCTGGCCGTGGAGCTGCAGCCGCGGCGGCTCGCCGCTGACGACCTCGATCTCCCGGGGAGGCACCGGCCGGCCCAGAGCCTTGATCACCGCCTCCTTTGCGGCGAACCGGGCCGCCAGATGGCGGCCCGGACGGGAGCGCTCGCGCGCATAGGACAGCTCGGCGTCGGTGAACAACCGCTCCGCGAGCCGCGGACGTCGCTCCAGGGCGCGCTCGACCCGCTCGATCTCGATCAGGTCGATGCCGACGCCGAGCGCCACGACGCCCGCGCCTACTTGAGCCCGACGACAGCCTTCAGCTCGGCCTGGTCGCCCTTGCTGCCAGAGCCGGTGACCAGGTAGCTGAGCGCATCGATGTAGGGCTTGGCCCGCACGTAGCCGGGATCGGACTTGGCGCCCTCGGACTCCGCCAGCCGGAAGACGGAGGGCAGGTCGAGGAAGAAATCGGTGCCCAGGTCGGAGACCTGGCCCCTGGCGGCCGAGAAGGTCGGGGAATCCGAGAGCTTCTGCGTCGGCGCCAGTGACTGCGCCGCGGAGTTGGTGCCGTAGCCGAACACAATCTTGTCTCCCTGCTGGGCGATCTCGACCGGCTGCGGGATCTCCGCCGGGTCGTTGATCTGGAATCCGGTGCCACCGCCGCTCAGCTGGAGCGGCTTCGCCGTGCCCTGGCTCCCGAGCTGGACCAGGGTCTGCAGCTGGGTCAGCAGCCGGCCGGTGAGCTCCGGATCATTCGTCTGAACGACGAGAGCGCCGTTCAGCGTCGGCTCGGTCGTTCCCTGCACGTAGAGGACGGCGTCGCCAAGCGCGTCGGTCAGCTGGTCGACCGAGGCCCCGGTCGCCGACTCAACCTGAGAGAGCCCCTGTTCGAAGTTCGGAATCCCCGAATCCTTGAGCTGATCGAGTGTCCGCTTCGCGGTGTCCCCGAGGTTCCCGAGCCCGAGCGCGAGCCAGGACCCGGCCGGAACGTCGCCGACCAGCGCGCTCTCTGGGGTGTCGACGCCGGTGTCGCCGCCGATGAACTCCAGGTCGAAGCTGTTGGCCGAGGCGGTCAGGGCACCGGAGACCGGCTTGTCCAGTGCTTCGCCCGCGCTCTTCTCGAACAGCGCCCTGCTGTTCTCGTCGATCTCGCCTTGCCCGATCGAGTCCAGGAGCGTCCTCGGGACCGTGTAGAAGCTCCCGAGCCGGTCGCCCGGCAGCTGGTCGAGCGCGTCCTTGAAGTCGCCCGAGTCGCCCAGCGAATCGCCGCTCTCGGCGTCGACCACGGCCTTGAAGCCATCGACATCGCCTGTGACGAGGAAGTTGCCGACGGTCCCGAAGACGTTCCCCTGATCCGTGGGATCGGCCTGGTAGCTGACGCCGTTATAAGACTGCTTCGCAGGGTTGGTCTCAGTGGCCTCGGAGGCCTTGCGGGCGAACGCGAGCGCCGCGCTCGGGTCGGTCGTCTCGATGACGGCGGCGCCCTTCTCGGCGTCGTCCGCGAGGTCGGTGAAGAAGAAGCCGGCCTGCTCGCCAACCCACGGCGCGACGTCCTGCCGGTAATCGATCGGGTGCCCCTCAGACTGGGACTCCTGCTCCAGCAGCGAGACGATCTTCCCGCCCGGGTCCGGGGTGTCGAGGACCTTGCTGAGCGCGGCCCTGGCGTCCGTCTCCGCCTGACCGGTCGGCTTCACGGTCCCGTCGAAGTAGAGGGCCGCGTTCGCCGGCACGGCCGCGGCCGGTCCCACGTCCACGTCGCTGCCGCCATCGTCGCCTCCGCAGCCTGCGAGTATCGCCGCCGGGACGGCCATGCAGGCAGCCAGAGCTGGGATGCGGCGGCGCCTCACGAGCGCGGCACCTTACTCAACCGTGACGGTCTTCGCGAGGTTCCGAGGCTGGTCCACATTCAGGCCCTTCTCGCGGGCGACGTAGTAGGCGAGGAGCTGCAACGGCACGATCGCGACGATGGGCTGCAGGACCCAGTCCGTGCGGGGCACGAACAGGGTCTGGTCGGCTGCCTCGCCGATCTCGGCCGAACCCTCGGTGGCGATGGCGATCACCTCCGCGCCGCGCGCCCGGACCTCCTCCATGTTGGAGAGGATCTTCTCCGTGACCGGGCTGTCGGTGGCCACGGCGACGACCGGCGTTGACTCGTCGAGCAGCGCGATCGGCCCGTGCTTCATCTCGCCCGCCGCGTAGGCGTCCGCCGGGATGTAGGCGATCTCCTTCAGCTTCAGGGCACCCTCCAGGCAGACGGCGAGGCCGATGTGCCGGCCGATGTACATGAAGAAGCGCTGGTCCTGCTCGGCTCGGGCGATCACCTTTACGGGCTCCTCGAGAGCGACGATCGCCTCCTGGAGCTTTGACGGGAGCGACTTGAGCTGGGCGACCATCTCCGCAATCCGCTCCGGCGGCAGGGTGCCGCGCAGCTCGGCGAGCCGCAGGCCGAGCAGGTACATCGCGGCGACCTGGCTGACGAAGGTCTTGGTCGCCGCGACGCTCACCTCGATGCCCGAGCGGGTGAAGAGGACGGCATCGGCGTCCCTGGTGGCCTGGCTCCCCATCACGTTGCAGATCGCGAGCACCTTCGAGCCCCCGTCGCGCGCCAGCCGCATCGCGGCGAGGGTGTCCGCGGTCTCTCCCGACTGGGTGATGCCGATGACCAGGTCGTTGGGGCGGTGGACCGGCTCCCGGTACCGGTACTCCGAGGCGATGTCCATCTCCACCGGGATCCGGGCCCACTGCTCGATCGCGTACCGGCCGATCAGCCCCGAGTGGTAGGAGGTCCCGCAGGCAACGATCACGATCCGCTCCACACCGCGCAGAAACTCGTCGTCGAGTTCGACGTCGGAGAGGTCCACGCCGTCCAGCCTGGGCAGCCGGTCTGTGATCGTCTCCGCGACGGAGTCCGGCTGCTCATGGATCTCCTTCAGCATGAAGGTCTCGTAGCCGCCTTTCTCGGCGGCGTCCTCGTCCCAGGTCACTTCCTCCGGGTCGCGCTGCCGGACATTCCCCTCGGCGTCGGTGATCGTCACCTCGCCCTTGTGAACCGTGACGATCTCGTCGTTCTTGATGCCGAGGGCGGTGCGCGTCTCGACCAGGAACGCGGGGATCGCCGAGGCGATGAAGTTCTCGTTCTCCCCCAGGCCGACGATCAGCGGGCACTCCTTTCGCGCCGCGACCAGCGTTTCGGGCTGCTCGCGGTGCATAGCGACGAACGCGTAGTGCCCGCGGAGCTCGGCGAATGCCTTGCGAACGGCCTCGGTCAGGTCGCCCTTGTAGTGACGCTCGATCAGATGGCTGACGATCTCGGCGTCCGTCTCCGAAGTGAACTCGTGGCCCTCCGCCTTCAGATCCCGCCGCAGCTCGGCGTGGTTCTCGATGATCCCGTTGAGGACGATGTGGATGTTGTCCAGGCAGTCGCCGTGAGGGTGTGCGTTCTCCTCGGTCACCCTGCCGTGGGTCGCCCAGCGGGTGTGACCGAGCCCGATGGTGGCGGGGGGCGCCACCACCGCGACGCTGCCGGCCCCGTTGGAGTGCCGCTCGACCGCCTCGCGCAGGTTGGCGAGATTGCCGACGGCGCGCACGCTGTCGATCTCCCCGTCCGAGATCACGGAAACGCCGGCCGAGTCATAGCCTCGGTACTCGAGCTTCTCCAGCCCGGCAATCAGCAGATCTCGGCACGGTCGGTCACCCACATATCCGACGATGCCGCACATAAAGGGGGCTACAGGGTAGTGGCAGACGTCTCAACGCCCAAACGCCTGCCAGGAAGCTCCTGAAGCTATGCCAGTTCGCGCTTCGCGAGATCGACGAGCCGTCTGGTGACCGCCTCGCATTCCTCCGCGTCGGGAGCCTCGACCATCACGCGGAGCAGCGGCTCGGTGCCGGAGGCCCGCACCAGCACCCGTCCCCGGCCCGCGAGCTTTTCGTTCTCCTCCTCCACGGCGCTCCACAGAGCTGCCGCATCGTCGATTGCCCCCCTGTCCGCGACCCGGACGTTCTCGAGTAGCTGCGGCAGCCGCTTGAACGGCTCCGTGTCCTCGAGCGGGCGGCCTGCCAGCGCGCGGAGGACGAGCAGTGAGGCCGCGATGCCGTCGCCGGTGGGCGTGAAGTCGGTCCAGACGATGTGGCCGGACTGCTCGCCGCCCAGCGACCAGTCCCGCTCGCGCAGCGCCTCGATCACGTAGCGGTCGCCGACCTTGGTCTGCTCGACCTCGATCCCCGTCTCCTCCATGGTGCTCAGGAAGCCGTAATTGGTCATCACCGTCACGGCCACCCCGCCCTCCAGCTCGCCGCGCCTCTGCAGGTCCTTGGCGATCAGCGCGATCAGGTCGTCGCCGTCGTGGAGCTTCCCGGCGCCATCCACCGCGAGCATCCGGTCGCCGTCCCCGTCATACGCGAAGCCAATCTGGGCGCCGGACGAGCGAACGAGATCGATCAGGGCCTCGGGATGCGTGGAGCCGCAGCCCTCATTGATGTTGCGGCCATCCGGCTCCGTGCCGGTCAGCTCGAGGTCGGCGCCGAGGGCGCCGAAGATCGCCGGCGCGGCCCTGTGGGTGGCGCCGTTGGCGCAGTCGAGGGCGATCCGCATCCCGGACAGGTCGAGCTGGAAGCTGGCGCGGAGCTCCCGGATGTAGTCGTCGAAAGCGCCCTCGAGCTGGCGGACGCCCCCGACCCGCTCACCGGTCGGCTCGTCGAGGGCAGCCTCGATCGCGGCCTCCGTTTCGTCGTCGAGCTTGATCCCGCGGGAGTCGAAGAACTTGATCCCGTTGTCGGCGTACGGGTTGTGCGAGGCAGAGACCACCCCAGCGAGATCAAACCTCAGCCTGCGCGCGAGCACCGAGGCGGCCGGCGTGGGCAGGACGCCGCCCAGCATCGCGTCCCCGCCGCCCGCGGCCACACCGGCCGCGAGTGCCTCCTCCAGCATCGGGCCCGACTCGCGCGTGTCGCGGACGATCAGAATCTGGGGGCGCTCGGCCTCGGCCCGGAGCGCCGCCGCGCGGCCGAGCCGCACGGCCAGATCAGGCGTGAGCAGATCCCCGACGGGCCCGCGGACGCCGTCGGTCCCGAACAGTTTTCTCTCCGCCACCTGGGGCGGACGCTAACGCTTACTGAACTGAGGCTTCTTGCGGGCTTTCTTCAGCCCAGCCTTGCGGCGTTCCTTGACGCGGGCGTCGCGGGTCAGCATGCCGCGCCGCTTGAGCTCGGGCCGGAGCGCCGGATCGACCTCGGTGAGCGCCCGGGCGATGCCGTGGCGGACCGCCGCGGCCTGGCCCGAGATTCCGCCGCCGTGCACTCGCACGCGGACGTCGACGTTGCCCTCGTAGCCCGTCTGGATGAGCGGCTGCTTGGCGACCGCCTGGAGGTAGGAGCGCGGGAAGTACTCCTCGAGGCCGCGCTTGTTGACCTCGATCTTGCCGCTGCCCTGTCGCAGGATGACGCGGGCGACCGAAGACTTGCGCTTGCCGGTCGCCGCATAGGTTGCGTCCCCCTCCAGCTTGGCCGGCTCCGCGGCGACGGGAGCGTCCTCGGTGACGTCCCCGATCAGCTCGCGCTCGCGGCGCAGGCGTTCCTCCTCCTCGGCCTCGCGCCGGGCGCGCTCCTCGGCGTCGAGCTCGCGCTCGGGCTCGATCGCTATCGGGTCGAGCTCGGCCCCCGGGACGACGTCCTCCTTCTTGCCGCTGGGTCGGGCGGGCGCGGCGGCCTGTTCGGCGGGCCGGTCCTCGCCCTCGCCGCGCTCGGGGCTGCCGCCCTCCGACGGAGCGGCCTCCTCCGGAGCCTGCTGCTCCGTGGCCTGCTGCTCCTCTGGCGTGCCCTCCTCGGGCTGCTCTTCCGGCTGCTGCTCGCCGTCCCGCTGCTCTTCGTCCTGCATGTCTAGGTCTCTATCTCCAGCTGCTCGGGCGTCTGCGCCTGGTGGGGATGGTCGGGCCCAGCGTAGATCTTGAGCTTGCGAAGCTGCTGGCGCGCGAGCCGGTTGCGCGGGAGCATCCCCTTGACCGCCTTGCGGATGACTTCCTCGGGGCGCTTCTCGAGCAGGTCGCCGAGCGTGCGCGAGCGGATCCCTCCCGGGTAGCCGCTGTGGCGCCAGTAGAGCTTCTTCTCGCGCTTGTCCCCGGTCACCGCGACCTTCGCGGCGTTGATCACGATGACGAAGTCGCCCACGTCCACATGCGGGGTGTAGCTCGGCTTGCGCTTGCCCCGCAGCACGTCGGCGATCTGGGTCGCCATCCGGCCCAGCGTCTTGCCCTCGGCATCGACGACGTACCAGACCCGCTCACGGTCCTGGGGAGTCGCCTGATAGGTCCTCATCGCAGTCGCAGTGGCCATAAAAAGAGCCGCGCACCTCCGCGGCCGCCGGATGATAGCGGCGAGTAGGCTCCCCGCAGTGGAGGCTGGGCGCCCAGCAGCTTCGGTTTCGTATCAGCACGTCACAAAGCGCTATCCGGGGCAGGACGACGCCGCGATCCACGACCTCTCGCTCGAGGTCCAGGCCGGCGAGATCTGCGTCCTGGTCGGGCCCTCGGGCTCAGGCAAGACCACCGCCCTGAGGATGGTCAACCGGACCGTCGAGATCACCGAGGGGGACATCCTGATCGGTGACACCTCGGTCCGACAGCGCGACCCGGCCGAGCTCCGCCGCGAGATGGGCTACGTGATCCAGCAGATCGGGCTCTTCCCTCACCGCACCGTCGCCGAGAACATCGAGACCGTGCCGCGGCTTCTGGGCTGGGACCGTGCCCGGGCTCGAAAGCGGGCCGACGAGCTGCTCGGGCTGGTCGGGCTGAGCCCGGCGCTGCGCGATCGCTTCCCGAGCCAGCTCTCGGGCGGGCAGCAGCAGCGCGTCGGCGTGGCACGAGCGCTGGCTGCGGACCCCCCGGTGATGCTGATGGACGAGCCGTTCGGTGCGATCGACCCGATCAACCGGGAGCGGCTGCAGAACGAGTTCCTCCGGCTCCAGAGCGAGATCCGAAAGACGGTCCTCTTCGTCACCCACGACATCGACGAGGCGATCAAGATGGGCGACCGAATCGCGATCCTGGAGGAGGGAGGGCGGCTAGCCCAGTACGCCACGCCGGCGGAGCTGCTGATGGCTCCGGCCAGCGACTTCGTCGAGGACTTCGTCGGCGCAGACCGGGCCCTGAAGCGCCTGGCGCTGATGAGGGTGCGCGACATCGACCTGTGGGAGGCGCCGCTGGCCTTCGTTGGTCAGGCGACGGGCGAGGTCAGGGCCAAGCTCAACGGCGCCGAGGTCCCCCATGCCCTGCTGGTCGACTCCGAGCGGCGGCCGCTCGGTTGGCTCTCGGAGTCCGACCTGCGGGCCGAAACCGTGCCGCAGACCCCCGACTCCTCGCCCGATCCGATCCTCGACCTCGACGACGTGATGCGAGACGCGCTCGCCGACCTGCTCGCGTCCGAGACGCAGTACGCCCCGGTGACCGACCGCGACGGCCGGATCGCGGGCGTGCTCTCGATCGAGATCATCTCCGACTTCCTCGGCTCGCCCGAGGCGAAGATCGAGGAGCACGCCGCGGTCGAGCGGCCGGTCGAGAGGCCGCTGAGCGAATGACGGCCGGCCCGGTCCAGCTGGCCCCGCTCGCCGGGCAGGTGGAGATCCACAACCGGACCGGCGAGAACGCCAGCTGCGTCGGGCAGAACAAGGTCTTCTGCCCCAGCTGGGCGTTCGACAACTTCGACCGCTACACGACTCCTCTGGTCAATCAGTTGGTGCTCGTCCTGGTCGCAGTGGCCATCGGCTTCGCGGTGGCGTTCGCGTTTGCGATCCTCTCGCACCGCCAGCGCTGGCTGGTGCCGACATTCACCGCCGCGACGGGCGTGCTCTACACGATCCCCTCGCTCGCCTTCATCTTCCTGTTGCTGCCGATCACCGGGCTCGGCTGGACGACGGCGATCATCGTCCTCTCCATCTACACGCTGCAGATCATCTACCGGAACATCGTCGCGGGGCTCGCCAACGTGCCGGCAGAGAGCAAGGACGCCGGGCGCGGGATGGGGATGACCAATCGGCAGCTGCTCTGGAGGGTCGAGCTGCCCCTAGCGCTGCCCGAGATCATCGCGGGGCTGCGGATCGCGACGGTCTCGACCGTGGCGATCTCGACCCTGATGGTCTTCGCGAACGTCAACACGCTCGGCCAGCCGCTCTACCAGCAGATCGACTTCAAGACGAACATCGTGATCGCGGGGGTGCTCTCGATCCTGATGGCGATCGTCCTCGACCTGCTGCTGCTGGCCGCCCAGCGCCTGCTCGCCCCGTGGCGCCGACCCTCCGTGGAGGCGACGGTTTGAGCGGCGCGATCAACCTCGGCGTGCTGAGCGTCTTCGGCGACGCGATCGACTTCATCTTCAATCAGCAGGAGGCGCGCACCGGCCAGACGATGGTCGGCGGACCCGATCAGGTCTTCGACCTGACCGGCGAGCACCTCAAGGTGACCTTCCTCGCCCTCGGCTTGGCGGCCGTGATCGCGCTGCCGATCGGCGTCGCCCTCGGTCACTTCCGCAGGGGCGAAGCGGTGGCGATCTCGGTGGGAAATGCGGGCCGGGCCGTGCCGGAGCTGGCACTGATCGCGTTCGTCGCCGCCTTCATCGGCGTCGGCCTGCTCAACGTCACCTTCGCACTGGCGGTGTTGGGTATCCCGCCGATCCTGACCAACTCCTACGTGGGCGTGAGCCAGGTGGACCGCAACTCGGTCGAGGCGGCCCGCGGAATGGGCATGCGGGGCCTACAGGTCGTCGCCCGGGTCGAACTGCCGCTCGCCGTGCCCACCATCATGGCCGGGGTCCGCACCGGGGCCATCAACATCCTCGCCACCGCCGCCCTCGCCTCGCTGGCGGGCCTGAGCACGCTCGGGGATCTCATCCTGGGGCGCAACGTGTACGGCGACGCCGGGGTCGTGGCCGGCGCGATCCTGATTGCGCTGCTGGCCCTCGCCCTCGAACTCGGCCTCGCCGGCCTGCAGTGGTTGCTCACCCCGCGGGGCCTGAAGCTCGCGCGCGCGAGTGCGGCAACAACATAGGATCAGACGGGTCCATTCCAGGGGCGCAGCAAGCCCCAGACGAGAGGAGGGTCACGTGGTGACCGGTAATTCGCGACTGAGGGCGCTGTTCGCACTGCTTGCGGCGCTGGTGCTCGCCCTCGGCGTCGCCGCATGTGGGGGCGACGACGATGACGACGCCGGCACGAGCGGCGGCGACTCCGCCAACCTGATCCAGTCGAACCCCGACAACAGCGGAGTCCAGCTGACCGTGGGCTCGAAGAACTTCACCGAGGCGCTGATCCTGGGGAACATCTACGCGCAGGCACTCCAGGCGGCGGGCTATGACGTGGACACGAACCTCAACCTGGGATCCGAGGTGATCGCCTACAAGGCTCTGCAGGATGGCGAGATCAGCGGCTACCCGGAGTACACCTCGACGCTCCTCACTTCGATCTTCGGCAAGGAGGCGAACCAGGTCCCGGCCGATGCGCAGCAGGCCTACCAGCAGGCCCAACAGGCGCTCGAGCCGAAGGGCGAGACGGCCTTCCAGCCGACGCCCTTCGCGGACGCGAATGCGCTGGGGATGCTGAAGACCAAGGCCGACGAGCTAGGGGTGACCACGATCTCCGACCTCCAGGGCAAGTCCCAGGACCTGAATCTGTATGGCTCGCCGGAGTGCCGGCAGCGGGTGGACTGCCTGGTCGGGCTGCAGGACGTCTACGGCCTGCAGTTTGCGTCGTTCAACCCCGTCGACATCGGGCTCCGCTACACGGTGCTCGACAAGGGCCAGGCCGACGCCTCGATCCTGTTCACCTCGGACGCCCAGCTGGCGGCTAACCCGGACAAGTACGTCCTGCTCGAGGACGACATGGGGATCTTTCCCTCCGGCAACGTCATCTGGGTGACCGACCAGTCGACGGTCCAGAAGGCCGGGCTCGACTACATGGCGACGATCGTGAAGGTCCAGGAGGGCCTTACGTTGCCGGTCATGCAGGAGCTGAATTCCCGAGTGGACATCGACAAGGAGGACCCCGCCGCGGTGGCCACGCAGTACCTGACGGAGGAGGGCTACGTCGAGTAAACCCTCGGCGCCGCGTCCGTTCGACACCGAAGGTTGTTTTTGAGAGGACCGGGGCGCTCCCCCGGTTCTCTCGTTATACTGCCGCGCCAATCGATGGCCAAATCCTCCCGGCACGCCGGGGGGAGCGGGGGACCCGAAGGGGTTTAACCCCCAGGGGCGAATCGCAACCAACTGGTTCGTAGCGCCGCTCTCGGCGCGAGCCCGACAGCTAACTCCGCAGGCCGCAGAGAGTGTGATCGAGGCAAACCTCGACAA
>Ga0126306_10000942_pt1 | contig 14916 bp, 14 predicted proteins | sample Plot27_FD_92592 | JGI IMG/M metagenome (GOLD analysis project Ga0126306, IMG submission 92592) | Serpentine soil microbial communities from UC McLaughlin Reserve, CA, USA - Plot27 | ecosystem: Environmental > Terrestrial > Soil > Grasslands | place: USA: UC McLaughlin Reserve, Lake County...
GAGCATGTACGCCCTCGCCGCCTCCCGCCACATGCACGAGTACGGCACCACCCGCGAGCAACTCGCCGAGGTCGCCGTGGCCGCCCGCGAGTGGGCCAAACTAAACCCCAAAGCGTTCTTGCGCGAAGATCTCACCATCGAAGACGTGCTCTCTTCGCGCACGGTTTCCTCCCCCTTGAGCGTTCGGGACTGCTGCCTCGTCACCGACGGCGGCGGGGCGGCGCTCGTGACGAGCGCCGCGCGAGCACGCGAACTGCGCAAACCCCCCGCCTACCTGCTCGGCGCCGCCGAGGCCCATCACCACCGTCACATCTCCCAGATGCCCGACCTCACCATGACCGCCGCCGCCGAGTCCGGCCCCCGTGCCTACGCGATGGCCGGGGTAGGACCCACGGAAATAAGCGTCACAATGTTATACGACGCCTTCACAATAAACACGATTCTGTTTCTGGAGGACCTCGGTTTCTGCGGAAAGGGAGAAGGCGGCGCTTTTGTTTCGGGGGGCGGCATCGCGCCGGGCGGGGCGCTGGCGGTCAACACCAACGGCGGGGGGCTGTCGTACAACCATCCGGGGATGTACGGACTGTTGTTGCTCGTGGAGGCGGTCAGGCAGGCACGGGGCGAGTGCGGGGAGCGTCAGGCGGCGGAGCACGATGTTGTCCTCGCGCATGGCAACGGTGGAGTGCTCTCCAGCCAGGTAACGGCGATCCTGGGTTCCGAGCAGACGCTGTAGGGGCGCTCCCGGACACCGTCGCCGGGGTTTGCCTTTCGTCTGATCTCCGGGTATGGCTCTTATGATCAGCCCGTAGGGGGATGCCGGAATGAGGAGGACGATCATGGATACCAACGAGAGAGGCGCCGTTCACGTACCTCCGGGCGAAGGCGAGAGGCTGTGGGTGGCGGAAGAGTCGATGACGTTGGTGATCTCAGGCGAAGACACCGGCGGGAAGTACGCGCTCACCGACTGACGGTGCCCCCGCAGGGCGAAGCGCTGCCCCATATCCACCGCGAAAACGAGGCCTTCCCTACCTGCAAGGGGAACTCGAAATTGCGGTGGGCGAAGACACGTTCGGGGCGAGCGCTGGGTCTCTCGTTCACCTACTTGGAAGTGTCATCCACGCTTACAAGAACGTCGGCGCGACGCCCGCAAGGTTCCTGAGCCTAATGGTACCGGCCGGGCTGGAGAAGTTCTTCGAGGAGGTGGGCAAGCCGGGGGCGGACCCGTCATCAGCGCCGCCTTTTGGAGAAGACGAAGTGGAGAGGCTCCTTGCGGTCGCGCCGAAATATGGTGTAGAGATACCGCTGCCTCCCGAGTTTTAGTTTCACGCTCCCGGCACGAGGCCGGCGTTCGACGTTTCGGCCGGGGCGGCACGGGGCACCCTCGGGAGGTTCTTTGTCCGTTGAAAGGAGCGTGTGGCGTGGAGTGGCAGCAGGCGGGCCCCGGGGGACTGGACGAGACGATCTCGACCCTGCGAGAGGGCCTGGGGAGGCTCACGCTGGAAGCGGGGCTTAACCAGATCGAGGGCCGGCGGCTGAGGCTGGAGGCGTCGGGCGTGCCGGAGCCCGAGCCCGTCGGCTACGGGCTCGCCAGGCTCGAAGGCCGGCTCGAAGCCCTCGCCGGGCTCCTCGAGCACGAGGGACAGCGGCTCGCGGACGCGCAAAGATAGTGGCGCCGGAAAAAAGTAACGGGCCGGAAGCATCCGCCGGCACCTCGTCCAACCTTCCGTTCGGCGCCACGCGCTTCCCCGAGGAGCTGCGGGCTTCGGGGGAGGTGCTGGCGCGGGCGGCGCGGCGCTCCGGCGAGGAGGCGCGGGACGTGTTGGGCTCCGCCGGCCCTCCGCTGGACGCGGCCTTCCCCGCCCGGCTCGGCGACCTGTACCGGGCGCAGGCCTTTCTGTGGGCGGGGGCCGGGATCGCGGCGGGGGAGAGGTTGGGGCGTACGCCTGTCGGGTTGGTCTCCGACGGTCTCGCGCCTTCGCGTCGGGCGCTGGTGTTGGGGACGGTGGCGTCGGAGTTGTGGTCCGGGTACGCGGTGTTGCGGGAGCGAGCGCGTTGGTTCCCGCGGCTCGTCTCGGAGGAGGACTGGGGGTTGCAGCATCGGCGCGGGGCCGGGCGTGTGCTCGACGCCGCGGCCGCCCTCGGCGGGACCCTGATCAAAGCCGGACAGTTCGCCTCGACCCGCCCGGACCTGCTGCCGCTCGCCTACACGGAGACCCTCTCGGGCCTGCAAGACCGCGTCCCGCCCCAGCCGTGGCCGGTCATCCAGGAGGCGGTCTCGCGTGAGCTCAGGCGCCCCACGGCGGAGGTCTTCGCCGGGTTCGACCGCGAACCCATCGCGGCGGCTTCCATAGCCCAGGTCCACCGCGCCTGCCTGCGCGACGGGCGCGAGGTTGCCGTCAAGGTGCAATACCCGAGGATAGCGGGGCTCATCGAGGCCGACCTCTCGGCGCTGGAGAGCATCTTCGGGGCGATATCGCGCCTCGAACCCTCCGTCCGTCTGCGCCCCATCCTCGACTACCTGCGGTGGACGCTTCCCCTGGAGCTGGACTTCCGCCACGAAGCCCGGGCCATCGGAGACCTGCGCCGCGCCCTCGAACACCGCGCGGACGACGTCACGATCCCGGATGTGGTCGAGGGGCCGAGCACCTATCGCATCCTCGTCATGGGGTTCGAAAAGGGCGTCAAGGTCAATGACCGCGAAGGGCTCGTGGCCGCCGGGATGGATCCCCGCGAGGTCGCGGAGTTGCTGATAGACGTTTACGCTGACCAGCTCTTCCGGCGCGGCGTCTTCCACGCCGACCCCCATCCCGGCAATCTGCTGGCACGGCAGGGTTCGGAAGGGCCGACGCTGGTGCTGCTCGACCACGGGCTTACCGTGCGTGTGGAGCCCGACCTCGTCGAGAGCCTGCGGGGCGTTATCCTGGCGCTCGAAGTAGGTGACTATGAGGGGCTGTTCGCGTCCCTGCAAAAGGCCGGCCTCGAGCTCGGCCCGGAGGCGGACCTCGACACCCTGCTCGGCCTCGTCGGCGTCCTGCTCGGTAACGAGAGGGAGGAGGCCGACGATGGCGACCTCGGAGGGTTCGGCCTGAAGTTGGGTTCCAGCGTCGGGGGCATCCCGGTCGAGTTGCTCCTGGTGGGCCGCGCCGTCGGCCTCATAGACGGCATCGCCCGCCACCTCTACCCGGACATAGATACCATCGGCATCGTCGCCCGCCACGTCCGCGAATCGTAGCCCGAAAGCCGCGCCGCCCGGCACGTTAGTACGTGCGTGCCCCGCGCCGCCACCGTTGGCGACCTTCGATATACAGGGCGCCGCCGTGCAGGTCGTTGACGACCACGACGGCGAAGTCCTCGACGACGAGCCTGCGTATGGCTCCGCGCCCAGGTCCTCGTAGGCGACCAGCTCGACTTCCGTGACGCACCTAGCCAGCAGCGCCGCCGTCCCCTCCACGGCCCCGAAGTACGCGCAGCCGTGCTCGCGCATCGCCCTTTTTGCTTTGTCCGAGCCTAAGCCTTTGCCGACCATGCCTTTCAGGCCTCGCTCTATGAGCAGGGGCGAGTACGAGTCCATTGCGCGAGGCGGTCGAGGGGCCTGCAGGACCGAGGGCGCGCCCCGGTGTGGCGGGGGCGGTGAAGTACACGACCTGGCCCTCCGGGTTGAAGGGGAGGGGCTCGCCGTTCTCGATCGCCTCGGCCATGTCGAGGACCTCGCGCGCGATCTCGGACTCCTCGTTCTTTCTAGCGCGGCGCAGCGCCTCCAGATGATCGTCCCGGATGCAAACGTTAGTCTCGATGCACAGGTCGCGCATCGCCTCGGAGGCCCGACCCCTATCTCGCGCAACGGCCCTCACTCAGCCCATGCGGAGGATAGGCTTGAAGACCTCCCCGCTCTCGGATTCTTCGCCGGCCTTGTTTACCTCGTCGAGGGCGTAGAACTTCACCAGGCGGTCGAAGGGGAATCGCCCCTGCACGTGGAGCTCCAGGAGTTGCGGGATGAACACGTCCGGGATCGAATCGCCCTCGATGATGCCGCGCACCGTGCGCCCGAACAGGATGGTGTTCATGTCGAAGCTCGCCTCGGTGCCCAGGGCCGCCGCCCCGATCAAACCGCACACGCCGAGCTGCTCCAGGCAGTCCACCGCTTGCCTGAAAACCTGCGGGGACGCCGTCGTCTCGATGCTGAAGTCCGCCCCGCCGCCGGTGACGCGCCGTATCTCCTCGACCGAGTCCGTCTCGGCGGCGTTGATGGTGTGGGTTGCGCCCAGCTCGCGGGCGAGTTCGAGGCGTTTCGGCTTGACGTCCACGCCTATTATCGTGGTGCAGCCGCACACCCTCGCGGCCATGATCGCCGCCATCCCCACCGTCCCGGTGCCGAAAACCACGATGCTGGAACCCGCCGGGGGCCGCAACGAGTTCAATACCCCGCCCGCCCCGGTCTGGAGGCCGCAGCCTAAAGGACCGACCAGCTCTATCGGCACGTCGCCGCGCACCTTGACGACGTTGCGTTCGGTGGCGAGGGCGTAGGTCGCGAAGGAGGATTGGGCGAAAAAGTGGCCGTGGACCTGCTCGCCGTCCTTGTGGTAGGCGTTGGTGCCGTCCGGGCGCGCGCCGGCGAAGTTCTGATTGTAGAAGTCCAGGCAGTAGGTGGGTTTGCCGATCAGACAGTTTTTGCACTTGCCGCACGAGAGGTAGCTGAGGCCCACGGGGTCCCCGGGGGCCACCTTCGTCACGCCGTCGCCGACCCTCTCGACGATCCCCGAACCCTCGTGGCCCAGGACCGCCGGCAGCGGCACCGGGTACCACTGGTCGCGTACGATCAGGTCCGTGTGGCAAACCCCCGAACCGACTATCCTGACGAGGACCTCGTCAGCGCCCGGTTCGTCGAGCTCTACCTCCTCGATCCCGAACGGTTGCTCCTTCTCCCGCACCACCGCTGCGGTGATGTTCATGTGCCGCTCCTTTCCCTCTCCATCAGCCTCAGTGCCCAAGAATACTCCCGGGCTTGGCCTCGCGCCTCCCCAAATCCCCCAGCCGCCGTCCACCGGAAGGATCGCCACGGCGACAAACGACGACTTGTCGGAGAAGCCGTACCGGAGCGTAACCACTTCGGTATTGTGGAGCTTCGCCGCCCCGCCCTCCCACCACGAGGACCGGACGGTTCGCCTTCAGGGAGACCCTCTCAGCTGCAGTTCCGAGGCGCGATGTCCCAGATCGGACGATTCGCGTCCCGTTCAGCTGGTCGCCTCCTTCCTAGGCTATCCGCGCGAGCTTCGCGATCGAGGAAGGCCAACACCTTGACCCGGGGCCTTCGGGTACTACGTGATCTTCTCGGTGTGGCCGGTCCGAGGCATAACCCGCCGGCGATTTCGGGCGCGGCCTACTTCTCGTCGGGAGGTTCGAGGTGCGAGATCACGGCCTCGGTGACCTCCTCGGTCGAGGCGGAGCCGCCAAGGTCGGGGGTCTTCGCGCCGCTCGCCAGAGCCGCTTCGAGGGCGGCGAGGACGCGGCGGCCCGCGTTTTCGTGGCCCGCGTGCTCGAGGAGTAGGGAGGCCGCCCAGATCGCACCGGCCGGGTTGGCCACGCCCTCTCCCGCGATGTCCGGGGCGGAGCCGTGGATGGGCTCGAAGAGCGAGGGGAACGTCCCTTCGGGGTTGAGGTTCGCCGAGGGGGCTATGCCGATGGCCCCGCTGATCGCCGCCGTGATCTCCGAGAGGATGTCCCCGAAGAGGTTGGAGCCCACCACCACGTCGAAGCGCTCCGGGCTCAAAACGAGCCGCGCGGCCAGGGCGTCGGCGTGCATCAGGGAGGCGTTCACGCCGGAGAACTCCTCGCCGACCTCGCGGAAGATCTCGTCGAAGAAGGGCATAGTGATGCTTATGCCGTTGGACTTGGTGGCGCCGACGAGACGGGCGCTCTTCTGTTGCGCCAACCCGTAGGCGTAGCGCACCACTCGCTCGACGCCGCGCCTGGTAAAGACGCTCTCCTGGATCGCGATCTCGTGCGGCGTTCCCCGGTACAGCCGCCCGCCCGCGTCGGAGTACTCCCCCTCGGTGTTCTCGCGCACCACCGTGATGTCCAGGGCGTGCGCGTCCCGCGTTCGCAACGGCCCCTCGACGCCCTTCAGGAGCCGCGTCGGCCGCAGGTTGATGTACTGGTCGAAGCCTCTACGGATTGGCAGGAGGAGACCCCAGAGCGAGACGTGATCCGGCACCGTGGGCCAGCCGACGGCGCCGAGGAAGATCTCGTCGAACCCCGCGAGCGTCTCCAGAGCGTCCTCGGGCATCATCCGCCCGTGCTCCAGGTAATACTTGCACCCCCACGGGAACTCCTCGAACTCGATCCCCGCCGAATCGTCCCCGCGCGTCGCGGCCTGCATCACAGCCACGCCCGCCCGCGTTACCTCGACGCCGATGCCGTCGCCCGGCACCACGGCCACCCGCGTCGCCGCGTTCTTGGCCATCTCATCCCCCGTCTCCTCGCTCGCCGTCCCCCGCGGGGGCGCAATATAGCACAGCGCCGTTCCCCGCCCGGAGCATGTGAGGGGATGCTAGACTACGGCGCGGCGCCGGACGGTTCGTGCCGCGCGCCGGGGTTGGGCACCCGGGTGAAAGGGATCGGAAAACATGGACGTAGCCGTACGCAAGATGACGCTGGAGCGGCTCGGCGTAGAGCGCTTCGGGGCGGTTCACGAGAACCTGCCCCCCGCGAGGCTCGTCGAGGCGGCCGTGAGGAGGCGGGAAGGGATGCTCGCCGGGTCGGGCGCCCTCGTCGTCAAGACCGGCAAGCGCACCGGCAGGTCGGCGAAGGACAAGTTCGTCGTCGAGGACGACGTTACGCGCGACAAGGTGGCCTGGGGCGCGACGAACAAACCGTTCTCGTCAGAGGCTTTCGAGGCTCTCTTGGAGAAGGCCACGCGCTATCTGGGCAACCTCGAGGAGTTCTACGTCGTGGACGCGTACGCGGGGGCCGACCCGCGCTACCGCCTCAACGTGCAGGTCGCGACCGAGGCCGCGTGGCACGCGTTGTTCGCGCGGCAGCTCTTCAGGCGCCCGTCGCGGGAAGAGCTCGACCGGTTCGAGCCGGAGTGGACCGTGATCAGCGTCCCCGGATTTCTCGCCGAACCGGAGGAGGACGGGACGGAGTCCGAGACCTTCGTGGGGATTGACTTCTCGCGCAAGGTGGTCCTCGTCGTGGGCACCGGATACGCCGGCGAGATCAAGAAATCCATCTTCACCGTCCTGAACTTCGTCCTTCCCACCGAACACGACGTCTTCCCGATGCACTGCTCGGCAAACGTGGGCGACGACGACAGCGTGGCCCTGTTCTTTGGCCTCTCGGGCACCGGAAAGACCACCCTGAGCGCCGACCCCGAGCGTAGGCTCATAGGCGACGACGAGCATGGCTGGTCCGATAGGGGCGTCTTCAACTTCGAGGGGGGATGCTACGCCAAGACCATAGACCTCTCGGCGCAGAAAGAACCCCAGATCTGGGACGCCATCCGCTTCGGCGCCGTGCTGGAGAACGTGGCGATGGAGCGCCAGGGCCGCGTGGTGGACTACGAGGGCCGCCTGATTACCGAGAACACCCGCGTCGCCTACCCGTTGGAGTACATCGAGGGCGCCGTCCCGGATGGCATGGGCGGCCACCCGTCTGCGGTCCTGTTCCTCACCGCCGACGCCTTCGGGGTGCTACCGCCGATCAGCGCCCTCTCCCCCGAACAGGCCGCCTACTACTTCCTGTCGGGCTACACCGCCAAGCTCGCCGGCACCGAGGCGGACATGGAGAGCGAGGTCGAGGCGACCTTCTCGACGTGCTTCGGGGCGCCGTTCCTCCCCCTCCCGCCCACCACCTACGCGACGATGCTCTCGGAGAGGCTGCGCGAGCACGGCACGCGTTGCTACCTGATAAACACCGGCTGGTCCGGCGGCCCCTACGGGACCGGCGCCCGCATAGACATTGCCGACACGCGCCGCATGGTCCGCGCCGTCATCGGCGGCGAACTCGACGACGCCGAGACGCGAGAAGACCCCAACTTCGGCCTCCACGTACCGCAGGAGGTCCCCGGCGTCCCCAACGAAGTCCTCGACCCGCGCGAGACCTGGGACGACAAAGAAGCCTACGACGAGGGCGCCAAAAAACTCGCCGGCCTCTTCGCAGAAAACTTCAACAAGTTCGAGGGCGAGGTCTCCGAAGAGGTCAAGAAGGCGGGGCCTTCTTAAGCTGGTCAGCTAGTCAGCATTTCAGCAACTCAGTAAGCCTTGGGCAACGGATCCCGGCCCGCTAGAGGAGCGGTTGAGGGGGCAAGGCTAAAGCTGGTCGGCGACGCGTTGCAGCCAAGAAGCTGAAATGCTGATCGGCTATAACGACATCTCCCAGTTCTGGCCGACTAGGTCGTGGCCGAAGCTGTGGTGCGGTTCTTCGTAGACTAGGCGAAAGCCGGCCCTTTCGTAGATGTTGCGGGCGGCGTGCAGCACGTCGTTGGTCCAGAGCGTGAGCTTCGCGTAGCCGTGGCTACCTGCGAAGCGGATGCACTCCTCGACGAGGCGGGCGCCGATGCCCAGGCCCCGCGCTTCGGGCTCTACGAGCAGGAGCCGCAACATGGCGACGCTTTGCGACTTCTTGACGAGGAACACGGAGCCGACGGGCTCGCCGTTTCTCTCGGCGATCCAGCAGCGTTCCCTGGCCGGGTCGTAGCCGTCTACGAAGTCCGCGACGATGCGCGCAACGAGCGCCTCGAACCGCTCGTCCCAGCCGTACTCCCTACCGTACAACGCCCCGTGGCGGTGGACGACCCAGCCCATGTCGCCGGGGCCGTGGGGACGCAGCAGGTACGGGGCCCCGAGCTCGGGCCGGTCGCCGAGGAGGCCCTCGATGGTGCGCATTGCTTCGACCAGTCGTTCTACTTCCGCGTCGGAGAGGGCGTCGAGCATCGAGCCGATGTCCTCTTGCGAGCGAGCATCGAGCGGGGCGAAGGCTTCCCGTCCCCGCGCGGTTAGCGAGAGCAGGCTGCGGCGCCCGTCGGTTTCGGAGGGTTTTTTGTCCACCAGGCCACGCTCCTCGAAGCCGCGCAGGATGCGGCTGAGGTAACCGGCGTCCAGCCCCAGCTCTTCCCTGAGCCGGCTGGCCGATGTCTCCTCTGCGCGGGCGAGCTCGTAGAGCACGCGCGCCTCCGTCAGCGAAAACGGGCTCTTCAGGTAGCCTTCCTCCAAAACCCCGATGCGGCGCGTCCAGAACCTGCTAAAGCCCCGCACGACCCCCACGCAACGATCCCGCCCCGCCCCAGCCATCTGCACCACACCCCTCACGCCAATACTCCCAAGTAGGAGATATTGTCAAGCGTTTAGTTGACTGTGTCAAGTTGTGCGTTTGGGAAAAGCCGTGGGCCGGGATCACCAGCGACCGTGAGTCTCTGGGCAGGCCGAGGGTTTTACAGCGGTGAGGCGGTGTGGTCGACCACATCGCCTCACCGTCGTGCGCGAGGCCTACTCGAAAAGGCCTGCTCGAGTGTCCATGCGCTCATGGGATCGCGCACGTGACCCGCGGCCCGGATCAACCGCATCGCATGCCGCCATGGGCAGGCGGCCGCGTGTGGAGGATCACGCTACCCAGGAGACCTCGTAACCGTCCGTCTCGAGGCTGTGCATGACGCTCGAAGGGTCTACGGTCGCCAGCTGGAATACCATGGTGCGGTTGCCGGATCTCAGATCCGGATCGGAGAGGACGCTGACTATGTCCACCTCGAGGTCCCGGATCCTGCCCGCTACCTCGGCCAGGACCCCGTCCTGTTCGGCGCCCGGACTTTGATCCGGCAGCCGGCCTCGGGCAACCCGACGAGCGTTACCAGGGCCCGCATCACGTCCGAGGATGTGACGATCCCCAACAGTTCCTCCTCGGCCACCACCGTCGACCCCCCGTCCACCACGGGCCCCTCGGCCACGCTTGCCTCGGGCAAAAGCGTCACGAGTTTGCGGGTCATCCAGTCTCGTACCAGCAGCCTTATTGCCAACCCCTTCCCCTGAAGCGGCGGTCCCGCCGCTTCCACGGCAGGGCCGAACTTTGCGGGGAGGACGGCCGCATAGACGTGGCGAAGCTCGCCCCCCTGGGGCGCCTCGCCGGCGACTACACCAGGATCGAGACCATCTTCGAGCTGCCCGCGGAAAATCTCTAGCGACTCGACGGATGGTCAAAGTGAATGCGCGGGGCTCGGCGCCTGGGTCGGTGATGGCGCGGTGGGAAACGGTGGCGATCTGCCGGATCTTCTCGCGCGCCTGTGCTTCGCTGACGCCTGTGGCGATGACGACGAGGAAGTAGCGGCGTCCCCCCTCGAAGACCACGGCGGCGTCCCCGAAGTCGGCGGCGCGGGTGCCGATCTTGTGCGCTACCCGCGCGTTTTGGGGGAGCGCCGCCGGGATGCGGTCCTCGAAGGAGGTCTCCGTCATGAAGGAGAGCATCTCCCGCGAATGCTCCTCGGAGGTGAAGCGGGGGTCGGAGATCTTCTCGAGCATCAGCAATACGTCGCCCGGCGTGGTGGTGTTCGCCCACCAGTAGTCGGTGTGTCGCGCCCCATGCTCTCGAGCTCGCCCTGCACTCGGGCCACGCCGAGGCGGCGATTGAGCATCTTCCAGGCCGTGTTGTCGCTCTCCCAGATCAGGTACCGGGCGCACTCGCGCAGCGTCATGGTCTGATCAGCGGGGTACGTGTGCAGGACGCCCGTGCCGTAGCTCTGGATGTCCTTGGGCAGCATCGTTATGCGCTCGTTCAGGTCGATCTTGCCGTGGGCCGCCGCCCTGAAGAGCGCGATGAGCGTCAGAAGCTTGCCGAGGCTGGCCGCGAAGAACCGCCGGTCGGCGTTGAGGAGCAGGCGCGAACGGGAGCGGGGCTCGTACACCGCGACGCCGTAGACCCCACCATCGTCCTCGATGGCCTGCCGCACCCCGGCCGAGCGTGCCGCCAGGTCCGGGCCGGGCTCCCCGACGGCGTCTCTTTCGGGCGCAGGGGCCGTCGGTTCGTCCGCGGTGGTCAGCACGACGGGGGACGCGGGCTCTCTCCGGGGTGGTTCTTTGGGAGATCGCGTCACGAAGCAACGTCACCGAAAGGAGCGCGACGGCGGGCAACAGGACCGCGAGGAAGAGGACCAGCCCGACCCTACGCTCCCGTTCACGCAACTTACTCATCCGCGCCATGCGGCGCGCAAGGGACCGATGCCCTTCGGGCAACATCTGTTGCCTTCCCTCTCTGGGACGTGTCCGACATAAGAGGAGTATAGGGACGCAACTCTACTCGTGCGTTAAGGGAGCCTTAAATGCACGCAAAAATCATCCTTCAGGCTCCACGGCGACTTCCGCGTGTTCGGATGGGAGGTTCGGGTATACAGGAATCTCCGATATAGCTTCCCGAAGGAGCGAGATGGCCGAAGAGAAGAACGTGGACAAGGTTGGGGGCGAGCAGGCGCCGCAAGGCGGGATGGGTCAGAGGTACCTGGCCTCCGGGGAGTCGGTCTCTATGCGCCTGTGGGAGAATGAGCAGCCCGGCGAACCCAAACCCGAGGCCGCGCGCGACTACGAGACCGTCGGGTACGTGATCTCGGGCCGTGCGGAGCTGCGTCTGGAGGATGAGAAGATCCCGCTGGCGACCGGGGACTCCTGGACGGTCCCCAAAGGCGCCAGGCACACCTACGAGATCCTGGAACCCTTCACCGCCGTCGAGGCTACCAGCCCGCCCGCAGAGGAGCACGGCCGGGACGAACCGTAGGATTCTTTCAGGCGCGCAGCCTTTCGGCTCTCTGGTGCTGCCCAACTCTACGACCCGGAGACTGACCGAAAGACTCTACGCGGCGAACTGCGACTCGTGAAGGCGACGGTATGCGGACGGGCGGGCGAGGAGGTCGTCGTGGGTGCCCTCCTCGATGACGCGGCCGTTGCCCAGGACGAGGATGCGGTCGGCGCGTCGGATGGTGGATAGGCGGTGGGCGATGACGATGCTGGTGCGGCCGGTGAGGAGCTTCTCGAGCGCCTTCTCTATCCGGGCCTCGGTGGCGAGGTCCACGCTGCTGGTCGCCTCGTCGAGGACGAGCAGCTTGGGGTCGGCGAGGAGGGCGCGGGCGAAAGAGACGAGCTGGCGCTCCCCGACCGAGAGCCGCCCGCCGCGTTCCCTGACCTGCGTCTCGTAGCCCTCGGGGAAGCGGCGGATGAAGTCGTCGGCCCCGACGGCCTTCGCGGCTGCCACGACTTCCTCTTCGGTGGCGTCGGAGCGGCTGTAGCGGATGTTGTCGCCTATCGTGCCGGTGAACAGGAACGTGTCCTGCAGGACGACGCCCATGTGGCGCCGCAAGGACGAGCCGCGCACGCCGCGCAGGTCGTGGCCGTCCACGCGGACCTCGCCCGCGGTGGGATCGTAGAAGCGGGAGAGGAGCTTGACGATCGTGCTCTTCCCTGCCCCGGTCTCGCCGACTATCGCCAACGTCTCGCCGGGCCTTATGCGGAAGCCGACGTCGTCTAACACCTTGTCCTCGCCGTAGGCGAAGGAGACGCCGTCGAACTCGACGTCGCCGCGCAACTCGCCCAGCTCCTTCGCGTCCGGCAGGTCGGCGCGGTCGGGCTCGGTGTCGAGGACGGCGAAGACCTTTTCGAGGGAGACGAGCGTGCTCTGGAGATTAGAGTATAGCTGGGAGAGTTGCTGGATCGGCTGGAAGAACATGTTCAGGAGGCCGACGAACGCCACGAGCTCGCCGACGGTCATCCCGCCCCCTACGACCCGGAGGCCGCCGTAGACGAGGACGACGCCCAGGCCCACGGAGCCCAACAGCTCGACGCCGGGGAAGTAGACGGCGCTGAGGAGGGAGGCGCGGGCGTTGGCGCGGCGGTAGGCGCGGTTGCGGCCCTCGAACTGGCCTTTGCTCCGCTCCTCGCGGGTGAACGCCTGGACGACGCGCATCCCGGAGATGTTCTCCTGCAGGTGGGCGACGACCTCGGCCATCGCCTCGCGCGCCTGGCGGAACGCCTTCCAGCTCTGCACGCGGAAGACCGCCGTGCCCAGGATCATGACCGGGAGGATCGTGGTGACGGCCAGGGCCACGCGCCAGTCCACGAAGAAGATCGCGACGAAGACCCCGATCAAGGTGAGCCCGTTCTTTACCAGGTTCTGGACGCCGTCGTTAAGCAGGTTGTTGAAGTTCTCGATGTCGTTGGTGAGGCGCGAGATGATCCAACCGGCCTTCTGCTCCGAGTAGAACTTGAGGCTGAGGGATTGCAAATGCCCGAACAGGGCGTTCCTGATGTCGAGGATCACGCTCTGCCCTACCCACCCCATCCCGAAGGTCTGCGCGTAAGAGAGCCCCCACGTCGCCACGTTGACCCCGACGTAGAGCGCGACCATCCAGTAGATGACGGACAGCGAGCCCGCCACGAGCCCCTTGTCTATCGCGTACCCGATGATGAGCGGCTCCGAGAGGCTCGTCGCCGTTGCCAGGACCGCCACGAGCCCGAGCACCCACAGCCGCGCCTTGTAAGGCGCCGCGAACGCGAGCAGCCGCAGCAGCGGGAACCGGAGCAGGTAATCCTTCAGCCGCCTCATGCCGACGCCCTCTCCACGCTTTCACCTTCGCCGTACATCACGCTGTAGCGGCCTCCGTGCCGGAGCAGCTCGTCGTGGGTGCCCTCCTCGGCGACGCGGCCCCCTTCGAGGACGACGACGCGGTCCGCTAACAGGATCGTCGAGAGCCGGTGGGCGACGATGAACGTGGTGCGCCCGGAGGACGCCTTCAGGGTGCCGCGCAGGGCCTCCTGGATGGACTTTTCCGTCTCGGCGTCCACGCTGCTCGTGGCGTCGTCGAGGATGAGGATGCTGGGATCTTTCACGAGGGCGCGTGCTATCGCCACCCTTTGCTTCTGGCCGCCGGAGAGGGTGATGCCCCACTCGCCGACCATCGTATCGTAGCCGTCGGGGAAGCCCGAGATCTGGCCGTGTATGCCCGCCACCTTCGCGGCGTCCTCGACCTCCTCGTCCGTCGCGTCCGGGTTTCCGAAGGTGATGTTGTCGCGCACCGTCTCGGAGAACAGGAACGTCTCTTGGGGCACCACCCCGACGCCGCGTCGCAGCTCGTCGAGGTCCAGCTCCCGCACGTCCGTCCCGCCGACGAGGACCTCGCCGCTGCCCGGGTCGTAGAAGCGGGAGACGAGCGAGAGCAGGGTGGTCTTCCCCGAGCCCGTCGCCCCGACCACCGCGACCGCCTCGCCCGGCCCGACCTTCAGGTTCACGCCGTTCAGCACGGGTTCGCCGTCGTAGGAGAACGAAACGTCCCGGAACTCGACTCCGGGGACGTGATCCGGGAACGGTTTGGGGTGCTGCGGCGCCTCGACCTCCGGCCGCTCGTCCAGGATCTCGAAGATGCGTTCGCAGGAGGCGAGGGCGCGTTGACCCTGGTCAATAACCATGCCGAAGCCCTGCATGGGCCAGACCAGTTGGATCAGGTAGAGTTGGAAAAGGGCGAAATCGCCGACGGTGAGCGACCCCTCGATCACGGCGCGCCCGCCGAAGAGGATCAGGAGCGCGATAGACGTCGCCGGCAAGAAGCTCATCCCCGGTATGTAGAACGCCCGCAACCCGCGCGCCGCCATCGTCTCGTTCAAGACGCCCTCGGCCCTGTCCCCGAACTGCTCCTTCTCGAAGGGCTCGCGCGAGAAGCTCTTGACGACACGGATGCCGGAGACGTTCTCCTGCACGGCGGTCGTGACGTCGGCGAGCTTTTGTTGGACGGAGCGGAAGATCGGATGCACCTTCGTCGCGAACCGCCACGCCGCGAACGCGAGCAACGGCATCGGGCTAAGGACCACCATCGCCAGCGGCGCGTTCAGGTACAGCAGCGCCGCCGAGACCACCACGAGCGTGAGCAGGCTGATAAACATCTGGAACATCCCC